>ERZ827088.4178-NODE-4178-length-12300-cov-7.158840_pt1 | contig 12300 bp, 7 predicted proteins | sample MGYA00519922_ERZ827088 | MGnify/ENA primary metagenome ERZ827088 (study PRJEB31778, sample SAMEA3449254) | human gut metagenome | biome: human gut; feature: human-associated habitat; material: faeces | place: United Kingdom | collected 2010/2012 ... | reverse complement strand
CCGGGGCTATTTGATTAATTATTTAACTCGTCCCATTTTAACGGGACACTAATGCAATCCAATATCAAATTTCTATCGATGGCTCTTCAATACCAGAAAGATGGAAAACCTACCGGATCCGAATCGCTCAACCGGCGCATCGGTGTGACGGGGAATGTGAACTACATCTATGACAATCGTTATTTCGCCGACGTGGCTTATCGTATGGACGGGGCCTCCCAGTTCGGTAGTTCGAAACGTTTCGCTCCCTTTTATTCTTTCGGTATCGGTTGGAACATCCATAAAGAAAAATTTATGGAGAATGTATTGTGGCTGGATCGTCTGAAATTACGCGGCTCTTATGCAGTGACCGGATCGGTGAATTTCGATGCTTATCAGGCCCTTGCTACTTATGAATATTATACCGACGATCGGTATCGGTATTGGTTTGGAAGCCACCTGCAAGGTCTGGCCAATGAGGACTTGGAATGGCAGAAGACCGACAAATGGAACTTCGGATTGGAAGTCGGAGCATTCCATAACCGCTTGAAAGTGACAGCCGATGTATATACAAATCAGACTAATAATTTGTTGTCTGAAATGTACCTTCCCTTGACGAATGGTTTCCCCAGTTATACGGATAATGTCGGTAAAGTGAAGAATAAGGGAGTTGAAGTTGCTTTGTCAGGATATCCCATCCGGAATACGGAAAAGAATATCATTTGGTCGGTATCTGCCAGTTTTATTCATGAAAAGAACGAGATAGTCAAAATCTCCGAGGCATTGAAAGTGGCCAACGAGGAATTGGAATTACAAGGCGGATCTAACCCGAATTTCATGTATCGGGAAGGAGAGGCTTTGCGGACCATCTATGTCGTCCCTTCGCTGGGGATCGATCCCAGTACCGGACAGGAATTATTCGTCGACCGATTCGGTAACATCACTTTTGTTTGGGATGCCCGCGACAAAGTGGCTTGTGGGGTGACCGATCCTAAATTCAGGGGAAATATCAATACCATGTTTACGTTCCGTGACCTGAGTGTGAATCTGTCCTTCGGTTACCGTCTGGGCGGATCCCAATATAATTCCACCTTGGTCGACCGGGTTGAGAATGCAAATACCCGATATAATGTAGACCGGAGGGTGTATAAAGACCGATGGATAAATCCGGGGGATCACACTTTTTTTAAGGATGTCAGAAATACGCAGACAACTCAGATGTCTTCCCGTTTCGTGCAAAAAGAGAATACCTTGGAATGTCAGAGTATACAGGTAAAATACGATTTCTTGCAGCCTTGGGTGAAAAAACACTTGGGGACTCAATATCTGTCTCTCTCTTTCAATACGGATAATTTATTCCGTGTATCGAGTATCAAACAGGAAAGAGGTATTGCCTATCCTTTTTCCCGGAGGTTTACTTTCTCTCTTTCAGCAACATTTTAAAATTTCAGCAATATGAAAAGGACGATTTATTATATGATAATAGGCTACCTCCTCTTAGGAACCGGATGTAGCGATTGGTTGAGCGTCAATCCGAAAGATAAAGTCGAGCAAAAAGAGATGTTTTCGGATGAAAATGGTTTTAAGAATGCTTTGATCGGTAATTATATTATGTTGAAAGACAGCAAGCTGTATGGTAAAACGTTGACCATGGAGTTTTGTGAGAATTTGGCTCAGCATTGGAAGACGAATCCGCAGGCAATCGATGGGTATACCGCCGCTTATGATTATAAAAATACTGAAGTCGAAGAATTGATCGAAGAGATTTACGGAAAATTTTACAATACGATCGTCAACATCAATAATCTGCTCGATTATGTGGATAATGGGGTTTTGACTTCAGATATGCATGACCTGATCAAAGGAGAGGCATTGGCGATGAGAGCTTTCTGCCATCTGGATATTTTGCGGCTGTTCGGCCCCATACCGGGCGAACAAACAAAAGACAGGATCTTGTCTTATGTACGTACGGTATCTAAAGATTATCATGAGGTAAATACTTGGGAAGAGTATGTGGGTTATCTGGAAAAAGATTTGAATGAGGCCGAAGGTCTGTTGAAGGAAGTGGAAGAAAAAGGGATGAATGATGAGTTTTTCAGTTATCGGCAAAATCGTTTGAACTATTGGGCGGTGTTGGCTTTGAAAGCCCGTTTTTACCTGTGGATTCAGGATAAACCCAAAGCAGCGGAGTACGCCGGTCGGGTTATTGCCAACAAAAATTTCAGATTGAATCAAGGGGGAGATTTTGCTGCAAAAGACAATATTGCTTCCCCGGAGCATCTTTTTTCTTTGCATGTCTATAATCTGAACGATATCGTTTCTGGGTATTTTTTAAATGCCGGTGGAGTACAACAGGATCAAAACAAGGTGAAAACCGATATTTTCGAGTCGGATGTTACCGATTTCCGCCCTCGTTATTTATGGAATGAGGTTACCGAAAAAGCGGGAACCCGCTATATTCTGGAGAAATATAAACAGGAAGGCATGCCTGATGCCGGTTTGCAAGAAGTGCCGTTGATCCGTTTGTACGAGATGTATTTGATCGCGATCGAATGTACCGATCAGGAAGCGAAGTATAAACCCTTGGTCGACGAGTTGGTCGTTGCCCGGAATATCTCTGTGATAAATGTTGCAACTGTCGACTTGAAAAATGCCTTTGTGGCTAAAGAATACCAGAAAGAATTTTACGGAGAAGGACAGCAGTTTTTCCAGACCAAACGCAGGGGCGATAAAACGATCCTTTGGACCGACATAGAAGGAAGCAAGGAAGTTTATGTTTTGCCTTTGCCGAAAAGTGAAATTAAGTTTGAATAATTAAAAGCTTGAACGTATGAAATTAAAATATTTATTGGGAATAGGGATGGCTTGCTCGATGATTTGTAGTTGTTCGGAAGAATATATGTCCTTCGAAGGAACAGATCGGATACAATTTAAGACAAAGGCCGAAGAGGTATACACTTTTGCTTATTATCCCGAAAGCAAACAGGAAGATACTGTACGAATCGAAATCATTTCGGTAGGAGAAGTGACGGATTTTCCCCGTACCGTCAGATTCGAGCAAGTGACCAAAGAATGGAAATATACGTACGATGAGGAAGATCCCAAAAAGGTGGTCGATTCCACTTATGTAGATATGGAATTTCCGGCAGTGGCAGGTGTACATTACAAATCTTTAGGCGAGAAAAATGAATTGATCCTGCCGGCAAATCAAAATGTGCTGAAGGTGAATGTGGTTGTAAAACGGGAAGATATCAGTTTGCAGAAAAATGCCCGGAAATTAGTATTGCGGCTATTGCCGTCCGATGATTTCGAAACCGGGGAGGTGAATAAACTGGTGAAGAGCATTACGATATCGGATAAACTGGAACGTCCTACCCGCTGGAGAGACAATGATTACTATTATCAAATGTATTTAGGAAATTGGTCGGAGGCAAAACATCGTTTTATGATCGATGTCACCGGACAAAAATGGGACAATAATTTTCTGGCTTATATTATAAATAATTATGATACTTGGACGCTGAGGGATTATTATCTGGCTAAAATAAAAAAGGAATTAGCCGAATATAATGCAGATCCGAAAAACAATCCTCCTTTGAAAGATGAGAATGGTAAAGAAGTTATTTTCCCTTAAAACGAATGAACTATGAGAACGGTATATTTATTTTTATTAGCCTTATTGTCTGTACTATGCTGGTCGTGTTATGACGATCAAGGCAATTATGATTATCACGAACTGAATCGGACCGCAGTATCCGGAATAGATCCCGTTTACCGCTGTGATTTGTTGAGCCGTTTGTCTATTCCTGTTGTCATCCAGTCGGAAGATAAGGACCGGACATATGATTATGTGTGGATGTATCATAAAAGTGAGGGATCGAAAAAGATCGATACTATTTCGCGGGAGAAAGATCTGGATTGGGTCGTTGGGGCAGGTCCGGGAGTTTATCGGCTTATTTTCGAATATAGCGATAAGCAGACCGGTGTTGTGAATTATATAGAATCCGAAATGATCATAGAATCGAAATATTTCAGGGGGTGGTATGTGATGAAGCAAAATGGGGAGACGACCGATGTCGATTTCTTTTCTCCGGAATTACAGAATACCGGGCTGATACAGAAAAGTCGGGGAGAAGCACTGGCCGGCCGGCCTCGTTCTTTGGGCTATATCGGTGATTATGCCTATTTGGACGAAGAAAAGGAAGTGATGGTCAAGGATAACGCCTGTCTGATGGTTGTGTCGGAGAAAGAATTACAAGTGGTCCGGATTCTCGATCTGAAAATGGTTGGCGATTTCAATTCCCTCTTTTATGAGAAACAAAGTGTCGTTGCTCCCGGTAAATGGTTCGGTGGATCGGACGAAAACGGTTTGGTGAATGATGGAAAAGTATTTGCCATCGAAGTACGTGGTTCCCCTTTGGGAGCGGGTAAGTTCGCTTATGCGAAGGAGGGCGATTATGAATTGGCCCATCTGATGACGAAGAACGGAACTATGAGCCCCCTGTTTTTCGATACCAAGAGCAGTAAATTTTGTACCGTTGTCCGTAGAAATCCGAATTTGGTTTATTTGGATAGTGATGATCATTCTAAATTTCCTGAAGCTTATCCTGATCAGGAGCCGCTTTATGCCGGTTTTCTGGATGAGGGGATGTGGGAAGGTGGAAAGGGATATGTCGTCATGCAGAAAAAAGACGCGACCAAAGCCCGTTCTATTCTTCATTTCGATCTTAACTGTTTGGTGTCTTGGATGCCGGGTTTCCTCAAAAACAGAATTACAGCCATCGATAAGATTCCGCTGGAAAATGAGTTCACTCGAGCCGAATGCTTTGGGATGAACCGTACTTTCCAGATGCTGTATTTTTCTAAAGGCGATAAACTGTATTATTATGACCTGCAGAACAAACAGACACAGGAAGTGAAAAGAGTGGGTGGACAACCCGCTGTGCCGGCAGGAGAAAAGATCGTTATGATCAAACATATTATCTTCGACAATAATTATGAGGCACCGGATGAGTACACGAATAAGTTGGTCGTTGCTACCGGAAACGGAAGTAGTTACAAACTTTACCTTTTCGATACTTCGGCGGATAAAGTAAAGGATAATCCGGAAGTTTACCAGGGTGAAGGAATGCCTTCGGAGGTAATGTATATGAGTTCGAAAATGGATAATGTATATTTATGTTATTGATAGATAGTCGAGTGTGGTTGCTATGGTTGTTCTGTTGTCTTCCGTGGGGAGGAATCAGGGCGGAGGAATTTGCCGTGATAAAGGGAAAGATCGAGGGAAAGACACCCGTAAAGGAAGTACGACTGATGACCGTAGAAAATGGGGTACCGGTAAAATATGCCGGTACCACTATTGCCGGTAACGGTAGTTTCGCTTTTATGTTCCAGCCGGCAGAGACTGGTTTTTATTACTTGTATGATGGAAATAATTATCACCGGATGTATATAAAAGCAGGAGATGAAATACAACTTCAGGGAATCGATGGGCTTTGGAAACAGATAGGTTGTGTCGGTGAAGAAAATCGTTTGTTGGCACACTGGACAGAAATGGAACGCCCTTTGAAAACACGTTCCAAAGCAGAAGCGTACGGTGCCTATTTCCCCCGCTTCGATTCGGTCCGGCAAGAGGTGGACCGGTGGCTGGAAAAAATAATTGTCCGGGATTCCCTTTTCCGGAAACAGTTGAAGGAAACGGTCGAATTTGATCTGTTGTATGATTTTGTTTCTTATATTGCTAAAAATCAACAATTTTATGAATCCGAAGAACGACAATCGGCCTATTATCGGCAGATCATCGGACATTTCCCCCTCGAAGATGAACGTATCCTGCAACAACCATACGGCATTCAGTTGCTTCGGAAATATTTTGCTTACAAAAGGAGTTTTGTTGTACGTCAGGGAGAATATTCGCTCGATGAGTGGTTGGCTGAAATCGGATCTCCGGTATTGAAAGCCGAATTTGTGTTGGCTGAAATAGATACCGCTAGTTTCGAGCGGTTTTGTGATTACGAAAAGAAGTATTTTTCTCTGATGCAGAATGAGGAACAGCGACTGCGATTATGCCAGTATAAGGGACGTCCTCATTCGATATTGCAAAAAGGAGAACGGGCTTCGAATTTTATCTTTCCCGATACTACCGGCCAATATCGTTCCATGGCCGATTTCCGCGGGAAATATAAGTTTATCGATCTTTGGGCGACCTGGTGTGCCCCCTGTAAAGCCGAAATTCCTTATTTACAAGAGCTGGAGGTTGAATTTCAGGGGGAAGAGATTGAATTTGTCAGTATCTCCATAGATGAAAACAGGAAAAAATGGAAAGAATATGTTCGGGAGCATCAGTTGGGAGGGGTGCAATTGTGGGCCGGTGATTGGAGTCGTCTTCCGGAAGAGTTACACGTCGGTTCTATACCCCGGTTTATTTTGATCGATAAAGAGGGTAATTGGGTAGATACCGAGGCACTCCGGCCTTCTAATCCTGCATTAAAGAAATTATTGAAGAATCTATTGAAAAAATGATCGGTTTGAAAAAAGTGATATTGACTTTCTTCGTCTGTCTGATAGGAGTGGGGGGGATGGAAAACGTATGGGCCGGTGATAAAACAGTTCGGGATTTTCATGAATTCGAGTTGTGGCACAAACTATTGCAATACGGGTTATCCCCATCCGGAGAATGGGCGATGTGGAGAATCCAGGCCGGAGAGACAACAGATACCTTGTTTGTGCGGAATATCGTGTCGGGCAAGGAGTATAAGTATAAAGAAACCTCGGCTCCTGAATTTTCCAAAGATTCCCGCTGGATCGTCTTTTCAGAACCGACGGGAGAAGACGTGGCTGCCGGTATTGCTTATCAGGTAAAACTGGTTTGCCTTGCTAATGGGGAAGAACAAATCTTCCGGGGAATGGAAAGTTTTACTTTTACCAACGATAGTAAGCATCTGATTTTAAAAGGAAGAAATGCAGAAAATGCCGTAGAATTGAATCTTTATGATCTTGAAAAAAAACGGATAAAGAATATAGCCAATATACAGGAATATACGGTCGATCCAACGGGGAAATACCTGGCTTATACCCTAAAAGCTGAAAAGGGACTGAGCAATAGTCTGGAGGTATTGGAACTGAATGATTACCGTCTTCTGTTTTTAGAAAACGATAAAAACGGATATGAAAAATTGAAATGGACAGATCACGGGCTTCTGTTTATGAAAATGTTGTCGGACAGTACAGGGCAGAAGCAAGGCCGGGAAATTCATGTCGTCCGGAATATCGGAAACAAGCAGCAGGCCTGCTGTTTTGCCGCAGAGGCCTGGGCCGATTTTCCGGCAAATATGAAAATCAGTGAATATTACACACCCCAATGGTCTGCCGATGGGAAAAAACTGTTCTTCGGTATTGCTCCGGAACGGTATCAAGGGGAATCCCAGGCGGAAGTTACAGCAGATGTCGATATCTGGCATTGGAAAGATCAGGAAATTCAGTCGCGTCAGAAAAACCGCTATTACCTGAATCGTAGCCGGACCTATTTGTGTGTATGGTGGCCGGAAGAAAAACGCTGGAGGCAGCTGGCCGATTCTTCCTTGTTCGATATAGCCGGTATCTCTGCCGACGGGGCATTTGTTTTGGCTGTCGACGATCAGCCCTATCGGCCCCATTACCGCGAACTTCATCGGGATATTTATGTGATACAGACGGAAACTGGAAAACGTACCCGCTTGTTGGAGAATACAATATTGTCGGCTTCTTTTTCCCGCGAAGGAAAGTATGTTTACTATTTTAAGAATAAAAACTGGTGGGCATACGATTTGGCGAAAGAAGAATATATCAATCTTACCGCTCAGGTGACTACTGGATTAAGCGATATATATTACGATGGCCCCATCGATATCGCTCCCTCGTTCGGCATTGCCGGTTGGCTGAAAGAAGATAAGGCTTTTTGGTTTTATGACGAATATGATATCTGGAGTGTCGAGCCGGCTACGCTGAAATTGAAGCGGTTGACCCGAGGACGCGAAGACAAGATCACTTTCCGGAAATTTCAGCGCGGAGTTTTGACTCCCGACCGTAACTTGCTGTTGAGAGCTACCGGTGATGACGGGGCTTCCGGAATTTATCGCTTCGATCCTAAAGGACATCATCGCCCTTTACTGTATGGGGCATTCAGTACGTTACGTTTGGAACAGTCGGCAGATAAAAAGATGAACTTGCTCGGATGGGCTGACAATATTACAGCTCCCGAATTATTCGTTTGTGATGAAAATCTGAACCGGCTTCAACAATTGACACATACGAATTTGCGTCCTTCCGGATTTATTTTCCGCAAGAGTGAATTGATCCGTTATAAAAATTCGCAGGGTAAGGAGTTGAAAGGAGCATTGTTTTATCCGGTAAACTATCGGGAAGGTCAATCCTATCCGATGATCGTTCATATCTACGAGAGACTGTCCCAGCATTTAAACGATTTTGTTTTTCCTTCGGCATCGGATCTTTATAATACGATGAATTATGTGTTACAGGGCTATTTTGTTTTTCAGCCTGATATCACCTATGAGGTGAACCGGCCGGGCGAATCGGCAGTAGACTGTGTTACGGCTGCTGTTCGGCAAGTGTTGAAAAGAGAAGATATCGATCCTGCACGGTTGGGGTTGATCGGGCATAGCTGGGGTGCTTACCAGACGGCTTATATCATCACACAAACTCCGCTTTTTGCTGCTGCCGTGGCAGGAGCACCTCTGACAGATATGATAAGTATGTATAATAGTATTTATTGGGAAAGCGGACGTTCCAATCAAGAAATGTTCGAAACGGGACAGGCACGTTTCAGATTACCCTGGTGGCAAATCTCCCGGCAATATATTTGTAATTCCCCGGTATTTCAGGCAGAAAACATTCAGACGCCGCTATTGATGATCTTCGGAACTGAAGACCAGGCCGTCGATTGGAGTCAGGGACTGGAAATGTATATTACCATGCGCAGGCTTGGAAAACCTTGTATCCTATTGACCTATGAGGGCGAAGGACATACAATCGGTGGACAAATGAATACCTTGGATCAAACCGGGCGTGTCATGGATTATTTCGATTATTATCTGAAAAAAACGGTTGCGGCCGATTGGATATTGGAAGGACGAACTTACCTGAAAAAGAAAGGAGAAGAATAATTTTACCAGATCATGCCGGCAGTGCCGGCATTTTTTATTAATTTTGCTTTGAAATAGCTTGTTGTATACCGACGTTAAATTGTATGAAAAAAGGGATTCTATTATCATTATTGGCCGTTATCCTGCTTGCTGTCGTTGTTTGTGCCATTTGGTATATCAATGAAGAGGGGAAAATGCGGGCCGGTAGTAAAGATTCTTTTATCCCTTACAATTCGGCTGTCGTGGTAACGATTAATGCCGGGGCTGAGTTAGCACCTGAGATCCGGCAGGCTTTTGCGGCCGATTTGAAAGTGTTTCGCCGGAAGTTGTTGGTCCGGATAACCGATACTTTACAACAACAAGGGCTGGTGAAGGCACATCCTTACGTTGTGGCAGCCCGGGTGGAAGGCAAGAGCGACGTGGCTTTCCTCTATGTGATGGATAACAAAGATGTCATTTCCCGGGGAGAAGTAACCGATTTTCTGAACCGGACTTTTGCTGCCGGAGGGGAGAAGGTTCGGAAATACGACCGGCATAAAATATATACTTTAAAACAAGGGAAAGAGATCGCTTATTTTGCTGTTTGCGGCGGTATTATCTTGTTGTCGGATTCGGACCTGTATATCGAAGACGGACTGAAACAATTCGACCTTGAAGAAGCCGGGGAAGGAGTCAAACCCCATTATCAGAATCTGAATAAATATTTTTCAGCCGGTGCCGGTATAAATATTCTGTTGAATACCGGAGCTTTTACAGAGTTGATGCCTTTGTATATCCAGGTTAAAAAGGTTTTTCCCCATGTCGATATTACCCGTTTTTTCAAATGGGGAGCTTTGGACGGAGATTTCAGCGGACAGGGGATTTGTCTGAACGGATTTATGAACTATAGTGGACTGGATGGTTCGTACATCGCTACATTGGAAAAACAACAGGCCCGGGAAGCGAATATCGACGGGGTACTGCCTTCCGGTCTGCTCTCGTTAGGATTGCTGAACCTGAGTAATCCTGCGGCTTACTTTGCTGCTTTGGACAATTACCGCTATACGGTAGGACAAAAAGAAAATATCTTCAGGCGAAAGCAGCAGTTCGTTAAGATGTTCGGAAAAGGACGCGAAGAAGAGTTGCGCGATTTGTTGCAGGGAGAGTTTGCTGTTGTAGATCTGGCCTATAATGAAGCGACCCGCGAAAGGGATGGGCTCATCGTAGCCAGTCTTAAATCGGGTAGCCTGTGTAAAGTGGTGTTGGAGAAAATGATGAAGGAATATGCCCGTTTCGATAATCAGTCTTTAGAAAACTATTTAAAAGAATATAACCTCGACCGGGAAAAAACTTTCCGTTACTATCTTTTCCCGGCTGATGATCTGGCTGCCGTTTATTGGGGATATATTTTTGAAGGGATAAAATGCCGTTGCGTGTTGGTGGAGGATAACTACCTGATTTTTGCTTCCTCCGAGAGTGCGGTAAAGAGTTTTGTCCGCGATTATGTGCATGGGAGCGTCATCCGCGATGCCGAATGGTATCGGCATCTGAAAACCCGTTTGGCCGGAAAATATAATATGGCTTATTTTGCCCGTACGGCTGAGGTTTTGCCTTTTTATACCTCTTTGACTCAGGGAAGTTGGCAGCAGTTCCTGACTCGACGTCAAAAGGAACTGTCTGTATTTTCTACCTGGGCCTGGCAGTGGTCCAACGAGGGAGATATGCTCTATACCACTCTTTTTCTGAGTACAGCCGAGATAAAGGATGAAATTCGTCCGCATGTATTGTGGCAGACTAAATTGGATGGGAAAGTGAGTATGAAGCCCGTTCCCGTGACCAATTATGTGACGGGTGAGAAGGAATTGTTCGTACAGGACGATCGCCATACTGTTTATCTGATCAACGATGTGGGGCGTGTGCTTTGGAAACTTCCTCTCGGGCAGCAGATCAATAGCGAAGTATATCAGGTCGATCTCTTCAAGAACGGGAAATTACAATACCTGTTTTCTACTCCCGACAAGATGTACCTGATCGACCGCAACGGTAATGCAGCGGGGCGTTTCCCCGTCGCTTTCAAAGGAAAGTGCGAGCAGGGAATATCCGTGTACGATTATGATAATAACCGCAACTACCGCATCTTTGTTCCTTGTGAAAACCGGGAAGTATATCTGTACGGTTTGGATGGAAAACCGGTAGAAGGCTGGAATCCCCAAAAGACCGATAAACCGGTCGTTTCGAAAGTACAGCATTTCAGGGTGGCCGACAAAGATTATATCGTCTTTGCCGATCGGTATCGTTTTTATATATTGGACCGTAAAGGCAAAGAGAGAGTGAGAGTTTCTTCCGTATTCGATCTGAAACCTCATACCGATGTCTATTTAACCCGTAAAGGCGGACAACCGGTTCTGGTATTTGCTGGTAAGGGAGGACAGGTACATGTGGTGAATTTTTCCGGTCAGACAGAGACTTCCCGGGTAGAAGGATTGTCCGATCGGTTTGAAATGAATATAGTGGATTGGGATGGAAATGGGACCGGGGATGTTTTGTTTACCGATGGGAACCGGGTATTGGTCACCCGTTTGGATGGAACGCCGCTTTTCGAGAAGAAAATGGAGGCTAAAACTTTAGGTTTCCCTTATGTATACCGTTTCTCTGCTAAAGACGTGCGTGTCGGCTTGACCGATCCGGAACAAAACCACTTGTTTTTGTTATCGGCTGATGGAAAGCTGTCCAAAGGATTTCCCATTACCGGCGATTCGCCTTTTTCAATCGTCTTTTTAGGAAATGACGGATTTTTCTTGTTTGCCGGAACCGGAAACAATACGATCCTGAAATATAAGGTGCAACGATGACTTGAAGACGTTTAAAGTGAATGATTTAGAAAATAGATAAATTGCAAAAAATAGTTTTTCTAAAAATTTGATTTTCCAAAAAATTAACACAATTTTGCACTATTGTGTAAATGTTATATTTATGATGAAATTTTGTTTGAATTGGGGTGGTGCGGCTTTGTTGTCTATGCTGCTTTTGTGTACTTCTTGTGGTGATGCCGATCTTTTCGATACCGATAAATGGACCAATGAAATAGAAGGCTGGGAGCCGGGTGTTTCCTTAAAAGTGCTTCAGGGGTCTTTTACTCTTTGGGATTTAATTAGGGATATTCAGTAAATGTCCCTAAAAAGTAAGATGGCATATAAAGTTG
>ERZ827088.4174-NODE-4174-length-12306-cov-10.071504_pt1 | contig 12306 bp, 11 predicted proteins | sample MGYA00519922_ERZ827088 | MGnify/ENA primary metagenome ERZ827088 (study PRJEB31778, sample SAMEA3449254) | human gut metagenome | biome: human gut; feature: human-associated habitat; material: faeces | place: United Kingdom | collected 2010/2012 ... | reverse complement strand
TTTGCCGGTTGAATAAGGAAGTGCTTGTTAAGTCCGATTCTCTTTTTTCTGCTCAAAGTTCCGATGTTGAAGAGGAGGCGAATTTGTGTCTGGCTCTATTGATGGGGTATAATATTACTATTTATGATTACGGAGATAAAGAACAGAAAAAGCAGTTGATTTTAGACCGTATTTATAATGTTTTAGAAGAACTTCCAGATTCTTTGCTTAAGGTACGCCTATTGTCTTATACTTATGGGGAAGTTTATGAAGAATCCTTGCTGAAGGAGGCTCATACCATTATATCTAGTTGGGATAAGTCGGCCTTGACTGTGGAAGAAGTGGAAATAATAGAGGAGTTGAATAATATTGAAGAAAATCCTTGTCCGTTTGAGATGATGGAATAGAAAATAATAGCTATAGAAAAACTATATATCTATAAGTGGCTTTCCATCTTGAGTGAATTTTAAAATATTAACAAATGTAGGCTGTGAAATATTTTTAACTAATGTGTATGTGTAGGTTTGAGATAGCATATTGTTTTTGTGAATCATTGATGTCTAAATGTGGGTAATACCATTTGTACTTTTCTTTTTGAGAATATATGGCTCCGAAGAACTGTTGAATATTTTGTCGAGAAAACTGTTTAGTTAGCTTTCCATTTTTAGCGAAGTAATGGAAAGTATGAAAGAAAGAATATCAATTCTAATTTGTATATGTCTGGTGACTTAAAAGATATAGTTTGGCAGTCTGCACGAATTATTTCTGGCTATGATGCTACCCGTGTCCGTCAGGATGCTTGCGGTGCATGGATTGCCTATAATGAATTCAATAATCATGAAAGTATTTTCGGTTGGGAGATAGACCATATCTATCCGGTCTTTAAACTGAAGCAGCTTGGCGTTCCAGAAATTTTATGGAATAATCTGCTGAACCTCCGTGCTTTCCATTGGAAAAACAATCGTAGCAAGGGAACTTCCTACCCCATGTATACCTCTGCTGTCATAGGTTATGGAGATACCAATATGGAGCAGCGTAATGTGTTCTGGGTTTCAGACCCCTTACAAGACAGCTTGCGCAGTCTCTTTAAAATCAAGGAATAATTTAGTTACACTATAAATATATGAATATTGCAATTGTTGGTACCGGTTATGTAGGCCTGGTATCAGGAGCCTGTTTCTCTGAGATGGGAATCAATGTTATTTGTGTTGATATTGACGAGAAGAAAATTCAAAAGTTGAAAGATGGTGTCATGCCCATCTATGAACCTGGGCTGGATGAACTGGTAGAGCGTAATGTAAAAGCCGGTCGTCTTCAATTCACTACGGATTTAACCACTTGCCTAGATGCAGTGGAAGTGGTGTTCAGTGCAGTGGGTACTCCTCCCGATGAAGATGGTAGTGCCGATTTGAAATATGTACTGGAGGTAGCCCGCACGATTGGGCGCAATATTAATAAACATGTTGTTCTGGTAACAAAGAGTACGGTTCCGGTAGGTACAGCCAAGAAAGTGCGTACCGCCATCCAGGAAGAACTGGACAAACGGGGTGTAAACATCGAGTTTGACGTTGCTTCTAATCCTGAATTTTTGAAGGAAGGGGCTGCCATCAAGGACTTCATGGCTCCTGACCGTGTTGTGGTAGGTGTGGAGAGTGAACGTGCCCGTAAACTGATGGAAAGGCTCTACCGTCCTTTTACGCTGAACGGTTATCCCATTCTGATGATGGACGTCCCCTCTGCTGAAATGACCAAATATGCGGCGAATGCCATGCTTGCCACGCGCATCAGCTTTATGAACGATATAGCGAATCTTTGCGAACGTGTAGGAGCCAATGTAGACAATGTCCGTAAGGGTATGGGGACTGATTCCCGTATCGGTAGCCGCTTTCTTTATGCCGGGTGTGGTTATGGTGGTTCCTGCTTTCCCAAGGATGTGAAGGCCCTGGTACATACCGGCATTGAGAACGGTTATCACATGCAGGTGATTGAAGCCGTGGAGACTGTGAACGAGAAACAGAAGAGTATTGTGTTCGACAAACTGAATGCTGCTTTCAATGGAAATTTGAAAGGTAAAACGGTTGCTGTATGGGGACTTGCCTTCAAGCCAGAGACTGATGATATGCGCGAGGCTCCAGCTTTGGTAGTTATAGAAAAACTGCTGGAAGCGGGTGCTACAGTGAAGGCTTTCGACCCAGTTGCAATGGCCGAGTGCAAACGGCGTATCGGCGATACGGTTACATATTGTAAGGACATGTATGAAGCTGTGATAGATGCGGATGCTGTGGCTTTGCTGACGGAATGGAAACAGTTCCGTATGCCGAGTTGGGCCATCATTCATAAAGCAATGAACAATTATATTGTAGTAGATGGCCGTAACATCTATGACAGCGAGGAATTGCAAGAGTTGGGTTTCATTTATTCCCGCATCGGTCAAAAGTAATCCTGATTATCTGTATTGGAAATGAAAAGAGTATTAGTAACTGGTGGAGCGGGTTTTATCGGTTCCCATCTTTGTGAACGTTTGTTGGCGGAAGGCAATGACGTAATCTGCCTTGACAACTATTTTACGGGCAGTAAGGACAACATTCGTCATCTGCTCGATGATCATAATTTCGAATTGGTACGCCACGACGTCACCACTCCCTATCATGCCGAAGTGGATGAGATCTATAATCTGGCTTGTCCGGCTTCACCTCCCCATTACCAGTATAATCCTATAAAGACGATGAAGACCTCCATTTATGGAGCCATGAACATGCTGGGGCTTGCAAAACGTACGAAAGCCAAAATACTTCAGGCATCCACGAGCGAGGTTTATGGTGATCCTGCCATTCATCCTCAGGTAGAAAGTTATTGGGGTAATGTCAATCCTATCGGGATTCGGTCCTGCTACGATGAAGGTAAGCGTGCATCTGAAACCCTATTCATGGATTATCACCGCCAGAATGGCGTGCGCATCAAGATAATCCGGATATTCAATACTTACGGTCCACGTATGAATCCGAATGACGGTCGTGTGGTATCGAATTTCATTGTCCAAGCCTTGAAAGGCGAGGATATTACAATTTACGGTGACGGCCGTCAGACCAGAAGTTTCCAATACGTCGATGATTTGATTGAGGCGATGGTGCGTATGATGGCGACGGATGACAGCTTTATCGGTCCGGTGAATACGGGTAACCCGGGTGAATTCACAATGCTGGAGCTTGCTGAGAAGGTGATAGAACTGACGGATTCACAATCCAGAATTGTCTTTTGTCCGTTGCCTGGTGATGACCCGAAGCAACGCAAGCCGGATATCAGTTTGGCAAAAGAGAAACTGGATGGTTGGGAACCGCAGATAAAGCTGGAAGACGGCTTGAAGAAGACGATTGCGTATTTTGCTGGAAAAATAAGCAAGTAAGCAGTAATTTGTTTCATGTCGGACTCTTTAAAAAGCCAGGCTGTAAGGGGTGTTTTGTGGAGTGCGGTGGAACGTTTCTCCGTGCAAGGCATACAGTTTGTGCTGAGTATTATCATTGCCCGTTTGGTAGCTCCCTCGGAGTATGGGCTGATAGCAATGCTGGGAATATTTTTGGCCATAGCCCAGACATTTATCGAAAGTGGATTCTCGAATGCGCTGATACAGAAGAAGGATAGGACAGAAATCGATTTCTCCACAGTGTTCTATTTTAATATTGTAGTTTCGTTAGTAGTCTATCTGATACTGTTTCTCTCCGCTCCTTATATTGCGCTATTTTATAAAGAACCGCTACTGGATATAATAACGAAGTGGGTAGGCCTTAATATAATTATATCTGCATTATCAATAGTCCAGCGTGCTAAGCTGACTATTCAATTGAATTTTAAGACACAGGCTAAGGCATCACTTATTGCTGTTATTGTAAGTGGTATTTGTGGCATTACCATGGCTTATTATGGTTATGGAGTCTGGGCATTGGTTTGTCAGAGTTTGCTTAATAATTTGCTGAATACACTATTGCTATGGGTGTTTGCAAGATGGATGCCGGCTTTTATTTTCTCATGGCAGTCTTTTAAAGGATTGTTCTCTTTTGGATCAAAATTGCTGCTATCAGGATTACTGCATACTATTTATTTGAACTTATATACCTTGGTGATTGGTCGTAAATACTCTGCGACTGATGTTGGATATTATAATCGGAGCTATTCTTTAGCTCAATATCCGTCAGTGAATATTGTCGGTGTGATTACAAGAGCCATTTATCCAATTCAGTGTGAAATGCAGCATGATGAAGAGCGATTAAGTAGTTCGTTCATTCAGTATCTGCGAATGTCTTGCTATATAATTTTTCCATTGATGGTGGGATTGGCAGTTCTCTCAAAACCGATGGTTTTGGTTCTGCTTACTGATAAATGGGTATCCATGTCAGAATTGTTATCCATACTTTGCATTGCTTATATGTGGTATCCGGTAATGGTGATAAACAATCAGATGCTGAATGTAAGGGGGCGTTCCGACTATTTTTTGAAAGCTGAAATAATAAAGAAGATTGTGGCAATCGTAATTCTATTGCTAACTATGCCTTTAGGATTGAAAATCCTATGTCTCGGAATCTTATCCTATAATATACTTGATATGGGAATTATTATAGTTTTTACGAAAAAGGTTATGAACACCGGCTTCCGACAACAGTTTCAAGCTATATTGCCAATTTTCCTTGTATCAATTGGAGTGGGCGTAGTAACTCATCTTTTTTTTGTTGATAATTTCAAATGTATATATTCAGTTGTTTGGTGGACTTTTGATTGGTGCAGTATGTCTAGTCTTTTTCAGTTTCGTTTTTCGTATTAAAGAATTCAGCTACTTGCTATCTTATTTGAAAATCAAAAAATATAATAAATGAATTACAAGGTAACATTGGCTATGCCCGTTTACAATGTGGAAAAGTATGTAGAGCGTGCATTACTTTCTGCTCTAAATCAGACTTTTGATAGTATCGAGTTTTTGATAGTGGATGATAAGGGTACAGACCGTAGTATGGAAATTGTCAGCGAGATTGTATCAACACATCCAAGGGGGAAAGATGTTCGCATAATAGACCATGTTGTAAATCAGGGTACTGGAGCAACTAAAAATTCCGCAATTAGAGAAGCGAAAGGTGAATACTTGTTTTTCATGGATAGTGATGATTGTCTTTCAAGAGATTGTATATTATCATTATATCATATGGCTTGTAAGAATGATGCGGACATTGTTATTGGTTCATTTTCTTATTGTGATGTAGAAGGAAAATCAATTGCTAAGAATATATTGAAGGACATTTGTTATCAAGGTAACGATGTTTTTGGTAAATTCTTTTTTGCAAAAGGTTTTTATGTTCAAACGTGGAATAAGTTATATAGACTTTCGATGCTCAGAGCATGGGAGGTTGAATGTATACCATCAAATGTTAATGAGGATGTCTTTTTTACTTTCCAATTATTTAAACCTATAAAAATATTGTGTCAAACATCTCAAGTGACCTATTTCTATACCGTAAATAATCAACATTCGGTAACGTATGATATGCAGAGAAAAGTAATGAAAGAACAAAGGCTGGTTCAGTATATTGGAATTTTGGATAAGATGGAGTATTACATATTGAGTAGAGGGTATTTGAAAGATATGAATTTAACATATTATTTTCTGTTAAAGAAAATTAATTTAGTACGCGATATTATTTCAGCTAGGAATTTATCATATAAGCAGAAAAAAGAATACCTCAATTTAATACCATCATATTCTGTTAAATATATAAGGACTGTAAATCAACAACCTTTTTATGGCATTATGTGGCCTTATTTGTATTTAAACCCTTTTGTTGCTAATAAAATAGATTCTGCTTTTATTTTAATGCAAAGAGTTTATTGTAGAATAAAAAAAATAGGAGGTTGATAATTGAATATTAGTTACTTACATTATTGTTTTTTGTTTTAGAGATAAATCTTGTTTTGTAGAGGATTTAATTTGAGGAATATAGTACAGTTGTTTGGGTAATCATTATAAAAGCTAGTTATAATTTCGTAATTATGATGTAAGACCGCTGTTATGTAGCTCGTAGATATATATCGCTATTCGATGCTTGCTGATACTCATAAGGAGTTTACTCTCTTGAAAGGTAATAACAAAGTATCTGAAATGGCTATCGTTAATAGATGAAGTTGAGTAGTTTGTATGAATTTGATTGCATAATATAATATGAATATAGGAATAGTAATACCTTGCTACAATCGAGTAGATTCATTAAATAGATTATTAGTATCATTAGAAGGTGCTAATTATATTGGAGAAGAGGTTGATTTGATATTTTCAATTGATTATTCTGGAATAAATAATATACGATATTTAGCTGAAAGTTTTCAATGGGAATTTGGATCAAAAAAAATAATTCTTCATCCTAGTAATATTGGACTAAAACAGAATATTCTTTCTTGCGGAGATTTAGTAGATGAATATGATGCTGTAATAGTCTTAGAGGATGACTTGTATGTTGCAAAAGACTTTTATAATTATGCAAAGCAAGCGGCTTATTATTACCTGAATAATGATAATATTGCAGGTATTTCTCTCTTTAGTTATAAATATACGGAAATAGGTTTTTATCAGTTTTATCCTTTTCAAGATAATTATGATACATTTTTTATTCAGTGGCCATCTTCTTGGGGGCAATTATGGACCAAACGGCAATGGCATTCATTTCGAAGTTGGTTATCGTTGAATAAAAGTCTTGAGGATATTAATATCCCTGCGTCAGTTAAATTGTGGACTCATTCTTGGAAGAAGTTCTATATAGCTTATATGATAGATTTGGATAAATATTTTGTTTATCCATATGTTTCATTTACAAACGATTTTGGATCTTCTGGTGTTCATCATACAAATCAAAGTAATATTTGTACTACTTCATTATTCTTTGGGATTAATAAAAAATATTTATTTCGTGATTTTGATAAAAGCAGTATTTATGTATATGATTGTTTTTTCCAAATGAGAAAACGAAATCTGATACTAAACGACAGAGAATATGATGTTTGCTTTGATTTATATTCTACAAAAGATGTATGCAATATTGATACTAATTATGTCATAACATCGAAAACTATAAAAAAGCCAATAATTTCTTTTGCTTCTATTCATATTCCATTTGAATATAATATTTTAACAAATGAAGGAGGAGGCTTTTTTATTTGACTACCAAAAACGAGTATAAAAAACAGAGTTTAGCAATACTTAAAAAGGAAACATTACGGATGAAAATGTATGTTCCTGATATGATTAAATATGTGTGTTACAAGATTTGGAGAAAAATATTTAAATAGGGTATTTAAGTTTTCTATCTCTCAAATTGAGATATTTCTATTTCATTTTTCTGTTTTTGATATTCTTTTTTTGCCATATATGAGTAGGATGGCTATGGCTTATTCGCAAATACCAATATTTATTTGGTTCTTACTTCAAAAGCGTAATATTTTTAATAGAAAAGATTTCTCTGCATATCGTATATTCTCATATATGATAATTGTAAGTACCTTTATATCAATTTATACAATCCCTGAATCTTTATTTTTTAATGGTATATCGGAAAATGTGAAAAGAATGTTTCAATACATTATGAATATGTCTTTTTTCTTTTTCTTTATTCATATATTTGAAACATATATTGTGTCGATTAAAAAGTATTTGTTGGGGTTTCTTTTATATGTTGCTGTATTGGGTGCTTTATATTTATTTGATTTTAATTTGTTTATTGAAATTAAGGAATATTTAAATCCTAAAGATGCTTTATTGGAAATTTTAGATGATAGTACTGGGTATATATACAGGTATAGTTTCTTGTGGTCTGATCCTAATAATATTGGATATATAATAATCGCTATTTATACATTTTTATGTTGTAACATCTCTTTTTCGATTAGCCGTTTTTTGACATTGTCCTTGCTTATTGTATTTTGCTTGATATTAATAATGAGTTCCGGATCTTGGATTTGTTATATCTCTTCTTTTTGTCTTATTTTAATTTTTAATATTAAAAGGCGTTTTTCTTTGACAAAACTCTTTTTTGTATTGACATTATTCGGCCTGGTACTCTGTTTGTTTTTGGTTGTTGACTTTACATTTTTGGAGGAGTATATGAATCTTGCACTTGACAGATTTGAATCAAATTCCTCCGATTCGAGAACTAAAATTTGGATAGACTTTTTGGAGAATAAAAACATATTTCAATATGTTTTATGGGGAAATGGTAGCAATATTTATATAGATGGTCTTTTAAGGAGACCACATAATGGGCATTTGTATTTAATATATGCCTATGGATTTGTTGCATATATTATGTTTTTATTTATGTTTCGTAAAAGATTTCATACGACCTGGAAAGAATATGCTTTTATGTTACCTCTTTTATTTGGTTTTACTATAAATGTTGGCATAAATGAGCAGAAATTTTTTTTAATAGCTATATTACTATATACGCAGTATCTTACTTTAAATTCAAAAAAGAATGTGTACTCTCCATTATCTTTGTAGCTACACACAGTCAGATTTGGGCAGGCGGATTATTACTCAACCTTCAGGTGTAACTAAAATAGATTATATAAAATCAGCTTTAAAGAAAGCAGGTTATACAGTTAATATATTATCTCTTTCTGAAGGAGATTTTGAACATCCCTTTTTTATATATAAGTCTCTCACAATTAAGATTGATAAGGCAGAAACCCTAAAATTCATTTCTACTTTTTGTCGTTCCAATGTATTATTGAAAGTGCTGTCTCGTTTATGGATGTATTGCCAATTATGGCATTATTTAATTTTTAAAGTAAAACAAGATGATTGTGTTTTAATTTACCATTCATTAGCCTATGTATTTCCCATTAAAGTTTTCCGTTTTTTCAGTAACCGGAAAATTTATTTTGAAGTAGAAGAACTATTTAATGCTGTTTATTCCAATGGTGAATTGAAAATAGAAAAAGAAAAAAAATATCTAAGAAATGCGGCAGGATATCTATTGATTAATGATTTAATTTCCAAACTGTCGGGGTTTTCTCAGAAAGGAGTGGTATGCTATGGTATATATTCCAAAGCGGATATGCCTAAAACGTCATTAGGAGATGGTAAAATTCATCTTCTATATGCTGGAGTTATCGGTCATGAGGATGCATTGATGGCAGTTGATATGTGTCGTTTCTTATCTCATAAGTACTATATGCATATTTTGGGATATGGCTCAAAAGATGGAATACTTGATTTGGAGTGTAGGATTGAGGAGGTTAATAGACAGATGGGATTTAAGATAGTATCATATGATGGTTGTTTATCTGGTAATGAATATGCTACTTTTCTTGCTAAATGTGATATAGGGATTTGTACTAGATTTTTAGATGACTCAATGTCAAATTATACTTTTCCATCTAAAGTTTTGGCATATATGTCAAATGGTTTGTTACCAGTGTCTTCACCTTTGACATGCATTAAAAAATCAAAGGTCTCAGAATATGTGGTGTTTTCAGAAGAAGTCACTCCAGAATCATTCGCTAAAGCAGTGAAGTCTATCAATACAGAATATTTTAAATATGATAATTCTATATTGACTAAGTTAGATCAGGATTTTATTTTTGAGTTGAAACATCTATTTAATTGATTTATAATATGATTAAAGTCAGTATAGTTATATTAAATTGGAATAGTGATAATTATTTGAAAGATTGTTTGAAAGCAATATGTGCACAGAGTTTTAAAGATTTTGAGGTCATTTTTGTTGATAATGGTTCTTCAAACGGTTCTTTAGAAGAAGTAAAGAAAGCATATCCTACTTTTATATATGTGGAAAACAATCTCAATTATGGTTTTGCAAGAGGTATGAATATTGGTATTTCACATGCGCAAGGTGAATATGTTCTGCTACTTAATACTGATGTCTATCTTGATTCTAATTATTTAGAAGAATGTGTCAAAGCTCTTGATTGTGACAGCACTTTGGGATGTGTGGCGGGAGTAGAATATCCTTGGAAGAATGGTAAGTTATTACAGTCTACTTATTCATCTGGTGCTTTAGGAATTAAATTGCATTTGCAATTGGGGGACATGGGAATAGTAGATGGGTATACATTTGGAGTTTCTGGTAGTTTTCCTATATATCGGAGAAGTACAATCTTATCTGTACAGAAAATGACTGGTTCTTTTTTTGATGAAATGTTTGAAACGGGATGGGAGGATACGGACCTTAGATTTCTGTTAGCCTATATGGGGTGGCATACGAAATGTGTTGTTACAACGCGCGCATGGCATATTGGTTCTGCATCAGTAGGGGCTGCAAAACGGCTTTTTGACAAATCTAAAAGTTATCAGCAAAGAATCTTTCGAAACCGGTTCTATATTCAGTACAAATATATTAGGAATATTTTCATTTTGTGGAATGTGTTTCTTTGTGTTGTTAATTTTGTGATGCCTCTTTTTTTAATACTATTTTATCCTAAATCAATAGTACCTTACGTAAAGGGGTATATGGAGTATAGGAGTAAAAGAACTAAATTAGATTCTATTAAAAGTCAGATTTTGTTGTTGAAAGACAATGCAGATTTAGTAAAAAAATACATTTATAAAATTTAGTAAATTTTCAATTGTAAGTTAGAAAAAATTAAACTTAAAAATATGTCAATATTTAGAAATAAAGTACTACTTATTACCGGTGGAACAGGCTCCTTTGGTAATGCTGTTCTTCGTCGCTTTCTTGATAGTGATATCAAAGAGATCCGTATTTTTAGTCGTGACGAGAAAAAGCAGGATGACATGCGTCTAAGGGGGATAAAACGAAATGCGATAAATTGAGTTATTCCGCATAAACGGTAATAGTTTTGATATACAAATAGTTATGTACGAATAGGAGAGGGGAGAGAGAAAAAACGAAAAGTTTACTCTGCTTTACTTTGGCTTTACTTTGGACTTTACTTTGAACGGTTTGAACGCCCGTCAACTTTACATGGCAATGGAGATGTGATAAACGGAGTAGAGTAGGGTAGGAGAAATGCGGTACATGGGCTGCGAAATGCTTTATTTAGGCGTTTTGCAGCCCTTTTTGTGCTTTATAGATAGATTGGCTTCCTACTTTTGAATAGTTGAAATTTAGTGCTCAAAATAGCGAAAATAGGGATGGGGGAGGAGAGTGGCGATTTTAACGGGAATATTTCGTTTTTTGAGGATTGGATATGCAGTAGGATATGCGTTTGGGTATGCAAATTTGTCAAGAAAAAAACGAAATGTGTTGATTGGGTATGCGTTTGGATATGCAATTTAAGCAAAATTAAGATGGGTTGAATTATACAAGTTACCATTTTACTACCCGTTTTTATGGCTTTATGTATTATTCAAGGGGGGAAAATACCATATAAAGAATAATGCAAATCAGCATATATAATAGAGTAATATGCTGATTTATAAAAAGGTATCTGGCAATTTCTGTTTTATTTGTGTTGAAAACGTGCGTGTGTCTCTTTTATTTAGAACAATCTGTGCATACTTCCTAATACTGCGTATACTTTCTGTATCATGGAAATAGGAATGTCTTGCGGACTGTATTCCGGGCTTTTATTGGTGGGGATTAAGCGAATAAAATCTTTTTGGTCTGCTTTTCCTATTCGTTTAACAGTCCGATAGCTTTCTGTCACGATGGCATATATTTCTCCATAGGGGAGATATTGGACGGGATCGGTCATTTCTTTGAGGGCGATATAGTCTCCGTTGCTTAATTCGGGTTCCATAGAATGACCTGTAATATTACACCACACAACACCGGGTTTATTGTAAGGCTCAAAATTTATATAGTAATCCGGATTAATTGTTTGATCATTTAAAACGAGATCAAATCCACCGATAAAATCTACATTGTAGTAAGGTGCTCCCTTATATTCATAATTAATAGTCGGGAGTGATAGCGGCTGTGGGGTTTCCTTTAGCATAGAGCCTCGCCCTGTTATTAGCCATTCTAAATTGAGGTGAGGATAATTATCCGCAATAACGGAAAGCCATTTGCTTTGAATATCTGTTTTATTATTTATGGCTCGCCTAATCATGCCATCGCTCGCAGATATTGACTGTTCAAAAGATCTAACGCTAATCCCTTGATTTTGTATAAATTGGCTAATTCGTTCAATCATAATTTTATTCTTTCTGTGAAAATAATCACGATTTTGCTTTATATTGTGATAATTATCCTATATATTTGCATCACCGTATTAATATTACCGGCTGTAAAGGTAGTGAAAACGGCTGATATGACAATTGGAAAATCCAGTGTAAGCTGCCCCCTAAAACCAAGCGATTCTGCCCCCTTA
>ERZ827088.4170-NODE-4170-length-12310-cov-8.394614_pt1 | contig 12310 bp, 16 predicted proteins | sample MGYA00519922_ERZ827088 | MGnify/ENA primary metagenome ERZ827088 (study PRJEB31778, sample SAMEA3449254) | human gut metagenome | biome: human gut; feature: human-associated habitat; material: faeces | place: United Kingdom | collected 2010/2012 ... | reverse complement strand
TGGGTGTCAATAAGACACCCTTGATTGGACGGCGAGGGTGTCTATTGCACACCCTGGATTTCAATTTTTTTGCAAAATTTTTGGATTTTTTGTTATTCACCATGCTGTTTTTTCGGGAGGGGTAGTGAGGGGGTATCTGAAAAAACAGAAAACCGCTCTCGGCAACATTGCCGGAAGCGGTCTGGAGGTGGTTTATGAACAAACAGACACATCGGACCTGCGTCCGCATGAGTGCCAAAGAATACAACCGGCTCATGGAACGAAGCAGGGCGGCAGGGCTGTCTGCCAACGCATGGCTTATGGAGCAGCTCGCCGGCAATCGTCCCATCATCAGTCGGAACGGCATCATGTCGGACTTTCTCTGCCTGCTCAATCAGAAGGGGCGGGAGATCAACACCGTGGCTCGTGCCTTCAACAGCGGATATGGCACGGCAGAGGGGCTCCAGCAAGCACTCGACTGTCTGAAGGACATTGCCCAGGCAGCATACGAGGTCAGGAAGGAGGGATTCACCCATGCGCCGTAAGCGCAAAAAGCCGCTTCCCAGAGGGAAACTGCGGGACAACAGCAAAAGCATCTCTGTCCGGATGACAGAGGAACAATTTCAAAGGCTGGAACGCTATCGGGAACTGACCCGCCTGCCGGTCACCACCTATTTCCGCAAGCTCATTGCAGAGAGCGAGATCGTGGAAAGACCCAGCCGGATCAGGTTTCGGCTCCACGAGGAAGTCAACAAGATCGACTCCAATATCCGCCAGATTCTGCGGAATCCCCGCGCAAAGGAACTGGACCGGGAGGCGGCGGACAGAATCCGTTTCCTGCTGGAACACATTCTCGAACAGGCCTACCACATAAACGCATACCATGATCTGAGCCACAAGGACGGGCAGTAAACACCCGCCCGTTCGCCCTGTGCCGCACCGTGCGGCGTTCTTCCGCACCGGGCAGCGCCCTGCCCGTCCCCTCCGGCAGAGGCCCCCACAGGCGGCGTGTGGGCAAACTCGATCCAAATAACACAAGGAGAGCCTATGGAGCAAAAAGCCAATATCACCATCGATAAGGAGCATATCACCGTGGAGCGGACGCAGACAGCCTGCGGGCGGGAGATTCGGGTCATCTCCGTGTTTCCCCGGCATGGCAGCGAAACCGTGGAGGACAAACTGAAAGCCCTGGCGGAACTGGATTTCCGGCAGGGAAAGCTGTGCGCGTAAAGTGCTGGACATTTCAGACCGTTCGGGGTATTGTGGTGTCGCAATGCTCTGAACGGTTTGACAAAGAAAAGGAGGACTGTATGAATCAGTCAAACCAAATCAGGAAAACCGCTCTTTACTGCCGTCTCAGCCAGGACGATGGGATAGAGGGCGATTCCAACTCGATCCAGAATCAAAAATCTATCTTACGGAAGTTCGCGGAAGATCACCATTTCCCCAGCCCCTGCTTTTATGTGGATGACGGTTTTTCGGGAGGAAACTTCCAAAGACCGGCGTTCCAGCAGATGATCTCAGACATGGAAAACGGCGAGATTGGGATCATCGTGACCAAGGATCTCAGCCGCCTCGGTAGAAATCAGCTCCACACGGGACTCTACATCGAGGAACGATTCCCCATGTTCGGCGTCCGCTACATCGCCATCAATGACAATGTGGATACCGACAGCAGCGAGAGCAACGACCTCATGCCGTTCAAGAATTTGTTCAAGAACATCTCCCATTCGGGAAAGGTAAGTAATGATTTCTCCCTTTTCAGACGGCTTTGCTGTATCAATCGCTGTTTTCGTTGTTCCTGCGGTAAGTTTGCCATAGTTCATGGAGTGCAAGCTGCCATTGGATTTCTGGCGGCAGCCATAGGTGAAAAAGGGGATTTACCTGAAACGCATCCGGTTCAGCAGCGGACTGAATCCAGACGCCCTTGCCGCTTAACTCGCGCAAAGCCTGCATCCAAAGGATCGGATCGCGCGCTATCCGTGTAAGATCGGCAACAAGGAGAATATCCGCCTTTTGCTCCACCGCCTCCTGACAAGCCCTTTTCCAACCGTCGCGGTCAAGCGTGGTTCCTTTTTCGTACTCGCTGACTTCCCCCGCAATTTCATAACCCAGCCGCTCGGCCTGCTCATGCAGCCGGGCGCTTTGTGCTTCCAGCGTGTGGTCGCCGTCAAGCTGCGCCTGTGTCGCTACCCGGCAATATACTACCACACGCTTGCTTTTATTGCTATCCATGATCTGACCTCCATTCAGATATTGCCGACAAAGCGGTAATAGATTTTGATGTCCCGGACGTTTTTCCCATCAATGACGGTCTTTTCTCCGACCTCAATGCGGTCGATCAGCTCGTCCACCGTTTCACGGTCAAGCTCCCGAATATGCAGGTGCTTTCGGACGACTGCCGCCCAGCTTTGAATGTCGGCGGCGCTCTGCTCATACTCCCTGACTTCCGCAAGAAGCGTATCCAGCCGGTCGGTTCGCTGGCGACGCTCCTGCTCGGTCTTTTCAAGCAGTACAGCGAAGGACGCTGCGCTGATGCTGCCGCAAACCTTGTCCTCATAGAGCTTGGCGGTCATTTGCTCCAGCTCATAGACGCGGCGGCGCAGCTTCCCAATCTCCTGCCGGACGCTTTCCTGACGCTCTGCGTCTGCGGCGGTGCGCTGCGCTTGCAGCCTGACCAGCATGGCAGCTTCGTCCAGTTCCAGCGCCTCGGCATGGGCGCGGATCTCGCTCAATACAAGCTCCGTCAGCGTCATCTCATAGATGGTGTGCCTGGAACACGCGCCGTAGCCGGAGGCCGTATAACGGGAGCAGAAATAGGAAACGTACTTTTTGGACGTGCCGTTCTTGCGGCGCTGCGTCTCCCGGTTGCCCTGAAGGGGTGCTTTACAGTCGGCGCAGACGAGCTTGCCGGTGAACAGGAAGGGCTTCGGCGGGGCGTTGTCCGCCGAGAGCCGCGTCCTTTCCCGGTTGATGGCCTGCACTTCATTCCACACCTCCGGCGAGATGATGGCTTCATGCAGAGCCTCATGCCGTATCCACTCGGATTCCGGCTTATAGATCATGGTGTCGTCCTTATAGGAGCGCGAGCCGGTCTGATTCTGAATAAGATTTCCGGTGTAGACTTCGTTTGTCAGTATGTTCTTCACCGTGGCGTACATCCAAAGGTTCGCGTACTTGCAGGAGCCGTTGCCGTACAGCTTTGCCCAATACCAGCGTGGGGACAAAATGCCCTCGCTGTTCAGCACGGCGGCGATCTTGCCGTAGGCCATGCCTGCCCGCCGCAGCTCAAACATCCGGCGCACCACGGCGGCTGCTTCCTCGTCAATCACCAGCCGATGTCTGTCCTCATCGCTCTTGCGGTAGCCGTAGGGCGCGTAGGCGGCGATATACTGGCCGCTGCGCATTTTGGCGTGAAGGACAGATTTTACCTTATTGGAGAGGTCTTTCAAATGGTAGTCGTTCATCAGACTGCGGAAGTGCAGCATATCTGTGTTGTCGCCCTCGGTGTCGAGGCAGTCAAGGACGGATACGAAGCGGCAGCCCAACGAGGGGAAAATAACGTCGGTATAGCGCCCGACCTCCACAAAATCACGGCCCAGCCGTGATAGGTCTTTGACAAGGATCAGGTTGATAAGGCCGTGCCGCGCGTCCTCCAGCATCTCCAGAAATCCGGGACGCTGGAAATTTCCACCGCTATAACCGTCGTCGCGATAGGACTTGACCTCCGTCCAGCCGTTGAGCATTACGAATTTGGAAAGCAGTTCATATTGATTCTCGATGCTGACGGATTCATCAGCAGGGATATAGTTTTTCGCCTTGGCGGAGTTGGAGGCGTCGTCCACGCTCAACCGGCAGTAAATGCCGACCTTATATAGCTTTTTCATACGCTTCCAGCCTCTCCTGTGCCAGCGCGTCGTCCACGCTGCCGACGTAGCGGTAGACCACCTTGACGTCGCAGATGCGCTGTCCGTTGACCTTCCGCGGCTCGCCCACCTCGATGCGGTCCACCAGCTCAAAGAGGATGCTCTCGTCCAGCGCCGTGATCTCGGTGTAGCGGCGGATGACCTCCATCCAGCGGTTTGCGTCCTGCCGGTTCTCAAGCTGCGCCCTGACCTTCTGCTCCAGCTCCGGGATAGCGGCGGCTTTTTCCGCCCGTTCCGCTTCATATTTCCGCATGAGTGTCTGAAAGACCGTCTGGGGGATGGTGCCGGTGCATTTGTCCTCATAGAGATTCTGCATCAGCCGTTCCAGCTCGATCATACGCGCCGCTGCCGCTTTCAGCTCCTGCTCATAGGAGATGACGCGGCTGCGGCTTTCCTTTTCCTTCATACGGCTGATCTGCTCGGCAAGGCGCTCGCCGTCGCACTCGACGAAGCGCGCCTTTTCCCGGATGTCCGTCAGCACCAGCTCCTCCAGCACATTCTCATAGATGGAGTGGATGGTGCAGGCGCTTTTGCCGCTTCTGGCATAGTTGCCGCAGATAAAGGAGCTGTACCGCCCCGGCGTTCCGTCCTTATAGGTGAAGCGCTCGATGTGGTTGCGCATCTTGAAGCCGCAGTCTGCGCAGTAGACAAGGCCGGTGAAGATGCTGCGGATGCCGTCCGTGGGCGGCGTCTTGCGCACCTTCTTTTTGTCGATGCTGACCACGGTATCCCATACCTCGCGGGAGATGATGGGTTCATGGGTTCCCTCCACCCGTATCCATTCCTCCTCCGGCTTGTTGATGAGCTTGCGGGACTTATAGGACAGAGTGCCGGTTTTGCCCTGCACCATGTTCCCGATGTAGACCTCACTGCGGATGAGAGCTTTGACGGTGGTTTCCGCCCACTTGTGGTTGACGTTGCGCGGGTCGCTGCGCCCCTTGCGCTGATAGTAGAGCGCACCGGGCGGCAGAACGCCCTCCTCGTTGAGCGTGACGGCGATGGCACGGAAGCCTGTGCCGGAGGCGCGCATGGCGAAGATGCGGCGCACGGTGGGCGCGGTCTCCTCGTCGATGACAAGGTGGTGCTTATCCTCCGGGTCGCGCTTGTAGCCGTAGGCGGGGTAGGTTCCCATGAACTTGCCGCTTTCCGCGCAGGCCCGTTTGACCGCCTTGACCTTCTTGGAGGTGTCCCGGCTGTAAAACTCGTTAAATAAGTTCAAAAAGCACATGACGTCGGTGCTGCCGTTGTCACTCATGGTGTCGATGCCGTTGTTCAGCGCGATAAACCGGCAGCCCAGCGAGGGGGAACAGGTAGTCCGTGTACTGTCCGAACTCGATGTAGTTACGCCCAAAGCGCGATAGGTCTTTTACCAGAATGAGGTTGATTTTCTTGGCTTTTGCATCTTCGATGAGGCGTTTGACGCCGGGTCTGTCGAAATTCGTACCTGAGTACCCGTCGTCGCAGTACACCGCGATCTCGTTCCAGCCCCGCTGACGCACATAGCTTTGCAGCAGGAGCTTCTGATTTTCAATGGATACGGACTCCCCGTCGCGCTCATCGTCGTTGCTGAGCCTGCAATAGATGCCTACGTTGTATGTCTTTTCGATCATCTGTATTTTACCTCCCGATTCTCTGCGATTCATACATCCGTGCGGCGTGATGGCTCTCGCAGGTTTTCCCTGCAAGAATATGATACCGGGGATACCATTTTCGCGCAAGGATGCCGCCGCAGGGAGGCTGATTGTCTGTTACGATGCGTGACAGGGCTGCGCAGCCGCAGGAGCGTCCAGTTCCGTCATGGCGCGGCGCACCGCAAGCTGCTCCAGCGTCCTGCCAAGGTCCTTTTCGCCGGAAAACACGCTTGTCACGCGATAGAGGGTCTTGCCGATCCTGACCTCCTTATAAGAGGCGACCGGCTCTTTGGGGATGGCTTGCTTCTGCATAAACGCACCTCCGATTTATCAATTTAGTCCCGCTGCCACGATATGACAGCGGGGCTTGTTCGTATTCGTTCCGGCAGAGCAGCCGCGCCGGGAGGATTGCCGTCATGCTGCATGATGCTGCACCGGCGCGGCTGTCTGCGTATGTTGTGTCATGTAGTTTTGTTCCGCCGTATTTGTCACAGCCCCCGGCGCGAGGCATATATCGCCTCTGGGACCGGTATCAGCCGCCTTTGGCAAGGCTGTCCCATTCCCGCAGCGCCGTGGCTTGTAAGGCTCACGAGCGCCGCAGGAATCCCCCTCAAGTCAGTGGGAGGCCGTAGCTGGGGTTGCGTATCGCCCGCGCTGTCATCGCGCCCGATGCTGCCGGGCATCGGGTCAAAGGCCGCGTAGATCGCTCGGACAGCCGCCCGTCCCGAAGGGCGGGAGGTCTGTCGTCATGGCGGCGCGCCTTTTGTCGCTTGGCTTTTCAGCCGCGCGGGGTCTGTGCTGATACCGGTGTCTATGCGGTTGTCAAGGAGCAGAGGCGAGCGAGAATAATATCCCTCTCATATACCTCAAGAAAAATCGGGCAAAAGTTCGGGGTGTTAGCGAAACTTTTTGAGAAAATTCCTGAGATTTTTCCGTCCGCGTGAAATCGCTTCCGAAACTGTGCTTTTAACAACACCTTCGCTGGCCGCAATTTCAAGCTGGGATCGTCCTTCAACGAAATGAGCAAGAACACGCCGCCGCTGTGCGGGCGTGAGCTGTGCCATTGCTTCTTTCAGCAGCCGTTCCAGTTCCATGCGCTCCAGCGCCTCGTCCGGCTGTTCCGGCAGATTCAGCGCCTCCGCCTCAATGCCGTCGCCGGCGTCCAGTGAATAGAACGCCTTGTTGTCGCGGTTGTACTGCGCGTAGTTGATCTGAAGCCGCTTATCTTCTTCAAGAAACGCGGCAACTTCATCGGAAACCTCGATAAAGGTATCCTCGGTGTACCACGGGTAAAGCTCCCGCAGGTTGATCGTTGTCATGTTGTATTCCTCCGTTTGGATGTTTGTGTTTGTGGTTGCGGTTGAATCCAAACGGATGGCGGCGGGGAGCGGCAGCCCACAGAGAAGAAAAACAGTGCAAACAAAAAGGCACCCGCACAGGCATAAAAGCCTGAACGAGTGCCTTGCAATTCTATTTCATAATTGGGCGGAGCTATATTGCAGATAATCTGTGATGCACAGAAGACGAGCTGCAACTCACATAGATAAGTGCAGCTCGCAAAAGTCTCTACAACACCTGCTTCTTTTTGAGATGTTCTGCATCCACTTCCTTTGCGGTGGATAGCCGCATTAGCGATACCTCCTATTGTCAGTCAATCCCATAAGACATCCTCACATATTTCGTATTTGTGATGTATAACTCATTTGACATGAGTTGGGTGTATATTTAGCTGAATTAGAACTCACCATAAAATATAGGAGAGGTGATTTCTGATGAACTTTCTTGACCTTTTTGCCCTCAAACTTCGGGAGAAGCGAATCCAGCAGAAGATAACACAGCGTGGACTGGCTGAAAAACTGAACATGTGTACGCGCACGATTATTGAGATTGAAAACTGCAAAAGCAATCCGAAGTTTGAAACCGTGGCTCTCATTTCCAAGGAGATGAGAATCAGCCTTGACGCCGTGGTGTTTCACGACGAAAAACCGCGTGAAATTCCAAAAGTTGTGGCAGATTTCTTTGCCGGAAAGAGTGATGCAGAAGCGGAGCGGTATATTGCATTGTGCCAAAGCGCAGAGAAGTTGAAAAACGGTGAGTAAAAGCGACCATCCATGCGGATAGCCGCTTTAACTTATAGAATAGCCAGCGGGCATAGACGCACAATCTTAACCCGCTGGCTGCTTTTGTCCGCGCAGTTGGAACGACGGGCAATTTTTATTCTATTTTTCCTGTTTGTGCGCATCCCTGATTTTTTCGAAGCTGTCCTGACTGACGACATGTTCAATCAGGCAGGCGGAATCTTTTGTTCAAAACAGACCGTTTTTCGCGCTTTTTGCATGAAAATGCCGGGAAGAAAACTCGACGGCGTTCCCCTGTGTTTGCTAAATTTTGATAGCAAACACAGGGGAACGCCGTCGAATAAAAATAGGGCGGCGGTTTATATCGCTTCCTATCCCCATAACTAGGGGAGTTCCCAAAAGGGATTTTTTTCATCAACAGCTGCCTTTTAGCCGTCCATCTCTTTTTACTTATCATACTACTTTGAACACTGCGACCTATGAAAAACGGCAACTAGCTTATTTTATAATGCGCTTTTGAAATAAACGAGTTATTCAATTTTTATGAAATAGCGTTGTTCTCCATTCCAAAAACGAGTATAAAAATAATGATAGCAGCAGATAACAAGATCCGTATTATAGTTATCTTTTTTTTAGTTTTTCCAAATACAGCTGCTAGAATGGCAAATGCAATCGCTAAGCAATTCATAGCAACTCTTAGTGAGTAATTGTAACTAAAAATACTACCACTCATAAAAGTTCCACCTACAATAGATAGCTGCGCTATCATAAAAATGAATATAGAAAGGCAGTAAAATATGATGCTTACAAAAAGACACTTGTGTTTATTTAACATAGCCATGCTCCCTGTTGTTGCTTAATTAGTCGAAATCACGCCTTTATGATCACACCATATTCTTATCTCATCAGAATTGTTTTCCGACCAATTCCCCAATAAACCTTTCTTATAGAGTGTAAAATTGCCTACTGCACCGCCAAGATAATCACTTGGATTGTCAACCGTAGCAATACCCGTTACTTTCCAAGAACTATTAAGCGACTCGTTATCTGTTTGTGTGCCGCGACACTCAGCCAAACTTGCACCATCATACCTAAATGTTGCCGTCAATGAATAATTTGCAACTTTCTCCCCTGTATCAATAAGGTAAAAATATTTGGAGCGAGTATAATCCTTATACGTCCACGATGCAGTTGATGCTCTCTGAACAACAGGAACATACTCCACTTCGCGAACCGTTTCTATCACGGCAATTTCTTCGTTGACTATATATGTAGTAGATTCTTCTGAGACACTAACAATCTCAGCGTTTGAGATAGCAGATACGTCAGGTTCTGCTTCAGCTGCATAAGCGCTTATTTGCGTACACAAGACTGCACAAACAAGCACGGCAATAAGAGAAAAACTTTTCCGCATTTTTTTCATAATCTTCAAATTCTCCTATCTAATTTCATTCTAATTTCATTCATAATTTTTTGTTATATTTCCATTTGCATCACAGGACATATCCAAGAAAGTATCATTATTATAGTTGCCATTATGATAAAGTTGGTAAGATGCATCGACTGATGTCCAGCCTGACCCGGATGAAATAGAAAAACTTTCGGTAACAGACCAGCCTGAAATGGCACTAGAGGAAACTTGGACTTCACTCTCTAAAGCATAAACAGAGCTACCATTATAATGGAATGAAGCCGCCAAACTATATGTCGCCACTTTCTGCCCGTTGGACTTTAAATAAAAATGCCCAGACATAGTTGCGCTTTTGACACTATACGCTCTAGCTGTAGATTGCACGTTCTCAGAATAGACATACTTAAATATAATGCCATTTCCCACGTCAATGGATTGAGTCCCCTCTTTATTAAAATCAATTTCATTGTAGATTTGGGACTTAACCTCTTGCGATGATATATATTCCAATGCATCATCAAAATTCTCGGTATCAACAGCATCGGCAGGCGAAGAGGATGCCGCAAAAGCCATAGGTGCATTTACAAACAAAATCAATAATGCACATGCTACGCCCAAAAATCGTTTCATATTAATTATCTCCTTTTATTGTTGCAATACTTTGCGCAAGTTCTCTTTTTGTTGTGGTATGAAAATAGAAATTCCAGTTTTCCGCAGTTGAATAAATAATATCAGCTTCATTAACATCATTGCTTGAATAAGCTATCGGACTTGCACACAAGGCACCTTGCGTTGAATTTAATATCACATAGTGCTCGCCATCGCTGCTTTTTCTAAGAAACAGGATCATGTCATCTCCGACATTCAAATCAACAGAAGGCTCAACATCATGAACATAATTTCCGATTACGCCTCCAGTCAAAAGTATTTTGATGGTGTCTGAAACTTCATCAGAGCTATCGAACACTTCATTTACATTTACAGTGGCTTCCCTTCTAATAATGCTACTGTTATTTTCATCCCAAAATGGATCTGAAATAGACAGAATCTCGCCACCGATAATAAGGTCAGAGCGTTCAACCATCTTATCCAAATCATAGTTCGCCAACAAATAGGTTGTTGTCGCTCCTCTAGTTACATTTGTTTGTGTGAAGATAAAACCCGAAGCAAAAAACACACACCCCAAAAGGACAAAGCCAACCACACGCACAAAGCGCCGCTTATGTGTTCTCATTTTCATCCCTCCTTAATCATATATTAATCATATATTGCCGCAATGCCAGCAATATCATCAGATGATAACGTCCTCCTCGTTTCACCGGGAGAAAAAGACTTATACATAACTGCTGTTCTTTCTGTATCGTCAGGATGTCCTAGTCCCAAAGCATGCCCTACCTCGTGCGTAATAACAGACTGTAGATCGTACTGGGTACTACTGGGCGTTCCAGTAGAGAAAGTATGAGATGTGCTAATTCCTATATCTGCGGTTTCAATTTTTGTTCTAAAAATAGATGTAAAAACCCGATGACATTGCGCTAACACATCATCCTCTAGACTATCCGTAAAAGAAATTTCATTATAGTTATTGTCGGTCGGATAGGAGTTTGTATGAGAATAGCTTGATAATTCTGCAAGTTTTCCATAACCAGCTGAGGTCCATGCACCACATGCACTTGAAATAGCATTTTTTTTAGCAGTTGTCATAGAACTATGCCAACGCAACGAATATGGCGTAGACTTCAATCCTCCCGATACTGCAACATTATAGGCATAAGCGGTTACAGCACCACCACTGAACAGTAGAACAAACGCAAGTAATGTTGCTAATATTCTTTTTCGCATTGAACACATCTCCTTTACATATCATTATTAAAAATAATAATTCCCACACGAATTTCCATACGAAAATAAAAAGCGCATAAGTCAAACCGTTAATTGGCTGACTTATGCGCACAAATCAAGGCTTTTAATGTTTCCTCCCCGTAATTGAGATCTATGTTCAAACCCAGTGTACCACGAGTCAGACCGTTTACTATTAAAACGACGCATGATATCTACCTCCAAACACAATAAATCAATAAGTTAATCTTCGCACCACTCCTATATCATGTTATATGTGAAAATGCAACAGTTTTAACATAATAATAACAAAAATTTTTCTATTTCCATAAAACAAAGGATTAGCAAGTAGCAACAATTTATAATAGACTTTTTCATAAACGCAGTTTTGGCAAGCAGGGCAAAGAGGTACCCACTTTGCTTTTCGGGCAATTTCCGCCGCCGCGAAAACTGCCCTCTGCTTGTCAGGGGCAGCGCCCCTGAAACCCTTTGAACACACATAAATGTGTAGCTGCGCGTTTCTGCGAAACGCTTTAGGAGCATGGCCGTTACTGGCGATCATGCTCCTGTTTCTTTTCCTCGCTGCGCTCATCCTTGCCCAGCATACGATCCACGTTCTGCTTGTGGAGCAGCAGCTCGCGCATCTCGTCACGCGAACGCCGGTATTCGGCATACGCCGTCTTTTTCTCCGTCAGCAGCTTGGCGTATTCCTCCTGCAAGCTCTTGACGGTGGGGAGCTTTTTCACGCCCAGCTCGTCAAAGGCATTCTTCGCCGCCTTGTGCAGCAGGATGTCGCCCTCATGCTCCGCGAGATACTTTTTCGAGTAGCCCGCCTTGCGGTAGCCCGCGTAAACGTCGCGGGTCTTGGCGTAGTTGATGATATGCGTTTTCAGCACGGCGATCTCCGCCATGCGCATCTCCGCCGCCTTGATCTGCGCGGACAGCGCGTGAAACTGCTCCGTCGCAGCAGAGGCTTTTTCCTCCAGCTCCCCGTAGTCCAGCAGTCCATGCTCCCGGAGATAATTGTAGGTCTGCGCCATCTGCTTGACGTTGAATACCTTTGCCCAGCGCTTGTAACCGCCGCCCTTCCCGGCTTGCAGCTTCGCCTCGATGTCGATGAGCAGAGCATCCTTTTTCCGTGTGGCCTGCGCCCTCTTTCTGCGCGGCGTATGCTCCTTTTCTCCGGCGAGGACGGCGCGCAGCTCGTCCTCTGTATAGCCGTTGATGGAGGAAAGACGGACAAAGCCCTTTTTGTCGTGATGGCGCAGGGACAGCGTATTCCCGCGCCGCCTGACCTCGCAGCCGCTGTCGCGCAGCAGCTTCAAAAGTGTTTCGAAGCTGTCGGGCTTCTGCAAAAGCGCCACGTCGATGAGGACACAGAGCAGCTCCCTATGGGTGGGCTTCGCGTTGTCGCCCAGCCACTTGCCGTAGTGATTTTTCCCGCGC
>ERZ827088.4164-NODE-4164-length-12321-cov-3.375510_pt1 | contig 12321 bp, 13 predicted proteins | sample MGYA00519922_ERZ827088 | MGnify/ENA primary metagenome ERZ827088 (study PRJEB31778, sample SAMEA3449254) | human gut metagenome | biome: human gut; feature: human-associated habitat; material: faeces | place: United Kingdom | collected 2010/2012 ... | reverse complement strand
GCGCTGCCAGGGCGTTGTACACGGTGAAAAGTCCGGGGATGGACACGGACACGGGACAGGAGACTTCGCCCTCCCGGGCGGTGAACCGGACGCCGGTAGGGGAGAGGTCCATGTCCTCTGCCAGCAGGCGGCCTCCGTGAAGCCCGTAGTCATATACGGGACAGGCGCAGTCCCGGAGAATGCGCTCCGTCCAGGGATCGTCGCGGTTTACCGCGGCGGCGCGGCACTGGCGGAACAGGGCCGCCTTGGCGGCGGCGTAGTCCTCCATGGCGCCGTGAAAGTCCAGGTGGTCCCGGCTGAGATTGGTGAAAGCGGCTATAGTATACGCCAAGCCGTGGACCCGGTCAAGTGCCAATGCGTGGGAGGAGACCTCCATCACGGCGTGGGTGCAGCCGGAATCGGCCATCTGCCGCAGCAGGCTCTGCACCTCCCAGGACTCCGGGGTGGTGCGGCGGCTGGGCAGGACCGCGTCGCCTATGCGGCAGCCGTTGGTGCCCATCAGGCCCGTAGGGATGCCCAGGGCCTGAAGCAGCCCCGCCGTCAGCCAGGCCACGGAGGTTTTGCCGTTGGTGCCGGTGACGCCGATCAGGGACAGCTCCCGGTCCGGGTGGCGGAAGAAATTTCCCGCCATAAGGGCCAGGGCCCTGCGGGGGTCCGGAACAAGGACATAGGGCAGCCCCTCCACCGGGTGGGCGGACACGGCGCATGCCGCGCCCCGCTGCCGGGCCTGGGCCGTGTAATCGTGGCCGTCGGCGTTGGCTCCGTGGATGGCCACGAACACCTGGCCGGGCCGTATCGTGTGTGAATCATAGCCTGCGCCGGTGACGTCCCGGGGCAGGTCCGCCGAGGCGTACCGGATGGGCACGCCGGTCAGCAGGTCCCACAGATTCACAAAAGGGCGCTCCTTTCCGCGTCAGTCTGTCATGTTGGCATCGCCCAGCTGCACGGTGATCACCGTACCGGCAGGCACCTGCTGCCCGGCCTCCAGGCTCTGGCTGAGGACCCGGATGTTGCCGGAGGTGGTCTGCGTGGCGCCGCTGAACCGCACCAGGAGCCCGGCGTTGGTGGCGGCCACGTTGGCCTCCGCCGCCGTCTTGCCCACCAGCTGGGGAACGGTGTACATGGTGTTGGGCTTTTCGGCCCCGGCGTAGAGGATGACGGTGGACTTGCCGGGGATCACCGCGCCTCCGGCGGGGGTCTGGTCCGTGATGGTGTCGCCGGCGCCCACCACCTTGCAGGTGAAGCCCCGGGATTCCATGCGGCTCTTGGCGTCGGCCACGGAGCTGCCGATGACATAGGGAACGGTGGTATCCGCGCCCAGCAGCTCCTCGGCGCTGTAGGTGGGCTCAATGCCCAGATAGGGCAGGATATCCGCCATGATCTTGCTGTTGACGGGGGCCACCATGCTGCCGCCGGACACGGAGGTGCCGGCGCTGCGGCTGGGGGTGTCCATGGTCACCAGGATGATGACCTGGGGATCGTCCGCCGGGGCGAAGCTGACAAAGGAGACCACCAGGTCGCCGGTCTGGCCCTTGTCGGCGGTGCCGGTTTTGCCGCCCACGCGGTAGCCCTTCACCTGGCCGTTGCGGCCGGTGCCGTCGGACACCACGTATTCCAGGCATTCCCGGACGTGGGCGCTGGTTTCCTCGCTGACCACCTGGCGCACGGGGGTGTTGTCGTGCTGATAGGTGATGTTGCCGTCGCTGTCCACGATCTGCTCCACCAGATAGGGGGTGTGCAGATAGCCGCCGTTGACGCAGGCGGCCTGGGCCGCGATCAGGGCCAGAGGCGTGACGTTGAAGTTCTGGCCGAAGGCGTAGCAGGCCAGGTCCAGCTGGGTGAAGTTCTCGGGGCTGGCGAAAACGCCGGTGGCCTCGCCGTCCAGGTCCACGCCGGTGCCGTTCATCAGGCCGAAGTCGTTCATGTATTCATAGAACTTCTCGTTGCCCAATTGCAGGCCGAAGGTGATGAAGGCGGGGTTGCAGGAGTGGGCCGCTGCCTCCTTCAGGGTCTGGGTGCCGTGGGTGCCGGTGCAGTGGATGGTGGCGTCGGACACGTGGATGCCGCCGGTGCAGGTGTAGGTGGTGTTCATATTGATGAGCCCCTCCTCCATGGCGGCGGACATGGTGAGGATCTTGAAGGTGGAGCCGGGCTCGTAGGTATCGTTCAGGGCCTTGTTGCGCCACTGCTTGAGCAGCTGGTCGGAGGTGTCGGTGAGGTTCTTCTTGAACAGGTCGTTCTGAACGGTGAAGGCGTCGTTGACATCGTAGGTGGGATAGGACACCATGCCCAGGATGCCGCCGGTTTTCACGTCCATGACGATGCCGGTGGCGCCGTGCTCCGCGCCGTATTTGTCAGCCATTTCACCTACATATTTTTCCAGGTAATACTGGACGTTGGCGTCCAGGGTCAGGACCAGGTCCTGGCCGTTTTCGGCGGCGAAATACTGCTCATACTCATAGGGCAGGGGATTGCCCCGCTCGTCCTTGGCGGTGACCACCAGGCCGGTCTGACCCTGGAGGTACTTGTCGTAGCGGGATTCCAGGCCATACAGGCCGGTGTTGTCGGTGCCCACAAAGCCCAGAACGTGGGAGGCCAGGGAGCCGTAGGGGTACACCCGCTTGGCGTCGGCCACCATGTAAACGCCGTGGACATCGGTGTCGTTGATGAGCTGGCGGATCTGGTCCGCCACGTCCTCGTCCACCTTCTTGGCCAGGACCTCATACTGGGAGTCCGTGCGGTCCATGCAGGAGCGGATGGTGTCCTGGGACACGCCCAGAATCCCGGAGAGACTGGCAGCCAGGGAATCATAGGTCCAGTGGACCTGGGATTCCTCGGACAGGGGCGTTTCCCCCTCCGCCAGGGAGGCATTCTTCTGACGGATCTCCGCCAGGCGCTCCTCCTCGGCGTCCAGCTGCTCCTTCAGGTCCTTGGGGGACAGGAACACCGTCTCCGTGGACACGGACACCGCCAGCTGGCTGCCGTTGCGGTCGTAGATGGTGCCGCGGAAGGCGGAGACCACCGTCTGGCGGGTCTGCTGGTCCAGGGCCCGGGTCTGCATCTCCTGGTGCCGGGCGATCTGGAGGTGGTACAGCTGGAAAAACAGGATCACGAACAGCAGGATGCCCATGACCAGCATCAGCCAGAAGGTGCGGCTGCGGACGGTGCGGGTGGCCTGCCGGGCATAAAATTCCGGTGAACGCTGCTTTTTTTCGCTGGGTTTTCTCTTTCTGGGTCTGAACATGGGCTGCTCCTTTCGCCGGAATACCAAGGCAAGGAGCAAGAAGTATTCCTTCTCACTCCTTGCGCGTCTTAACTATATGGCGGCGCTCAGCGGAAATATTCCACCACTGCGTCCACGCCGTTCTTTACCCAGTTCCAGGCCTGGGCCAGGGGTCCCGTGGACTCGGGACGACAGATCTCGGCCATGTCCGCCCCGCCCAGCTCGATGTACTCAATCTGGTCGGTGGTGGGCTTGGTCATGCCCGCGGCCTGGGCCGCCGCCTTGACGGCGGACTGGTCAAAGGCCTTTTCGTATGCCACGCCCAGGGCCACGTTGTCCTCCTGGGCCTGCTGCAGCTGGGCCTGCTTGGCGGCGATCTCGTCGTCGATTTCAACGCTTTCCGCCAGCCTGCGTCGGCGACGTCGACCTTCAAGCCGTCGGTCTACCATCCCAGCACCGGGGGCGTCTGGTGGGCCGCGGCCGTGGGGCTGCCGTTCTGATTGTAATAAATTTTGTATCTTTAGCGCAAATTTCAGGCCTATGGCACAAAGGAAAAAGGCGGGCATCAGCCCGAAAACGATAAAATGGATATGGGGGGTGATCTTCGCACCCTTTGCGTTGCTGGCGGTCATGTTGCTGCTGACGGCCCTGGGGCTGGCCGAAGAATGCGCCCTGGTGGCCCGCGACGGCGAACTGCTCACCCCCGACCGCCAGATCTGGCCCAACGACGAGCTGCTGGTCCGCAAAGTCGCCAGCGTGGGCTAGGCCCGCGGAGACCGGTCATGCCCGCGCGTGGCGCCATCCTCGCCTACGTCAGGGAAAAGTTCGGTACGGAACCGGAATACCCCTGGGCCCGGTATCCGCACTATGCCGTCCTGCGCCACCAGCAGGGACGAAAGTGGTACGCCCTGATCATGGACGTGCCCCCGGACCGGCTGGGCCTGGCCGGAGACGGACCGGTGGAGATCATCAACCTGAAGTCCGACGGCGTCCTGGATCTGCTCATCAGCGGGACGCCGGGCATCCTGCCCGCCTACCATATGGACAAAAGGCACTGGGTCTCCATTCTTCTGGACGGGGGCATCACGCCCGAAGAGCTGTTCGCGCTCATCGACGCGAGCCACGCCCTGACCGGCGGCCCCCGCCGCCACAGGATGCCCCTTGCCAAGTGACATCTACGGGGCCGGGGAGGCCCCCTGCCCTTCCCGCCCCTCATATCGACATTTGACCCGTTGCATGGTACTTGCGGCAGATGTTCGATTTTGCATTCAACGCACAGCGTTTCGCTGTCTACCTGATCCCCACCCTGCTCGGCATCATCATGCATGAAGTGGCCCACGGCTGGATGGCCTCCCGCAAGGGGGACCAGACCGCCCGCTTCATGGGCCGCCTGACCCTCAATCCCGTCTCGCATTTCGACGCCCTGGGCGCGGCCGTGTTCCTGCTCACCAGTCTGGGCACGGGCTTCATCTTCGGCTGGGCCAAGCCGGTGCCGGTCAATGTGCGCAACCTGCGCGACCCCGCCCGCGACATGATGTGGGTGGCCCTGGCCGGGCCCGTGACCAACTTTTTGCTGGCCATCGGCTTTGCCCTTGTCCTGGGCGCCGTGGTGGCCATGCTGCCCAGCCCCGACATCTCGGACACCACGCGCTACTTCCTGCTCATGCTGGTGGCCGGGGTGAACATCAACCTCTGCCTCGCCTGGATCAACCTGCTGCCCATCCCGCCGCTGGACGGCAGCAAGATCGTGGCCTATTTCCTGCCGCCGCGCGCCGCCTGGGCCTACATGAGCGCCGGGCGCTACGGCTTCATCATCCTGGTGCTCCTGCTGGCCACGGGCCTGTTGGGGCACATCCTCGGGCCTCTTATCGGCGGGGGCAGCGACCTGCTGCTTTCGCTTGTCGGTATCAAGTAAGTAACGGAACTTCTAAAGGAATCTTGAAATGAGCACTGTTCGTCCGCGTACGGTTTCGGGCATGCGTCCCACCGGGCCGCTCCATCTGGGTCACTACTTCGGCGTCCTCAAGAACTGGGTGGAACTCCAGCACACCGAGGAAGCCTATTTCTTCGTGGCCGACTGGCACGCCCTGACCAGCGATTATGCCGACCCCTCCAACATCGCCACCAACGTGGAAGAGATGGTCAAGGACTGGGTGGCCGCCGGGCTGGATCCCGAAAAGTGCGTCATCTTCCGCCAGAGCGCGGTCAAGGAACACGCCGAGCTGAGCCTGCTGCTCTCCATGATCACCCCCGTCTCCTGGCTGGAACGCAACCCCACCTACAAGGAACAGCAGCAGCAGATCACCAACAAGGACCTGGGCAACGCGGGCTTCCTCTGCTACCCCGTGCTCATGGCCGCGGACATCCTCATGTATCGTCCCCACGGCGTGCCCGTGGGTGAAGACCAGCTGCCCCACATGGAGCTGACCCGCGAGATCGCCCGCCGCTTCAACTACCTTTATGGCGGCAACTTCTTCCCCGAGCCGCAGGCCATGCTCACCCCCGCGGCCAAGTGCCCCGGCCTGGACGGCCGCAAGATGTCCAAGAGTTACAACAACGGCATCTTCCTGCGCGACACCATGGCCGACATCGAGCCCAAGGTGCGCGGCATGTTCACCGACCCGGCCCGCCTGCGCAAGAGCGATCCCGGCAACCCGGACGTCTGCAACCTCTTCCCCTACCATGTGCTGCTGGCCAGCCCCGAAGAGCAGGCCGAGATCCGCACCGGCTGTACCGGCGCCAGCTTCGGCTGTGTGGAATGCAAGAAGCGCTTCCTGAAGAACCTGGAAGCCTTCCTGGCTCCCCTGCAGGAACGCCGCGCCGCCCTGTCGGCCCGTCCCGGTGCCGTGGCCGAGATCCTGGCCGCCGGCAACGAACGCGCCCGCGCCTTCGCCTCCGCCACGCTGGCCGAAGTGCGCGCCAAGATGGGGCTGTAAACGCCTTGAAATGGGTAGGTATTGATTACGGCCTGGCCCGCACGGGCCTGGCCGCCACCGACCCGGAAGGCATCATGGCCTATCCGCTGACCACCATCCGCCTGGCCGACTACGCCAACCGCAAGGAATTCCTGGCGGCGCTGGCCGGGCGGATACTCGAGGAGCGCCCCGACGCCGTGGTCATGGGCCTGCCCCTGCTCACCGACGGCACCGAGAGCATGACCACCCGGCAGGTGCGCAACGTCACCGAGCGCCTCAAGCGCCGCGTGCCCCTGCCCTTCTATTTCATGTCCGAGCTGCTCAGCTCCGAGGCCGCCGAGCGCGAACTGCGCGAGGTGGGCCGCACGGGCCGCCGCTGCAAGGCCGTGCTGGACCAGCAGGCCGCCGTGCGCATCCTGGAGTCCTTTCTTTCCCTCAGCCCTGACCAGCGGAGGCCGGCATGAAGACCGTACTGCGCATCGTGGCTGTCCTTGTCCTGCTGGCGGCGGCCGCTGCCGGCTGGGCGGGGTACGAGGCCTGGACCTTCCTCAAGACGCCCCCGGCCACACCGGGGCAGGAAGCCTTCTTCGACGTGGAACCCGGCGCCAATGTGCGCCGTGTGGCCGACAAGCTGGAAGAACGCGGCCTCATCACCGATGCGCGCAAGTTCCTGCTGCTGGCCCGCTACAAAAAGTGGGACAGCCGCCTGCAGGCCGGCCGCTTTGCCCTCAATACGGGCTGGCTGCCGGAACAGGTGCTGGATACCCTGGTCAACGGCCAGCCGGTGCTGTTCCGCGTCACCGTGCCCGAAGGCCTGACCTGGTGGCAGACCGCCAAGGTGCTGGAAGATGCCGGGCTGGTACGCTTTGAGGATTTCCGGGCCGTCATCACGGACCCGGCCTTTTTGCGCCACTACGGCATCCCCTTCGATTCGGCCGAGGGTTTCCTCATGCCGGACACCTATCTGCTCAAGAAGGCCGACGTGCCCGACAAGGCCCAGGCCCGTGCCGTGGCCGGCCGCATGGTGGACAACTTCTGGCGCAAGGGCGACGCCCTCTGGCCCGACGGCAAACGCCCCTCCCGCGACGAGCTGCGCCGTCTGGTGATCCTGGCTTCCGTCGTGGAGAAGGAGACCGCCTTTGCCGACGAGCGGCCGCGCGTGGCCGGCGTCTATGCCAACCGTTTGCGCATCAACATGGCGCTCCAGGCCGACCCCACGGTCATCTACGGGCTGGGGCCCAACTTTGACGGCAACCTGCGCCGCCGCCATCTGGACGACGCCAACAACATCTACAACACCTACCAGCGTCCCGGCCTGCCGCCCGGCCCCATCTGCTCGTTCGGCGCCAGCGCCCTGGCCGCGGCCATCACGCCCGAAGAGCACAAGTACCTCTATTTCGTGGCCATCACCGACGGCGGCCGCCACGCTTTTTCCACCAACCTCGACGATCATAACCGCGCCGTGCGACAGTACCTCAAGAACCGTCGCGCCCAGCGCCAGCAATAACAGGAAGGCAGGTCATGAAGTATTTGATCATGGAAGATTTTTCCGGCCAGCCCGTGCCCTTCATCTTTCCCCGCCGCGTGGACCACGCCGACATGCGCGACCAGCTCCCCTACGGGCAGGTCATCTCCGCCGGTGTGGTGGAACACGGCCCCGAGGGCTTCGTCTGCCACGGCGGCAACGCCGAACTCAATGTCAAAGCCCGGCCGGAGGAAGACGCGGCCATCATTACCGAGGCCCTGCGCGTCCGGTAAGGCCATATCCGCGAAGGACGGGGAAGGATCTTTGAGGGGGGAACCCCTCAAACTCCCCCTTCCCCAGCGCGCTTTCATCACAGGACATCCCTCCAGCTCATGGGAGGGCATATCCCTGTCAAAAACAAACGCGCCCGCGAGACAGAGGTCTCGCGGGCGCGTTTTATTTTTTCCGGGGAAAATATCCTCCCCCTTCATCGGGGCACCGGGAAGGCCTTCGTGTACCGGCAGCGACGGGAGGAGGCCCTACCCGTTGCACGATGCAGGAAGCTGCGGGCATCGACAGCAAAGATGAGGGGATTCCCCCAAAAATATCACGCTCAGCGGTCAAAAAAGCCGCTGACCGTCCCTTCCACCATCCCGGCCCCGCCAAAACCGTGGGCGTCCAGCACCTGCATAACCTGCGGCCGCAGGCCGTCAGGCAGCACGGCCGCCTGCAGGACAGGCTCCGGCGTCAGGCGCAGGCGAAAATCCCCCAGGCCGGGCAAGGCGGCCAGATCGGCCTCGGCAGCGGCCAGACGGGCCAGCAGGGCCGGTTCCGGGCTCATGCCGTAGGCCAGCCGGGTCAGCAGGCAGGGCCGGGAGGCCTGCTGCGGGTCGTCCAGGCCCCAGGATGCGCCCAGATCGCGCAACTCCTGTTTGTGGAGCCCGGCCAGCGCCAGGGGCGAGAGAACGCCCGCCTCGCGCACGGCCCGCTGCCCGGGCCGGAAGGCGGTCAGATCGTCGGCATTGCTGCCGTCACAGAGGATGCGGCAACCGCCCGCGGCGGCCAGGGCGTCACGCAGACGGCGCATGAGGGCCCGCTTGCAGGCATAGCAGCGCTCCCGGCTGTTCACCGCCACTTCGGGCAAGGAAAGGGGATCGTGCCGCACTTCCAGCAGGGGCAGCCCCTGCGCCCGGGCCCAGCGCCGCGCCGCCTCGCTCTCGGCCTGCGGCACATGCGGCCCCGTGGCGTGCAGGGCCAGCACGTCGCAGCCCGCACGCCGCAGGGCGAAACAGAGGAAACGGCTGTCCAGCCCGCCGGAAAAGGCCACGGCCAGCGGCCAGTGCCGCAGCACGGGCAGCAGGGCCTGCCAGCGGGCTTCGGGAGCTACCACGTCAGGCGGACCTTGGCGCCCTTCTCGGCCATGACTTCCTTGCACTGGCGGATGGTGTACTGCCCGTAGTGCACGATGGAAGCGATGAGCGCCGCCGAGGCGCCGCCCTTGCTCACGGCATCGTACATATGTTCGGGCGCGCCCGCGCCGCCGGAAGCGATGACCGGGATGGACACGGCGTCCACGATGGCCCGGGTCAGGGTCAGTTCGTAGCCGTCACGGGTGCCGTCGGCGTCGATGGAGTTGACGCACAGCTCGCCCGCGCCGAGCGCCTCGCAGCGCTTCGCCCACTCGATGGCGTCGATTCCCATGGCCTTGCGCCCGCCGTGGATCACGATCTCGTATCCGGACGGGATTTCCGGGGTGACGGGAACCCGCTTCACGTCCATGCCGACCACAATGGCCTGCGAGCCGAACGCGTCCGCGCCCTGCGAAATGATTTCAGGATGCTTCACGGCGGCGGAGTTCACGGAAATCTTTTCCGCGCCCGCGAGCAGCACGGCCCGCATGTCCTGTACCGTGGAAATGCCGCCCCCCACGGAGAAGGGGATGAAAATCTCCGAGGCGACCTTTTCCACCACGTCGAGGAAGATCCCGCGCGCCTCGGCGGAAGCCGTGATGTCGTAAAAGACGATTTCGTCGGCCCCGGCCTCGTAATACTGCCGGGCGGTTTCCACCGGATCGCCGATGTCTTCGTTGCCCACGAACTTGACGCCCTTGGTCAGGCGCCCGTTGCGCACGTCAAGGCAAGGGATAACCCGTTTCGTCAGCATACCCGGCCTCCCGCGCTGCGTGCCATGCACCATTCATAGAAATTGGAAAGGATCTTCAATCCCGGCCGCCCGCTCTTTTCCGGGTGGAACTGGATGGCCCACAGGCCGTCCTGCCCATACACCGCGCAAAACTCCGTGCCGTAACAGCTTGTGGCGATGACCTTTTCCGGGGCCGTCTCCACATAATAGCCGTGCACGAAATAGAAGGCCGCGTCAGCCGGGACATCCTTCAGGATGGGGCTCTCCTGCTTGCGGGAAATCGTGTTCCAGCCCATGTGCGGGATGCGGATAGGCGCCCCGCCTTCCTCCAGGTGCTCGTCGAAACGCACGCAGCGGCCTTCCACGAGGCCGAGGGTCGGCGTGTCGTTCTCGTCGCTGTGGGCCACCATGATCTGGCAGCCGAGGCAGATCCCGAGCAGGGGCCTGCCCGACGAGACGACATTGCGCAGCACAGCGTCGAGGCCGGAATCCTGAAGGTGGCGCATGGCCTGTCCGGCCGCGCCCACGCCGGGGAAAATCACGCCGGCCGCGCTGTCCACGACGGCGGGATCGGCAGTGATGACGCAGGGAATGCCCAGATGATCGAGCGCGCGGCGCACGCTGGTCTGGTTCCCCGCCTTGTAGTCAAGGATGGCAAGCATAGTTCTTCCCGGTAAGCCGTTGTCCGCCGCCTCCGCGCGGAAAAACGTCCGGCGGGCGGGAGCGGGTGAAAGCCCATCGAAAGGGCCGAAAACACGATACTATCCGGTTCAGCGCCAGGTCAAGGCCCATGGAGCGCCAGCCCAAGTGTCGGTACGCCCGGAAGCCCGCATGTTCCTTGCCTTAAGAGGCTTGTTGAGGGCGCATGGAAAGCCGGGGTTGACAGAATCCGTAGTCTGGGTGAAATATATGACAATTCCACACTCCATCACGAGGTAAACCAAGGCCCTTTCTCTTCCGCCAGGCGCGGGAGGCCTGCCGTACGGGGCCGCAGCGCTAAGGATACGCATGATAAAGCGAGCCATCACCCTGCTGCTCTTGGCTCTTCCCTTTTATTTGGCCGCCGTCCAGCAGGCGGAAGGCCGATCTCCGGGCCCCATGCTTGAGGTCTTCACCGGGGGAGCCACCTTCTACAGCGACTCGTTCCACGGCAAGAAAACAGCCAATGGGGAACGCTACAACAAGAACGAATTCACGGCGGCGCACCGCTCCCTTCCTTTGGGGACCATCGTCCGCGTGACCAACCTTTCCAATGGGAACAACCTGCTCGTCCGCATCAACGACCGCGGGCCGGGCAAGAAAAAACTCATCCTCGACGTTTCCAGGGCCGCCGCCAGCAAGCTGAACATGATCCGGCGCGGCGTGATTTCCGTTCAAGTCGAGGACGTCGCCGACAAGCGGGGAATCCCGGTCCTCCGGAACAACGCCTTTTACCTGCGGCTGGCCAGCGCACGCACGCTCAAGGACGCCCAAAACAAGCTCAAAACGCTTTCGTCCGCCAGCTCCTCCAAGCTCACCAAGCAGACTTCCCGCAACCGGTCCGGCGAACTCAAAATCCTCTCGGAACGCCTTCCCAACGGCCGCACGCAATACTTCGTCGGCCAGGGCCCCTTCACCCGCTACCGGGATGCGCAACACGCCCTGAGCAAAGCCAGAGCCAGGCACACTGAAGCAAGCGTCACCTGCCTCCCCACGCTGGTCGCCGAAAACACCCGCTAACGACGGTTTGAGCCGCCCTCTGCAAGCGCCTTTCCGTATGCCCGGCACCCGCCACTCTTCGGGGCTCCACACCGCGCCTTTTGGGACAACCTCCCCTGTTTTTCATGGGAGTCTTTTCGTGTGTCCTGTTGGACTTTGGCCCAAAAGCAGCTTAATCAGCTAGTATTAAAGGGAAAATATACTCAGCTCCCAGAATATTGTTCAAAAAATCACTAAATCTTTTTCGTTCTTCTTTGCACAACTTTTTCCGTCAACAACTATCACACTGTTTAAACATACTTTTTATACAAAAAAGACAAAGAGGGAAACGGTTTTCAACTCCCGAAAAGCCCTTTCCGGACTGGTGCAGAAATTCACTCTATCCTCTATCGTGCCCTAATCACGCGCCATTTGCACGAGTTCCTGGCTCCGCGGGGCTAAATGTGCACAAAATCCTTTGATGACACTGTGTTTCTCGAGCCTTCCTTGACACAAACAAGAACTGCATGGTATTTTTAACAAGAAGTAAGATAACTGAGATCAGGCTCGCGCGTTTGCGCCCGGGCCGTCTTAGAATATCCCGCGGCGCTCAGCCGCACCACAATGCGGTTACCAACCAAACCAAGTGGAGGTAAGGCAATGGCAATCAAACATCCAACTCCCTTGTTGGATCAACTCGAAACTGGCCCCTGGCCCAGCTTCGTGTCCGACATCAAGCAGGAAGCTGAATACAGAGCGGCCAACCCCGACAACGTGGAATTTCAGGTTCCCGCCGACGCTCCCGACGACCTGCTCGGCGTGCTTGAACTCTCCTATAAAGAAGGGGAAACGCACTGGAAGCACGGCGGCATCGTGGGCGTGTTCGGTTACGGCGGCGG
>ERZ827088.4146-NODE-4146-length-12379-cov-3.463080_pt1 | contig 12379 bp, 11 predicted proteins | sample MGYA00519922_ERZ827088 | MGnify/ENA primary metagenome ERZ827088 (study PRJEB31778, sample SAMEA3449254) | human gut metagenome | biome: human gut; feature: human-associated habitat; material: faeces | place: United Kingdom | collected 2010/2012 ... | reverse complement strand
ATTCCATCAATGAGATTTCTAAGATTGTCGGATATGATAACCAGCTTTATTTCAGCCGGCTTTTTCACAAGCTGAAAGGATATTCGCCAAGAGAATACCGAAAAATAAGAAATAGGTTATGAAATCTATAATGTCATAAAAACTAAATGTCAAAAAAGGATGCCAACGAATCAAAGCAGATTACGTGACATCCTCTTCTTTTTATTAGTGCTATTTTATAAATTCAACCGAATAGTAATACATGTACTCATTATCTGTATCTATATGCTCCCCTGCAATATCCTGTATTGGCAACGAGCTTAATCCTTTTTCTCCATAAATCAGTGCTGCTAATCCTTGCTCTGTTCCATACTCTATCTTGCATTTGTTTTCAATAGTCGTTGCTGATCTTCCATAATATTCCCTGTTTTTAACTCCCTCCAAAATTGGTATTTCTGTCATATATTTTGATATTTATCTGCTGCGATGAGCTTTGCAGTAAAATTATCAAAATCCGGTGTAATGACAATCAATCCATTTACAATAAATACCGAACATATAGATATTTTTTATCGCAGCAAAAATGCACAAAAAAAGGTGCAGCCCTGTGTTACCAGAGTTACACCCAATGTTCGATTATTTTTACACAAGTTCTCCGATCAGATCGTATTCTGCGGAACCTGTGATCTTTACTTTTACAAAATCGCCGGACATCAGCATCTCGCTGGTGTTGACAAAGACATAACCGTCAATATCCGGGGAATCGGCATAGGTTCTTGCAACATAGGCAGGCTCATCCGCTACTTTTCCCTCGATCATGGCATATAAGGTACGTCCGACCATATCGGCTGCTTTATCAAAAGCGATCTCCTGCTGAAGTTCGAGGATAGCATCTCTTCGCTCTTCTTTTATTTCCTCCGGGATCTGATCCGGCATAGAGGCTGCCGGTGTGTTTTCTTCCGGTGAATAAGCGAAGACGCCAAGGCGTTCGAACTCCATCTCATCGACAAATTCCATCAGTTCTTCATGCTGCTCCTGTGTCTCTCCCGGGAAGCCGGCGATCAGCGTGGTTCGCAGAACAATATCCGGAATCTCTTTTCGAAGAAGGGAAACGGTTTCTTTTAACTGTGCTTTTGTCGTGCGTCTTCCCATGCGTTTGAGAATGGCATCGCTGGCATGCTGGATCGGCATGTCCAGATAGTGACAGACTTTTTTCTCATTCTTGATTGTCTCGATCAGCTCCGGATAAATCTCTTCCGGATAACAGTACAGGATGCGGATCCAGCGGATACCTTTGATCTTGGCAAGTTCCTTGAGCAGAATATGCAGAGACTTTTTGCCGTAAAGATCCACGCCGTACAGTGTCGTCTCCTGGGCAACCAGAATCAGCTCTTTTACACCTTGCTCTGCAAGCGAAGCGGCTTCTGCAAGTAACTGCTCCATCGGGACGCTGCGGTAATTGCCGCGAATCTTCGGGATGATACAGTAGGTACAGTGCTTATCGCAGCCCTCTGCAATCTTCAGGTACGCATAGTGGCCGCCGGTGGTCAGGGTTCTTGCGCCCTCCTGTTCCGGTACCAGTCGGTCAATGTCCTCAAAATGAAGCTCCTTCTGACCCTCCAGCACCTTCTCTACGGTTTCCACGATGGCGTCGTAGGTGGTGGTTCCGAGAACCGCGTCTACCTCCGGAATCTCGTCTACGATTTCCTGCTTGTAACGCTGAGCCAGACAGCCGGTCACAATCAGGGCCTTACAGCAGCCGGATTTGCGGTACTCCGCCATCTCCAGAATCGTGTTGATGCTTTCTTCCTTGGCGTCATTGATAAAGCAGCAGGTATTGATGACAATTACATCTGCCTCTGTCTCATCGTCGGTGAAGGAAAAGCCTTTTTTACCCAGAAGACCAATCATCACCTCAGAATCCACAAGATTTTTATCACAGCCAAGGGATACAAATAAAATTTTCATAAATCATTCTCTTTCATTATATTTATTATTTCTCATACTGCAAGAATATTGCAGCACAATTAACAAAAGCTTTACATTGCACGCTGACTAAGATACCTTTTCCCGCTGGGGCAGCTGCGCCAGCACAATTGCCGCGAACATCAGTACGCACCCAAGCGCCTCGCGACCGCTCAGGGTCTGATGCAGAATCAAAAGTCCCGCCAGCACAGATACCACTGACTCCAGGCTCATGATCAGGGAGGCCACCGTCGGGTTCAGACCCTTCTGGCCCACGATCTGCAGGGTGTAGCCCACGCCGCTGGACAGAAGTCCCGCATAGAGAATGGACTGCCACGCCATCAGGATATCTGAGATATCCGGCTGCTCCAGCACCAGCATTCCGATGCCTGCCACGATGCCGCAGACAAAGAACTGAATGCAGGACATCTTCACGCCGTCCACATAGGGCGTAAAATGGTCAATGATCAGAATATGCGCCGCAAACAGGAACGCGCAGATAAACACCAGAATATCTCCGGTTCCAATCCGCAGGGTCTCCGTAATACAGAGGCAGTAAAGACCGCCCACGGCCAGAATTACGCCAATCCACACATTGATCCCACAGCGCTTTCCAAAAAATATCCCCGCAATGGGCACCAGCACGATGTAGCAGGCCGTGATAAAACCGGCCTTTCCCACGGTCGTAAACAGGATACCGTACTGCTGAAAGGCGCTGGCAAAGCAGAGGGCCAGGCCGCAGAGAATACCGCCCCTTATCAGGATCTTCCGATTCTCTGGCTTCTTCTCCTCCAGCCGCGCTTCCTCACTCTTCTGACGGTCCATAAAGGCAATCACCGGCAGAAGCGCCGCCCCACCGATAAAGGAACGGGTACATAAAAAGGTAAAGGGGCCCACATAATCCATACCGACGCTCTGCGCCACGAAAGCGGTTCCCCAGATCACTGCCGTCAGAAGCAACAGGAGTGAATGCTGAATCTGTGTCTTGTTCATCTTATCTTATCCTTCGTCAAAGCGCAGGGTGGACAGAATCATCTGCTCCGCCTGCCCGATTTTTTCATAATCTCCTACCGTGCAGTCCATCTGGACCGTATACAGGATATCATTATAGCGGAAAATATAGACGTCGCAGGTACGCTCCGTATCCGCCGTTCCCTCCGCATAGCTGACCCATACAGCCGGGTATTCCCCCTCGCCCACGGTCACATCCTCCACAGTACACTCCTCATCACTTTCCAGTACCACCTGGTCGGCAGCATCCTCGGTGGAAGCCGCATCGGATCGTTCCACCCGGACAAAGGCCGGAACGCCTTCCTCCAGCGCCTGAAAGGTCAGGCTGTCCGCTGATGCTTCTACCGAAAAGGTTTCCGCGTCGTAAGCCAGGGAGAAATCCCCGATGCCCCGGACTCTTGTATACAGAACTGTCTTCGGCTCCTCGCCTTCCATCACCGTTACTTCTTCCTGTCCCAGCACGGTTCCCGGCGCGGTCTCAAGGCCTAATTCAGCCTCCTTTTCTTCTTCTGTCTGGCTGATCTTCGGCTGTTCTACAACCTCCACATGCGGCACAGAAACCTCCGCGTCCTTTTTTCCACAGGCCGAAAGCCCCATCGCTGCCAGGACGCAGAGTGTCAAAAACTTCACCTTACGCAAGCAGCTCACCCACTAACTTATTGACCAGAGAACCGTCTGCCTTGCCCTTTACCTTCGGCATCAGTTCCTTCATGATCTTGCCCTTGTCCCTGCCGGTGGGGTTCTCGATACCAAGACCCGCAATAACCTCCCGGATCACGGCACGGATAGCTTCCTCGTTCATTTCCTCCGGTGCGAACTCGGAAAGAACAGCCAGACGGGCCTTACACTGGTCAATGATATCGGTGCGGTCTGCGGGAGCCAGATCCATGGTCTCCTTAGTCTGCTTGATCTCCTTCTTTACCACCTCGAACTCTTCCTCCGGAGTCAGGTCCGCACGCTTGTCAATGGCTTTATTCTTCAGTGCGGCAAGCAGCATGGACAGGGTTTCTTTTCTGTCTTTGTCCTTGTTCTTCATGGCCTTTACCATCTCGGCACGAATTTCATCAATTTTGCTCATTTCAATTTCCTCCTCGTTAAATATCTGTATCTGTACAAGCTCCATGATACAAAATAGGCGCAGATACGCTATTTACCATTGTAAGCGTATCCCGCCCATTTTTCAAGCCCAACTATGAAAAATCATCCTTGCTTAAATTCCACATGATTCCCGTCCGTAAGACAGACCACATTTCCATTGCTGGTCAGATAGACGTCGGTGCCCAGCCAGTTCAGGGTCCGCTTTATCTTACCGGAGATCCACCATTCATTTCTGCAGGTGACCACTGCGGCAACCGGCCTTACCGCTTCCAGAAAGGCAATCGTGTTCTTTTCCTTGATGCCATGATGGGGCATCTTCAGAACTGTATGATGCAGGTTCAGATCCGTCCGCTCCATCAGCTCGGTCAGGCGCTCCTGCTCGCTGTCTCCGGTGAAGAGAAAGCTCTGGGTGCCATAGCGCAGACTGAGCACCAGCGACAGGTCGTTGTCATTTCCATCATAATCCTTCTCTTCCGGCGGATAGATGATAAAGGACGCCCTGCCCAGGCTGCGGCGTTCCACATCAGTGATGCGCATGGATGTGATCCTATTACGGATAAGCGCCTCCCGATACTCCCGGAACTGCTTTTTCTCCACTGTATAATCCGGCTCCATCACCCTCTTTACGTGCATAGCGTCCAGGATCTTGTCCGCACCGCCCACATGATCCTTGTCAAAATGGGTGATAATCAGGTAATCCAGGGTATCGATGCCGCGCTCCGCAAAATAATCCAGCAGCACATCCGCCTGGTCGTCGAAACTTGTATCAATGAGCATCCGGTAGCCGGACTGTTCCACCAGAATCGCGTCGCTCTTGCCCACATCGAAGAAAGTGACCTGCAGCTCGTCAGCCGACAGCTCCGATTCCGCCGCTTTTCCATTTCCGTCTGGTCCGTCCGGCTCGTGGTGATCGAAGCCCACCAGACACAGCACCAGCAGCAGAACCGTCAAAAGCAGGACGGTAACCGGCAGCCAGTCTCGTTCTCTTTTCTTCTTCAAGGCATGCATCTCTTTTCTTTTCAGGTTTTTTGTGGTATACTCTCGTTGCAGATTTTTATTCCATGGTTCAGACTCGCATTTTGTTTGGAATCCTGTCTGCAATAACTTATCTGCGATGAAAATGTAAGATTTATTATCATTATATCACAAATTTCACAACATTACGAAAGGAATTTATAATATTATGAAAAAAATCACAAGTTTCACCATCAATCACCTGCTGCTTCAGCCCGGCGTCTACGTATCCCGCAAGGATCCGGTGGGCGGCACGGTCGTCACTACCTTTGATCTGCGCCTCACCAGCCCCAACGAGGAGCCGGTCATGAACACCGCTGAGATGCACACCATTGAGCATCTGGCAGCCACCTTCTTACGCAACCATAAGGACTACGGCTCCAAAACGGTCTACTTCGGCCCCATGGGCTGCCGCACCGGTTTTTATCTGCTGCTGACCGGCGATTATGAGTCCAGGGATATCGTTCCGCTGATGATTGAAATGTGGGAGTTCATCCGGGATTTCGAGGGCGACGTGCCCGGAGCAAGCGCCCGTGACTGTGGCAACTACCTGGATATGAATCTGCCCATGGCGAAGTATCTGGCAAAGCGGTATCTGGAAAATGTGCTCTATGATATCAAAGAGGATCGACTGGTGTATCCGGAATAAACCAAACCTTAAAATAATGTATAAGGAAACGGACAGCGCTCTGGTTGTACCGACCTCCAATTGTTAGATTTCCAACTTTGAAGGTCACTTCATCTTCCACAGTGCTATCCGTTTTCTTTATTTTTGTTTTTATATCTTATGTTTTTAAGAATACTCTACAGATACACATTCCGCACTATCGGCATGAAATTTTTTTGATGTATATCTGTCTTATCATCCATTTACAGCAGCGCCCGCAGCTCCTCATGCAGCTTCCCGTTGGTCGCCACGATGCCGCCCGGTTCCACCGGATTTACTTCTGAGCCGTCATAGCGGGTAATTTTGCCGCCCGCCTCGGTGAGAATCAGCATTCCCGCCGCGAAATCCCAGGGCTGCAGTCTTGCCTCAAAGTAACCGCCGATACGTCCGGCCGCCGTGTAAGCCAGATCCATGGCCGCCGATCCTGTCCGCCGGATATCCTCGCATTTTTCAAACACTCGCTGGAAGCAGGCAAAATTCTGAGGCGCCAGCTCCTTCTGATAGGGCGCGGTTCCGATGGCGATGATGGTCTGTCCCAGATTCTCTGCCTCAGCCACATGAATAGGACGGCCATTGACGAAGCTGCCCTTGCCCTTCTCGGCATAGAACATCTCCTCCCGGAAGGGATCATAAATGACGCCCAGGATAATTTCACCCTTGCTGTAAAGTCCCAGCGACACCGTGCTGTGCTGATAATCATGCACCAGATTTGTCGTACCGTCGATGGGGTCCAGAATCCAGAAGGTGTCGCCCTTCATAGCGTGAAGCCCATCCTCCTCACCAAGGAATTCGACCTCTGGCGCAAGTTCGCCCAGCTTCTCCCGCAGGAAATTCTGGATGTTGGTATCCACCTGGGTCACATAATCCGCCAGGCCCTTTACCTTCACATGGCCCGCCATATCCCGGTTTTCCACAAACTGTCTGGTCTCACGGACCAGCTGCATCACTTCATTGATATCCACGCTCATCGTTTTCCTTCCTCCTGCTTTCCAAATTCTCTTAAAATCTCATGGAATTGGCTTCCACATTTTTCCATTTCTTTTAATACCACATCAATCTTCTGCCCATCCAAGAACCAATTGTCCCGACTGATCTCCCGGGTCACTGTCGGGCAGACCAGGAACTCGGTTTCCGGGAAGCATACTTTATAATACAGCAGCGCCCGGCGTGCATGACAGGCCTGAGGACAGAGAATTGCCTTCTTGATGGAGAGACCGAGGCTTTCCGTCACCTTCCGGGAGTAAATGGCGTTTTCATAGGTATAAGTCGCCTCTTTCTCTTTCAGAATGGCCGTCTCCGGAACACCCTCCCGCATCAGAATATCATGCAGGAAATCCCATTCTGTCTGCGCCTCATAGCCGGGAATCCGGCATCGTCCCACCGGCTTGCTGAAGCGGCCCGAAGGAAGCACGCAGGGCGCATAGCCATCCAGATACAATTTCGCCGCCGTCACCGCAATACCGCCCTGATCGCCGCCAGGGATGAAAATGATATCGGCCCGCTCCGGCTCATTTTCCACAAAGATAAAATCCGTAATGTCTTCTACAAAACCCACGGTGCAGTACCCGTCCCTTCCGTTTTGTTCTACATTTTAATGGTAACACAGCCGCCTTATTTTTTCAAAATACCGCTTTCCTGCACCCTTGCAATCGCCTTCTCAATCACCGGAACCGGATGCACCAGCGCCATCCGCACATAGCCCTCGCCCAAATCGCCAAAGGCGCTGCCCGGGGTCACAATCATGCCGGTCTTCTCCATCAATTCCATCGTAAAAGCTGCGCTGTCCGTATAGCCTTCCGGCAGGGGAGCCCACACAAACATAGTACCCTGGCTGTCCGGTACGTTCCATCCGATAGAGCGAAGACCGCCGCAGAGAGCCTTATTTCTCCGCTCATACTCGGCGCACTGCTCCTTTACGGAATCCTGAGGACCGGTCAGGGCTGCCACCGCCGCCATCTGAATCGGCAGGAAGATACCGTAGTCGATCTGGGAGCGTACTTTGGAAAATTCCCGAATAATCTCACGATTACCTACCGCGAAGGACATGCGCATGCCGGTCATATTGTAGCTCTTGGACAGGGAGTAAAACTCGATGCCCACCTCCTTCGCGCCCGGATAGGACAGAAAGGACTTTCCTTCCCTTCCATCGTAAATGATATCGGAATAAGCATTATCATGCAGAATGATAATGTTGTACTTTTTCGCGAACGCAATCAGCTCTTCATAAAAAGCGTCATCCGCCACAGAGCAGACCGGATTGGACGGGTAAGATACAATCATAAACTTCGCCGCCCGCGCAGTCTCCGCCGGAATATCCTCAAATCTCGGCAGGAAATTATTTTCCGCATAGAGCGGATAAGTCTCGATCTTCGCACCCGCCAGCTGCGGTCCCAGGGAAAATACCGGATAACCCGGATTCGGGGCCAGCATGATATCGCCCGGATCGCACAGGGCCACAGCCACATGAGCCATACCCTCCTGGGAGCCGTACAATGTCATAATCTCATCTGCCTCCAGGCTCACGCCAAACCGGGTCTGATAGAAATCCTGCATGGCTTTGATAAGCTCCGGCCTGTCCGTAATGGCGTATTTATAATTTTCCGGATCCTTGCAGGCCTCCACCATGGCGTCCATCACATGCTTCGGCGGCTGAAAATCCGGCGTACCGATGGAGAAATTGTAGACCTCCATACCTTTCTCTGCCAGTTCGTTCTTTTTATGGGCCAGGGCTGCGAAGATACCTTCCTCTATCGCCTCTGCCCGTTTTGAAAATATAAAATTCATCGTCTTAAGTCCTCTCTGCTGCGCCGCGTATCCTGGCGCGTTTCTCTCATATTCTGGAAAGTCTCTGTCCATTCGGCCAGCGCTCAATCTTTCTTATTTTAATACAAACTTCCTGCTAATTCAATTCTTTTCTTGCTTTTCGTTCTCAGGTCTGATAGAGTATTATCAGTAACACACATTTACCAAATAAAAAGGAGAACAATCAAATGGCAGACAATAAATGCAGCACACCGGATTGCGGCGGCAACTGCGATACCTGTAACGGAGACATCACCGTAACCCTGACCCTGGACAATGACGAAACCGTAGAATGCGCCATCCTCACCATCTTCCCGGTGGACGGACGTGACTACATCGCCCTGCTTCCTCTGGATGAGAACGGCGAGAACGAGGACGGCGAGGTATATCTGTACCGTTACGACAACAGCACCGGAAGCCCGGTTCTGGACAATATCGAGTCCGATGAGGAGTACGACGCAGTGGCTGACATGTTCGATCAGATGCTGGACGCAGCCGAGTACGATGAGTTAGTTGAGGCTGACGGCGAGGATGTTGATTTCGACGAAACCAACTAAAGCTTATCTATTTCGCTCAAATCAATAGACAGGCAGATAGAGATTTCCACTTTTCAAAGCACAGAAAAAAAGAGCCGAGAATATATGCCTCTCGGCTCTTCTTTCGTTCGCCTACTCTTCTAAAAGCTCTTCTACGAAACGTGATTGTTCTGCTTTCTTTCCATACAGCTTTCTCACCGAAAAAATATACAACAGTTCCTTTGCCCGGGTCATGGCCACATAGAACAGCCGCCGTTCTTCTTCCATATCTTCCTCGAAAAGCACCCGCTTGTGGGGCGTAATTCCCTCATTGGCGTCGATGATGAATACGATGCGGTATTCCAGACCCTTACTACTGTGCATGGTGGACAATATCACGCCATCGCTGCTCATTTCCCGCTCCTTCGCCTGCTTCAGAAGCTCTGCCCGGATGGATGCGATATGGTTTTCCCACTCCTCCAGAGTTTTAAAACCGGAAGCCAGCTCCTTTAATTCATCGAGAATTCCAAAGAAATCCTCCGGCTTTCTTCCTTTGTAATCGGCATATTCCTTCAGATACTCCTCATAGCCGATGATATTTCGGATATAGTGTAGGGCCCCGGAAGGACTTAAATGTCCGCACATCTTCAAATCCTTCTCCAGCTTTTCGATCCGCTCGCAGACCCAGGGCTTATCGTCATACCAGGTAAGCAGCTCCTCCCAGGAAATCACTTCGCTGTCCAGACATTCCCGCCCCAGGTAGCGCTTCGGGCGGTTCATGACCTGCAAAAAGTCCTCGCGCTTCACCAGACTCTTTTTCATGTCCCGGGCCATGTGAAGATAAGCAAAAATATCCTTCACAATCCAGTGATCATAGAGGTTCGGCAGTGCGTCCCGCATCCGGAACGGAATTCCCTCGGAAATCAGTTCTTCCCCCAGCTTCCGGGGCTGGGTATTGGTCCGGAACAGAATCGCGATATCCCGATAAGAACCTCCTTTTTCCCGGTAGGTTTTAATCTTATCAACGACGCACTCGTACTCCTCATCCTGATCCCGAAACTTATGGTGCAGAATCGGCGGTCCTTCCTGCTTGTTCGCCTGAATTTTCTTGGCAAAACGCTGCTTATTATTCTCGATAACCTTGCAGGCTCCTTCCACAATCAGGCGCGTACAGCGGTAGTTCGTATCCAGAAGCACCTGTTTCGCCGCCGGATAATCCTGTTTGAAGTGCAGCATAATCTCCGGCTTTGCGCCGCGGAAACGGTAGATGGACTGGTCGTCGTCGCCTACGATGAACAGGTTATCCTCCGGTGCCGCCAGCATCCGCACAATGTCGTACTGCAGCTGATTGATATCCTGAAATTCATCCACCAGGATATACCGGAATTTCCGCTGCCAGGCCCCGAGAATGTCCTTCCGTTCCTTCAAAAGCTGGTAGCAGTAGACCAGCATATCGTCGAAATCGATTTTATTGCTGCGGCGCAGGCGGTTATCGTATTCGTTAAAAATGGCGGTAAAGCTTTTGGTATTGCAGGATGTGGCCTTATATTCCTGCAGGTTCACCCGATCATTTTTCACCTTGCTGATTTCCGCCGCGATACTGCCGATGAGCTCTGATTCGTCATCCGGCTCCAGCTTCTGCTTATAGACTGCCTCCCGCAGAAACTGGTATTTTTCGGTCTCCCGGAGAATATTGTCGGCACGATAGCCATAGGCCAGCTTCAGGATCTGGAAAAAGACCGCATGAAAGGTACCAAAAGAAACAGCCGTATTCGCGCTGTTCGTCAGCCGCAGATACCGCTCCTTCATTTCCCTTGCCGCCGCTTTTGTAAAAGTAATCACCAGAATCTCTCCGGGTGGAATGTGACAGATTTCCGTCAGATACTGAACCCGCCTCGTAAGCACCATCGTCTTACCGGAACCGGGTCCCGCCAGAACCAGCATGGGGCCGTCACGGTGGGTGACGGCCTTCTGCTGTACTTCAGATAAAGAATTCAAATTTTATGCCTCCAGCTTTGCAATCGCTGCGCGCACACGCTTCAGAGTCTCCTCCTTGCCGATGACCTCCATGAGCTCGGTGGCTCCGCAGGGCGTCATCTGCCTGCCGGATACGGCGATTCGGATGGGCCAGAGCACATAGCCGTTCTTACAGCCCTTCTCCTCCACATATTTCAGAAGACGTGTATACAGTCCGTTGTTGCTGTAGTCCTCCTGCTCCTCCAGGATCGGAAGCAGCTCTTTTAAAACCTCCAGAGAAGACGAGGCGCTTGTCTTCATTTTTTTATGCGCATAAATCGCGGTGTCGTACTCGGGAACTGCCTCGAAGAAGTCTACCATATCCTCGATCTCCGGGAACACCTCGATACGGGTCTTTACCATAGCAGCGATCTTCTTCAGATCATAATCCTTGGTAATGACCTTCTTTAGATGCGGCAATGCCATCTCATAAAACTTATCAAAGTCCATAGCCTTGATGTACTCACCGTTCATCCATTTCAGCTTGGTGTAATCGAATACGGACGGTGCCTTGCTGATGTGGTGATAATCAAAAGCCTTAATCAACTCATCCAGAGAATAAATCTCCCGATCCTCATCCGGACTCCAGCCCAGCAGCGCTACGAAATTGATAATCGCCTCCGGCAGAAAGCCCTGCTCCAGCAGATCCTCGAAGGAGGAATGGCCGCAGCGCTTGGACAGCTTCTTGTGCTCCTCGTCGGTAATCAGCGGGCAATGTACATAGACCGGCACTTCCCAGCCAAACGCCTCGTAGAGACGGTTGTATTTCGGAGAAGAGGACAGATACTCATTTCCACGGACTACGTGGGTGATTCCCATCAGATGGTCGTCTACCACATTCGCAAAGTTGTAGGTGGGATATCCGTCGGACTTGATCAGGATCATGTCGTCCAGCTCCGCATTGTCTACGGTGATATCGCCGTAAATATCGTCATGGAAGGTGGTGGTTCCGGTGGTCGGATTATTCTGGCGGATAACAAAGGGTACGCCCGCTGCCAGCTTCGCCTCTACCTCTTCCTTAGACAGATGCAGACAGTGCTTATCATATACAACAATCTCCTTACCCGCGACTTCGGTCTTCAGGGACTCCAAGCGCTCCTTGTCGAAGAAGCAGTAATATGCCTCGCCTTTTTCAATCAGCTTTTTCGCGTACTCCATATAGATGCCTGCCGCCTGGCGCTCACTCTGCACATAGGGGCCGCAGCCGCCGTCCTTGTCCGGGCCTTCATCGTGGATAAGACCGGTCTTCTCCAGGGTACGGTAGATGATCTCGGTAGCTCCTTCCACATAGCGCTCCTGGTCGGTATCTTCG
>ERZ827088.4130-NODE-4130-length-12428-cov-5.237776_pt1 | contig 12428 bp, 13 predicted proteins | sample MGYA00519922_ERZ827088 | MGnify/ENA primary metagenome ERZ827088 (study PRJEB31778, sample SAMEA3449254) | human gut metagenome | biome: human gut; feature: human-associated habitat; material: faeces | place: United Kingdom | collected 2010/2012 ... | reverse complement strand
CTACTTCTTCCGGCTTGTTAAAGGACTGCTCCGAATAAATCGGAGCCTCCTTTACAAGCCTTATGGATACAACATCAAGTTTGAAGTCGTTCTTCTCTGTCACAGGAATCCGCCTCCTCTCCAAACTCAATACGGATAATAAAGTCACCTTTCTGGCTGTTTACAAGAGCAATCAGTTCTTCTACGGTAAGTTCCTGCTCCATAACTGCCTCCTATCTCGCTTTTTCCTTTGCGTCATATACAAGCTGCGGCTCTGCCACGATACCGTCCAGTCTCTTGTTCGGTGTATCCGTTGCAAGCGTGAGTTTCCTTAAATCTTTATCATAGTGATATACCTGATTGGAAAGTCTTTCTTCCAATGCCACCTCCTGCATATTCACCTCTGCCACCATCTGTGCAAGCTCCTCCGGTTCGGTCAGCTCAGTAGACACCGCAAGAACTTCGTGCACACTTGAAGGCAGGATATACAGATCACTTTCAAGGTTTTCTGCCAGTTCGTGAAGCTCATTCTCATAAAGCATTGATACTGCACCGTCAATTCCCCTGTTATTGGAGATTATCCACAGAGTCTGCTCCGGTGGAACTTCCCTGATCATCATCTCTGCTATCTCCTCCGGCATCCCGTCACTTAAAAACATCTCTTTCATAACATCATTCATATTTCTTATTCTTGGCGGTAAGATTCTTCTTGTGTTCTCAGCCGCATATTTAAAAAGCTGCTCCTCATTCATTCCAAGTCTTTCCGCAAGGCTGTTCGTAACCTTTATACTCTGAATACTTTCAGCATCCGCATTTATCACAAGTTTATAGATAATGGAAAGATCCTGAAATTCTCTGTGTGGCACCTGCTCCAGAAATGACCTGTTCTGTTCCGTATTGATAAGCTGGAATACTACCTTTTCATCTGCATCTTTGTATAAGCTGTCAACATCAACAACTTGCGGTGTCTTTGCAAACTCCATTGCCATAAGGTCACATGCCGCCATCAGTGTTTCCTCCAGATCACCACAGCTCTGATATTTCTCATACATATCGTTGATATAAATAGTAGGAGAAATAGTAGTATCTTCCCCTCTAATATTGATAGCATCATATGTCATATTTACCTTTTCCGCAGGTCTAACTATAAGCTCCATACCTTTAAAACTGTCGGGCATATAGTCCATAAACTTTTCTTTTACTACTTCCTTAAAAATCTCATAATTCATCATATCTGCTTATCCTCCAAATAAAAAAAGCGGGGGAACATAAGTCATTGGCTTACATTCCCCCGCAAGGTTGATTGTTTTTATTTTCTCTTTGATATACCCGTCAGCTCATTCCGGACAATCCCGTATTCTGTGCATTTTAACCTCCTTGATTATAACAATTTCTTAAATTTAAAGAAATACTTCACAAGTCTTCTGTTTTTCCTGTAAGCAGGAAAGAAGCCTTTTACCTCCATAGTCTCACCTCCCCTCAAAATGTTCCCATTCTTACGAATGAAAGAAATACTCTTGCTATCAGACAGAATAGAAGAAGAACTAACCTGACAAGTCCCAAGAACAGCTTTAATGCTCCAAGAACAATTTTCAGCATCCACTTGAGTATCTGTAAAACAGCGGTTCCTACGGCTCCTGCAATTCTTCTCATAATAATCAATCTCCTTTCAACATCCATCCCATTGCCAATCCTGCAACATCTGAATCATTCATAACATCTTCTTCCGGCTGTTCTTCCATATCTTCCTGTGGGTTTGCAATCACTACCGGCTGGCTGTTCTTCACTCCCGCCAAAGCTCCCCCAAGTAAAGAAATGACCTCTTTTCTTGCCTCACTCATTGCAGAATACTCAATTTCCTTTTTTATCTTTTCTATCTCGTCCCTCGTTACAAACTGTTCATATCTCTTTTCCTCTTTGGAGGGAATATCATCCTCTCCATAGTGGTCAATATAAAACTCACAGGCTTCAATCAGGAACTGATTCTTTGACTTATATATCTTTGGATTAAGCCCCTTTATGACCTCATTGATTTTAGCGTGTTGAGGATTGAGCAGATTCAGTCGGAATGTGCTCTCCATAATATGCCTTCGTGCCATATGACTACCCCCTATGCAAGTCTCTTAGCAGTTTTCAATCCCATAATGGCAAGCTGTTCATATCCTCTGGCATTTGCCTTTACATCAAGGATATAAGAGATATTCTTTGCTTCGTGATTGCTGAAATTCTTCATTACCACTGCCCCGCCACCTACAAATACAATCGGTGTAGTTTTAAGGTTATAACTAAACTCACGGATTGAGTTATATACCTTTTCAACAAAGTCCTCTATCTCAGCCTTGATAATCGCAAGGTATTCATCATCTATATCAGACCTGCCATATCGCATAATATTCTGGATTTCTGTTTCATCAACTTCCCCATTGAGCTGTCTTACACACTGCTCATTGATAGAACGCATACAGGTAATAAGTCCTCTCGGCACGGTAACACACTTTGATTCGTCCGGTGACTTGTTAATCACGGGCATAATATCTATTGTCCAGCTACCGATATCAACAACCAGCGTTTTCTTTGCCATAGTCGGTATCTTGTCAACCACAGCCGCATAGCACTGTGGGAATACCGCCACATCGTCAATCTCAATATGGTATGCTTCATTTTCATATCTGAAATCAACACGCTTATTCTTGGTCAGGTATTTAATAAAGTTATTTCTCTCTGCTCCAAATCGGGTAAGTGGAAGTCCTACTGCAAGAAATACCTTTGCATCTGACAATCCTCTTTTCTTCAATTCCTTTGCGACTGCTGCCAGTGTCAAAAGATAAAAGCTGTCATCTTCAACCTTTGTATCTTTCACTTCCTGCCTTACTGTTCCAATCTTGTAATACTTACCGTCGTACTCAAGAACATCTCCAAAAAGTGCCGGAGTAGTTGTAATCTCCTTTACCCCTGTGACAAATACCTGAGTTACGGTTTTCATCATTGACCAGCCGTGATCAATTCCTATTACTTCTAACTTGTTATTCATTTTTCTGTTCCTCCAAATCTTACTAATTTTGTTCATACAGCTACCCGTACCTTTCGGTTTGTGTTTCTATCCTATTTTCCTTGTCTCTGACAGATCTGCCAACGATTTATATTCGATCACACTCTGCTCTTGCTTTCATAAGACAATACTTCCATATACAGCCACCTCTCTTTTTGCGAGATGCCTTACATTCAGACCAAATCAGCTTCTTTTCTGCCATCTCCTGCTCATTTCCAATAAAAAAGGCAGGACAAACAGCCGGATACACATTTCAGTGCAAAGCTAATTTAGTCCTACCTAAAATTATTACTATTCAATTTTCACCTCTCTTGGGTACACAAAGCACACTCAGCCCATGAATCTGAACTGCTCTATGTAATGGTCATATTTCGGATTGATATGTCAGCGCTGCCCTATCCTGTACCGATTTAAAGGTATAAAAATAAGGACTAAATTAGTTCCAACCCCTTGATTTTACTGGGTTTCTTCTAACTTGTCCCAATTATAACTCAAGCACCTAAAAGGACATCCTCCCTGCAGGGACTGATTCCATAAGAAAAGATTGCAGACACCAGATACAACAGCATAAACACATCCGTTTTCTTCCACGTCCGTTTCGTTGTCTGTTCTCCCCGGATCCTCTGCCACAGTACAGCCAGCACCACAAAAGCCCCCAGCACCAGCGTAGTATTCCGGAAAAACAAATATTTTGCATTTCCTATCATCACCAGCTTGTTCTGCATATACAGCGGTAAACCGGCAAAAAGAATCACCAGATACCCATAAACCAGCATACTCACGGTCTCTTTTGTATTTTGTTCCTGTTTCTTCATAGCTTACATTATCCTTCAGACTGAAAAACAAGGCACCCCTCATTGACTGAAGAGTGCCTTATATTTCCCGGTTATTTCATTTCCTTACGGTTACTTATTTGCCGTAACGCATCTGCAGGTACAGAGGACCATACCATTCGATAGCATTGTCTTCTGCCTTACCGGCAGGGATGGTTACCGTATACTCGTTGCCTTCGAAGGTGTACTCCAGCTCCAGAGCTACAGTCTGCTTCTTGTACAGAGCCTGCATGATATCGTTGGGCAGAGCATTGATATTCTTGTCTCTGCTGATCTTAACGGTAGCACCGTCCTTGGCATTAGCGATCTCGCTTGCCACATTGTCACGATATCTTCCAAATGCGTTGTCAGTACCTTCAGCGCCGGTAGTCTCAACTTCTGCGATGGCAAAAGTGGAGAAGTGATCTACTAGAAAATATACAGAATCTCTGCCGCTGGTCTCATCTACATACCATTCCGGATCAATAATCTCATCTATGCTGCCATCTGCTGCGAAATGATAAACTACTACTTTCGCGGGGTCCATTCCCGCAGGAACAGATACTCCGATACCTACCGGAACGTTCACTGTAGCACCAACTTTCCGTCCTTCTGCATTAATCAGGCTGAAGTCCAAATAACATATAGATGTGACACCAGAAACGGAAGGTTTGATTGTAGGAGCATCCACCTGTAACTCAGTGCAATCATTAAGAGCTACTCCTTCACTGGATACCCACCACTCATCTGAATATTCTTTATTAAAATCGTCTGTAAAGTTAGGTTTAGAAATCTGGATTCCTTTTGCATCTGCATATTCCTGTTCCAGACGGCCATACAATTCCTCTCTAAGATCATAACTCTGCCACAACGCGGCCCTCAAAGTTTGGATTCCAATGTTATTCTTCAAAATAGCTACTGCCTCGTCTGCGCTGGACACATCTGTAATGCTAATGTTATCAATGCTAACCTTCACCTTATCTACATCTACAACAGGTGCAGGTGTCGGTGCCACCGTATTATTCTCACTTGCTACAGATACGGTAGACAGTGCACTGCTGCCGTAAGGAATTGCAAATACTGCGAATGCAATGGCTGCGGCAATGATTAATTTCTTTTTCATTATCTCATTCCTCCTAAGTATAATGTTATGGATTTTATTTTTACCGTTATTTAGTTTACCCCCCCCGCTATATTGTCAATACTATTTCTTCCTATTTTTTCCTTTTTTTCTCATTTTCCATGTGCAAAAAAAGCATGCCCTTCCGCCCCCTAAAAACGGGCATCACAGACATGCTTTTTCTGCTTTTTATTCATTTTTTTTATTGGAGTGCTCTTTCAGTTCTTCCAGAGCTTCCTTGAACTTCTCGGAACTCATGGTCGGATTGGAACGGATCATGTCACGCTGGAAGAAATCTCTTAAGCTGCTGACATTCTCTCTGTCTGCCACGCTTCTGGTGTACTTCTGCCGCAACTCGGCGACCTCGTTCTTCACGCTCTCCAAATACTGATTGGGAGATTTCTGTGCGGAAGTGCGGAAGCTCTCCAGCTTGCCCTCAATGTTGGACTTCAGGTCCTCCACTCTGGTGGTAATACTTGCAGTAAAGTCTTCCTTCTTCTGTGCCAGGCTATCACTGAAGCCTTCCCTGCGGTTCTCCAGATCTTCACTGGTCACAGCAATAATGACATCCAGCCGTTTCTGGATCCGCAGCATATCTTCCTTGGCCTTCTCCATCTTCTCCAGTACATCCCGCAGATCCAGGGCTGCCTTGAAGGATAATGCGAAATCCGCACCGATCAGCGCCGTCAGCACCAGTGTCACAGGAGTGAGGATGCTGTCCGGAATGGACAATACCAGATGTTCAATGGGCTTATGGATAAACTCCGTCATCAGGATCGTCAGACCACCCCATGCCAGCGAGGCCCCCAGGCAGATATGTCCCTGGAAATTGAATTTATTCTTGGAATAGTCCCAGTATCTGACTTTAAATAATGCCTCCATGGTCACGCCTGTGACATACTCCAGCACCGTAGCCCCGATACATCCGGCGATGTAGACCAGCACAAGATTGTCCTGAAACGGCATGGACACCACCAGCATCATGATGGCTCCACTTCCATACAGCGGCAGAAACGGTCCGCGGCAGAAACCACGGTTGACCAGCTTCCTGCTTTTCAGGGATACATAGGTGGATTCAAAACACCAGCCGAAAAAGCAATAAAAATAAAAGAAAAATAGCCATTGGATCGCAGTATAATGATACACTGTTTAACCTCCTTTTGTTCTTCGGTTTATCCTTACAAGCAAGGTAACTGTCATCTCATAACCGAACTGCTACGGATATACCTCCGCCTCTATGGCAAGCTTCCCCTTCCTCGTGGCATGGGGTTCTCCACTTATGCGGAATTTACCGTAGCCTCTGGCATTTACCACATCCCCCGCCTCCAGGGGCTTGGAATTATTTTCACACAGCCTGCCGTTCACATATACCTTTCCCGCCCGGAACAACTCCAGGCAGTCGCTTCTGGATTTATTATATACCTTGGAAATGACAGCATCAACACGTGGACTTGCCACCTGAATGACCTGACGCACCGGTTCTTCCTGCGGTACTTCTGCCGCCGCATCCACCACCTCACACTTCACATGGGTATGACGGATCTGTTCCAGATTGTCACAGATGAATTCCGCGATGGTATCCAGACAGAACAAAAATGCTTCGCCCTCCCCCGGCAGAATATCACCGATGGTGCTCCGTTCAATGCCAAGGTTCATCAGCGCCCCCAGATAATCCCTGTGGGACAGCTTGTCTGCAAATTTCGCGGATAGAGGTCTGATCCGGATACAGCAGATGGGAAAGGGCTGTTCATAGCCCAGCTCCGCCTCACTGCCGAAGCGAAGGAGCTTCCGCTCTGCCTCTTCCCTGCCGCCGTATAAGGTGATCCCTGCGAACTTCACTTCCCGTTCCACCTGCCACAGGGCATCCTGCTCCGCCAGTCCTAAGAATCCGGTAAATGTGTACTGGTTCTGGTTGTAGGATTTGTCTGCCAGTTCACGGATCCGGTTTTTCAGCTGTTGTATTTCTTTTTCATTTTCCACGGACATTCCCGTACATCCTTCCTGCTGTTCTCACTTTGCTTTTGCAAATATTACACTGTACACATTATCCCAGTGCCACATCCAACATCATCATCAACGCAAAACCAATCGCAAAGGCAATGGTTCCCAGGTTGGAATGCTCTCCCTCACTGGCTTCCGGAATCAGTTCCTCCACGACCACATAGATCATGGCTCCGGCTGCAAAAGCCAGCATATAGGGTAAAATAGGTGTCACAATGCTTGCCAGTGCAATGGCCAGGATTGCTCCCACCGGTTCCACTGCTCCCGACAATACGCCTAAGGCAAAGGACTTTCCTCTCTTATTTCCTTCACTCCGAAGAGGCAGGGAAATAATGGCTCCCTCCGGGAAATTCTGAATGGCGATACCGATGGCCAGCGTCAGGGCTCCCGCCATCGTAACAGTTCCGTCCCCGTTTAACACTCCGGCGAAAATAGCACCACACGCCGCACCTTCGGGAAAATTGTGAATGGTCACCGCCAGCATCAGCATGGCTGTGCGGTTCAGACTGCTCTTATGGCCTTCCGGTGCATCGCTTCCCACATGCAGATGGGGTACCATGCTATCGATGAACAACAAAAAAACAATACCGATCAGGAATCCGATCACTGCGGGAAGAAATGCAAGCTTTCCCATCTCTTCACACATATCCATGGCAGGTATCAGTAAAGACCACACCGAAGCTGCCACCATGACACCGGCAGCGAATCCGGTAAATATTCTCTGAATATTGCCGCCAATCTGTTTTTTCAGGAAAAACACGCAGGCTGCCCCTGCAGTCGTTCCCAGAAACGGAATCAGAAGACCGGCTACAATGCTTAAATTCATGAAACACTCTCCTTTCTTTCATTATTCTATGTAACTCGCAGCAAGATGGTATCTTGTCTGCCTTTTCAAATCATTTTTACTAAAATCCCGCCAGATCGTTGCCCAGGACGGCATACATCAGGAAATTCACACCACACACCAGATGGTAGCAGAATACCGCGATCTCGCCCACGACGAAGATCACCTTCCAGCTCTTCCACCACTCCCTGATATTCCGCACCATGACGATCAACGTCATCAGGAAGACAAAGAACATACCGTGCATATAGCCCCAGGAAAAGTTGGCATGCATCATGCGGAATCCTTTTTCATAGAAGATCAGGAACATTACTGTACCCATAAGATAATTCAGCCATGCAAACCAGTAATATCTGTTGGACTTTATATTTTTAAAATCAAATACCAGATTCAGGAAAAGTACGCCGATGGGCAATGCCATTCCCATGATAATACTTAAAGGAATGCTTTTGGAATAATTGCTCCATACTTTGGCAAAGCCGATGGCGATGCCTGTCTCCTCTCCCATGGCATTCGTCCCGGTGAAAATTCCGGAAAACTGGTACAGCAGGGCAATTCCCGTGGGGATCATGGTCACACACAGACAGAAGGCATTGCGAAAACTTTTTCCTCTGCTTACGATCAGCTGGATCAGGAGGATCAGACCGATCAGAGGCACCACTACCATCGTATAGCTTGGTTTGGTCATGGTGGTCAGCAGAAGGCTGACTGCGAAGAGAACGCAGTTCTTCCACTGAAAATCCTTCTCATATTCTGACAGCACCTTCACCGTCTCAAAAAAGCAGATAATCGCAAAAGGTCTGGTGGCCAGATAAGTGGCATTCCAGAAAGGATTCGGCGTATAAATCCCCATACAGCGATACGCATAATCAAAGCCGAAAAAAGCTGTATTCTTGGGAGAATACAGGTTAGAAAGCAAAAATAGCGAAAAGACAAGCAGGGTCACAAGAATGTCCGTCATAGCCTGTCTTCCCTGAGTTAAGTCATCATAATGACTTACTTTCCGGATCTCCCGGTTCATATAATATTTTGTGATCACCACCGCTGCCAGATTGAACAGCGCGGTGGTGATGGCCATGGCCGCTTTCGCTCCGATCAGCCAGGCGGAAAGTCTGGCTGTCCAGAACAGGATCGGATAGGGAAACTCATAATTTCCCGCAATACCTGCCACCTTATTCACATAGTCCGGCATATCCGACTGGAATCCCGGCACCTGATAGCATTCCATCCAGAACAGATATAACATGACCCCGGTATACAAAAACAGCAGGAAAAGAAATGTCACTTTTCCTGCTGTTGTCTCCCGCAGGTCGCTCTTTATGGGATTCTTTTTCATAGAGCCGATCCTTTCTAGTTGAAACTGATCACGGGATCTTTGGGAGCCTTTGCCTTCTCCACACTGATGGCATGGAGTACAGGGCCCTCTCCCTTATAGTCTGCGAAGTATTCTTTGGCAACCTTCGCTGTCACCTTGACCCATTCCTTCTGCTTCAGGTCTTTCGTGCCTGCAAACTCACAGGCATAGCCCAGAAATGCCATATCTTCCGCACAGCAGGTCATTGCCATGCGTCCCGGTACGAAATAGCCATCGGGATATTCCTCGGGCTTCAGTACCATGGCCAGAAACTGGATATTTTTGCCTTCATAGCGCTCCAGATGATCCATGGAATCCAGATACCAGATGCCATAGCCCTGGTTGTCCAGTACGATAGGATCCTGATTCAGATCGTAGGGCAGATCCTCCTCGAAGATCTCATCGATCTCACCGTTGGAATCCTCGAAGATCACATCTGCGGAAGGATTCACCGCTTTGATGTTGCGCTTGTATACATTCAGATCCTTGATACCGTCGCAACGGTTGAAAATGATCATCTCGGACTTACGGATCATCTCTGCCAGCAGAGACTTCATATTTGTGTAGTACATAGGGAAGGTGGAGCCGTCAATGGTCGTGATCTGCTGCTCTACTTTCCAGTACCAGGGAAGCGTCATGTTCTTACAATTCCACATACCGTTATACTCGATGATGATACGGGCGGGCTTGTACTGCTTCTCCAGCTCGATCAGATGATTCGGAGTAAACTCCTCTTCCTCTTCGATCAATACGACATCCGTACGACTCTTTTTTAATAAAGCGGGATCGTATTCATTCTCGCCCTCTTCACAGAGGATGAGCAGTGTCTTTCCTTTGATCTGGAAATACGGCTGTCCCAGTGTAAATGTGATAAATTCTGTCTTACCGCTCTCCAGAAAACCATTTATGATATAGACTGGTTTCGTCATAATTCATACCTTTCTCTTTCTTATCCTGCTGCCTGTAAAATCCGTTCCGGCAATTTATTTACGGAACAGTTCTGCCAGCTTGTCCTCGTCCAGTTTGGAACCGATGACACAGATCTTACCGGTAACTTCCGGCTTACCGCTTCTGATGTCATGCTCTTCGGGAACATAATCATAATATACCCAGGTTCCGTCGGGAGCGGGTACCATACCCTTGGCACGCAGGATTGCACCGTACTCTCCGCTGTCCAGAGCAGTAAGGATCTTCTCGATGTCCTCTGCGCTGTAGGTGTTGGGTGTCTCGATACCCCAACTGGTGAATACTTCGTCTGCGTGATGGTGATGATGGTGGTGGTCATGATCATGATCGTGGCAGCCGCAGGTGCAGTTCTCGTCATGCTCATGATGATGCTCATGGTCATGGTCTTCATCATGGTCATGATGATGGTGATGGTGATGCTCATGCTCGTCTTCATCATGATCATGATGATGGTGATGCTCATGCTCGTCTTCATCATCGTCGTCATCGTGGTGATGTCCACAGCAGCACTCATGGTCGTGGTCATCCTCATCATGGTCGTGATGGTGATGATGCTCGTGGTCACAGCACTCATCCTCATCGTGATCGTCATGGATATGCTCCAGCATTTCCTTCATCATATCTTCCAGCTTGTCAGCGCCTTCGATGGTCTTCAGTACTTCCCTGCCATCCAGCTGATCAAGAGGAGTGGTGATAATGGTAGCCTTGTCGTTATGCTCACGGATCATCTCCACGCAGGCATTCAGCTTTGCCTGATCCACTTTGTCGGTTCTGCTTAAGATAATGGTTCCGGCGTACTCGATCTGGTTGCTGAAGAATTCGCCGAAGTTCTTCATATACATCTTGCACTTGGATGCATCTACCACTGCTACTGCACTGTTGATCTCCACATCCAGGTCACCTGCCACATTCTCCACAGCCTTCAGGACATCGGACAGCTTACCGACACCGGAGGGCTCAATCAGAATACGCTCGGGAGCGTAGGTGTTTATGACTTCCTTCAGGGAAGTACCGAAGTCACCTACCAGAGAGCAGCAAATACAACCGGAATTCATCTCCTTGATCTCGATACCGGCTTCTTTTAAAAATCCGCCGTCGATACCGATCTCACCGAATTCATTCTCGATCAGAACGGTCTTGCTGCCGTCCAATGCTTCCTTTAATAACTTTTTGATCAGGGTGGTCTTACCGGCACCCAGGAAACCGGATACTACATCTATTTTCGTCATTGTGTTTTCCTCCAATCTGGGTTTAAAAACCCATCTTTTTTATTTTCTATCATATTTCACGGATTGTCAAGTCCTGCCCGCTCGCTCTCAATGATACTGTAAGGAACCACAGCCACTTTTCCTTCTTCATCCGCGCCGCACAGGATCCCTAAGAATACTCCGTCCTCCGTGAAGGCACCTCCGCCCGACATTCCGGGCTCCATCAGTCCCTGCAGCAGAAGCATGTACTGTGTAAAATCCTCCACATAAATCCAGGGCTCCACCACAAAAGCATAGACCGGCTGCCCCGAAGTGCCGCCATACATCCATACATCCTCATAGACTTCCAGCGCATCAAAGGCGTTCCGGTCCGTATCTGCCACAAGGCAGGATTCCCACGTACTTTCCGTAAGGTCTGCCTTATCCACCCATAGAAATGCCAGATCACAGTTCTTAGCTTTCACGATGCCGGAAGCTGCGACGACCGTTTCATCGGGAAAAGTCACCAGAAGCTCACCGGCTCCCTGTCTGGTCAGCTCCAGGAGGTTATCCCGGAACTTGATCCGGCTCTTACAGACTCCGTCGAATCCCTCCATATTCTCCTCATAGAGAAGATAATGGCTGTCGTTTCTCTTAAAATATTGTGCTGTCTGTGCGGTCTCCACTGCATCCTTATCCGAAGTGCCCTCAGCATCGTGCAGACCGGACAGGACGAGTTCTACTTCCCGATTCATCTTCATCCGTCCTTTTAATACTCATCGATCTTGATCGTCTTCGCTGACAAAATACCATATTTAATAATAGAGTTGGCAAAACGTTTGAACTTCTCCGCACCGTCGCTGACATAGAACTGATATTTATTTTCTCCCAGATGAGGTTCCTCCTCATTGAGAATATTATACTGCTGCAACAGTTCTTTCAGTTCTCTGGCGGTCTCATATGCCGGGTTCACCAGTGTCACCTGATCTCCCATGATCCGTCCTACCGTAGAGCGGATCAGCGGATAATGCGTGCATCCTAAAATCAGAGTATCAATATCTATGTCAATCAGTTCTGTGAGATACCGTCTTGCAATCTCGTCCGTCACGGGATCCT
>ERZ827088.4127-NODE-4127-length-12443-cov-2.984582_pt1 | contig 12443 bp, 8 predicted proteins | sample MGYA00519922_ERZ827088 | MGnify/ENA primary metagenome ERZ827088 (study PRJEB31778, sample SAMEA3449254) | human gut metagenome | biome: human gut; feature: human-associated habitat; material: faeces | place: United Kingdom | collected 2010/2012 ... | reverse complement strand
CAACTCGCAGGGCAGCGCGGTGGAGAGCCTGCACTATATCCTCGGTGGCGCGATCGAGGCGGTCGAATTCACCGCGACGAGTGCCACGCACTTTCTCGACCGGCCGCTCAGCGACCTGCATTTTCGAAACGGCCTGCTCGTTGCGGCCATCGTGCACAACGGCCGGATGGAGATTCCGAACGGCCATTCCCAGATCCATGCGGGCGACCGCGTGATCGTGGTGGCGAAAAAGCTCTTTTTGCAGGACCTCAACGATATTCTCGGCTGATGTGCCGGCTGCTTGCGGCAAGGAAGTTTCATTATGAACCAAAATCTTATTCTCAGAATCGTGGGCGTTATCCTCTGCATTGAGGCGCTTTGTATGATCCCGCCGCTGCTGCTGAGCGTGTTCGGCGGAGGGCCGGATCAGCGGGCGTTCCTGTATGCGCTGCTTATCTGCGGCGGCGTGGGAGTGCTGCTCTCGCTCATCCGCGCGGACAACACAAGACTTCAGCCGCGCGACGGCTTTGTCTGCGTGGCGCTGTGCTGGATCGCGCTGAGCGTGTTCGGCGCGCTGCCGTATTTTTTCAGCGGCAGCTGCAGCTTTATCGACGCCATTTTCGAGACCGTCTCCGGCCTGACGACGACCGGCGCGTCCATCTTCCCGTCGCCTGCGTCGCTGCCGCAGGGCATCCAATTCTGGCGCGCGCTCACGCAGTGGATGGGCGGCATGGGCATCCTCGTTCTCATGCTGGCGCTGCTGCCCAAGCTCAGTGAGGGCAGCGTGAACCTGATGAAAGCGGAATCCCCCGGCCCCATCAGCACAAAGCTCCGCCCCCGCACGGGTGAGACGGCGCGCATCCTGTACCGCATCTATATCGCGCTCACCGTGGCCGAGGCGCTGCTGCTGCGCATTGCGGGCCTCCCGCTGTTCGATGCGATCACCACGGCGCTGACGACGATTTCTACCGGCGGCTTTTCCATCCGGGATGCGAGCATCGCGTATTATCAGTCGCATCTTGTCAACTGGATTCTCATTCTCTTCATGTTTGCCGCAAGCGTGAACTTTACGCTCCTCTACCTCTGCGTGACGCGCCGCTTCCGCGAGGCGCTCAAGAGCGAGGAGCTGCGCGTTTACTCGCTGGTCGTGGTCGGCGCGTCGGCAATGATCGCGGCGGACCTGATCGTGCGCACGGGGCGCGACATCGGCTCGGCCATCGAGAATGCGGCCTTTCAGGTAACAACGCTCATTTCAACGACCGGCTACTGCACGGAGGATTTTGACCTCTGGCCGCAGTTCTGCCGTTGTATCCTCATTCTGGTGATGTTCTTCGGCGGCTGCGCAGGCTCTACGGCAGGCGGCGTCAAGGCCTCGCGCGTTCTGCTGCTGTGCAAGTCGCTGCGGCGCGATCTGCGGCGCATCATGCACTCGCGTGAGGTGCGCCCCATCACGCTCGACGGGCATCGCGTGACGGAAGAAACGGTTTCGTCCGTTGCGGTATTCTTCTTCACCTATATTGCGATTCTGCTGCTCGGTACGCTGGTGCTGACGCTTGATGAGATCGACTTTACCGCGGCCTTCACCGCCTCGCTCACAGCCATCAGCAATGTGGGTCCCGGCCTTGGCGCGGTGGGGCCGACGTGTAACTTCGGCTTCCTCTCCGGCGTCAGCAAGCTCGTGATGAGCGCCATCATGCTGCTCGGCAGGCTTGAGATCATGCCCCTGCTCGTACTCCTGATGCCCTCGGTGTGGCGCAGAAAGTAAAAGAAAATCAAAAAGAGTGGATTGCAATTTTGCAATCCACTCTTTTTGAAAAGGATTCGCTGCGCTTTGTGCCTTGCCGCTCGCGGCGCGGCTGCGACACGCGCTCCGCGCAAAGAGTAAATTCCAACGCGCCTGTCGTCGGAATTTACGATCAAACAGATTTCGCGTCTGCGGACGCGAAACTCTGCGAGGGCGGTTTGCCTCCATTTTAGCAGCAGGGCCGAGTTTGTGATGACAAGCACGCTGCCTGCGTTATGGACCAGCGCACCGACAACAGGGTTCAGTGTGCCGGTGATGGCGAGCACGATGGCGATGAAGTTGAGCGTGAGCGGCTCGTTGGCACGCGGGGCGTCGGTCTTGGCGTCCATCACCTGAAGCGTGCGCGGCAGGAACCAGGCGCCGTCGTTGTCGTCGTCGCTGCACGAACCTGCCAGCAGGCAGGCCGTGAGCAGCAACAGGATATTCTGGAATTTCATGGAATCGTCATTTACTTGTTATACTTGATAGATACGTGGCCCAGCCGGTTCGTGGCGTTGGGCACGACCGACGACTTGCCGTCGGTTCCGGTCAGGCTGGCGCAGCGCAGACGAATGCTGACCGACGCCTTGTCCTGCAAAGCGGCGGGCAGGGCGAAGTCGAAGACCTTGAAGCCGGGCATGTAATGAGGCAGCGCATTTTTCGAGTCGCACTGGCCGATGACGGTATAGCTGCCGCCCGGAACGGCCGTCCACGACGTACCGTCGGTCGAATATTCGACTACGAAATCGCGCGGTCCGGTAGCCAGCAGCGAATTGGTCTCGATCTGCAACGACAGCTGCGAACGGATTCCCGAGGTCGAGACGTTGCTGATAAGCCAGTAGGTGTCCGTATCCCACAGCGCCGAATACATACCGCCGCCCTTGACCGTATTGGCCGTACCCTGACCGTTCGAGTCGACGTCGCCGCGCGGCTTGTTGCCGAAATAAATGCGGCCGCTGCCGGCGAGGAAGGCGTTGTAGAAACCGTCGGCATTGCTCTTGTAGAGCGAGGCGGACGCCGGACCGGTCGTCGGGGCGACGTGGGTCACGCCCTCCTTGAATCCGGCGGGTTTGACACAGGTCCACTCGACGAGCACCTTGCTGAAGCTGTTCTCGCGCGAAGGGTCGAGGGCGATCTCCGCCTGGGTGAGGTGACGGATCTGGAAAGCGCCCATCTCCCCGAAATTGGAGTTGTACTCGCGGGTCAGGATGCCCGTGACGGTTCCCGAACCCATCGGCAGCGAATGACGGCGGTAATCCACGCCGAAATTGGTCAACATGTACAGATGGTCGCCGTTGATATCGCGCAGGCACGTGCCGTAGTACTTGGTGAGATTCTTGCCGTAGACATTGACGCCGCCGCCGGATACATAGTACTCGTCGTAGTTGACAAGACCGCCGTAAGGCATCGCGATCTCCACGTCGCGCAGCCGGACCAGCGAGAAAAGCATCTCGTCAGTCAGATCGCGGATGTAAACCTCGCGGGGCTGTACGGGCGAACCGGCCTCTTTCTGCATGATATGTTCGGCGGCGATACCCGTGAAAACTTTATAGGTGAACGTCCCTTCGGCAACCTCCTTCACGGTGCTGCCCAGCAGCCAGAGCCTTACGCGGTCGTTGCGGGCGACGCCCAGGTCGATCGTCGACTCGAAGAGCAGCGCACGGCCTTCGGCGTCCTGAATCGAATAACGCCGATTCGGGAAGTTGGCATTGCGTCCGTCGAGCACGATCTGCCCCGTGACGTAGACGTTTTCCTCCACGTCGCCGGCCCCGAGGGCTGCCGCAAAGGCGAAGTCCTTTTCCGTGGCGGCAGAGGGATTCATGCTGAAAGACTGGGTGATACGTACGGCCGCTTCGGTCGTGCGGCCGAACTCATCCTGATAGAGGAGCGAAATCACCGCGATGCGCCGTTCAGACGAGCCGTTCTCCCCGGCGTCGAATGCGAGTTTTCCGTCGGCGAGGGTCAGGTTTTCGATCCATGCCCCGCCTTCCTCGTCCCCGTAGCTGACCGAGAGGTCGATGCCCGAATCGACGGACGTTTCAACGGCGATTTCGTGGTGTGCTGCCGTGGCGGAAATCGGCAGGGCTTCGGTTTCGAGACGGATATACGACTCGACGGGCATTTGCGAAAGGATGAACGAGTCGCTGGCGTCGCCCGAGAGCGTCGTGGCCGTAATGACGGCCGTACGCTTCTCGGTCATCGAGGTATTCTCCGAGTAGGTGATGATCACCGAGGCGCTTTTGGCGCCCTTCGTCAGGTTGAGTGTGAACCAGTCCGCGTCGCTGTGGAGTTTCCACGACGTGTCCGAACGCAGGATGAAAGAGGCGGTGCTGCTCTCGGGGCCGATGACGACCTCGGGCTTGTCGAAATGCAGCGTGGAGGTCTCGTCGTCGTCCGAACAGCCGCAGAAGAGCGCCGCGGCGCTCAACACGACCGCCGTACGGGCGATAAACCGCTTGATGAAGTATGTGTTCATTGTTCAGTTTCTTTTAGGCATGGATATACGTTATTTGGCAAAGGACCACTCGATGACCACCGGAAAATGGTCCGAAGGGTACTTCTGCGAATACGAGGTGTTGACAATCGCCCACGACTGCACCTTCGTCCGGCCCTTGGTCACGAAAATATGGTCGATGCGCGAAGCCTTGGCCGGAGGTGTGGAGATATACTTGTAACCGTTGTAGGAGGGCCAGTCGGCGTTGACCTTATCGGTCGTACGGGCATAGCTGTCCACCAGCGTCCCGGAGGTAACGATCGTGTTGTAGACGTTGGTCTGCTGGTTCGAGTTGAAGTCACCGGTGCAGAAGGCCGGGGTCTTTCCGGCGATCTCCGCGACCTTCTCGATCAGCAGCTTGGCGCTCTCGGCCCGGGCGACGGTTCCGATATGGTCGAAATGCGAGTTGAAGAGGAAGAACTCCTTGCCCGTGGCCTTCACGCGGAAATGCGCCCAATTGCACATGCGCGGGGAATAGGAGTCGGAGAATTTCGTATTGGGAACGTTGGGCGTCTCCGAATACCAGAACGAACCGCTTTCGAGCACTTCGAATTTGTCGGTCTTGTAGAATATCGGATTGAAATGACGGCGCTCCACATTGTCTTCGCCCGTCACGCTCGTGCCGATCCAGGTGTATCCGGGAAGGGCGGCGGCCATATCCTCGATCTGGAACTTGTAGGGTTCCTGCGCACCGAAGATGTCGAAATCCTCGGCTTCGAGCAGCCGGCAGACAATCTCCTTGCGGTTCTCCCAGCGTCCGGCCTCCTCGTTGCGGTTGTCGTACTGGATGTTGTAGCTCGCCACGCGGATGGGTTCGAGCCATTCCAGCTGTGTGCCGCCGTTGCCGCCGCCGTCGTCGTCCGAACTGCACGAGAGGGCCGAGGAGCTGAACAGCAGAAGTCCGCAAAAAAGGGTCGATTTCAGAAGTCGGTTCGTAATATGGAAAGTATTCATGGTGTTTTGCTTTTATCAGTTTTTATATCGGAACGGGAACGGAGCGGGGTTGAAGAGCGGATCGGAACCCTGCAACAGCCACATCCGTGAATTGCGGTCATCGCCCTTGTCCAGACGCTTGATCGCCTCGGAAACCTGCGCATTGTTGTTGTCGATCTCCGACTGCGGATAGCGGTAGCGCAGAGGCAGGTAGCCGTCGTTGTAAATCTGGTCGGTGTTGTGCGTCAGGTAGGCCGAGAAATCGGGATAGCCCGTACGGCGCAGTTCGAAATAGGCCTCGTTGCCGCCCTGCATGAAGAAATTGAGGTATTTTTCCGTGATGATCTTACCCAGTTTTTCGGTGTCGCTGCCCTTGAACTGCACCTTTTCGTGCCCCAGGTAGGCCCGGGTGTCGGCAGAACTCACCCCCAGGAACTCATGCGCAGCGCGGATGCCGTTCAGGTAATGGGTCTCCGGATCGTCGTCGGTCCAGCCCCGCAGGGCGGCTTCGGCGAGGATGAATTCCTGCTCGGGATAGCCGATGTTCATGGCCGAAGGACCGACCGGCTCCAGATACCATTTCGACTTCAAGCGCGACTGCGACCCGTTTTCCATGTCGGTATTGTTGTTGTCTCCCGTAGCGCCGGGATTGGGAATGACGCCCTTGTAATTCGCAAGGTCCGTGGGATCGGCATTCTTGCCGTCCAGCTTGATCATCATTTCGGCCAGTTTCGGCAGGCGCATGTCCCCGCGCTCCCGCATCCAGTCGACGACGAACTTGGAGATCCGGTACGACGAAACGAAATTGTTGTCGTTGTAATACTTGTAATTCTCCATATTGCCCTTTTCGTCGCGGATGGCGCTGTCGGACAACGCCCCCATGATCGGGTTGCCCTCCGGATCGCCGACGATGCCGGCGAACAGTTCGCCGACACGCTCCCCGGCGATGGTCTGCTTCATCGAGCAGTTGATCAGGATGCGCAGGCGGTAAAGATTGATCAGCTGACGCCACTTGCGAATGTCGCCGCCGAAGATCACATCGCCGTCGATTTTGGTATTGTCGTAGTCCCCCAGGGCCTCGTTGGCCGCTGCAAGCTCCCGCAGCAGCCCGGCCACGATCTCCTCCTGGGGATCGTATTTGGGAGAAAAGTTCGGATCGTCGAAGCGTCCCTGCGCAGCCTCGGTGTAAGGCACGTCGCCGAACAGTCGGGTGGTGTCGAAAATCCAGCTGGCACGGAAATATGCCGCAAGGTGGATGTAACGGGGATCGTTGAGGCGTTCGGCTTCGCGGATCATGTCGTAGCACCAGGTCACACGGCGGTATTCGCTGATGAAATTGCGGCGCTGGAAGTTGAAATGGCCGCCGCCACCGCGCTGATCCCACTGCCAGGCCAGCCGGTAGGGCTGCACACCGTAGTATTCGATGCCGAAAGTCGTGATGCAGAGCTGTGTGAGGATGGTTTTCGGATGCACCTGCGTCGGCTTGTTCACGTCCTGGCTCACCTCGTCCATGGTCAGGTCGCAGGAAACGAACACCAACGGCAGGACGAAAAATATCGAGAGAAAGCGTTTCATATTCATATCCGTATTAGAGTTTGAGGGTAAGATTGAAGCCGATCATGCGTTCGGTCGGATAGGAGAAATTCTTGTAAGCCGCATCGGGGTCTTCGTTGTCGAGCTTCTTCCAGATGAGCAGGTTGGTGCCGATAACGGAGAGTTCAAGCCCCTTGAAGATCCGGCTGCCGGAGAGCAAATCCGAAAAATCGTAGCCGACGGACATCGTGCGGAGTTTGATGAAATCGCCCTTGAAAAGGTTGTAACCCATCGTGTAGGGACCGTTGAGCTTACCCATGTAGCCGATCCAGCTTTTGAAATAGACGGGCGTAGTCGAAGGGGCGTAGCCGCGCGTATCGTAGAGCACGTTGCCGTGATCGTCATACTCGATGTCGCCGTCGACCACCACCACGGCGTTCGAAGGGATGTACGACGGAGTTTTCGTCCAGTCCAGCTCCCGCTCGGGAGCGGCCGTGAGCTTGTGGGTTCCGGCTTCGATCATACGGGCGTTGAGGTCTGAACGGATGACACCGCCGACACGGCCCGCGATGTCGAACGACAGGCTCCAGTTGCGGTAACGCAGCGTCGACGAGATGCCGAACTCCCAATCGGCGCCGGCATAGCCGATCACACGCTTGAAGGGGTCTTCGATGGGACGCCCGTTGTTCTCGAAAACGATGAAATTGCCCTGCGGATCACGCTGCCAGACACTCTCGTAGAGCGCATCGGCACGGTCGCCCACCTTGAGGTTGTTGTAGTTATAGGCCCCGTTGTAAATCTTGTCGAGGTACTTACGGGTCTGGAACCAGTTGAAGCTGATGTCCCATTTCCAATCCTTGGTTTTGATCGGCGTGGCCCCGACCATCAGTTCGTATCCTTCGCGGCGGTAGTCGTTGCCGTTGGTGAGCATCTCCTCGTAGCCGCTCGACTGGTTGATGTCGACCTTCTGGATCTGGCCCTCGTCGTAGGTGCGGTAATAGCTGAAGTCGAAACGCAGGCGGCTGCCGAAAAAGCGCAGGTCCGTGCCGACCTCGAACGAACTCGTGAAATAGGGTTTGATATTGGGATCGATGATCGTGGTCGGAGGCGTGAACGCGGCATTGCCGTCCCAGTAGGTATTGAACGAATAGGTGTCCTGCAACATGTAGACGGTCGACTGGTCGAACCCGACCTTGGCCCACGAGGCGCGGACTTTCCAGAAGGAAACAGCCTTCGGAAGCTTGACCGCCTCGGTGATCAGTGCGCTGAACGCCACCGACGGATAGAAAAAGGAGCGGTTGTTCTTGTTGAGCGTCGACGACCAGTCGTTGCGGCCGGTGAACGAAAGGTAGAATGCATCGCGGTAACCCAGCGTGACGGACCCGTAAGCGCCGGCCATGCGGCGGCGTTCGATCTTCGAAGTGGTCGACGGGGTGTTCTGCGAGTTGGAAAGGTTGTAGAGATCGGGCTGCTGGAGTCCGCCCTCGGTCGTCGAAAAGAGGTAATTGCGCTGGTAGTTGAAGAGCGAAACACCCAGCATGGCGTCGAGGTCGAACTCCCCGAACCGTTTCTTGTACGAGAGCATGGCGTCGAGGTTGACGTCGACGCGGCGGTCGCTGCCGACCGAATAGAGACCGCGGTCGTTGCCCACCCAGGCGTAAGGTTTGCACTCCTCCTGGTTCTGGTGTTTGGAGTCGGTGGCGGCCTTGACCATGAAATTGAGGTCGTCGGTGATGTCGTAGTCCAGCGACGCCGAAGCGATCAGTTCGGGTTCGCTGTAAGGACGCGTGTACTCCTCGGCCACAAACCAGGGATTGTTGAACCACACGTGGTTCCAGTTACGCTGGGCGTAGCCTTCCTGCCCCTCCTCCCAGTAATTGCGCAGATCGCGGATGTCGTTGTTGGCGCCCATATACACCAGAATGTTGTAATACGGATGCGAATTGCCGTAACCGGACCAGGGACGGTTTTTGGAATAGGTATAGTTGTAGATCATGCTGGCATTGATATGCAGCTTCCTGGTGATGTTGTAGTTGGCCGCCATATTGACGCCGAAGCGCTTGAGATCGGTATTGGGAGTCTGCCCCCGGCGGTAGAGCTGGTTGAGGCTGATGCGGAACGACCCCTCCTTGAATTTATGGGAGATGCTGACGTTGTTGCTCGTGGTGAGGCCCTGTTGCAGAAAATTGCGGAAATTGTCCTTGTGGGAGACGAAAGGCGTCGGAATCCGCTTCCCCGTCTTGGGGTCGATCGGGCTGTTGTACTGTACGGTCTCGAAATAACCGCTCGGCGTGGTGGGGTCTTTCTGGTCGAGTTTCGGGCCCCAGGTCCACAGACCGTCGTATACGCCGCCGCCCTTGCCGTCGAGGTAGGAATACTGGCCGAAATCGCCCGTACCGTAGATGCTCTGCTGCTCGGGCAGGGTGAGGTACCCGGCGGTGAACATCGTCGAGGAGTTGAGCGTGATCTCGGTCTTCTCGCCGATGTCGTCGCCCGTCTTGGTAGTAATCAGGATCGCACCGTTGGCGCCGCGCGAACCGTAAAGCACGGCGGCCTGCGGACCTTTCAGGACCGTGATCGATTCGATGTCGTCCGACGAAACGCCGCGGTAATAGGTCACGGGCGTTCCGTTGATGACGTAGATCGGGGTCTCGCCACGCAGCTTGATCGGAGGATCTTCCAGAATGCCGGCGCGGGTATTGACCGTAAGTCCGGCAACCTTGCCGTTCAGGGCGTTGATCGGATTATCGGTCTTCACCTTGTCGAAAGCGTCGGAGTTGACCTGCTGGAGCGAATATCCCAGGCTCTTCTCGGCTTTCTTGATGCCGAGGGCCGTGACCACGACCGTTTCCAGCGAGATGTCCGACGGTTCGAGACGGATGTCCACACGGGTCTGCACGCCGACATGCGTCCGCTGGGTCTTGTAGCCGATATAACTGAACGAAACGGACGCCCCGACCGGGACGCTGATGCGGTAGTTGCCGTCGGCATCGGTGACGCATCCGTTGGTGGTTCCCTCCTGGATGACCGTGACGCCGACGAACGGCATGCCCTTTTCATCGGTAACACGCCCCGTCAGGGCCACCGGCCGGGAATCGGTTCCGGGTGTTCCGGCAGACCGCGCTGCGGACTGTCCGATGATGACATGGCGGCCCTTGACGGTATAGGTCAGCGAAGTGCGCGCCAATGCCAGATCCATCACCTCCTGGATCGAGGCGTCGGCGACCTTCACCGAAACACGGATGTCCGCCACATCCTGGTCCTTGTAATTGAACAGATAGTCGCTGGAGGCTTCTACCTGACGGAAAAGCTGCACGAGCGTCACCTCCTGTCGGGTATCCACGGTGATTTTCCGTTCCTGGGCGTGAACGACCGTCGTGCCCAGCAACAGCATGCACACGACCGCACGGCGCAGGACGGTGCGCAAGCAGCGTGTCTTCTGAAAAAATGCGTTGGTAAAGTTTGGTTTCATTGTTTCCGGGTTGGAAGTTTAAAGGTATTGGTACGTTGCCGCGATCGGGGCATCGGACCGAAGCAGAACGGCATCCGTTCGGGCGGAAGCCGCAAAAATCGGAAAGGCGAAGACAGGAATCTTGTCAGTTCATAGGCATCGGAAAATTTAGGAGTTCGGTATTATCGGGTTGGATTTTCAGCGTTTGGTAACGAAATAGACATTGTCGAGTTTGCTCCACTCCATACCGGTCTGGCGGCTCACGATGTCGAGCGCCTGCTCGACGGACAGCCGTGTTTCGAGCGCACCTGAAAAGCGGGTCCGGCCGACGTCTCCCGCATCGGTGATGATGCGGACGTCGTAACGCGCGGAGAGTTGTTCGAGGAGCTCCTCCAGAGTGAGCGATTTGTAGCGGAACAGATTGTCCTTCCAGGCGGTCGTGATCTCGGGATCGAATTCACTGACGGTGATTTCGCCGCTCCCGACATGATAAACGGCCCGGCGCGAAGGCGTCAACCGCAGATTCTGATTTCCGGCGCGGAACGCGACCGACCCTTCGACCAGCGAAGCGCTGACAATGCCCTCTTCAGTCCGGTTGCTGGCATCGAAAGTCGTGCCCAGCACGGAGACCTGCACATCGCCCATCTCGACAACGAATCGTTTGTCCGGCATCTTCTCGACTTCGAAAAAGCCCTTGCCGACAAGCCGCACGTTCCGCTCGTCCCTGCCGAAATCACCGTCGTATTCCAGACGGCTCTCCTTATCGAGGGTAATGCGGCTGCCATCGGGCAGCTCGAACGACGAAATGCTGCTGCCCGTGATGAAGGCAAACCTTTCGGCAGCACGGGGACCGGACAGCGCCCATCCGCAGAACAGTCCCACGGCCAGCATGGCGGCCATCGACGCATAACGCCCCATACGAGTGGCGAGCAGGCGCAGCATGCCGCTCCTGCGCGATTCGGAGCCGGCAGCGATCCGCCGCTGCAATTTCCGGAACTCCCGCTCCGGATCAATGCTGCGGGTCGTCGTCACGCGGGCGTTCCAATAGCTCCTGATCCGAGCGTATTCCTCTTCATGCGCGGGATCGGCGGCCCGCCAGGCGGCGAGGGCTTCGCGTTCACCGGCCGGGCAAACCTCCGTGAGATCACGGACAAGCCGGGCGTTGAGTTCTTTTTCCGAAAGGGTGCGTATGTCTGTTTTTGATTTCATGTCTTATGGATTAAGTACCGGAAACGGCGGAATGTTCTTAACGGATCAGCAAATATTTTTCTTGCGCAGAGCCTCGCGGATCTTCTGCACGGCATGGCCCAGGTGCACTTCAAGGGTTTTGACGGAGATATAGAGCGTCTCGGCCGCTTCGCGGTGCGACATCCGGTCCTCGCGCACCAGTTTGAAGGCCAGCTTGCATTTGGGCGGCAGCGACTCGATGGCACGGTTTATCTCGCGGACGGTCTCGGCGGAAATGCAGTCGTCCTCGGGAGTCGTGCTGGTGCGGGCGAAAAGGTCCAGCGGCATTTCGTCCAGATTGACGGTGGGCAGGTTGCGTTTCCGGAGATAATTCAATGCCTTGAATTTGGCGATCCGGTAGATATAAGCATTGAAATTCCGGATTTCGGGAAGTTCAAGACGGTTCTCCCAGACCGCGAAGAACACATCGGAAGTCAGTTCCATAACAGCCCCGTCATAGCGGACATACAATCCGATATAACGGGCTATACGCTTGTAATAAAGCATATAAAGTTCCTGCAAAGCCTCCTGGGAAGCATTGCAGGCCAGGTCGTCGAGGATGTAACGGATGTCGGTCGGGTCCATGCTTTCTATTGATTAAGTACCCTAAAATCGCAAAAGTTCTTAATCGGAGAGGTGTTTTTATGCGAATAACGGGAAACAATCCGGAAAAACCGCCCTGCTGACAGGGCTTCGGGAGAAGAATGCGAACGCAGTCCGGCCCGGAGGAGCATATGTTCCATCCGGGCCGGACAAACGAAAGAGGCAAGCCCCTGAAATCAATAACGGTAGTGCTCGGCCTTGTAGGGACCGTCCTCCGGAACGCCGATGTAGTCGGCCTGACGCCGGGTCAGGCGGGTCAGTTCGACGCCGAGGTTGTCCAGGTGCAGGCGCGCCACCTCCTCGTCGAGGTGCTTCGGCAGGCGGTAGACGCCGACCGCGTGCTCCTTCTGCCACAACTCCATCTGCGCGAGGCACTGATTGGTGAAGGAGTTCGACATCACGAACGAAGGATGCCCCGTGGCGCAGCCGAGGTTCACCAG
>ERZ827088.4124-NODE-4124-length-12450-cov-5.316095_pt1 | contig 12450 bp, 11 predicted proteins | sample MGYA00519922_ERZ827088 | MGnify/ENA primary metagenome ERZ827088 (study PRJEB31778, sample SAMEA3449254) | human gut metagenome | biome: human gut; feature: human-associated habitat; material: faeces | place: United Kingdom | collected 2010/2012 ... | reverse complement strand
GTATGAAGTAAAAGAGGAATACCATGTTACAGATACCGGAACTTCTGGCCCCGGCGGGCGACCTCGAGCGCCTGCGGTACGCCATCAACTACGGCGCGGACGCCGTCTACTGCGCCCTGCCCGAGTTCGGGATGCGCTCTGCACCCACCAACTTCACCCCCGAGCAGCTGACGGAGGGCGTCATCTACGCCCACGCCCGGGGCCGCAAGGTCTACCTGACCATGAACACCCTGCCCACCAATGAGGAGGCCGACCGCCTGCCGCAGGCCATCAAGGACGCGGCTGCCGCCGGTGTGGACGCCTTCATCGTGGCCGACCTCGGCGTTCTGGACGCCTGCAAGACCTTTGCGCCCGACATCGACGTCCATATGTCCACCCAGACCGGCATCACCAACTGGGCCGCAGCCCGCGCCGCCTACAACATGGGCGCGAAGCGGGTGGTGCTGGCCCGGGAGATGACCTTACAGGACATCGCCACCCTCCGGGACAAGACCCCGCCGGAGCTGGAGATCGAGGCCTTCGTCCACGGTGCCATGTGCATGAGCGTGTCGGGCCGCTGCCTGCTCTCCAACTACATGGCGGGCCGCGACGCCAACCGGGGCCAGTGCGCCCAGCCCTGCCGCTGGAAGTATTATCTCAGCGAGGAGACCCGCCCGGGCCAGCTCTACGAGATCGGCGAGAACGAGGACGGCAGCTACATCCTGAACGCCAACGACCTGTGCACCGCCCCCTTCCTCGACCTCATCTGCAAGGCGGGCGTGGACAGCCTGAAGATCGAAGGCCGCGCCAAGACCTTCTACTACGTCGCCAGCGTGACTGCCGCCTACCGCCGCGCCCTCGACCAGTATCTGGCCGACCCCATGAACGAGAACTTCGAGCTGCCGGAGGAGGTGCTGGCCGAGCTGACCCGCACCAGCCACCGCCACTATTCCCCGGGCTTCTACTTTGGCCGGGAGCAGGCCCGTCAGGCCACCGACAGCGCCACCTACATCCGCGAGTGGGAGTTCGTGGGCACCGTGGACGGCTGGGAGAACGGCGTCGCCAGCTGCCAGCAGCGGGGCAAGTGGAGCCTCGGCGACACGCTGGAGGCCCTCTGCCCGGATGGCCGCAGCATCCCGCTGACCCCCGCGTGGATCAAAAATGAGGCCGGTGAGCTGGTGGAGTCCACCCCCCACGCCATGGAGCACTACACCATCCCCACCCCCGAGCTGCCGCCCCTGAGCCTGCTGCGGCGGAAGGTCTGAGGGATACTGCAAACACAACGGATGTACTAAAGCAACAGAAAAAGAGGGTCTGCTATGAGCAGTGTGGTAAGCAGCAAGATAACCGGAAAAGAATATCCGCTTTCCAAGATATTCAGCTCAGATTTTGAGTATCATATCCCGGGCTACCAGCGCCCTTATGCATGGACGGAAGATGAAACGGGCGCGCTGTTCGATGATTTATATGGATTTTTCCAGACAGAGAACACAGAAAATTTCTTTCTGGGTAGCATCGTCCTTATCAAGGATGAACAGAACCGCTATGCCGATGTCATCGATGGACAGCAGCGCCTGACGACACTGTCCATCCTGTTTGCAGTTCTTGCCGACACATTTGACAACGAAGACTATAAGATGGACTGCAAAAAATATTTGCAGGAAAAGGGCAATGTATTGGAGGGCATCGAGGCCCAGCCGAGATTATTCCTCAAGGAAAAAGACCAGCCGTTTTTCCATAAGTACATCCAGAATATTCAGCTGGACGCATTGGGGCAGCTGGATCCGGCGGTGTTGGACACCGAGGCAAAGCTGCATATCCAGAAAAACTGCGCTGTGCTTCGCAAGAGTTTTGCTGAAATGTTCAGCAATGACGATGATCGGCTAAGATTTACACAGTTTTTGCTGACCCGTTGCTATCTGGTGGTCGTTTCGACGCCGAGTCAGGAATCCGCGTTCCGTATTTTTACGGTCATGAACAGCAGGGGACTCGACTTATTGCCGACAGACATCATCAAATCGACTGTTATTGGAAGTCTTCCCAAAGAAAAACAGCAGGGCTACACGGAAAAATGGGAAGGGCTGGAGGAGTTGACAGGACGTGACGGGTTCAATGAAGTGTTTACTCACACCCGTACTATATTTGTAAAGGAACGCCAGAAAAAGACCCTCCGGGAAGAGTTTGAAGAGTACGTGTTAAAGACGGTATCCCCGGAACAGCTGATCGATGACTATCTTGTACCCTATACGAATGCCTATGTTCAGCTGAAAAATTGCGAGTTCACTGCTACGCATCATGCAGACGAGGTAAACGGGCTGCTTTTCTGGCTGAACAAGACCAATAACTCCGACTGGATGCCACCTGCTATCAAATTTCTCGCAGAGCACCCGAATGATTCGGAATACGTTCTCTGGTTTATCCGAAAGCTGGAAAGGCTGGCATCTTATCTACTGGTGACCGCGCAGGATGTCAACCACCGCGTAGACCGGTATAAATGGCTTCTGGTGGAAATGGAAAGTCGGCCTGACAGCACGCTGGCTGATCCACTGAGAAACATTGAGCTTACTGACTGGGAAAAAGAACAATTCCAGCAGACACTGGATGGCGAAATTTATACGATGACCGCACAGCGCCGTAACTACATCATCCAGCGGCTGGACTCTTTCATGAGTGACGGCGGGGCATCGTATAATCAGAAGCTGTTTACCATCGAGCATGTCCTGCCGCAGCATCCTCCTGTCCATGGCAGTTGGCTGGAACTCTGGCCGGATGAGCAGGAGCGTAAATATTGGCTCAACCGCATCGCAAATCTTGTGCCGCTGACCCGGCAGAGAAATTCTGCGGCACAGAATTATGGCTTCGCGACCAAGAAGGAAAAATATTTCCAGTCAAAAGGCGGCACGAGTTCCTATGTTCTCACGACGCAGGTCATCAATGAGCCTGTATGGACGCCGGATGTTGTGAAAAAGCGGCAGGCGATGCTGAGCGACGTGTTTGCAGAAAAGTGGGAGTTGAATCCTTCCCGGCAAAGTGGGACGGACGAAGGTCTGTTTTTGCTGGCTGGTCGCGGGAGCAGCGCTATGGGGCATCCTATCGATAAAGACTGTTTTCTGGTATTGAAGGGCAGCCGCATTGCCCCAGATGTGACGAGTGGATTGCCGCAGAACTATGTGGAACAGAGAAAAACTCTGCTAGGGATCGGTATAATACAGAATAACGTATTTGCCGAGGACAATGTATTCACCAGTGCCTCTGCTGCGGCATCTATTATACTTGGCCGTTCGTCCAATGGCCGCAGAGAATGGGCGAAGCTTGATGGCCGCACGCTGGCACAATCTGGACATTAAAAATCACATCATAACGTAAAAGCGCCCCCGTCAGTGCATGGCTGACGGGGGCGCTTTGATCAGTAGGAGATCATTCCGGCTTGACCTGCAGCTCCTGCTCACAGTAGATGCAGCGATACTTGCCGTTGGAGCTGAGCTCGAAGATCTGGTCGCACTCTTCCTCGATGGAGGAGATGCAGCGGGGGTTCTTGCACCGCACGATGTTGACCAGACGCTTGGGGGGCTGGGGCTTTTCCTTCTTGATGGCCCGGCCATTTTCGATGACGGTCACGCTGATGTCGGGGTCGAGATAGGCCAGCACGTCGAGGTTGAGCCAAGAGGCGTCGCCCTCCACCTTGATGATGTCCTTCCGGCCCGATGCAGCCTTGTGGCTGCGGGCGTTCTGGATGAGGGCCACACTGGAGGTGCGGTTGCCCTTGATGCCCAGCAGGTCCATCAGGCCGATGGCCGTGCCTGCCTTGATATGGTCGATAACGATACCGTTCTGAATCTCATCAATGTTCAGCATTTCAGTTGTCCTCCTTGTCTGCTTTGGGGTCCTTGAGGCCCAGCAGTGTCATGATAAGTGCCATCCGGACGTAGACACCGTTCTGCACCTGCTCGAAGTAGGCGGCGCGGGGGTCGTCGTCCACATCCAGCGCGATCTCGTTGACGCGGGGCAGGGGATGCAGCACCGCCATGTCGGGCTTGGCGAGGGCCATCTTGTCCTTGGTGAGGATGTAGCTGTTCTTCAGGCGGATGTAGTCCTCCTCGTTGAAGAAGCGCTCCTTCTGGACGCGGGTCATGTAGAGGATGTCCAGCTCGGGCATGGATTCCTCGAGGCTGCGGGTCTCCTTGTAGGGGATGTGGTTGGCCTCGAGGACGTCGGTGATGATGTAGTCGGGCACGCGCAGCTCCTCGGGGCTGATGAGGACGAAGCGGATGTTCTCGCAGCGTGCCATCGTCTTGATGAGGGAGTGGACGGTGCGGCCGAACTTCAGGTCGCCGCACAGGCCGATGGTCAGGTCGTGGAGACGGCCCTTGCGGCGGCGGATGGTCATCAGGTCGGTCATGGTCTGGGTGGGGTGCTGGTGTCCGCCGTCGCCTGCGTTGATGACAGGGATGCGGGAGTACCGGCTGGCCCGCAGCGGTGCGCCCTCCTTGGGGTGGCGCATGGCCACGATGTCGGCGTAGCAGGACACGACGCGGATGGTGTCGGCCACGCTCTCGCCCTTGGATGCGCTGGACACGTTCTCACTGGGGAAGCCAAGGACATGGCCGCCGAGGTTCAGCATCGCGGCCTCAAAGGAGAGGCGGGTGCGGGTGCTGGGTTCATAAAAAAGCGTCAGAACGGACTTGCCTTTCAGGGCAGGCACCTTTTTGACGCTTTTGGTAAAAAGCTCCTTCATCGGGCCGGCCGAATCCAGCAGCGTGTGAATTTCCTCGTCAGTCAATGAGGAGATATTAAGAAGATCCTTGCGGGGATGATTCATGGGAAACGGAGAATGGATTGGAAAATTTTCAGTGGGAGGGAATGACCACGCTGTCCTCGCCGTCAGCCTCCTTCATGCTTACGATGACCTTGGCTCCGGCATGGTCCAGCACGTGCCCCGTATAATCCGGCTGGATGGGAACTTCCCGCCCGCCGCGGTCAATCAGGCACGCCAGTTCAATACGGGCCGGACGGCCGTAGTCGAAAAGGGCGTTCAGGGCCGCACGTATGGTGCGCCCCGTATAAAGGACGTCGTCCACCAGCACGACCCTCATGTCATCCGTGGAAAACGGCAAATTGGAGGAACGGAGGGAAGGCCGGGCTTCCAGCTTGAAGATGTCATCCCGGTACAGGGAAATATCAATAGAGCCGTACTGGGCTTCCACTCCCAGCTCCTTTACCTTGTCCACCAGACGCCGGGCAATCACATCCCCCTGGCTGAGCAGGCCGACGATGGCGAGAGGTTCTCCGGGGAAACGGGCCACAATGCCGTGGGCCATGCGCTCAAGCGCACGGGAAATTCCCGGACCGTCCAATACGATTTCCTGTGAAGGAGGAGTCATTTGCCGGATGGGGGAAAAAGTTCACGTTACAGCCCCGCCAGTTTTAAAATGCGGTGGGCGGCCATGGCGGCATTGACGGGGGTTTTCTTATGCAAGCCAACCGTAGTGCAGGGCACGCCGCCGGGACACTGGGCAATCGCCAGCAGGGCGTCAATGCCGTTCAGGGGGCCTCCGGGGACCGGCACGCCGATAACCGGGAGGGAACAGCTCATCACCACCACGCCGGGAAGGGCGGCGGACAGGCCGGCCACAGCCAGGATAACCGCTTTTTCTCCGCTGGCTTCCAAATCCCCCAGGAACCTGATCAGCTCCGGAAGGTCGCGGTGGGCGGACAGAACGGTTTCTTCATAAGGAACATTCTCCTGAGCAAAATACTCGCGGGCCGGTTCCATAAAGGGCTTATCATTCGGGCTGCCGTAGATGACGATGACTTTCATGGCTGTGTGTGCGGTTGTGAAACTTGCAGATTATGCCCCCAAGCCCCCTGCCCTGGCAAGACTTAACCTGCAAAAAAAGGAAGGCCCCGGGTGGAAATGGACAACGGGAGAAAGGAAACACAGGAGTTCCGGAACCGTTCCGGGGCATCCCGGTCATTCCTCCAACCCAGATTCGCCCATCCCTCCGCCCTCTCCGGGAACCTTCAGTTTTCCGGAGAGGATATCCTTCCTGATACGGTAAAGAGCCTTCAACCTTTCCTTATCATCCAATCCTTCCGTTTCCCGCATCAGGTATAAAGAAAACTGTACGGAACAATTCTCCAGCCGATATTTTTCCAGAATGCTCCCCCCCATTTTCATGTATTGGCCTCCGTACTTTCCGTAAGCGTTCTGAATTTCATCGGCAGTCATCTTCTCTCTTTCCACCCGTTCCAGCAATTTCCCGGACTCCCTAATCATCTTCAGATGCATGGCACGGTAATCGGAAGGGCATTTATCCAGAATCCCAGCCCATTCGGGAGATTGGATATATTTCAGCGTGGCCACCAGCACCGCACGATTATCCTTTTCCTCCAACTCCACAATGCACGTCCAAATAATGCCCAGCTGCAAGTGCCTGGCCATGGCCTCCCTGTACGCCGCTATTTTCTTTTCATCCTCCATTTCCAAATCCACATTAGCCATGGAGGGCGCCGCTATATCCTGGGACATGCCGGAAAAAGTCATCAAAAACGCAGGGAGAATTCCCCACCGGAACAGATTTGACATGAAATCACGTTACAGGAATCTTTTGCGCAGGGTCAACAATATTCTTCCCTTCCGCCGCATCCCGCAGCATTGACGGCCGTCGCCACGGCGGACTGTCTTTCCTTCCCGGAAAAAACAAGCCTGCCCCAATTTCCCGGCTTGATGGCATCCGGTTTCGGCATAACAAGGCTCACAGGGGCGTATCTTCATCCAGAAACGCAGAAAAGCTGCATCGCTCCGGCGGCCGGACGCTTGAAAAAACCTAGCGGGTCGCCTGCTGCGCCATGGCCTCCGCACAACGGCGTCCGTCCAGGGCGGCGGAAACAATGCCGCCGGCGTAACCCGCCCCTTCGCCGCATGGGTACAGGCCTTCCAGACCGGGATGCTCCAGCGTGGCGGGGTCCCTTGGAATGCGCACGGGGGAGCTGGTGCGCGTCTCACAGCCAATGAGCTGAGCGTCCGTTCCGGCAAATCCCCGCCATTTACGGTCAAACTGCCGCAGCCCCTCCCGCATGCGCCAGACAATCCCTTCCGGGAGCAATTCATGAAGGGGATGGGATACGATGCCGGGATGATAGCTAGTAGGCAGCAGGGAAGAAGAAACGCGCCCTTTCAGAAAATCCTCCACCTTCTGGGCCGGGGCTTTCTGCATGCCTCCTCCGGCACGGCAGGAAGCCGTCTCCAGCGCTTTCTGGTACGCCACGCCCGCCAGCACCCCGTGTTCCCTGCAAAACGGTTCCGTATCTTCCGGATGCACGCTGACTACAAAACCGGCATTGGCAAATGGAGAATCCCTCCGGGCCAGAGACATGCCGTTGACCACTACCTCATCGTTCTCCGTGGCGGCGGGCACGATGAAGCCGCCGGGACACATGCAGAAGGAATGGACGCCGCGGTCCTGGATGGTGGTCGTCACGGAATAACGGGCTGCCGGAAGCTGCTCCGGGCGCCTCTGCTCCGGATTCAGGTGGTACTGGCGCGCATCAACAAACGCCTGGGGATGCTCAATGCGCACACCCACGGCAAAGGATTTCTGTTCCAGAGCCAGCCCCTCCGCCAGCATCATGCGGTACACGTCCCGGGCACTGTGCCCGGTAGCCAGCAAAACGGAATCCGCCGCAAATTCCCGGCCATCTGCGCAGGTCACGCCGCGTATGCGGCGGCCGTCTGCAGAACGGAGCAGATGCTCCACACGGGCATTGAAATGAATTTCCCCGCCCGCGCGAAGGATGGATTCCCTGATGGCTTTGACGACATTGGGCAACAGATTGGAGCCGATATGCGGGTGGGCGTCCGTTAAAATTTCCCTGGGCGCTCCGTGGGCTACAAAAATCTCGTAAACCTCCCGGACGGGGCCTCTCTTGGTCGCGCGCGTAAACAGCTTCCCGTCGGAAAACGTGCCTGCCCCTCCCTCTCCAAAACAGTAATTGGAATCCTCCATCACCGTGCCGCGGCGCAGGATGGGAGCCAGGTCAAACCGGCGGGAGGAAACATCCTTCCCCCGTTCCAGAACCACAGGCTTCATACCCAGTTCCAAACAGCGGAGCGCGGCGAACATCCCGGCCGGTCCGAATCCAACGATCAGCGCCACGGGGGAGCCGGGACGGACGGACGGATAATCCCGGGAGGGAAGACGTTCCGGCGGCAGCGGGCTATCCACCCCGACCAGCAGCCGAAGCTGGAAGAGAATTTTTTTCTGCCGGGAGTCAATGGACTCCTTCACCAGCCGCACATCTTTGATACGGGAGGGGGAAATACCCAGCTTCCGCGCCACGGCAGCGCGGCGCACGCGCTCGCTGCCGGCCTTTTCCATCGGCAGAATCACATCCACCGTTATTCCTTCCCCTCCGCTCACAGTCCCTCCTTCCCCGGCCGGGGCTGCTGCTGGGTGATGCAGTGGATGGCGCCGCCTTCCAGCACCAGCTTGCGGGCATCCACCCCTATTACCTGTTTTCCGCTGAAACATTCACGCAAAATGCCCAGGGCGCGATCGTCATTCCGGGGCTGGTTGAATACGGGAACAATGACGGCCTCATTAACAATGAGGAAATTGGCGTAACTGGCAGGGAGCTGATCCAGGCGCCAGTCCTCCGCATGGAGGGGATCCGGCATCGGCAGGGGAATCACCTCCACCCCGGAACCGTCCACGCATCTCAAATCCTGAAGGCGTTCATTATTCTCCGCCAAAGCGCGGTAATGGGGAGAGGAAGAATCCGTTTCCACGATGGAGACTACGGCATCCCGGCACACAAAACGCACCATGTCGTCAATATGGCCGTCCGTATCATCCCCTTCAATGCCGGAACCGAGCCAGAAAACGGCTCTGACGCCCAGCATGCGCTTCAATTCCTCCTCAATCATGGCCCGGCTCCAATCCGGATTGCGGTTGGGATTCAGCAGCACGGACTCCGTCGTCACCAGCAAGCCGTCCCCATTGCCCTCAATCGCCCCTCCTTCCAGAATCAGGGAAGAACTGCGCACGGGAAGCCCAAGCGCCGCCCCAATCAGGGCGGGAACGCCGTTGTCCAGGTCCCACGGGGCAAATTTGCCGCCCCACGCATTAAATTGCCAATCCGCCAGCATCAGGGAACCGTCCTTCACATCCTGGACGAAAACGGGGCCGTGGTCCCGGCACCATACGTCGTTGGTCGGGTGGTTGAACAGGCGGAATTGCTCCTCACTCACTCCGGCGGCCAGCATCGCCTGCCTGACGCCGGGATGAAGGGGAGCTGCGGCATTCACGCATACAAGGGCATGCGGAGCAATGGCAGCGGCCACGCTCCCATAAGTCTGCTGCAACTCGTCCAGCCCCCCTTGCCATAAATCCCTGCGGTGGGGCCAGGACAGCCAGACAGCATCCTGAGGCTCCCATTCAGCGGGCCAGCGTACATCGGGTTCCTTGTTCATGGCGGTATCGGGCGGTTCAACTGGGCTGGTCCTGAAATTCATAAGGTTCTTCAAAAGCCTTGCGGAAGCTCATGAAGCCCTTGAAATCATCCAGGGAATCCTCCGGCTGTTTGGAAAAAACGTCTTCCTCAATCAGTAAAAAAACCATCTCCCCCACATTCTTCCCGTTCCTAAGCCCCCATTCCTTCATCACGGTGGAAGCCATGGGCCCGAACTGGGCGAGGGCGTAATCCCGGAACCCTTCCAGCAGTTCCTGCCCGCTGACATGCCTCTGAGAGCCGTTTTCCCTTTCTTCAACGCGCTGCATGGTAAAATCCAGCGCATCTTTCAGAAAAGAATATGCCCGTTCTGCAAAACGGGGATCCTTCCGTACGATACGGCTCACGGCATCTTCAAACGTAGGGGTGGTCATAGCGGCTCGCCACTACCCTATACGGCCCCTTGTGAAAATCAAGATTTTTGGGAGCGCTCCAGCTTCAGCCCTCCCTTGGGGACAGCATGGGGAAAATGAAGGCAGCCGCCCCCTCGCTGGAACGGAACGCCGGACGCGGCAGACGGCAAAATTCCCGTCCATGATATAGAGCCTCAAAAAACGCACGCGCCCGCATTTTGAATATCATGCTTCTGCATGAGCGACCCTCCGGCAGGCAGCGGTTTTTACGTTCTGATGCCGTCAAAAAGCCCTGTAAGCAGGAAGGAAACCTTGCCAGCCTATGGTCTGTTTGTTATGAACGGAATACTTTATGTTCCGTTCCTCCATCATGCTTCTGGCAACCATGCTGTGCGTTTCCTGCGTATCGCACCGGCCTATCCAGGACAGCAGCTCCCCGCCCATTGACGCGGCCAATCCCCTGGACGGCACCCCCGTGGCGCTGGCGTGGAGCTCCGGAACGCAATTAATGATGGGCGTAGACACGGGAGCAGTCCAGACATCCCTGCTTTTCTCCCCGGCAGTGGAATCCATCGGCGCACGCCTGCGCGGCAGGGGCGCCATGCGCACGGCCAACGTGCCTGTTTCCCTGAAGGATGACGGGGAACCCATTTCCCGGAAACAGGACGTAGTAATGGCAGACCAGGCCCCGTATGACGGTTTGCTGGGCTGGGAATGCATCCGGAAATATGTGTGGAACATCAACTATCCCAAACGCTCCCACCGTTTTTTCAATAAACTTCCCTCCAGAATAAAAAGCTGGAACAAGCTTTCCCTGATTCCCGGATCCGACTATCCGCAAATCGCGGACAGGCACGGAAGGCGCATCATTCTGGACACGGGAGCCCCCCACGCCGTCTACATCTCCAAAAAACGCTGGAATGCCATTAAGCAGGCCTACCCGGATGCGTTCGTCAGCGTCTATTCCGGCTACAGCCCCGCCGCAGGCGGCTTTTACGCCCACGAATGCATGCATGTAAGCTCCTTCCAGCTCGGTCCACTGGAATTAAAAAACATCCTGCTCTGTGAAAGCTTCGCCAACCCGGAAGTGATGGGCATCCCCGATGACATCGACATCATCCTGGGCTACGGCGCTCTGGCCGCACGCCAGTTCTGGCTGGACGGCCCGGGGAACGCCCTTTATTTCAGCTCCACCAGCCACCGGATGCCCGCCCCCGCCTCCTTCAACCTGATGGGAGGCACCTTTATCCAGGACAGCAACGGGAACGGCCCCATGAAAGCTTACGTGGCAGAGTGGTCGCCCGCATGGGACGCCGGCCTCAGGACGGGAGATGTGCTTATTTCCATCAATGGAAGAAAGAATCCCTATCCGGATCTCGTAGAATATGTTACCACCCAGCGGGGGGCTCAGGCCAGCGCAGGAACAGGCTGGTGCGCATCCAATGGGAAGTTCCGGCCGCGCCCCCTGCCGGGGATTATTACCCCACGCCCCAGGCCATTACGGAACAGGAATTCGAAAACCACGTCAGGCAGCAGGAAAAAAAAGAACAGACCCAGCCCCCCGCAGACGGCCAGCAGCCTCCGGCTACGGCCGGAGAAACTCCGGATGAAGCCTCTCCCGCAGCTGACGGGAAAACGGACAAAGCCTCCGCTGCCTGAGCCGGGCCAGCAACCAGCCATCTCTCTACACCGGCATGAACAACGAACAACATCAAAATACCCACACTTCCGACGCCCCCGCCATTCCCTCCCCCTTCCAGAAGAAAACCTGCTGGCATGCCCTGACAGGCGTATCCATTCTGGTGATGCTGGGCATTGCGGCCTTCGTCATCTTTGAAGTGGTGGAACTTCTGGGGTTTCTGGAACCGGTGCTCCTGCCCATCCTGATTGCCGCCGTCGTGGCGTATTTGCTGGAACCCATCGTTTCCTGGCTGGTGCGTCTCAAATTCTCCCGTCCATGGGCCGTAGTCACGGTCATGTTTGCGGCTCTGGCCGTTCTGGTAGGCTTTGGAGCCACGATTCTCCCTCCCCTGATCAGGCAGACGGATGAACTGATCGACAACCGGATGGAGCTATGGGACAAAACCTCCGAACTGATTGACTCCACCATTGAAATCCCCTTCATTTCCCGCACCATTGACAGTGTTTACAGCACCAGCCTGCGGGAACTGAATGCCAGCCATTATACGGAAGCGGAAGTCCATGACCTGAGAAACGCCCGGACCGCCCGGGAAAAGCTGGGAGCCTACATGACCATCAATTCCTCCTTTTACCAGGACAAGCTGATGAGCTGGCTCACTTCCGGGGGACGGGCCCTGTACAGCACCATAGGAATCATGGTCAGCATCCTGATCACGCCCATTTTCGCTTTTTACTTTCTGCTGGAGGCGGATAAAATCAAAGAGAAATGGCCCAGCATCCTGCCCCTGAAAGTCTCCAAATTCAGAAAAGACGTGGTGGACACCATGGAGGAAATCAACGGCTACCTGATTTCCTTCTTCCGCGGCCAAATGCTGGTAAGCATCATTGAAGGCATTCTGATCGCCATCTGCCTGAAGCTGATAGGCCTGCCGTACGCCATTACCATTGGCGCCGCGGTCTGCGTGCT
>ERZ827088.4114-NODE-4114-length-12493-cov-2.981991_pt1 | contig 12493 bp, 9 predicted proteins | sample MGYA00519922_ERZ827088 | MGnify/ENA primary metagenome ERZ827088 (study PRJEB31778, sample SAMEA3449254) | human gut metagenome | biome: human gut; feature: human-associated habitat; material: faeces | place: United Kingdom | collected 2010/2012 ... | reverse complement strand
GCATACATGCATACGGTACAGCTTTTATTAAAACCATCAAAATATGAACGCTATGAAATCGACCGCCGTTTTCGGGCACTGGCACATCTGCATAATGTATGTGTGAAGTATGCCCGTAAATGTATGGTCCGCCTTCAGTATGATAAAGACTATGCAGCGCTGCGACAGCAATACATGGAATTATCTAAAAAACTGTCGAAAAAAGAAGAACTGTCAAAGGAAGATAAGGCAGAAAAGAAAGCTTTATCTGCACAGCTGGCAGAAAGACGCAGTGCGTATGGTTTATCAAAATCCGCTCTTGAATGCTATCTGAAGGTATGTGGAAAACAGTTTTCCAAGCTCCTTTCCTCTCAGCAGGTGCAGACAGAAGCAGACCGTGTATGGTGTGGTGTCGAGAAGTGCCTGTTTGGAAACGGAAAGGCACTTCGCTTTAAGCGTTTCATGGATTTTGATACGATTGGGGGAAAATCCAAAAAGAATGGTGCCTGTTTTGATTCAGAGGCCATGATGGTTTCCTGGGTTGGTCTTTCGTTGAAATGCTTCCTTCCAAAATCAGCTTCCAGCCGCAGCTATGTAGAGGAATCCCTGAAAGGAACTGTCTGCTATTGCAATATCAAGCAAAAGATGTTTTCCAGCGGATGGCGATACTATGCAGAGATTATTCTGAAGGAAGATGCACCTGCAAGAAAACGTCCCATTGGTACATCCACAATGGGCATTGATCCGGGTGTATCAACAGTAGCAGGTGTTTCAGAAACCGCCTGTGTGCTGGAGGAACTTGCACCAAAAGCAATTCGATATGAAAAAAAGATTCAGGCGCTTTCCCAAAGCATGGACCGCTCCAGACGAATCAGCAACCCGGATAAATACAATGAGGATGGAACGATCAAACGCTCCAATCATGAACCATGGAGGCACTCAGAGAACTACCTGAAAATGAGCCGAATGTTAAAGACTCTTCACCGAAAGAGACATGATTATATCGTGGGAAGCCACAGACAGCTTTGTAATAAACTGCTGCTTGATTCTAAGTACTTTCTGGTTGAGAAGATGCAGTTTCAGGCACTTCAAAAAAGGGCAAAGGAAACAAAACGTCAGGAAGCAGTGTCCGAAGTTCGGCAGAAAAATGGCGGCATCAAACTGATTCAGAAGTTTAAACGCAAAAAGCGATTCGGAAAATCCATCGGTCGTCGTGCACCGGCAAGGTTTCTGCTGGAATTAAAGCAGAAGGCAGAAGCAGTTGGAGGAGGTTATGCAGAAGTCGATACAAAGGAGTTTAAGGCAAGTCAGTATAATCATGTAACTGGAAACTATGAAAAGATTTCTCTGTCGCAAAGAGAAAAACAGATCGGAGGAAGAATAATACAAAGAGATTTGTATTCTGCATTCTTAATTCACAATGCAGATCCAGAATTGAAACATCCGGATATAGAAAAATGTAAGTATGAATTTAAAAAATTCGCAGATAAACATGATCAGTTAATTCTGAGTATGAAGAAAAACGGACTGTCCATGCGGCAGTGCTTTGGATTTTAATTTAAAAAAGTAAAAAAGGCTCCGACATAAGTCTTTTGCTGAGAAAGTAATATATGTCGTATGAAATCTCATCAGCATAAATCCTGAACACAGTGGCTATAATTCAGTCTATAAGACTGAATGATGCTGCCGGAACTAGTTAAGGAATCCCACGGTTTTAACCGTGGGAGTATGTCAAAAATAGTTTATTTGATGATTTCTTTGATTTTCCATATGTTGATGACAAGAAGACAGAGAGAAAGCTGTATGGTCACAACGCAGCAAACCTGATGAAGACTGATATTCAGGAATATGATGACGGCTATCAGTTAGAAATTGATCTTCCAGGCTTCAAGAAAGATGAAGTACATGCAGAGTTAAAGGATGGTTATCTGGTAGTCAATGCTGAGAAAGGTCTTGACGAGGACGAGCAGGATAAGAAGACTGGCAAGTATTTAAGAAGAGAGCGTTATGCAGGATCATGCCAGAGAAGTTTCTATGTTGGCAAGGATATCACCGAAGAGGATATCAAGGCACAGTTCCAGCATGGTATGCTGACACTGTTTGTTCCGAAGAAAGAAGCAAAGCCAGTTGTAGAAGAGAAGAAACACATTACAATTGAATAAATATTGTTATACAGGGCGCATCCGAAAGGGTGCGCCCTATTTTTATAACTAAAACCAGTGAAGTAACGGAGTCATCAGGGACAATAAAAGAGCCATTGTTCCTGTCACCCTGGCTCAAAAACTGTAATGATAAATAGTATCAGTGAGACAAAATTTAGTTGCGAAACAGGATAAAAATGATATACTGAAAGCATAAGAAAAGAAAACGTGTGAAATTACAGTTTTGTTTTCACACGGTTTTTTTAAAAGATTGGGTTAGATAAAACTAATACATGATAGTGATGAATATGGATTCAAGGCAAAAAAATGCAGTGATTGGAGGAAGGGCATGAAAAACGAAGAATACAAAAAATTGTCAATTAGTGAATTTACAAAAGCAGCTGGAAGATATGAAAGTAACCATGCTGGCATTTACGAAATGTGTAAGAAGGATTATCCAGATATTCTGGCGGAGCTGGAGAAAGGCATGCATTTCGACATCCTGTTTCTGGATGTGCTGATGCCGGGACAGACCGGAATGGAGGCGGCCAGGGAAATACGGGAATTTGATACGGCGGTTAAGATTATTTTCCTGACTTCCTCAGCGGAATTCGCAGTGGAATCCTATACCGTAGGCGCGTACTTTTATCAGTTGAAGCCCATATGGGCGGAGAGCTTTTACCGGTTGATGGATTCAGTGATTGCCGAGTGCAAAAAGGCGGAACAGCGGAGTCTGATCATGCGCTGCAAGACCGGAATCACACGGATAGAACTGGAAAAACTGATTTGCTGCGAGGTTATGGGCCGGACACTGTTGTTCTGTATGGAGGATGGCCGGACACTGGAAAGTCAGGGAAAGTTGGACGATTTGGCGGGACAGCTGGCCATATATGAGAATTTTCTGCGGCCACATCGCTCCTATCTGATCAATATGGATTACATCCGGACTCTTTCATCGAAAAGTATTGTCATGCAGAATCAGGAAGAAATTCCCATCCCCCATGGAAAATATTCCGATATCAAAACCCGGTACCTGGAATATGCCTTTGAGCGGCAGGGAATTGTGGTATAAAAGCCTTAGGAAGATTGAATGCAGATTTGGGGCGATTCATGTCGAATCGCTCCTTTTTTATGGAAAATCCGGTATCCTACAATCAGAAAGCGGCGGGGCCGTAAAAAAGAGGATAAAGGAGAATTTATTATGAAGAAGAAAGTGTTAGCAATGATTTTAGGTACCATGTTGGTTCTGTCTCTGGCAGCCTGCGGAGGTTCTGACGATGCGACAGAGGCTGATGCAACAGCGACTGAGGAGACTGCAGATACCGAAGAGGCGACAGAGGATACCGAGGAAGCTACAGATGAGACTGCAGCAGAGGATGTGGAATTCGCAGAAGGCGATGACGGCCCCCTGTGGAGCATTGATATGATGACTGAGCCGGTAGATGTGGCAGATACCACCTGGAGCTTTACAGGAGGCTGCATTGACGGCGAGGAGTTGACGGACGAGGAAATCGCAGAATCTCTGGAGCAGTACGGCGGACAGCTTGATTTTGTGTTCAATGCGGATGGTACCGCAAAGATGGTACAGGGCGGCGGAGAAATGGACGGCACCTATGAGGCAGACAGCACCGGATACGGCGTATACTTTGATAACAATGGCAGTGAGCTGAAGTATTATTGCGCATTTGCTCAGCAGGATGACGGCAGCGTTGTCATGATTGCCCTTTCTGATACAACCGGTTACAACGGACTGTATTTCATGCAGTAAAACAGAAATCCGAACGGCGGATGCGGCATGGTCCGCACCCGCCGTTTTTATGGACTGGCCACTTGGAAAAGCAAGGTAACGGGAACTATGAAAACAGGAATAATAGTGGGTTTGCTGCTGATACTGCTGGTGGGCTGGATAATCTCAGCACAGCGCAGACTGACGGCAATGGATGAAAATATAAAAAATGCCATGGGCCAGATCGGAGTGCAGTTATTCTCCCGTTATGAGGCAGCGATTGCCTTACTGGAGCTGTTGCAGCCGCATGGAGAAGAACTGCGGAAGACGGAGAGATGGCTTCAGGAAAAACGGCGCACTGTGACGGCGGAGACGGAGCCTGCTGACGTAGCCGAACAGGGCGCTTTGCTTTCGGAAGCACAGCGGATTTTACTGGAGGCAGTGGAGCACTGCCCGGCTGTGCAGGAAAATAAAAACTGTCGAAATTATCTGAACGCATTGGATAGCTATGGAAAAATGCTTCAGACCAGCACATTGATTTACAATGATACGGTATCGAAATTTAATCAGAGTATAAGGCCGTTTCCGATGAATGTGGCGGCCAGATTGTTGCATTTTCAGAAAAAAGCGTATCTGGAAATGAGATAACAGGAGGAATATTATGGGATTATTCAGCAACCACAAAAAAGTGTGCCCCATCTGCGGCAATCCGACCCCACGTCTGCTTCCGACGAAAATCGAGGATATGCCCATCTGTAAGGAATGTGATAAGAAAATTGATCTGCCGGACGGCGCAGTAAATGAAATGAATCTGGAGCGGTTTCGGCAATATCTGACGTTCTACGATCAGAATCAGACGCTGCGGGACACCTTCAATGAGACCTGGCGTTACGATTTCGGCTTCGGCGGCGGAAGTCTGCTTCTGGATACAGATCACCGGCTGCTGCGTCTGCGGGATGACGAGCGGGCGTTGGTATTTGAAGCGTCGGCAATCAAGTCCTTTACCATTAAGGAGGACAGCACCGCTATCTATGCCAGTGGAAAGGAAAATCTGAAATGCCATGAGAGCGACGCGCCGGACAGAGTACGCGCCATGTCGAATTTGATCGAGCAGTTCCAGCTGCAACGCCAGGAATTTGAATGGATGCTGCAGCGCCAGGATGCCGCGGTACGCCAGCATACCCGCAGCGGCAGTCCCATGCCCACGGTTATCGGCAATGAACCGAAACGGCTGACAACTCTCGATCGTCCCACCTTCGATACCAAAGGGCCGGTCCGCCAGTTCAAGGTAACGCTGAATCTTCAGCACCCCTACTGGAGCAAGATGCAGTGGAAGGTGGATGGCCCGTCCTTCGATCGGGACGATCCCAGCGTGGAGGAATATATCGAGAAATACGAAAAGAAGGAAAAGAAGCTTCATACGATGGCGAAGAAGCTGATGAAAATGATGAATCCGGCGGCAAAGGAGGACTGGGTATGAAGAAAAAATGGATAGCACTGTTTTTGTCCTGCGTCATGGCAGCGTCCCTGTGCGCCTGTGGCGGTGACGAAGAGGAAGCGGCTTCTCCATCTGTAAGTGCAGCTTCCGGCGAAGAAGGAACCTGGTCCATCTACTGGTATCTGTGCGGAAGTGATCTGGAGTCGGGCGGCGGCTTTGCTACCGGCGATCTGGCAGAACTGATGGAGGTAGAGCTGCCGGAAAATGTAAATGTGGTCATTGAAACCGGCGGTGCCAGTGAGTGGCAGAACGATGTGGTGGACGCGTCCAAGCTGCAGCGATGGGTCTATAACAGCGAGGGCCTGAATCTGGTGGACGAGCAGCCCTCTGCCAGCATGGGAGACGCAGAGACTCTGGCGGATTTCTTAAGCTTTGCGGAGACCAATTACCCGGCGGAAAAGACGGCAGTGGTATTCTGGAATCACGGCGGCGGCTCGGTGTCCGGCGCTTCTTTTGATGAAATTTATGGTTATGACTCACTAACTCTGGATGAGATGTACGCGGCATTTTCCAGCGTCTGGGAGCCTTCGGAAGAGGAGCAGCCGCTGGAGCTGGTTGGATTTGATACCTGCCTGATGGCGACCGTGGATGTGGCCAACACGTTTTCCGATCTGGCACATTACCTGGTGGCTTCCGAGGAGACAGAGCCAGCCAATGGCTGGTATTATTCTCAGTGGGTAGGAGCCTTGGCAGAAAATCCGGATATGGACGGAGAAGAGCTTGGAAAAATCATTTGCGACGCCTATTATGCCGGTTGCGAGGAAGTAGGAACCCAGGATAATACGACGCTTTCTCTGACAGATTTATCCAAGGTAGGCCCGCTTCTTAAGGCTTATGAGACCTTTGGCGCTGAGGCGCTGTCCGCGGCCTGCACCGATCCGGCCTTTTTCTCCCAGTTTGCCCGTGCGGCTTCCCAGAGCGAGAATTATGGTGGAAATACCAAGGAGCAGGGTTATACGAATATGGTGGATCTGGGCCATATGGCCCGCCAAAGCTCCGGCATGCTTGGATCCGCCCAGAGTGTGCTGGACGCCCTGGATGCGTGTGTGCTTTATCAGGTGGGCGGCCAGTACCGCAGTGAGGCGACCGGTCTTTCCTGTTACTATTCCTACAATGGTGATGTCAATGATTTCAACGGTTACGCAGGCGTAGGAGCAGGTCTTGCTTTCAAATATTTCTATGCTTATGAACTGACCGGCGAGTTGGATGATTCGGGTATGGAATACATTGCCGATATGGATTTCACGGAACTTCCGACCGTGGAAAATCTGCTGAGTGTGGACTGGGACGGCAAAGCGCTGGAAGTGAACGGGGACGGCGTATCCTATCTGACCCTGGGACCGGAGGCCAATGATATCCTGGCGGGCATCGGCTTCTCTCTCTATTATGTGGATGAGGGAAATGACATGATGCTGCTTCTGGGTACGGATAACGATATGGAAGCAGATTGGGACAACGGTATCTTTTACGACAATTTCCGCAATGTCTGGGGAAGCATCGACGGCAATCTGGCTTATATGGAGTTAAGCTACGAGAGTGAAGATTACAATCTGTATGCCGTACCGGTTCTTCTGAACGGTGAGGCTTATAACCTTCAGGTAGTATACGATTTCAATACCGAGGAGTGGAGTATCCTGGGCGCGCGCCAGGGTATCGACGACAGCGGCATGGCAGACAAGGAGCTGCGTCTGCTGGAAGAGGGTGATGAGCTGACCACCATCTGGTATATGGCCAGCGTCAGCGGCGAGGATGAATTCGAGGCTTATACAGCGGATACCTTCACGGTGACAGCGGACACAGCCTTTGGCGAAATGGAACTGCCGGACGGCTCTTATTCCATGGTTTATGAGATGCGTGACGCCATGGACAATTACGCGTACTCTGACGCGGTTTTCTTTGACTGTGCAGGGGGCGAAATTACGACAACCGTATACGAATAAGCAGAGAGAAGGGCGGCGGCGCGGCAGCGCAGCCGTTCCTTTTGTGTGAAACAGGTTGTGAACATTGCCGAAAAAAATAAAAAAAGAATAAAACAGCAGATTTTTTTTCGAAAATGCGATATGCTTTTCTCAGATTGTTCCGGAAGTCTCCGGGGGTTTCCATATATTACAGAAGAAAAAGAGAATAAAGGGGAAGAAGTGGAGGAAATCTTTTGTTTTGTAAGGTTTTATCGGCGGCCATCGGCGGCGTGGAGGGCTATCCGGTTCGTGTGGAGGCAGATGTAAGCGAAGGTATGCCGGGCTTTCTGATGGTGGGCTATCTGGCGTCGGAGGTGCGGGAAGCGGCAGATCGGGTGCGGACGGCCCTGCGCAATACCGGTTATCCGCTTCCGACGAAGCGTATTACTGTGAATCTGGCCCCGGCCAGCATCCGAAAGGAAGGTTCCAGGTTTGACTTGGCAGTGGCTGCCGCAGTTTTGGGAGCAATGGAGAAGATTCCTGCCGGAAATCTGGATGGCTTGATGATTGTGGGCGAGTTAAGCCTGAGCGGTCAGGTACTGGGTGTCTCCGGCGTGCTGGCACTGGTGGAAAAGGCCAAAAAACTGGGGCTTCGTCGCTGTATCGTTCCTGCTGTGAATGCCCGTGAGGGAGCGGTATTTCGGGATATGGAAGTTGTGGGTGTGTCAAAGCTTAAGGAATTAATAGAAATCTTACAACATCCGGAACAGGCCGGAAAGACGGTTGTAGATGTGGACGCACTGTTCTCTGAACAGTCGGCGGAAAGTGAAGGACAGGAGGATTTTGCCCAGATATATGGACAGACAGAAGTGAAGCGGGCGGCAGAAATCGCAGCCGCGGGCATGCACAATTTTCTGATGATTGGTCCGCCAGGCTCTGGTAAAACCATGATTGCCCGGCGGATTCCGGGAATTCTGCCAAGACTGTCCCTGGAAGAAAGCCTGGAGATTACAAAAATTTACAGTATCGCGGGATTGCTGCCGGAGCGGGGGTCTCTGCTTTTAAAGCGTCCCTTCCGTTCACCCCATCACACCACCACGGCGGAGGCCCTGGCTGGCGGCGGTCGGATCCCCGGACCGGGGGAAGTATCCCTGAGCTCCAAGGGAATCCTTTTTTTAGATGAACTGCCGGAATTTCGCCGGGCTGCCCTGGAGATTTTGCGCCAGCCTCTGGAGGAGAAGCGGATCTGTATCAGCCGAACGGCGGGAACCTATACATTTCCGGCGGATTTCATGCTGGTGGCGGCCATGAATCCCTGCGCCTGCGGCTATTATCCGGACCGGAACCGCTGCTGCTGCGCCCAGCGGGATGTGATTCGATATCTGGGAAAGCTGTCTCAGCCTTTGTTAGATCGGATCGACATCTGCGCCAATGTTTCTCCTGTGGGGTTCGACGCCCTGCAGCAGACCGGAAAGGAGGAATCCACGGCGGAGATTCGCACTCGGGTGGAGCAGGCCCATGAGATACAAAAAGAGCGTTACCTGGGATTGAAGGCACGATTCAACGCCCAGCTTGGCGCAGGCGATACAGAAAAATACTGTGGGCTTGGGAAAAATGAAAAAAAGCTGTTGGGGGACGCCTTTGATGCATTAAATTTAAGCGCCCGGGCATATCATAGGATTGTCCGGGTGGCCAGAACTATTGCGGATTTGGAAGGAAAAGAACAGATAGAAGAAAGGCATATATTGGAGGCGTTGGGATACAGGCCGCCCGATCGGAATTTATGGATGAAGGGGATATAGAAGGATGGCAGAGAAAAATTACTGGCAGTGGTTTTGCAGCAGCCTCTTTTACGCTCCCGGCTTGGAACATAAATTACTGGAAAAATATGGAACACCCGAGCGGGTTTTTCACAGCAAAGAGCAGGAGCTGAGGGAAAGTTTTCCCTCGAATCAGGAGAAACTGACGATACTGGCCGTAAACCGGAAAAAATGGGACTTTAACCGGGAAGCGGAGCGCCTGCAGCGGCTTAATCTTACCTTTTTAAGTATCGAAGATCCCCGCTATCCCAAGCGGCTCGGCACAATTCCGGACGCGCCCTGCGGTCTCTTTGTCCGGGGAAAGCTTCCTGAGGAAGAAAAACCTGCAGTCGCCATTGTGGGAGCCCGGGACTGTACCACGTATGGCCGCAATCTGTCCCAGTGGTTCGGTGGGGAGCTGGCGGCAGCTGGGGTACAGATTTTAAGCGGCATGGCCCGGGGTATCGACGCTTACAGCCATTACGGGGCATTGAAAAAGGATGGCGCGACCTTTGCGGTGCTGGCAGGCGGAGCGGACATGTGCTATCCGGAATCCAACCGGGATATTTATATGGAACTGGAACGGCGGGGCGGAATCATTTCCGAGTGTCCACCGGGCGTCCGGCCTCTGAAATATTATTTCCCATTAAGAAACCGGATCTTAAGCGGCATGTCGGATCTGGTACTTATAATAGAAGCAAGGGAGAAAAGCGGCTCTCTTATCACCGCCGATTATGGGCTTGAGCAGGGAAAGGAAGTCTATGCGGCCCCGGGACCCCTGGGAGAGGCCTTAAGCGCCGGCTGTAATAACCTGATAAGACAGGGAGCCGGGATCGCCATTTCACCGGAACAGCTGTTAGAAGTTCTCCATATTTTACCGGGATTTAACAGGAAAAAAATGCAAGAAAATAAAATTGTGCTTGAAAGGTCTGAAAATTTGGTGTATAGTTGTTTACGCTTGCAGGCTCAGAGCCTGGCGGAGATCTGCGCGAAAACAGGACTTACGCCAGGAGAGACCTTGAGCGTTATGACAAAACTGCAAATGAAAGGCTATGCCAAAGAAGTATATAAAAATTATTATACGCTTTCTTAAGAGCATTTGCAGCAGACAGCGGATATCAAAGAAAGAGAGTAAGTATTATGGCAAAGAATCTGGTTATCGTGGAGTCTCCCGCAAAGGTAAAAACCATCAAGAAATTTCTGGGATCCAACTATGAGGTACTGGCGTCCCAGGGACATGTAAGAGATTTGCCCAAGAGCCAGCTGGGTTTCGATGCGGAGCACGACTACGAACCCAAATACATTACCATTCGCGGCAAGGGTGATATTCTTGCTAAGCTGCGCAAAGAAGCGAAGAAAGCAGATAAAGTATATCTTGCAACCGACCCTGACCGGGAAGGCGAGGCGATTTCCTGGCATCTGTCCCAGGCGCTGAAGCTGGACCCGAAGAAAATGTACCGGATTACCTTTAACGAGATTACCAAGAGTGCGGTAAAGGAATCCTTAAAAAATGCCCGTGAGATCGACATGGATCTGGTCAATGCCCAGCAGGCCCGTCGGATGCTGGACCGTATGGTAGGTTACCGTATCAGCCCGATTCTCTGGGCGAAGGTAAAAAGAGGTTTAAGCGCAGGCCGCGTACAGTCTGTGGCACTCCGTCTGATTGCAGATCGGGAGGAAGAGATCAATGCGTTTGTACCGGAAGAGTACTGGACATTGGACGCGGATTTTCTGGCGGACGGCGGTAAAAAGCCGCTGCAGGCCCATTTCTACGGCACGAAGGACGGTAAAATGACTGTGAAGTCCAAAGAAGAGATGGAGCAGATCCTGAAGGAGCTGGATGGCGTCTCCTATGAGGTCAGTGAGGTGAAGAACGGCGAGCGAGTGAAAAAAGCGCCCCTTCCTTTTACAACCAGTACCCTGCAGCAGGAGGCTTCCAAAACCCTGAATTTTTCCACCCAGAAGACCATGAGCGTGGCACAGCAGCTTTACGAGGGTGTGGATATTAAGGGCAGTGGCACGGTGGCGCTGATTTCTTACCTGCGTACCGATTCTACCCGTGTATCGGAGGAAGCAGCGAAGGCGGCGCATGAATACATTGCTTCCAATTACGGAGAAAATTATACATCCAAAGGTCAGAGCGCCAAGACCAGCGGCAAGAAGATTCAGGACGCCCATGAGGCAATTCGCCCCACGGATCTGTCCCGGACACCGGCTGCTGTGAAGGATTCCCTGACCAGAGAGCAGTTCCGCCTGTATCAGCTGATCTGGAAACGGTTTGCAGCCAGCCAGATGGCGGACGCAGTCTATGAGACCTCTTCCGTGAAGATAGACGGAGGCAAATACCGTTTCACCATGTCTGCGTCCCGGGTGACCTTCGACGGTTTCATGGCGGTTTATGTGCAGGATGAGGAAAAAGAGGGAGACAGCCGTCTCCTGAAAGGATTCAGTAAGGATACGAAACTTTCGCTGAAGGAATTTGAGAGCAAACAGCATTTCACACAGCCGCCGGCTCACTATACAGAGGCAGCGCTGGTAAAGACCCTGGAGGAGCTGGGCATCGGACGTCCCAGCACCTATGCGCCGACGATTACGACGATTATCGCCCGCCGTTATGTGTCAAAGGAAAATAAGAACCTGTATCTGACCGAACTGGGTGAGGTCGTTAACAATATGATGAAGCAGGCCTTCCCCACCATCGTGGAGACTGATTTTACGGCTAATATGGAAGGACTTCTGGACTGCGTTGAAGAGGGAACCGTCAACTGGAAGACGGTTGTAGAGAATTTCTACCCGGATTTGGAAAAAGCGGTTGAGGCAGCAGAAAAAGAGCTGAAAGAGGTAAAGATTGAGGATGAGGTAACTGACGTGGTCTGCGAGGAGTGCGGCCGTCATATGGTTATCAAATACGGTCCCCATGGCCGTTTCCTTGCTTGCCCGGGCTTCCCGGAGTGCCGCAATACCAAGCCATATCTGGAAAAAATCGGCGTACCGTGCCCGAAATGCGGCAAGGACGTGGTACTTCGCAGAACCAAGAAGGGAAGAAAATATTACGGCTGTGAGAATAATCCGGAATGTGATTTCATGTCCTGGCAAAAGCCTTCGAAGGAAAAATGCCCGGTCTGCGGCAGTTATATGGTAGAAAAGGGCAGCAAGCTGGTCTGCGCCAATGAAACCTGCGGCCATGTAATGCTGAAGAAACAGGATGAGAAGTAAGTAGTCAGAAAACTTTGAAAATATAGATTGAAAAATGGATAGAATTGTGATAAAATTCATATAAATTCCGAGTTATTGAAAAAATAAAGCGAAAAGGTAGAAATAGAACGCTTTCGGGAACTAAAATACGATGGAGGGAACAGAGTGAGCGTACAATTATTGGATAAAACAAGAAAGATCAATAAGCTGCTGCACAATAACAATTCCAGTAAAGTGGTATTCAACGATATCTGTGA
>ERZ827088.4113-NODE-4113-length-12496-cov-4.826702_pt1 | contig 12496 bp, 25 predicted proteins | sample MGYA00519922_ERZ827088 | MGnify/ENA primary metagenome ERZ827088 (study PRJEB31778, sample SAMEA3449254) | human gut metagenome | biome: human gut; feature: human-associated habitat; material: faeces | place: United Kingdom | collected 2010/2012 ... | reverse complement strand
TAGGTGTAAAAATGTTGTAATTAAGAGTTTCTAATAAATAACCATTGATACGTAATAGAATATGATGGTACTGAGAATTGGAGTTTACAATCAATTAACAATAATGGTATTGCTAATTTTCAAATTATAGTCACAAGGTATATTAGCAGTATAGGCATGTGTGATACACTCCAATTACAAAAAACTATTATCAGCAATACAAATACAGAAGGATTTATGATAAATAATAATTCATTATTTATTCGTATTAACACCACTAGAGGCATATCAACGCTTGAAACATTTAAAGAATTTTTAGCGAATAAGCATATCTTTATTTTATATGCATTGTCCACGCCAACCGAAATTGACCTCGTTAAGGAAGAAATTACCGCATTTAAAGCATTATCAACATATTATCCAAAAACATATGTTACAGCAGAATCAGAACAATTAAATGCTTATACAATGTTTAGCTATCCTGTATCTATGGAAAAAGGTTGGGAGTATGTAAAACAGCAAATAGGCGATACACGAAAGTATGTGTATGATATGGATTTACAATCAGCAGAAGCCTACGTCAACAGTGAATATGCGGTAGCACTTACGGAATTGGAGGTATGATTATGTTATATAGAACACTATTAAAGCTTAAAGAAAGAAACGGTCTGACAGACGATTTAAAGAATAAGATTGATATTTTCTTTGCAACGGGCAGGATTACAGAGGAACAGTACAATGAGCTGATGGATATTAATAAGGACGAAGAACCGAAAGCGGAAACTAATTACTAAAGAGGGCGTTATCTATCAAGAAATGTAATTATATTATTGGATACGAACACGATTAAAAATGACGGGGACAGAATAACGCGGAAAATAAAGTATAATATCTATAACGAAATGCGTACACGCAAAGGAGAAGAGAATGTGATTCACTATATCTCAGATAATTGGCAACTGATAACATTCGTTGCCACATGCATGATCTACCTCGGAAGACAGGTTATGGCAGCCAGAAAGGGCATCCGGGCATTGCTCAGGGCTGACCTTATCCGGCTGTACAATAAATACCATGATGATCTGGGTTACTGCCCGATCTACGTGAAACAGAGTCTCGAGGAAGAATACAAAGGGTACCACACACTGAAAGGAAACGGCGTTGGAACAAACATGTACAAGGCACTAATGGCACTACCGACAGAAGAACACCAGAAAGGAGAACAGTCATGAGAGATTGGAAGAAATGGGTGAAACTTGCAGGAGTTAGAGCAACCAAGACCATGGCACAGACAGCGGTTGCAATGCTTCCGGCAGCGGCGACTATCACAGCTGTGGACTGGAAAGTGGTCGTAGGAACGGCGGCACTGGCAGGGGTTTCCTCACTGTTGACATCGTTAGCAGGAATGCCGGAAGAAAACAAAAACGAGTAAAGGGAGAGCATCGGCTCTCCTTTTTGAGTACGGAAAGGAGAAATTATGGCAAAAGTAATTTTTAACGATTGGATTCGTGTAGCGTATCAGGAATACAGAAAAGCCGGTATGACACCGGAGGGTGCAGCTGGTATGCTAGGAAACCAGTATGCGGAATCGGCTGGATTTCTAGCGAACCGATTGGAGTTCTTGTGCGTGAAACGGTACAAGGAAAAGGGTAAGGTGTACACAGATGACAGTTATACACAGGCTGTGGACTCTGGCAAGATTTCCCGGGCAGAATTCCTTTCCCCGATGGGAAGACACTACGGCTATGGATTATCCCAGTGGACAACCTCTGACCGGAAAGCAGGACTGTATGATCTGGCAAAGAAAAAGGGCGTGTCTATCGGAGATCCTGCTATGCAGATTGAATACACCGTGTCGGAACTAAAAAAGAAGTTTCCGACTACATTCAAATATCTGTGTTCGGTAACTGACACAAAAAAAGCATCTGACTATGTTTTGGAACACTATGAATCCCCAAAAAACTGGCAAAATCTTAGCACAACCAGAGTGGACTACGCAAAACAGATCTATAGCGAAATGCAGAAGGGAAGCACTATGGGAATTGATAACATTATCGCAAGAGAACGGGAATACGGCAATATGCCATATATGGAAACTGGAAAGAACCACCAGAAGTTTTCGACAATTGTAACAGAAGTTGGTCTGGCAGGATGCCAGGATCAGCCGTGGTGTGCTACCTATCAGTTTGCGATGGAAGTGGAAGAATTTGGAAAAACGGAAGCACTGAAACACTGGAATATGACAGAAAAGAACTACTGCGGATACAGCTGTTTTTCAACAGAAGCCATGTTCCGGGCAGCTGGGAAACTGGGAAGCACTCCACAAGTCGGTGCGTTAGTAATCTTCCGTCAGTCCCACATGGGAAGAGTACTCAGTATAAACAGCAAAAACAAGACCTTCGAGTGTGGCGAGGGCAATACCAGTAACAAGAAATATGAAAGAAACGGTGATTCTTGCGCTGTTAAGACTTATTCTTGGACAGATAGCAAAATCAAATCTTTCTGCTATATTGATTATGGCACGGAAAAAGAAACCGAACCGGCTCAGCCAACAGTGAAACCGGTGACGAAACCGGACACGCCCGTGAAAACTCTTGGAAATGTCGGAAAAGGTCAAAAGTGGCTGAACACTAACTACGGAAGTACTCTGAAAAAATACATGAAAGAACTTCTGGATGTAGATGACAGCTACGGGAAAAAGAGCAGAGCTGCAGCTGTGTGTGTCTGGAAAGATCTGTGTAACCGAAAATACAAAACAAAGCTGGATCCGTCAAACAGTAATTTCCTGTCTTCCTGCAAGAAAGCGGCAAAAAAGGTAGTTATCAAAAAGGGAGCATCCGGCACGTTCGTATACCTGATTGAATTCATCTTGTCAGCGAAAGGTTACTATACAGGAGCGATGGATGCCAGCTTCGGATCCGGTCTGCAGGCTGCGGTCAAGGCGTTTCAGAAAGCAGTCGGTTTGAAAGCTGATGGAATAGTCGGGGCTGAAACTTGGTACAAGTTGTTTAATTGAGTTGTTTAAACTCATTATTCAATTGAAATAAAAGAGGACGATGTTCCAGGCACCGTCCTCCTAAAAGGGGAATTAATCCTTGATCGAATTAACCGCACTTATCATATCATAAAATCGCATATTATACAAATCTTATTTTCTTTTTGTAGTTCCTACCATAGTATATCCATTTTGTTTACCAGAAGCTGCGGTTTTCCCTCTCTCAAGAGCAGCGGAAAGGGAATTTATATCCGGTGCAATCTGTCCTGTTCCAACTAATTCCCCTCGTTCGTGTTCCATAAGATAGTTGTCAAGAACCAACCGGCAGACATTTACTCTTGATTTCATCGTGCAATGATTGTGTGCCGTCAGCATGTTTAACTGTTCATGCCATGAAGAACCGGTATTTCCAAACATGCAGTAGGCTAGTTGAAGAAAATCTCTTTCGGAAAACTGAGTGTTAATATACATGGTAATACATTTCTTGACCGTGTTCAGATCAGATTTATCAATTGACATGGTAAAATCTTTATATTTGTACTCTAATATGTAACTATCCATATTTAATCCTAATGTATCAAACCACTTTTCTAACGTTCGGTATCCTGGTTCACTGATGCCGGATTCCCAATTTTGAATGGTATTTACAGACTTATGTAATGCCTGAGCCATATAACGTTGCGTTTTTCCGGCATCATTTCTCGACTTTGCCAGCATATTCCCAAAAATTTGCGACTTTTCCGCTTCTGATAACATAGAAAATTCCCCCTTTTTATCAAAAACAGACTGAAAAAATTATGTGTGTAATCAACAAAATTTCACCAAATACATATTTGAAATACAGATGTATAATATCTACATCATTAAAAGATGGAGGTAGACAATATGCAGGAGTACTTAACACAGACGATAAGAGATTTCTTTAAATTACGCCCGATAATTGGTGAGAAAGAGTACACTATTCAGATTAGTGCATATCTCCAAACTTTTATACCTAGAGATAAAAATAGTGCATTTAACATTATTCCATTGCAAATGTACCAAAGTGCAACAGAACTGGCAAGAGATATCTGCAAAGTTCTTGAAAAAACGTTCGACAAACCGGAACAAAACCGGAAAGAAACAGTATAGTATTGACAAAATAGAACACACGTTCTATAATTTTTGTATCGCTACTGAGTGTTGTGCTGGATTTTGGGAGGGATTTGTGTGGATGAGAACAACAAGGAAGAGTATTACAAATGTGGAATACTAGAAGCTATAGAAGCAATGAAAAGTGAAAAGTATTTAGAAATGGTTCTTTGGTTTGCAAGAGCATGTTTTCATGAAGAAAAGGAAAAGGAGGCGTAAGCCTCCTTTTTTTAATGTCTGGCAATGAATGCTTCGAAAAAATCTGAAAAAATTCTTTGCCTTTTAGCATCCAGATTGTAATAGCCAATTGCCATTCTTTGGAATACAGGATCATCAGCCAACTTAGCAATCACTTTGAAAAATTCTTCTGACTTATTGTAAATATCCTTATCTTCCAACAAATCAGATTTTAAAATTCCGAAATAATCAGCTATTGCTTGGATCTTACCAGTTTTTGGAAGTATCTTCCCTGTACACCAAGTATTAAATGTTGTCGGTGAAAAACCAATTGCTTCTGCTACTTCTTTTTGTGCTTTTCCACTGTTTGCAATGTAGTAGTTAAGGTTTTTCGCGAAGATCCTTATCTGTTCCTCTTCTGTCATTTTCTAGTTCCTCCTTTCGAAAATTATAATAGCATATAATCCTAAAAAATCCAATAGAAATCATAAAAAATTAAATTTATATATTGACAATCATAAAAAATAGGATTAGAATACAATTACAAAATACAGGAAAGGAGAGAAAACAGGATGTTTGAAACAAAGATTCCAAGAATTTCAATCGCAGCTTGCAGAGTAAACGCAAAGATGAATCAGAGAGAATTCGCTGATAAAATAGGCATTTCACTGGCTACAGTGACAAACTGGGAGCTTGGAAAAACAGAACCGGATCTCAGTCAATTGAGAGCAATCAGTGAGCTTTCCGGAATCCCTATGGATTTTATTTTTGTGGAAAGAGAATCCTAAAAATAGGATTTTAAAATTAAAAAAGGAAAGGAGAATGCATGAACGAAATCCAAATTTTCAACAATAAAGAGTTCGGAAATATACGAACTGTAAATATTGATGGAGAACCTTGGTTTGTCGGTAAAGACGTGGCTAATGCACTCGGGTATAGCAATAATCGAAAAGCTATAAGTGATCACGTTGGAGAAGAAGATAAAAGGGATGGGGTAACGATTCGTGACTCCATCGGAAGAGAACAAAATCCAATACTTATCAACGAATCCGGTATGTACTCATTAATCTTCGGAAGTAAGTTAGAATCGGCAAAACGGTTTAAACACTGGGTTACATCAGAAGTACTTCCGGCAATCAGAAAGACGGGTAGCTACCAGTCAGTACCACAAGGGAAAGAACTTCTTGCTTTAGCGGTTTTGGAAGCACAGAAGACTATTGAAGAACAGAACCACAAAATAAAGGAAATGCAGCCGAAAGCAATTTTCGCTGATGCCGTCTCAGCCAGTGAAACATCAATCCTTGTCGGTGACTTGGCAAAGTTGATTTGCCAGAATGGTTACCAGATCGGACAAAAACGGTTGTTTGAATGGCTGAGACAGAATGGTTATCTGATGAAATGTGGTTCGTCAAGAAACATGCCAACACAAAGATACCTTGAACAGGGATTGTTTGAGGTGAAAGAAAGCAACGTACAGAATCCGGATGGTTCTATCAGAATCACACGGACGACCAAAATTACCGGTCGTGGACAACTGTACTTTGTGAATAAATTTTTAGGGAGGAAAGAAGAATGAGAAAATTTAAAGTTGGGGAAGAAGTAACCGTTAGAACATGGGAAGATATGAAGAAACAGTATGGTATGAAAATTATTACGCCGGAAATTCCGAAAGAAACATTTTTCGGATCTATTCCGAAAGAAATGTTCTCTGTGGAGTTTATTTTGGTACCGAAAAAAGCGGTACCAGATATTATGCAGCCTTATTGCGGAAGGAAAATGAAAATTTCTGCTAATCCAGCACCGGATGTTTATGTTCTGGATGGTGCAGAACCTTTTGAATGGCTAGCAGAAGCATTTGAAGAATTTTGGAAAGAGGAAGAAGAGCCGGAAAGTACGGAAGTAGAAAAAGAGAAAGTGGATATGCCGAAGCTGGAAAACGGTATGGTGGTTGAATTAAGGAGTGGAAAACGGTTTTTAGTTGCTGAATTCTTCGGAGAACAATTTTTACTTTCCAATAAATGGTGGTGCGACCTTAATGATATGAATTTAAAAACAGGAAAAAGCAGTATTGATTCAATATTCGATATTGTAAAAGTAATCAAACCGTATTGCCCTAATTATCTGAAAGCTATAAAACGTTCTGAGCGTATCATCTGGGAGGCTGAATGAGTCCGGGGAAACGGCTGACACTGGAGCAAAAGAAATGCGTGTCAGCACATTACCTGAATCCAAAAGAATGGATGCTGAAAGAAGAGACAGAGTTCTATTTGAAAATCATCCACAAAATCACTAGATACGTAAAGATTATAGATAAATTCAGGAGGTAACATGAGAGGGTTAAATGCAGATCAGAAAATGATCGTTTCCACAGCAAATATGAATCCTGAAGAATGGAGAGCAGTTCATCAGGATGCATTGTATCTCCATTTAATAAGAAGAGATGGAACGAAAAGAGTCATTCTGACAAATAAAGGGGAGGTTGTGGCACTTGTATGAATTAGACAACGACTGGGGATCGGATGACGAAGAAGAAAGAATCTACTGCGATAGCTGCTGTGAAGAAATCCACCACGGGAATGTATATTACGAGATCAACAACGAAAAGTTGTGTCCGGAGTGTATGAGAGATGAATATAGGAGGTTGGCTTAAATGGCACAAATCATAATGGTATTCGGTAAACTGGAAATTCCATACGGAACGTACAGATTTAGTACTGATGCAGAAAAAAACAGGGTCAATGAACTGGCAATAAAAATCGGTGAAGAAAGAGAGTGCCAGACATTTGTAAGGGAGTTGTGATATGGCAGGAGTAAAGATACCACAAAGTGAGTACCGGTCCCATCCGGCAATCAGCAAATCAGACCTGTTCAAGATCACGAAATCGCCATTGCATTTTAAATGGGCGATGGAGAATAGAGAACGTGAAACACCTTCGCTGATTTTTGGGAGAGCGTGTCATAAATACGTTCTTGAAAAAGAAAGTTTTTACGAAGAGTTCGCTGTAATGCCGGATATTAATCGGCGAACAAAAGCCGGAAAAGAAGAATATGAAGCATTCTTGTCAGAAAACACAGGAAAAGATGTAATCTCAAAGGATGAATTTGAAAAAATTATGATAACGGCAGCAGTTGTTCACGAAAACAAGTTCGCCGACAGGTTATTACAGGGAGAACACGAACTCTCTTTCTTTTGGACAGACGAGGCAACGGGAGAAGAGTGCAAGTGCCGACCGGACGACATTGTAGTGATCGGAGATCAACACATTTTGGTTGATTACAAGACTACCGACAATGCAGAAACAGAAGCATTCCGGTCATCAGCTATTAAATATGGATATGATCTGCAAGCCGGTATGTATCTTGAGGGGTACAAAGCGAACACCGGTCAGGATGCAATCTTCCTGTTTATCGCACAGGAAAAGAAAGAGCCGTATGCAATCAATATTTTGCAAGCGGATGAATTCATGGTGAAAGAGGGAAAACAGTTATTCCATGACCTGATGGACATTTACCATGAGTGCAAGGTAGCAGACAACTGGTACGGCTACATGGGTGAATCTGGAGATATTCAGAATCTCGGATTGCCGAAGTGGTTACAGAAAGAATTTGAGTAGGAGGAAAGAAAATGACAAACGAAATTGTTGAATTCAACAAAATGACACCGGTATATGGAGATGTGAACCAGGGAGCTGTGGCTATCGAATCAAGCCGGGCAATTACAGAAGCGCAAGGAAAACTGTTACTGGCAAAACAGTTTCCACGAAACTATACAGCTTGTTATGCAGCTGCGGTTCAGGCTTGCCAGAGAAAAGGATTTGCTGAGAAAGCATTTTTTAGTTACCCGAGAGGAAAAGAAACAGTAAACGGAGTAACCATTAGATTTGCTGAGGAGATGAGTCGCTGCTACGGCAACATGGACTACGGAATTAAGGAACTGTCTCATGAAGAAGGAAGATCTGAAATGCAAGCGTATGCATGGGATCTGGAAACAAACACGGTTTCAAGTCAGAATTTCACAGTTGAACATGTGAGAGAAACAAAGTATGGAACCAACAAGCTGACATCACAGAGAGATATCTATGAAAAGACGGCAAACGAGGGTGCGAGAAGACTTCGAAGCAGGATTTTGGCTATTCTTCCACCAGATTTGGTTGAAGACTGCATCAAAGAGTGCAAGAAAACGCTTGCCGGTGGAAATGACATGCCACTTGCAGACCGTATCAAGCAGTTGGTTGTCTACTTCCAGAAGAAAGGTGTCACTCAGGAGATGCTTGAAAAACGTCTGAATCACAAGGTAGAAGCAATGTCACCGGAAGAAGTTTCTGATTACATTGGCATCTATAACGGTATTAATCAGAAAGAAACCACCGTCTCTGACTGGTTTGAGCAGCCGAAGACAGCGAGCCAGATTTCCGAACTGATGAAAGCTGAGGAAGAAGAGAAAGAAAAAGGTGATAAGAAGTGAAATACCATGTGACTGTAAAAGGGTTTAAGAGCGGTTTAAATGAACTTCTTTCTGGGAAGATTTACGATTATCGGACGAAGAAATATAGAAATCCGGTAAAAAACAGAAACGATGCACTGTGTGCGAAATTCATTAAGTTGAGTAAAGAGTTGAATGGTATTCAAATTTGTAAACCTGTAATTATCCATTATGCATTTTTTGTAGAAAATAAGATGCATGATCGCATGAACACGGCATCAGCTTTTATCAAATCATTCGAGGATGCCCTACAGAAATGTAAAGTTATCCGAAATGATGGCTATGATGATGTGTTGACTCCTACTCTTGAATTTGTGATTGATAAACAAAACCCAAGAGTAGAAGTGATAATCGAGGAGGTAGAAGAAAATGAATAAAGTTATTTTATTAGGTCGATTAGTAAGAGAACCAGAAACCAGATACGGCGGTACAAACGATAGCATGGTGGTATGCAGATACACACTGGCGGTTGACAAAAAATTTAAGAAAGACGGTGAAGCTACAGCGGATTTTATTAACTGCATATCATTTGGGAAAATTGCTGAATTTGCCGAGAAATACTTCACAAAAGGTTTGAGAGTCGCTGTCTCAGGAAGAATCCAGACAGGAAGCTATACAAACAGAGATGGTCAGAAAGTCTATACCACAGATGTTGTTGTCGAGGAACATGAGATTGCACAAAGTAGATCAGAAGCAAGTAATCAGCAGGATAGTAATAGGCAGCCGGAAATTTCACCGTATGGTAAAGATAAAGACAATGGATTTATGAACATTCCGGACGGCATAGACGATGAACTTCCATTCAATTAGGAGGCGGTTACATGGTAAAGAATATCATAATTTCCATCTTGGCAGCAGTTATTATACAGCCGTTCTGGAAATATGCGTATTTGCCAAAAGATATATTTTGCACATTCTTGATAAGTTTCTTGTGCGTATTCTTTGCTGTGGATAATTTGGAAGAATTCTTGAAAGGGGTGAACAAAATGACAGGATGGGTAAAAATTCACAGACAGATTATGGATCACTGGTTATGGAAAGAACAACCGTATGATAAAGCAAGGGCTTTCATGGATCTTGTTCTTAATGCGAACAGAGAGGACAAAAAGAAAGTGATCGGCAACAATGTTTTTATGATCTACCGTGGAAGTTTGTTTACTACTTCAAACGAACTGGCAGAACGTTGGGGATGGAGTCGCGGAAAGGTTCAGAGGTTTCTTGAGTTGTTGAAAAGGAACGATATGATCCAGATTTCGGTAATGCCAGAGGGAACCGTTATTTCTGTTTTGAATTATTCAAAATATCAAGGAAACGGGAGAAAGAAAAAGGAAGAGCAGCAATTCAGTGGGTGGATGGAAGCATGACGAGAGATGAGACAAAAAAAATCCTTATGGCAATACAGTCCGTTTTTCCGAATTTTCATATTGAAAATAAGACGTTTACGCTGGATACCTGGAATATGATCTTACAGGACTTTAGATATTCGGATGTGGAAATGGCTTTGATAGCTTATGTCAGGACGGAAACCAGGGGGTTTGCCCCGTCTCCTGGACAACTGATTGAGAAAATCAATCTAATAACTCGTCCAAAAGAATTGAATGAGCAAGAGGCGTATTCAATAGTTCAACAAGCTGTCAACAGAAGTGGGTTGAATTACATGGAAGAATTTGAAAAGTTACCGAATTTAATTCAGAAAACTGTGGGGCGTCCAAGTCAACTGAGAGACTGGGCACTTGAAGAAAATCCGAATCATGAAGTCAGAGCATCGAATTTCATGAGAAATTACAGGACGGAAATGGAAAGGCAGAAAGAAATTCAGAAACTTCCGGATGGAATAAAAGAACTTATCCGACAGGTGAACAAAAACTCTGAATCAGAAAGACTGGAAAGTGTAAATAAGAGGATGATAGATAAAAGCAAAGAAGATCAAAAGATAGTAAATTTTCTTGAAACATCTGTCGATAAAACGAGAATGCCTGAAAAGTTAAGAAAAAAAGTGGAGGAATTAAGAAATGGATAAATTTGTTAGAGGATACAAAGTCTTCAATGAGGACTGGACATGTAGTCCTGGTGGAAATACAAAGCAATACACTTGTCCTGGGAAATTCGAAGAAGATATAACACCGGTAAGATGCGGACGTGGGATGCACTTTTGCAGAAAAGCAGAAGACTGTTTTAATTACTATAATTTCAATCCGAAAAATAAAGTGGCAGAAGTTATTGCGTATGGGGACATTGTAGAAGTGGGCGATAAGCGTTGCACAAATAAGTTAGAAATCGTAAGAGAGATTCCGTGGCAGGAGCTTCTGACTATAGTAAATACCGGAAAAGATTGCACAGGACTCAGGAACACCGGGGACAGGAACACCGGGGACAGGAACAAATCTTCTTGTAATACTGGTTGCTTTAATACAGAAGAACAGAAGATTATGTTATTCAATAAACCGTCAAATATGGCTTATAACGATTGGCTTAGATCGGATGCAAGATATTTACTGAATCATATACCCAAAGATGTTGTTGAATGGGTATACGAAAAATATATGACTGATGAAGAAAAGGCAGCGCATCCAACTTATGAAACAACAGGCGGTTATCTCAGAGTGCTTGATGAATCTGAATGTGCACAAATTTGGTGGGACGGACTGTCGGAAACTGATAAATCCACAATAAAAGCGATACCAAATTTTAACGGTGAGATTTTCGAAGAATGCACCGGCATTAAAATCTGGGAGATTGGCGAGTGACTGAACAAGAAAAGGAAGATCAGGAGCAGATTGAATACCTGAGAAAATGGAAAGAAAAGAGGGAGAAGAAGCGTGAACACAGACGAAAAGTTAAATTATATGATCGGCTGTTTGCAGGTCGCAAAAGACGAGATGGATCACATGGCTGAATGTGTCGGACTGGAACCAGAAGATTACAAAGATTCTGAACGGCGTGAAAAATAATGGAATTACATCAAATGTACCGGTATGCCGAACAAGTCACTGGTAACTGACAACCTGCGGAATATCGCGAGAATTGCGTTCAAGCTGGCAAGGGAGATAGAGCATGGACGATGAAGAGGATCTGTCACTGGAACATGACTGGGAATGTGACAAAAAGTGTAATACCTGCGAAATGCGGGAACTGTGTGAAAAATTAGAAGAAAAAGAATAGGAAAGGAGACGGAGCTCCGGCCGGGCAAAGATATATCGGCTCCTTTCGAAAAATGGAACAAAGAGGAAAAAGATTAAAATGTGAGATCTATATAATTCGTGGAAACTCTGGAAGAAGGCAAGATTGGGGGATGTGATAGTGAAATTTATAGACTGGTTCGCCGGAATAGGTGGTTTCCGAAGAGGAATGGAACTTGCCGGACATGAATGCGTTGGTTTTTGCGAGTTTGATAAGTTCGCTACAGCAAGTTATATTTCCATGCATCTTCTGACGGACGAACAAAGAAAGAAACTGGATGAATTACCGCAGAAGAAAAGGCAGAAGGAGATTTTAAAAGATGAATACAGAAATGGAGAATGGTACGCAAATGACGTTAGAAGAGTATGTGCCGATGATATCCCAAAATCAGACTGTTGGTGCTTCGGATTCCCATGCCAAGACATCTCAGTTGCCGGAAAGCAACTTGGATTTCAAGGAAACCGTTCGAGCTTGTTTTTCAGAGCTATGTACCTTATCGGACAGCTCAAAGAAGAAGATAAACCCACTTACCTTTTCATTGAGAACGTTAA
>ERZ827088.4109-NODE-4109-length-12509-cov-3.376104_pt1 | contig 12509 bp, 9 predicted proteins | sample MGYA00519922_ERZ827088 | MGnify/ENA primary metagenome ERZ827088 (study PRJEB31778, sample SAMEA3449254) | human gut metagenome | biome: human gut; feature: human-associated habitat; material: faeces | place: United Kingdom | collected 2010/2012 ... | reverse complement strand
ATGCGGCACGAATATGGAGTAGCCCCAGTACCAAATGTCATCGTCGTCCTCGCACAGAGAAACATTGTTTCTGTGGCTCGTGTCCATCGGGGTTGCCCTCTGCCGCCTACGACTCAAACCCCGGCGGCGTCAGCTTCCGCAGGATTTCCGCTGCTTCCTCGGCGGTGTAGTGCTTGTAGAGGCCTGTTGACGGATTACTCTTTTCCTCATAGAGTATGTTTGCAATTTCAAGGTTTTCCTCGTCACCCATATTGCGAGCCTTGTTTCGCAAGCGTCCCAGTTCACGAAGCTCTACTTCTTCAACAGAGAGCTCACCAGAAAGGATTGCCTTTTGCCTGTCGCTGTAAAACGGCGCGAAGGGTGCCACATAGTCTGGACTATCCTTGTTCGTGTAAAGGAAATGCGGCGTACCTTTTTTCATAAAAACACCTCCTGTCATAGAAAATTCTACAACAGGAGGTGCGTGCTTTGTAGCACATAACTTTGAAAATGCAGTCTTTCTTTTTTTTGATGCTGAAAACACAATCATTCACTTATGGAACGACCACGCTCGCTTCCCCCCAATCCCACATCAAATCTTAGATATCCGCATACCGGCGCGGTATATGCGTCTATTCTACGCCGGTATGCCCTTCGGGGATAGGCGGGTTTTCTATCCGGATGTGTCCGTTTTATAGGTCCGGGTTTCCGGCTGTCTCCCGCAGGCGCACACCGGCTGGCAAAATCCCCGAAAATCCAACGTCCGCCCCTTGTCAAGTCATTCGGCGTTTGCTATAATAAAATATTATTTGCAGTACCGGGAAAGGGGTGTCCTGTCATGAAATATCAGCAGTGGAGCATACCGGAGCTGCCCGCCGGGGCAGTGGACCGGCTCACCGGGGCCGGGTACCCCTATCTGGTGTCCTCGGTGCTGGCCTCCCGGGGGATCACCACCCCGGAGGAGGCCGCCGCTTTCCTGGAGCGGGACCGGGACCTGCCCTATTCCCCCTTTTTGATGAAGGACATGGACAAGGCCGCCCAGCGGGTGAGCCGCGCCCTGGCCGACGGGGAAAAGATCGCCGTTTTCGGCGACTATGACGTGGACGGCATCACCGCCACGGTGATCCTGGTGGACTATCTCCTGTCCCGGGGCGGCGATGTGGTGCATTATATCCCCCGCCGCATCGAGGATGGCTACGGCCTGGGAAGGGACGCCATCCTGTCCCTGCACGGGCAGGGGGTCCGCCTGCTGGTAACGGTGGACTGCGGCATCACCGGCGTGGAGGAGGTGGCCTACGCCAACTCCCTGGGCATGGACGTGGTGGTGACGGACCACCATGAGTGCAAGGAGGAGCTGCCCCCGGCCTGCGCCGTGGTGGACCCCCACCGGCCCGACTGCGGCTATCCCTTCAAGCACCTGGCCGGCTGCGGCGTGGCGCTGAAGCTGGTGCTGGCCCTGGGGGGCGAGAGCCGGGAGGAGGCCCTGCTGTCCCGCTACTGCACCCTGGCCGCCATCGGCACCGTGGCCGACGTGATGCAGATGTCCGGCGAGAACCGGACCATCGTGTCCCGGGGCCTTGCCGCCATCGACCACTCTTATTTTATCGGGCTCCACGCCCTTTTGAAGGAGGCCGGCCTGGCCGGCCGGAAGATCACCTCCGTGCAGATCGGCTTCGTGCTGGCGCCCCGCATCAACGCGGCGGGCCGCATGGGCGCCGCCGACAAGGCGGCGGAGCTGCTGCTGTGTACCGATCCGGCGGAGGCGGAGCGCATGGCCCGTGAGCTGTGCGCTCTGAACCGCGAGCGCCAGAACGTGGAGCAGACCATCTACTCCCAGGCGGAGGAGATGATCGCCCATCTGCCCGACCGCGACCGCAGTGCGCTGGTGCTGGAGAGCAGCCGCTGGCATCAGGGCGTGGTGGGCATCGTGGCCAGCCGCCTTTCCGAGAAGTATTCCCGCCCCAGCTTTATGATCCACCTGAACGGCGCCACCGGTAAGGGCTCCTGCCGCAGCTGGGGCGGCTTCAACCTGTTTGCTGCGCTGGAGAGCTGCAAGGACCTGCTGCTGGGCTTCGGCGGCCACGAGCTGGCCGCGGGCTTCACCATCCAGGAGGAGAATATCCCCGCCTTCCGCCAGCGCATGAACGACTATGCCCGCAGCTTCCGCGGCGGGCAGGCTCCCGTGTCCGAGCTGGACGTGGATGTGGCCATCACCCACCCCTCCGCGGTGACGCTGGAGGAGCTGGAGGCTCTGTCCGCGCTGGAACCCTACGGCAGCGGCAATGCCCGCCCCGTATTCTGCCTGCTGGGCGCCACGCTGCTGCGCACCCAGAACGTGGGCCAGAACCGCCACCTGAAGCTGCGCCTCGGCAAGGGCAGCGCCCAGTTTGACGGCATCTTTTTCTCCACCGTGGCTGAGGACTGCGGCTGCCGCGCCGGTGACCGCGTGGATGCCGCCTTCTATTTGCAGATCAACGAGTTCCGCGGCAGCCGGACGGTGCAACTCCAGATGGTGGACCTGCGGCCGTCCCTGTACCCCAGCGGACGGGAGCAGGAGGGCCTTGCCCTGGCGGACCGCTGCACGGCCCATCAGTCCCTGACGATACGGGACGCCCGCCGCCTGCTGCCTACGCGGGATCAGTTCGCCGCCGCATGGCGCTTTCTGGAGCACACGGTACCGGAGCCCGGCCTCACCACCGGCTATCTCCCGCTGCTGCGGGCGGTGGCGGCGGAGCTGGGCAAAACCGAGCCGTTCCCCCGGGCGTCCCTGTGCCTGGAGGTATTTGCCGAGCGGGGACTTTTGACCATGGAGCATCAGGACGATGACGTGACCATCCGTCTGCACCGCGGGAAGAAAGTGGTGCTGTCGGAGTCACCTCATCTGCTGTGGCTCCGCCAGATGACGGAGAAGGGAGGCACTGTACAATGACCATGACACCCCAGGAGATGTACGATCACCTGATCGAAACAGTGAGATCATATAACCCGTCCGCCGGCTTCGACCAGATCCGCGCCGCCTATGAGTACGCCGCCGCCCACCACGCCGGACAGAACCGGAAGGACGGCTCGCCGTTCATCACCCACCCGCTGGCCGTGGCCCAGATCGTGGCGGAGGAGCTGCACCTGGACACGGAGTCCATCGTGGCGGCCCTGCTCCACGACACCATCGAGGACACCGACGCCACCCATGAGGAGATCAGCAAGCTGTTTTCTCCCACGGTGGCGGATCTGGTGGAGGGCGTCAGCAAGCTGACCCGCGTCCACTACACCTCCAAAGAGGAGGAGCAGATGGAGAACCTCCGCAAGATGCTGATGGCCATGGCCAAGGACATCCGCGTGATCCTCATCAAGATCTCCGACCGTCTCCACAACATGCGTACCATGGAGTACCAGACGCCGGAGAAGCAGAAGCAGAAATCCTTCGAGACCATGGAAATTTACGCTCCCATCGCCCACCGCCTGGGTATGCAGCGCATGAAGTGGGAGCTGGAGGATCTGTCCCTGAAATATCTGGACCCCGTGGGCTACCGGGAGATCATCGAGGCGCTGGACGAGAAGGCGGCGGAGTACGACGGGTTTATGTCCGCCGTCCACGACCGCATCGTCACCCGACTGAAGGAGGAGGGCATCGACGCCACGGTCTATGGCCGCATGAAGCACCCCTACTCCATCTACCGCAAGATGTACACCCAGAACAAGTCCCTGGACGACGTGTATGACCTGTTCGCCTTCCGGGTCATCGTGGACACGGTGGCGGACTGCTACAACGTGCTGGGCATTATCCACGACCTGTTCAAGCCCATTCTGGGGCGGTTCAAGGACTATATCGGCACGCCCAAGCCCAACATGTACCAGAGCCTGCACACCACGGTGGTGGGCGAGAGCGGCATCCCCTTCGAGGTGCAGATCCGCACCAAGGAGATGCACGAGGTGGCGGAGTACGGCGTGGCTGCCCACTGGAAGTACAAGCAGAACGGACAGGGCGCCGGCGACGAGCGCAGCTATGAGTGGGTGCGCCGCCTGCTGGAAAATCAGGAGGACGCCGACGCCGAGGACTTTATCCACTCCCTGAAGGTGGACATGTTCGCCGACGAGGTGTTCGTGTTCTCGCCGAAGGGCGACGTGATCAACCTGCCCGCCGGCGCGACGCCGATCGACTTCGCCTACAGCATCCACTCCGCGATCGGCAACAGTATGGTCGGCGCAACGGTCAACGGCCGCATCGTGAACTTCGACTACGTGCTGCAAAACGGCGACATCGTCGACATCCGCACGTCGAAAAACGCGCCCGGTCCGAGCCGCGACTGGCTCAATCTCGCCAAGAGCGGTGCCGCGCGCACAAAGATCAAGCAGTGGTTCAAGCGCGAGCGCCGCGAGGAGAACATCATCCACGGCAAGGAGCAGTTTGAGCGCGAGCTGCGCGCCAACGGCATCGCCCCGGCCGACATCATGGGCGACGAGATCCTGCCGCAGATCCTCAAGCGGCTGGCCTTCACCTCGCTCGACGATCTGTACGCCGCCATCGGCTACGGCGGCGTGACCGCCACGCGCACCGTCAACCGCATCCGCGACGAGATCCTGCGCAGCCAGAAGGCCAACCAGAAAAACGCCATCGACCGCATCAACGAGGCAGCCGAGCGCCGCAGCAAGCGCCCGCGCCACGCCGTGCACGGCATCCTCGTCGAGGGGCTCGATAACTGCCTCATCAAATTCTCCCGCTGCTGCACGCCGGTGCCCGGCGACAGCATCATCGGCTTCATCACGCGCGGCGCGGGCGTGTCCATCCACCGGACGGACTGTGAAAACTACCTCGCCAGCCGCGACAATCCGGAGACCGCCGGCCGCTGGATCCGCGTGAGCTGGGCGGAGAACACCACCGATTCCTACGGCACGACGCTCACGCTGCTCAGCGCACAGCGCTCGGGTCTCGTGATGGACGTGGCCACCGCGCTCAACACGCTCAACGCCAAGGTGCGCACGCTCACCGCGCGCGACGTGGACAGCGGCCGCTCGACCATCACGATCACGGTCGAGGTGCACGATCTGGCCGAGCTGCGCACGATCATCAGCCGCCTGAGCGCCGTCCGCGGCGTCATCCGCATCTCGCGCAGCGGTGCGTCCGACATCGCGAAGGCCACCGCAAACACGGCGGAGCTGCAGGCCGAGCACGCCAAAAACGCCAAGAAAGCCAAACAGGAGGGCAAAGCATGAGAGCTGTCATCACCCGTGTGAACGAAGCATCCGTCACGATCGGCGGACAGGAGACCGCGCGCATCGGCAAGGGCTTTCTCGTCCTGCTGGGCGTGCACGTGTCCGACACCGAGGCCGAAGCCGACCGCATCGTCGACCGCATCTGCGGCCTGCGCGTGTTTGAAGACGCCAATGGCAAAATGAACGTCAATCCCACCGACGCGGGCGCAGAGCTGCTCATCGTGAGCCAGTTCACGCTCTTTGCCGACTGTCGCTCCCGCCGCCCCGGCTTCACGGCCGCCGCCCGGCCGGAGACCGCCGTGCCGCTCTATGAGCGCGTGATCGCGGGCTGTCGGGCCCGCGGCTTCACGGTGCGCACGGGCGAGTTCGGCGCGGATATGCAAGTCGCGTCCGTCAACGACGGCCCCGTTACCATCCTGCTCGATACCGATCAATTATAAAGGAGGCTACCCCATGCTCATCAAATGTCTGCCCGTCGGGCACCTCATGACCAACTGCTACATCGTCACCGACGAGACCACGCTCGAGTGCGCCGTCATCGACCCGGGCGACGAGTCCAACACCATCCTCTACTACCTGGAGGATAACCACCTCACCTGCCGCGCCATCCTGCTCACGCACGGTCACTACGACCACACCGGCGCCGTCTACGCCGTGCACGAGGAGACCGGCGCGCCCGTGTACATGAACGCGCTCGACGCGGGCACGGCCGTCGCGTTCGACAGCTACTCGTTCGTCCCGCCCGAGGGCACGATCTTTTATAAGGAGGGCGACGAGGTCAAGGTCGGCAATCTGACCTTCCGCGTCATGGAGACGCCCGGCCACACCCCCGGCGGCGTGACGCTCATCTGCGGCGATGCGCTCTTCACCGGCGACACGCTCTTTGCCGGCTCCTGCGGCCGCACGGATTTTGAGGGCGGCAGCATGGAGGTCGAGCTGCAGTCGCTGGCGAAGATCGCGGCGCTGCCCGGCGATTACGAGGTCTACCCCGGCCACATGGACTGCTCCACGCTCGAGACCGAGCGCCGCTTCAACCCCTACCTGACCGCGCTGAAAAACCGCGGACAGTAAAAACTGCACAAACCGCACCGGCAGAAGTTCGCTTCTGCCGGTTTTTTGCCGTTTTCGGCGCAAAAATGCCATGCAGCCTTGCATTTCACAGACAGGCGTGGTATATTGTTCTCGCTCGAAAAACATATGTCCGCTTATCGCGGGCAATTTTCATCGGATCTAAAGTGAGGGAACATCATGAACATCGGACTTCTTGGTTTTGGCGTTGTCGGCAGGGGCGTTTACGATATGCTCGCCGACCGGGACGATATCCGCGCAGCGTGGGTGCTGTGCCGGCGCGATCTCGGCGAGCTGACCGCCCGAACCACGTATGATATCCAGGACATTCTCAGCGACCCCGCGGTGGACACCGTCGTGGAGGTCATGGGCGGCCTGCACCCGGCGTATGAATACGTGGCGGCCGCGCTGCGTGCCGGGAAGAACGTGGTGTCCTCGAACAAATACCTCATGTGCCGGTACTATGACGAGCTCACAGCGCTCGCCAAGGAGCACGGCGCGGCACTGCGGTGCACGGCGGCGGTCGGCGGCGGCATCCCGTGGCTGACCAACCTCGAAAAGGCCGCGCGCGCCAACCACATCTCCCGCGTCTGGGGCATCCTCAACGGCACGACCAACTACATCATGGACGCGATGCACAGCAGCGACGTGGACTTTGCCGACGTGCTCGCGCAGGCGCAGGCGCTCGGCTATGCCGAGGCCGACCCCTCGGCCGACATCGACGGGCTGGACATCCAGCGCAAGCTGATCCTGTCCGCAAACGTCGCCTTCGGCGTGTCGCTGCGCGAGGCGGACGTGCCGGTGTTCGGCATCCGCAACGTGCGCAAGGCAGACATCGCGCGCTTTCAGGCGCACGGCTGCACGTGCAAGCTGATCGCCGCCGCCGAACAGCGCGGCGGCAGCATCAGCGCCTACGTCGAGCCGACACTGCTCGGCAGCGATGCGCTCGAGGCCGCCGTGCCCGCGAACTTCAACCTCATCAGCATGGACGGCGACCGTATGGGCGTGCAGAGCTTCTTCGGTCAGGGCGCGGGGCGCTACCCGACTGCCTACAACGTTGTGCAGGATCTGGTGGACATCACGCGCGGCGTGCACGCCTTCTACACCGATTCCTTCGTTCCGGCCGTGCCGGACAATGCCGGCGTGCAGCACCGCTACTATGTGCGCACGCGCGCCGCGCTGCCGGAGCTGGCCGCCCTCGCCGAGGGCGACTGGGACGGCGCCGTCATCACGCAGCCCGTGCCCGTGAGCCGGATGCACGCGCTCATGGCGCAGGCGCTCGAACAGGACGGTGAGAGCTTCTTTGCCGCGCTGCAATAAGGAGGACGCCATGCTCAAGGTTGCAAAATTCGGCGGCTCGTCGATGGCGGACGCCAAGCAGTTTGAAAAGGTGCGCGACATCGTGCGCGCCGATCCCGCGCGCAGGGTCATCGTCGTGTCCGCCGCCGGAAAGCGTGACGCGGACGACCACAAGCTCACAGACCTCCTCTACCTCTGCCACGCGCATTTGCAGTACGGCGTGAGCTGCGAGAGCATCTTTCAGATGATCTGCGAGCGCTACATCGCCATCCGCGATGAATGCGGGCTGAGCGTCGACATCGAGGCCGAGCTTGACGTGCTGCGCCAGCAGCTGCGCAGCGGCATCTCGGAGGAGGAGCTCGTGTCGCGCGGCGAATATTTCTCCGCCCTGCTCATGGCGGACTACCTCGGCTACTCGTTTCTCGACGCGGAGCTATGGGTGCGCTTCCGCTTTGACGGCACGATCGACAAGGAGGCGTCCTACGCCGCGCTGCAGCGGCTGGCCGAGGGGCGCAGCGTCGTCATCCCCGGCTTTTACGGCGTGACGCCCGACGGCAAGATCCGCACCTTCTCCCGCGGCGGCAGCGACATCACCGGCGCGCTCGCGGCGGCGGCGCTCAATGCCGACGTGTACGAAAACTGGACGGACGTGTCCGGCATCCTCATGGCAGACCCGCGCATCGTGCCCGACCCGCTGCCGATCGAGCGCATCACGTATAACGAGCTGCGCGAGCTGAGCTTCGTCGGCGCGCAGGTGCTGCACGAGGGGACGGTGTTCCCCGTGCGCGAGAAGAACATCCCGCTCAACATCCGCAACACCAACGACCCCGACCACACCGGCACGCTCATCATGGAGTCGTTTGACGACGTGGACGACGGGCGGCTCATCACCGGCATCGCGGGCAAGAAAAACTACTCCATCGTCACCATTGCCAAGACCGGCATGTCCTCAAGCGTGGGCGCGTTCCGGCAGGTGTTCGAGGTGTTCGAGCGCAACGGCGTGAGCATCGAGTATGCCCCCAGCGGCATCGACTGCCTGTCGCTGGTCGTGCCGAGCGAGAAGATCGCCCCGTGTCTGTATTCCGTGCTCGGCGAGCTGGAAAAGCAGCTCAAACCGGATCACCTGCACGTGACGGAGAACATCTCCATCGTCGCGGCCGTCGGCCGGAAGATGGTGTTCCGCCCCGGCACATCGGGCCGCATCTTCGCCGCCCTCGGCGAGCACGGCATCAACATCCGCATGATCTCGCAGGGACCGGACGAGCTCAACATCATCGTCGGCGTGGACACGAAGGATTTTGCCCCCGCCATTCAGGTCCTGTATAACAGCTTTGTGAAGTAAGAAAGGAAGTCCAGATATGAAGCAGTATCGTGTTGCCATCCTCGGCGCAAGCGGCGCCGTGGGTCAGGAAATGATGAAGATCCTCGCCGAGCGCAGCTTCCCCGTCGGGGAGCTGCACCTGCTCGCAAGCGCCCGCTCGGCCGGCAAAGTCGTGTCGTGGCAGGGGCAGGACATCGTCGTCGAGGAGGCGACAGACGCCGCCTTCGCCGGCATGGACATCGTCCTCGGCGCAGCGGAAAACGACATCGCCGAGCGTTTTGCCCCCGCGATCGTGCGCTCCGGTGCCGTATTCGTGGATAACTCCTCGGCCTTCCGCCTTGACCCGAACGTGCCGCTCGTCGTGCCGGAGATCAACCCCGGCGACGTGAAGCTGCACCACGGCATCATCGCAAACCCCAACTGCTCGACCACCATCACGCTCACGGCCATCAACGCGCTGCGCAAGCTCTCGCCCATCCACAGCATGGTCGTCTCGACGTATCAGGCCGTGTCCGGCGCAGGCGCCGGCGGCCCGATCGAGCTGCAAAACGAGATCGACGCCCTGCGCGCCGGCAAGGCTTACGCGCCGAAGGTGTTCGCGCACCAGATCGCCTACAACGTCATCCCGCAGATCGGCGGCGAGCAGTGCGACGGCTACACCTCCGAGGAGATGAAGCTCCAGAACGAGGGCCGCAAGATCCTGCACCTGCCGGACATGAACGTGGCGTGCACCTGCGTGCGCGTGCCCGTCGTGCGCAGCCACTCCATCTCCGCCGCCGTGCACTTCGTGCACCACATCTCCGTCGACGAGGCGCGCGCGGCCATCGCCGCCGCTCCCGGCTGCCGCCTTGTGGACGATCTTGACGCGCTGCAGTATCCCATGCCGCTCGACACGTCGGATCAGGATCTCGTGTTCGTCGGCCGCATCCGTCCCGACCTGACCGATCCCAACGGTCTGTGTCTCTGGTGCTGCGGCGATCAGGTGCGCAAGGGCGCAGCCACCAACTGCGTGCAGATCGCAGAGCTGCTGATCCAGAACGCCTGAACGAAAAAACAGCATAAAAAAACGCCGCGGAAGCTTCCGCGGCGTTTTTTGTTATCCCTTGAGCAGCTGCTCGTATTCCTCCTGCGGGCGCAGGCGGCCGACCGCCGAAAACGACATACGGTCAAAGTCCAGCGTCTCACGCGCGAGACCGAGGATGTCCTCGCAGGTGACGGCATCGTAGCGCGCGAGCACCTCATCCGCCGAGAGCACCCGGCCGAGGTAGAGCTCGGAGTAGCCGAGCTTATTCATGCGCGCGGCGGTGGATTCCTCCGCCATGAGCACGCTCGCGTGCACCTGTTCGCGCGCACGGTCGAGCTCCGTCTGCGTGACGCCGTCGTTGCGCAAGCGCACGAGCTCGTCGCGGATGAGCGCAAGGGCGCGCTGCTCCGTCTCGCGGCCGACGGCAGTGGAGACGGCAAACATACCGCAGTCGAGAAAGCCCGCCGTGTAGCTGTACACGGCGTAGCAGAGACCGTTTTTCTCGCGCACGGTCTGAAACAGGCGCGAGGACATATTGCCGCCGAGGATGGACGAGAGCAGCGCCATGGTAAAGCGCGCCTCCGACCCCGTCGGCAGTCCGGGAAAGCCGATGCTGATCTGGTTTTGCTCGATGGCCTTGCGCTTGAGCGTGAAGGCCGGGGTGTAGCTGCCGCGGCGCATCGTGAGATCCGGCCGCGCGGGCAGCCACGAAAAGTGCGCCGCCAGATGCGCAAGGTTCTCTTCCGTAAAGCTGCCGGACACGGCCACGACGATGCGCGGCGCGATGTAGTGCGCAAGCTGAAACGCGCGCAGCTGCGCCCCCGTCAGCCGCTCGATCGTGGCCGGACGGCCGAGCACCGGACGCCCGAGCGTGCCGGGAAAGGCTGCGCCGATGAGCCGCTCCGTGACCAGATCCTCCGGCGTGTCGGCATACATATCCATTTCCTCGCGGATGACGCCGCGCTCGTTGGCCACGTCCGCCTCGGCAAAGTTCGAGGTGAAGAGCATCTCGGCAAGCAGGTCGCCCGCGCGGTCAAGGTGCTCGTCGAGCACGCGCGCATAGTAGCACGTGCCCTCGCGCGTGGTGTAGGCGTTCACCTGACCGCCGATGGCGTCCATGCGCTCTGCCAGCTCCGAGGCGGTGTGCTGCGCCGTCCCCTTGAAGAGCATATGCTCGATGAAGTGCGCGCTGCCGGCATTGCTCGGCGATTCGTAGCGCGAGCCGACGCCGATCCACACGCCGATAGCCGCCGAGCGCACGTGCGGCATATGCTCATAGACCATGCGCACGCCGTTCGGCAGCGTTCGTTTTTCGTACATAGTGTGCTGTGCCCCCCTGAAAAAATGGGCGGAGTGTCTTGCACCCCGCCCACACAGTTGTGCTGATATCGAGATTACATGAGACCCTTCTCGCGCATCGCGTCCTTACGGGACAGGTCGATGCGGCCGCGGTCGTCAACGTTCATGACCTTGACCCAGGTCATGTCGCCGATCTTGAGCACGTCCTCGACCTTCTCGGTGCGCTTGAACTCAAGATCCTTGATCTTGACGAGACCGTCCTTGCCCGGAGCCAGCTCGACCCATGCGCCGAACTCGCTGCGGATGTTGGAGACCTTGCCGTAGTACAGCTCGCCGACCTCGGGCTCAAAGACGATGTTCTCGATGGTCTGGCGCGCGGCACGGCAGGCCTCGATGTCCTCGGAGGCGATGAAGATGGAGCCGTCGTCCTCGATGTCGATCTTGCAGCCGGTGTCGGCGCAGATCTTCTGGATGACCTTGCCGCCGGAGCCGATGACCTCGCGGATCTTGTCGGGGTTGATCTTCATCTGGATCATCTTCGGGGCGGAATCGGCCAGCTCCTTGCGCGGCTCGGCGATCGCCTTGAGCATGATCTCGTCGAGGATCTGGAAGCGCGCCTCGCGCGTCATGCGGAACGCCTCCTTGACGATCTCGTGCTTGAGGCCGTCGTTCTTCAGATCCATCTGGATGGCGGTAATGCCGTCCTTCGTGCCGGCGACCTTGAAGTCCATCTCGCCGTGGAAGTCCTCAACGCCCTGAATGTCGATGAAGGTGGTGAAGTCGTCGCCGTCCTGGATCAGGCCGCAGGAGATGCCGGCGACCGGCGCCTTGATGGGCACGCCGGCGTCCATGAGCGCGAGCGTGGAGCCGCAGATGGAGCCCTGCGACGTCGAGCCGTTGGACGAGAGCACCTCGGACACCACGCGGATGGCGTACGGGAACTCCTCGACCGGCGGGATGACGCACTGCAGCGCCTTCTCAACGAGCGCGCCGTGGCCGTACTCGCGGCGGTTGGTGCTGCGGGCGGCACGGGCGTCACCGGTGGAGTACGGCGGCATATTGTAGTGGTGCATGAAGCGCTTTTCTTCCTCTTCCCAGATGGTGTCGAGCTTCTGCGCCATGGACAGCGTGGCAAGCGTGGCGATGGACAGCACCTGCGTCTGGCCGCGGGTGAACAGGCCCGAGCCGTGCACGCGCGGGATCACGCCGACCTCGGCATCGAGCGGACGGATCTCGTTCATCTTGCGGCCGTCAACGCGGTGACCGGCGAGCAGCCACTTCTTGACGATCTTCTTCTGCATCTTGTAG
>ERZ827088.4105-NODE-4105-length-12511-cov-8.437139_pt1 | contig 12511 bp, 24 predicted proteins | sample MGYA00519922_ERZ827088 | MGnify/ENA primary metagenome ERZ827088 (study PRJEB31778, sample SAMEA3449254) | human gut metagenome | biome: human gut; feature: human-associated habitat; material: faeces | place: United Kingdom | collected 2010/2012 ... | reverse complement strand
AAAAGCTGAGTAGTCAGTACCTCTACCAGTTGCACAGTCACCACCAATGAAATACTCTTTGTTTGGATCAGGCTCATTGAATTCCTTATACTGACCTTTCAAACGTGTATTGATAATGGGATAGTCAGATAAGCACTCTTCTATAGCCTTAATATCAACTAAATCAAATACTGTATTACCAGATGATAGGAAGTCACCATCAATCTCCTGAGCAGTTCCCTTTGGACCAAGAGCAGTAGACATCTCCTCATACCACTTCTGATCTCTATCAGGGTGCATCTGCCAATAGAGTCTGATGGGATTAAGCGGGTTACCACCAGCTATAGCATCTACCCAAGCACCGTGGAAGAAATTACCTACACCATAAGGGGTGTTATGAGACACGTAGTCTTCATTAATGAGGTAAGATTCATCGTGTTCAACGCAAATATCGTAAATGGTATCGTAATACTTTCTAACTACTTTAAGCTTAGAAAGATAGATACTTGTACACCTTTTACCAGATACAATGCGTTGAATATAAGGTTTGTTCAGCTTAATTCCGAACTTATATTCAACCTCCTTAGATATCTTATCTAACACTCCATAATAGTAACCAAGCTCTTGATAACGGTATCTTATGTAAGCCACCACTCTTAAGTCGTAGTTGAATCCACCTTTCAATTTGGACCCAAGCTTCATCCCATAAGAATGTTTTGCAGCTTTCTGACCATTTTCAGCTACTGTAACTATCTGGAGATTGGTTACATAGTTGTCTGAAGGATTGTTGTTAATGTGGTCAACTACATATCCTTCTGGAATTTCTCCTAAGAATACTTTAGCCACCAGATTGTGGACACATATCTTTTTCTTTTGACCCTTATTCCACAACCTTATATTTAGGTATCTCTCCCTATCATTACAAGGTCTTGGTAACTTCTCTACCCTCGTCCCATTCTTTACAATGAAGATTCTTCCCCAGTTGGAGACTTCATAGTTTGGATAACCAGGTATTGGTTTGCATATCTCCTTCTTAGGTTTGATAGTTACTGGATTATGTTCCAGACCGCTTATACCAGTATGATAGAAGATAGCAGGTATATCTCGTTTGATTATCTCTGAAACAGGTAACCAACCTTCAAGAGTATACAACTTATGTTTTGGAGTACATTTAATAACCCTACCTTGCTCATTGTGAACTTCCCAAGTTTTAAGTACACCCTTATTTACAGAACCAAGTACTCTCTGCCACTTTCCAGTATGTGATAATACTCTCAGTCCAAGATGTGATATATCCATCTTACCAAAAGTTTTGGGACAAATAGAATCAACCCTAAAAGGACCATCCTTGCCAATAATCTGGGTATCTCCCGTAATACAAGAGTTTACAATTGCAGCACCACCAGTTGATAGTGTTGGGAATGCCGATGCCCAAATAGTTGAAGCCCATCTTACAATTGCTGCCTCATCAATTACCAACAACGACAAAGATTCAGAACGACCTGCTTGATCTGATGTTGGTATAGACTCAATTATGGAGCCATTTGCAAATTCTATTGTTGATACAGAACCAAATTCTCCAGTACGACCGTTTATAATGGGTTCTTGTAGATATGAAGGAAGATTCTTGTACATAAACTTGATCTTCTTCAGTACCTTCTTTGCTACAGTATCTTTGATCGAGATGATGTTTATCTTCTTGTTTGGGTGATACATTGCTAACCATAGGCAATACATAGATATCAACTCTGTAATACCAGCCTGACGGAATTTAAGGATGATATTGAACCTGTTCAGCATGAATTGATATAGTACTGCTTTCTGAAATGGATATAGCAAGAACTTAACCATACCCAACACAGGGTTGATAACATAGCAGAAAGTAGAAAAGAAGAATGGATCCTTCATCACACGGACCAAGGTCTTAAGCTGTTCCGGTGTAATATTTGTATCTCCTTCTAGTAATGTCTTCTTTCTTGCCATATCAAAAACTGTATGAAACTCTTATGTAAGGATCAAGTGATAAATTGTCCCTGAGTTTGGGATAATAGTTGAAATTCAACCCGGCCTCATAATTAAATTTACTGGTATTGTACTTCAAGCCTAAATCCAGATCATGCATGTTATGTACCGGTCTGATGGTATATTGTACGACTGGATCAAACCTTTTTATGAGTGACGTTTTCTTATTGGTTAACTTCCCATCCGAATAGTTGTACTGATAACGATCATAATTTACCTGATACTCTTCAGTAAATAGTTTGCAGTCTGTATTGAAGGTAGTGATTGACAGTTTATCTCTACTGGAAAGTATCTGCAGTAGTTTTGGAGCTTGTGGATAGTTAGTTAAGAACAACTCATTGTATTCAGCCTTCACTGAATCTTTCTGTATGATGGTAACTACTCTATCAACATACTCTATTCGTTCAATTGGTACTGAATCTATCTGATAGAAAAATACCATGTTGGGCAATTGCATTTTTGGAAACTCTACCTTTGGAACAAAGGGTTTATTAACCCAAACTGTATCTGGTTGATGGTTGATATTTTCCAAGTCATGCCTTAACTCTGAATTCTGATCCCACATCCAGAATATAGTTAAGGTCATAAGTATGAAGGCTATGGTTAAGATTACATTTTTCATGTGATTGAGATTTTATGAAACCATTAAGGGGGGATTATAGGGGGGATTAAAGAAGTAAGTCTTAATCTAGAAAGAATAAGAATACTACTATAGAACAAAGTATATGTTTATATAGCTTTAGCTATATAAACTTCTATTAGTATTTTAGTATACTAAAATACTAATAGAATTCTCCTTATACGTATGCGTATACGCGATAGGGGGAGGACTTGATTAGAATATTTTAGCTTTCCTCAAGCAAGCCTTTAACCAAAGTGAATTCTCGTATACAGCTCCCTTTGTCAAGGTATTCCTCCCCTTGTTCAACCAATAGGTTGAATTGTTCTTATCAAAATATACCTTAAATGATTCTGGGAATCCCATGATGACTCTATATTCATCAAGTCCCATTATCCTTCCATGAGGATTAAATTGCCTGGATGAAGGTCTCACAGTCAAAGGGTAACCTCTCTTCCTATTGCGATATACTCCTGGTAGAGTTTTCATCTTATGAGTTCTCATTGGCCATTTGTGATCATTTTTGAATTCAGTTTTCCATAGCTTCCTCACTTGAGCTACAGTAAGAGTTGTCTTAGACTTATCAGCATAATGATACATTGCTAATTTCTTGTCATCAGATTCTCTGTAATTTATGTCTTTTCTTACTTTTTTCTTCAATTGACACAGATTCTTAGGCTTAGTTACTTGAAAAGTGTGATCAAATACTTTTGGATTGATTCCAGAATCCTTACGTACTCCTATCATCACTAATCTTTTCCTACTTTTCTGGGAATTACCAAATACCGTAACGGAATGACAATGTACTATAAGCTGATAATCAGGCAAATTATTTTCCCATTCACCGATAGGGATGAAATCTAGAAGCTTTGGAAGGTTCTCAAGCATAAATACTGCTGGTTTGAACTTCTTAACACTAGAAAGATACAGATTTAAGGTTGCATCTTCTCTTGGTTTACCCAAGGTTTTCTTCCTTGAATAGGAGAATACAGAGCTATGACCACAGGATGGAGAACCAATGATCATGTCAATTTTGGTAAATTTCACTTCTTCAAGGCTCTTTAAGAAAGGTATATCACCAAAATTAAGCTTCCATTGTTCTTCTTTTTTGGAATGGAATACAGCTCTTGGCTCAACATTAGCTACAAGATAATCCTTAAATTCAAAAAGAAGCGCCCCTTGCGCTCCACAGATACCAAGTACATTCATTGAAAATAGATTTGTTTAATATATACCGGATGGTCTTGCTAAAGACTACTATAATATGCAAATTTAATATTAAAACTATATGAAAGTTGGAGATTTACTACTGGTAACTGGCACTGCATTTTTTGAAAAGACCAAAATTGTTGATCAAAATAAGGGGATTTATACCCTAGAAAATGGGATAAAGACAGATAGAACTCTTCATCCACTGAATTCAACATATAAAGTTGAACCTTTTGATGAAGAAAAGTATAAAAATCTCATGGCACAGAGACTTTTAACCAGAAATTTGGAGAAATTGACTCTGATCAACAATAAAGGGATAGAAAATTCAGAGATTGTTAGATATGCAGCTAATAAACTAAGTCGTATACTTGAAAAACTGGGAGAAAAATGATACGTTTCATGATAAGATTCCTTATAACAAATCACTTTATAAGGGTTATAGACAATGGGATTTCAGATGCAGGAGTACTTAGCAAAGCTTGGAAAGGAATAAACAAAGAATATGAAGGCAATGAATCCTGGGAAAATGGCAAAAAAGAAGCCTTTCAAACATTCATCATCTGCTTTATAGGTCTAATCATCATTTCATACATAGTATGCTAACATCAACACCACCAATTTGGTTCGGATATACACTTATCATCATGTATATCTTAGGGTTTATCTTCTGTATCTTTCTCAGAAGTGTAATAAGTGAAACTCCTTTGAAAAGGTCAAGCACTAAAGTAAGGTATGGAGTTTTATTCCTTATATGGATGATGAGTCCAGCAGTAGTGATAGGGTTATTCATTTTAACTATGGGAGTTATATTCATACATGGCGATAAGAAGAACTGATATAGAGATAATCCTTCCAGGTGTAACCTACCAAGAAAAGATGGCAATCCAAGTATGGGATGCCTACATAGAAAAGGTAGTTATTGATGGTGATATACCAAGGTTAATAACCGATAGGATATCTGGAAAGATAAATTCTATGATAAATGGTTATCCTCAAAAATTCAGTGGACAACTCAAAGGTAATATAGAAAACCTACTCAATGAAACAGAGGTTAGTATTTATAAGAAATATGGAATAACCTACTCTAAGTTAGTGGTAAAAAGGAAAGAGTACTATTTATTAATTTCTACAAAACCAGACCAACCATTTGACATATGGGAATCATAAATCCTCAATAAACCATGATAGAAGTATTAAGTCATTTTCTGGGATTCTTTATTGGATTCACCATAACACTGGGTATGATAGGTTCAATTCTTCATTACCTACGGAATTATTCTAGAGAGTCATTAAATTTACTACTAGATTTATTTATCTTATGTATGATTATAACTCTGGTGATAGGTATAACCATTCTAATATTGCACTATGACATCTGAACTGAATAAGGATATGATCATACTGGATTGGATCTTGAATGCTAAGAAGTGTTACATAAATGACCTATCTAGAGTAGGAATGTGCAAAGCATTCAAGAGGGCATTCCAATATGTCCCAAAGGTGAATAGGAACCTGGCTAAGCTAATCACTGACTTGGGTTGGGAAATAGAATACCTCTATGATGAACCCATATATAATGGGAAATGGTTGAGCAAATTGATACCAGAGTTTACTTGGAGGAGATAAGACAACTAGTTATTACAGGTATTATGAAATGGGGATAATTTCCATATAAACCAGGTTTGTTGGTAGGATAAAGATGATATGAATCCAAAGGGATAGGCCTTATATAGGGAGCCTTAAAAATATCCTGGAAAATTTTGTGAAGAGCCTTTAAATGGGTTCTTCATTTTGTGTAGGGAAAGGGGGGGAGTAGTAATAAACTGTGTTCATGTAATCTGGTAGTATGATCTCCTATCATTGAGGAGAGTCCTTATGCGAGGAGCCTAAAACATCTAGCAGTAAAAATGAAGTTAACTACAGTTTGTGATGTAACTCTTATCGCGAGGTTTCTTTGGGAACTGGCAGTAAAAAGGGCACACGGTGTCCCTATCGCAAAATTAAAATTAATTAAAAATAGGGGACAAATTATGCCCCCTACTTCTTCAATGAAATTTAATTACTATTTTATTTTCAATAAATTGATAAGTTATTTTATTTTTTATTTGTTTCTTTTTCAATCCCTGAATTAAAATAGTTTCTTTTTCATTTACATATATTTGAAATTCGTATGTTTTTTTATCAAATATATGTTTTATTTTATTTAGTAGTTTCATATCTTTATTTTTCGTTCATTGCAGAAAGGAAATTTTTAATCGTGTCTTTCTTTTCTGTGTTTGCATTTGCGTCTACGATACATTCTACATTAATATAAACTTGCTTTGCATATTCTTGCCACGCTTTTTTTAATGCTTTTCTTTTCTCTGCATTTTTATTGCTGGCAATAAATTCGGCCATAAAAGCGTCTAATTTCTTGCGCAATTTCATACGCAAATTTTTCTTTTCTTTGTCCGTTTTACACTCTGCAAAGATTTCTTTGCGATAAATCGATTTTCTTTCGCTGGTCGAAAAAATTTCGTTACCAATTGCCAAAATTTCATTTGCTTTCATAGTAGTAAAAATTAAAGGTTAATAAAATGTTTTGTTCTCTTCTGTATTGCAAATATACTACTGAATTTTTTTTAATGCAAATTTTTAGACATAAATTTTGATTATTTTTTCTTATAATAGTATTTATTTAGATCAATTTTAACTATACAAAATAATCGGTTTAGGTTCAGGCAGTAGGTCTGTTTAATGGTCCGTGATGATAAGTTGGTTTGTTGGCATAGGGTCTGATACAATTATGGCCTTAGCTGGCACCATGAGGTACAGAATAGTCCAATAACTAGGCCTTTAATGTTCATCTTCATTTTCGGCCTTTGTCCCCATATATCTAGAGTATCATATATTTATAAATAACTAAATACTTGTCTTATTAATTACAAAGTTCTATGATATGCCCATGCTTGCATTGCATTACACCTTATTTGCATTTCATTGAATAGGAATTCTAATATAGGATCAGGATATGGCACCTAATTGTACCTTAAAAGCCAATCCTAAAAGGCCTATAAGCCAAGCCACTAAAAGCGAAGTAGGGCCTTATAAGCTCATAAATAAAAAAGGCCTGAGTTGGCAGGCCTTACAGAAAATATATTGAAAGCAAATAAAGATGGCCAACTCCATCTATTGCTTATAATCCAATAACTCGCATAACCAATCCCAATCGGCCAAATATATATCAAAGGCAATAACCCCATTAATAATAACCTTAAATGCACTTACCTTGTAATCCATAATTTTTATTATTTAATGGATTTAACTGCATTACAAATATAATATATTTATACTAAATATGCAAATTAAATATTAGGGCCTTTTGAAGGCTAGATCTTATCTACCTCCAAACCTTCCGGACCCATATTAAGGATATAACCTACCTGGATCAAATTATCTATTACCGAAGGTACGCATTTCTTAATATGCAACCTAAATTCGGTCTGGCCCATATTCCCTACGAAGTTATTCTTAGGAATATTAATGGCTAATTCAGTTGAATGTGATTTGGAGATAATTTCCAGAGCAGTGGTGAAATCCTTAATATTAAGCATGGCCTTAAATGTTTTTATGGTTATTCTTTTTATTTCTTTATACAAATATAGTAATAATATATAATATATGCAAATAATATTTCAAGGCCCTGATATGGCCCTAATCCCAATCCCTGAAGGCCATATTAAGGTACCTTAACCTACCCTAATTGGCCTTAAAAGGTACCCTAAACCAGCCCTAACTGAGCCTTAACTTGAGAATTGGGATCTCCAAAACTCTATTCCTGGCATATCGATTTTAGACACCAGTTCAAAAATCACCCAAAAAGACTCGCATATTATATATAATATAATATAAAGTATTCTTTAAGGCTTGGGATTAAGGCCTATTAAGGTACCCTAAATGTACTTTATGAAGATCTTCATATATCTCAAGTATAGACCATATAGTAGGCTATATGTCTCTTTAGATAAAGAGCCTTAGTTGGTAGCCTAATCCTTAACCTTAAAAGACTTATATATTATATAATATAGACTTGAAAAGGCAAGGGTTTGGGTACCCTAAAATGGCTCTTTAAGGTACCTTAAAATGCCTTTTGGTCCAGTCTAGTGCTATTTGGGCCCTAAGTCGTAGTAGCTAATACGTATAGTAACCAAGATAGCTCAAGAGCTCATATGGTACACAGTTAGTTGGTAAGAATTCCTGACTACCCAAAATTTCCACCCCCTGATTTTATGGCCCTGGCGAAATTTCGACTTCATCCCAAGTTCATGGACCCATTATTATCCTTACCTATAAGGCCCCTGAATAAAAGCTATTCTTTATCTATCATTTGAATACTATTATCCTATTCTCTTTTCATATGGGAGAAACAAATATAAGGCCTCTAAGATATAAACCTAAAAGCCTTATATATAATTATTCCTTTTATATTAATGGATTGAGGTTATATTTTGATTTATTGGTTTTGGTATTTTTCTTTGTTTGGGGGGTTGGTAGTAGTTATTGGGTTATGGCCTTTTATGGTTGAAGGTCCTTTATTTGATTTCTTTTGTGTTTGGGGTATGGGTTATCTGTTAGGGTATTAGAATCCTGGTTTGAGGTTCAGATGTCTTAATACTTTTCTTAGTTCGGAATCGGTATAGGATTTGACTTTGATTTTCATAGTTTTATTTGTTATTTTCTAAGTACTTCATCTGGGATCTTGGTTTGATTTAATCCATTTACCAGTTGGATTTGAGGATAAAGTAGTTCTGACCATTTATTATAGATTGGTTGAGCTACTTTATAAGCTCCCTCCTCATCTTTTACTTTATTCCAGAAGTCATCATAGTCTTTGTATTTCAGAGATATTTCCCCTATTGATCTTAGCATTACTTCTACGTATATGCCATGATCAGTTTGCCTATAAGACAGAGGATTGCCTGACCAGCCTTCTTCCCAGAGGTTATTCTCTAGTTCAGCGAATGCTCCATTTACTGCTGTTACTCCGAGTTTTCTGTAACGTTGGCTTAGTCTTAGCCATTTATCCTTTTCCTGAGTAGTCATAATTGTACGTAGTATTCAGTTTGGAGTTCACCATACATTGCTGAAGTTTCAGAATCTAAGCTTTTCAGATAGGGATTATCCTGATCTTGGGTTTTGAATACCAATTCTAACATATTCACTTCCAGATCAGTTATCGATAATTTATTCTGATTCATTTGATCTTCCAACTCATCCAGTTTTCTGTTGAGTTCAAGTTTTAGTTGTTGGAATAATTGCTTGTTTTTCATAGCCCTAAATTATTAAATTATTATTTGCAAATTAAAATTCTGGGCCCTTTACCAGCTTTCGTCTTCGATAGTGATATGGATATTGTGGTTTATATTGATGTTTTGCTGTTGAACCTGTTTTTCAAGGTCATTCCTTTTCTTTTCTACGGATTCTATGAGTTCTTTGCCCTCTTTTTCGGATTTGATACGATAGTAGGATCTTTTGGTAGAGATGTAATACCTGCCTTGATTATCAATTTTCAGTACTGGTTCTTCTACCATAATTACATCCTCTAATGGGTTATAGGTCTCTGGTTTATGGTGAGGTACGAATAGGAAAGCCATTAAGATGAATATAGCAGCTATTATGATACCTATTACCATTGGCTTCAGACAGCCCTGTTCTTCTTGCTCTTTCATGATATCTTATCTGATGGTTTTAATCTGGTTACTGTATTGTTGTTTGCAATGTATCTATCCATTGCCTCTTTCTTTATCAGAGCAAATGTCTTCTTACCTGTTATGGTATTCAACATTATAGAGGGAACTACATCCATTAACCTGGGTAGTTCACCATCATCATGTTCTAGATCTTCTATGATCCTTATTTCTGAGTCATAATCTAATTCCAACATGTAAGGAATTAATTCGAACATTTTCATAGTAGGCTGGATATTTACTTATTCATGGATTTCTACCATATCAATTCCACCTCGGTTGTATATTCCAACCATATATTTATGGCCATCCTGTTCAAAGGTGAAAGTCAACCCTTGATGATTTCCTACTTTATGGATAGTAACATCTGGCTTTCCACCGATATCTACCCAATTGGTTGATTCTACTCTCTTTTCTACACATAAAGTTAAGAGAATTGCCATTACGATGATAAGCTTTTTCATAGTTTTGATTTTATGGTATCTCTGATACCGATTAGTATTAGTTTTTGTTCTGGAGTTAGATGAGGATCAAGTATTGCCTTTTTAGCCTTTATATACAATTCCTCCATTTTTATTCTGTATAATGGTCCTTTAATATTCTTACATACCCAGTTATACTGTCTTTGTATTCTATTGAAAGAACTCATGCTATCAATTCTATTTTAATTCCCATATTGAGAAGAGTGACCTTGATTTCATCATCTCCCGTTGAGAGAACATATACCAGTTGCTGCATTGCTGGGATGAAGAACATATTCTTTAGAGTGTCATCTCCGAAGTTTAACCAGAATGTATGCTTAAATGATTCAGGGATTCCCTCGGAATCATATTTAACCTCTACCTTGTACTTATATAATTGAAGCCCCAATCTGTTGTCAAGTTCTTCAACTACCTCGGAATAGATATCCTTGATTGATTCTTTGATATCTTCTCTGTCTTCTCCCTTGATATCATTGGATTCTTCCAACCCTTTGAGTAATACCTTCTTGTAATCTTTCATAATTAATGCGATTTTTATTTCTTCATTACAAATATAAGCAATTTAATTTATATATATGCAAATTAAAATTAACGGTCAGCCGGGAAGGGTATACCAGCTACTTCGAATGCTTCTTTAGCCTCACGGGAAAGGGGTAATGATTCATTTGAAGTTGCAAGATAAACTGTGCCGTTGCAGTCGCTTACTACTCCAGTAATACCATGTTCGAATGGTAAAAGAGGATGGACTGCTACCATTACTGGTGCCAGAGGGTCCATATCCTCCAATACTTGCATCAGATCTTTCACTGTAAAGGTTGAATCGATTGGATAAGTTTTCATAATGGTGATTGATTAGAATGTGAAATCTGTGTAAACTTCCTTGTCTCCTTTTCGGATTACTTCATGGTTGATGTTCTCCCATTTGTATGTACTGTAGCATTTAGCCTGAGGAATGTATTCTCCTCTGACCCATACTTGAGAGATGTTAGGTTCTTTAACGGGAGTAAGGGTAAAATAATCTCCTCTTTTCAAATCCTTGATTTTTCTCTTTTCCATAGCCTTTAAATTTTAGGGTTTATATCTTTATTTCTCTTTATGCAAATATAATAAAATTATACTTAATATGCAAATAAAAGTTCTCGGTATTGGCATGTGGTAGGGATTTCTAGAACTTTTATATTATAAGGGGTTCTAGTTACTTAGGAAACAAAAATAAGACCTCTAGAAAAGAGGTCTTATGGTCTTTTATTTATTTGGTCTTAGCTGATGCAGGAATTTGAGTAGTGTAGTATCTATTTCCCACTGGTTTAGTTGGATATCTTAGCAATTCATATTTTAGGGCCGAAGTATCGGGGAATTTTATATGGATACGTATGCCTGAATATACTTGCCAACCAGGCCAGCATTCTGGTTTACTTTCGAATGTACTGAATATGTCTATGTTCATCCTGTCCGCTTTAGATTTTGTACCGAATATCTTATTGGTGAAACCCAGTACTACATTCTTAATAATAGGATAAAACTTAGGATCATAATCTTTGTACATATTGTAGCAATAGAGTCTAGTAGCTCTGATTAAAAGCTCTATCTTATCGTTTGTATACATAGCCTGGTATACTATAAGATTCTATCGTATATAAAGAAGTTTGAGGGATCCTTAGTGAATGAATAGGTTTTAGTGTTGAACTCTTTATTGATCACCACTATATCTCTGTTACTTAACTTCTCTAATTCATCCAGGTAATCAAATACATCATCAATTATCCCTAGATTTGCAATGTTTGTACCATCGGAGAACCCGAGAAGCATACCTTGACAGATGTTATCCATTATATCCAACTTGATGTATTTTCCATCTTTGCTTATGGTATCTTCCCATTTTCCATTATCTACATATCTGAAGAGATTGCACCAACCAGTTAGGGTATGAATCTTTATCTTAGTAGCACTAGCTGATACTGATAAAGCTACTTTTGAATTAGTACATAACCATCCCTGCCGGTTTACATTTGTATCGGTGAATACTATGTCTTCGTGATACGGGGGGTAAGGTAATCCGAATACCCTCATTTTTCTACCTTCTTTGAGTAACTGATTTACTCTTTCAACTACCTGAGTAGCATTAAATACTGGCTTTCCTTCCATAGTGAGTGATTCTTATTATAATTATAAGTTGAACTGAACTTCTGCTTTATAATCTGGATCAAAATCCAACTTAAATGGTATCCCCAAGTAGTGAGGACAGGGATTATGCCATATATGATGCTTACCTAATTCATCTGAAGCATTCATTATATTATTCTCCCCAGAGATATAAAACTTTATCTCTCTATCATCAGAGATTATTGCCTTCAAATAACCTTTTACAGTAGTTATTGTAACCTGTTTCTCTTGTGTTTTAACTATTAAGTCCATGGCCTTTAAATTTTAGGGTTTATATCTTTATTTCTCTTTATGCAAATATAATAAAA
>ERZ827088.4101-NODE-4101-length-12519-cov-4.437901_pt1 | contig 12519 bp, 10 predicted proteins | sample MGYA00519922_ERZ827088 | MGnify/ENA primary metagenome ERZ827088 (study PRJEB31778, sample SAMEA3449254) | human gut metagenome | biome: human gut; feature: human-associated habitat; material: faeces | place: United Kingdom | collected 2010/2012 ... | reverse complement strand
TGTTCGTTTTTTGATTGCGATGCCGTTCAGCCCAAAATCGCTACCGTTCAGCCCAAAACAGTCGTTTCACAGTTCATTTCCGGTATGATGATCTCTGTGATGAACCGGTTTCCTTCCACTCTTGCTTCATAAACACCACCGTTCTGCTCTATACTCATTTTGGCATTTTCAATACCAAATCCATGATCTCCTTCTGTCTTTGAAGAAATAAAGACACCTTTTTCTTTTACCGGGTTTTGTTCAAAGTAATTTTGAATAACAACATATAATGCATCATTCAAATATTTCACCTGTACCGTTATCTCTTTCTGCTTCGTTTTCTCCGCCGCTTCAAAAGCATTGCAAAGCAGGTTGTAAAATATTGTACAGATATCATAATTTGACAGAGTAAATGGACTCTGTAATTTTCCATGCCATTCACAATGTACCTCTTTATACTTGCATGACAGATCATTTAAAATTGCCGACACCATTTCATTTCCTGTATTGATATCAAATCCTGTACGCTCCAGAGAATGACTTATTTTTTCAAGATATTCCTGCAGTTCCCCATATTGTCCCTGTTTTCCCAATATTGTCATACAATACAGATGATTTTTGATATCATGGCGGAACGCCCGTATTTCCTTATTCTTTTCCAGAAGCAATGTATAATAATTTGCCTGCGCGTCCAGTATTTTTCTGTTCATATCCTGTTCGCGTTTCAAATATTCATTTTCGCCCGTTTTATGAAACAGCAGTCCGCCAATGATCAGAAAAATAATGCCGCTGCAGATAAGTCCTCCCAGCCAGAGGTTATGGTAAATTGCCTTATATTCATTCATCATTGACAGTTGTGCACAGGTCAGATAAATGAGAGATGCCCCACCACCCAGTATATATAGTGATGCATATGCAGGCGTCGGCAAATGTATCTCCTCCCGATTTTTCTTTCGCAGCACGCCATATATGACTAACAAACCGATCAGCGTTACACTGTTTATTACAGTATACAAGAGAATATTTCCTTGTATCTGCTCCATTGTGAGGCCCAGACAGCGGATAAATACCAGTGAATTTAAAATGTCCAACATACTCACAACAATATAAATGACCGGAATCATCCAGATCTTTCTATATTCTGCCGCATTCAGGCATAATGTGAAGACCGTCAAAATGACAAAGAGCACAGACCGATTCATATTTTCCCGAAAAACAGTCAGTGTCGTAAGCAGCAGCACAGCCGCCAGATAAAAGAAAAATACCTTTCTCTTCTGCTTTATTTTAAAAATTCCGGCTGATGCTATATATGTCTTCAGGAACTCTACCGTAAACAGCAATACATTTAAAATGATCATCCCTTTTTCCTCTTTCTATAAATAGATTGCGTGTTTTTTAATATATTCCATATACGCTTTCCTTACCTCCTGCTGTCTTCGGCGGGATAAGGGAATGCGTGGCTGCAGTTCCTGCAGCACAACCTCCTGATTGCCTACATAGCGGATCGCACGCAGTGCTACCACATAGGATTTGTGCGTCTGGATAAATTCGGCCGGATCAAGCATCTCATAGATCTCCCGCATGGACGATCTGACTACCAGCTCTCCTGTCTTTGTCACGATATAAGTTTCATTATGTACGGCCTCCAGATACAGAATATCTTGGATTTTGATCCGAAATACCTTTTCTCCGGTCAGCACAAGATACTGCTGCTGAAGCTCCTCCTCTGCCGCACAAAGTGCTTCTTCAAGCTGATCTTCCCGGACCGGCTTTTGTAAATACCGGAATGCCCTGACTTTAAAGGCATCCTGCATATAATCGGTATAGCTGGTTAGAAATATCACTTCTCCGTCATATTGCAGCTCCTTTAATTTTGCTGCCAACTCCATTCCGCTTGCCGGCGGCATCTCAATATCTAAAAAGACCAGATCATATTGGTTAAATGTATCTAACAGTCCCTCTCCTCTGAGATACATTGTCACAATACAATCCGGTCTGTGCGCTTCTAAAAGCTTTTTCAGTTGCTCCATGATGATCTGTTCATCATCACATATGGCTATATGCAGCATATTTATCACTTCCTGTTCAATCTGTCTGTATATTCCTTATATTACCAGTTCATAAAGAAATAGCAACTTTTTTTCTATTACAAATTTGTAATTTATTGCTCCACAGAAGTGATATTATTTATGTTTTAGTTTATCTCTCCAGACTGCCTGCTGCTCCATGACAAAGGAAATCCCAAGCGTCGCCAGCGGCAAAAGAAGCACCATGTAATAATAGATATAGCGCGATTTTGCTTCCCACAGAAGCTGGAACAAAAAGCCGCCGATCAGGAGCAGTGCCAGCACACAGAACAGATACTGTTCTAACATTCCTTTCTTTCCGGCTTTTCCTGTCAGGAGTCTGATACACCCCAAAAAGGCAAGCAGGTACAGTAAAAACTGATAGCTGTTCATATATGACAGATAAGGCTGATACCGGTTACCAAACATTAACTGGTATTTTCCATTGGATATCTGCTCGGTATCAACACTTGCGCGGAGTACCAGAAGAGATTCCGCCGTCGGCTCGTTCCACTGGCTGAGTGCTTTCCCTTTATAAAAGGCAAGACAGGCTTTTGGATCTTTTCCAAATTTCCGGATCCGCTCTGCCATGTAAGCTTTGGCTTCCCGGTCTACTGCTTCCGCATCATAGCCGCACTCTGCATACAGTTCCGGTCCGTAACCGTTATACCAGCCGTTCCCCCGGATATCCTCCATCATGCTCATAGCGATCCATGCAGATACCGGAATCCCATCTGAAACCTTTTCTCCCGCCCGCAGCTCATACTGCCATGTCACAAGCCCTCTGCCGGCAAATACAGCTGCAAAGGTCACAAGGATAGCTGCAAGCAACCATTTATCCCATTTTCTGATCATCATCAGCAGCAAAACAATTGCCACTGCGATCAGTACGATCATGGCATTTGCCCGGCATATGACCATCAGACATGCAAAAGCCGCCAGCCACAGCATACGCAGCTTTTTCCGGTCATCCAGAAAGGATGCAAGCTGCCATAAAAAGGCAAAGGTAAAGCAGATTGCCAGAGCTTCTCCGTATAAAAAGGGCAAATACAGATAGATCGGCAGATACAACAGATAGCAGAAAGAAAAGCTGCTGCTCTGCCGGATAGCATGCAGTTTTTTCAGAAAAAGTTGTCCGAAGGCAAGTGCCGCCGTCATAGCAAGCAGATTGGCAAAAACAAGTGCCTTTACGTTCCATACACCTGTCAGACGGAAAACAAGCTCCGTATACAAGGTCAGTCCGAGCTGATAAGGATACTGATCCAGATAACCGCCTGCCTGCAGCGGACTGTAATCTCCTTCTATGAACTTTGCCGCGCTGTCACAAATATACCACGGATCGCTTCCTGCCTGATAGACAGTTCCGTCCTGTATAAAGAGAAAGGCTGCCAGCACAAACATAAGGATAAGCAGCGCCTGCAGCAGCTTCTGTTTCCGATAATTAATCTGTCTGATTCCATAAGAAACAAGTAACAGCAGGAAAAACAAAGCTGCTGCTCCCACCACCGTTTTCCAGACAGAATCCTTCTGCGGGGTTGCGATCTCCAGATATTCCACCGGGAAAAGATAGGAATAACGGAGCGCATACAAACTAAGCCCCAGCAGGATCAGACCTGCCAGAGCTATGATACATTTCATAAAAATGTCTGTTATTTTTTCTTTCATGCAGACTCCCTTTTCTTCACAACGGTACAAGTATATCGTATCTTAAGTAACCGTTGCGGATACTTGTCCGGTTATTTACGGACGATATTTTAGCTTGTATACAGTTGTGCATAAAAGCCCTTCTTTGCCAGAAGCTGTTCATGGTTACCCTGTTCAATGATATTTCCGTCTTTCATCACAAGGATCAGATCCGCATCTTTGATCGTAGACAGTCTGTGCGCCACGATAAAGCTTGTTCTGCCTTCCATCAGACGTGTAAAGGCACTCTGGATCTTCAGCTCTGTTCTCGTGTCGATGGAAGAGGTTGCTTCATCCAGGATCAGCATGGGCGGAAGTGCCAGCATGATACGGGAAATACACAAAAGCTGCTTCTGTCCCTGTGAAAGCATACCGCCGTCTTCTCCGATCACCGTATCATACCCCTTTGGCATACGGCGGATAAACGGATCAGCATAGGCTGCCTTTGCCGCTTCTATCATTTCCTCATCAGTTGCCTCCGGCTTACCCATTTTGATATTGTCACGGATCGTACCGGATTTCAGCCATGTTTCCTGCAATACCATACCATAGGAAGAACGCAGGCTCTTTCTTGTCATATCACGGATATCTGTCTGATCGACGCAGATCTTACCGCTGTTTACATCATAAAAACGCATCAGCAGGTTGATGATCGTTGTCTTACCACAACCTGTGGGCCCTACGATCGCAATATTTTGTCCCGGCTGTACCTGAAGGTTGAAATCCTGAATCAGCTGCTGCTCCGGTGTGTAGGAGAAATATACATGTTCTGCCGTTACATTGCCCTTTGCATCTGACAGCACAGCTGCATCTTCCGCATCCGGGATCTGGGACTTCTCCTCGATCAGTTCAAAAATCCTGCCCGCACAGGCAATGGCATTCTGCAGCTCCGTAATGACCGCGGATACATCGTTAAACGGCTTTGTATACTGATTGGAATAGCTTAAAAAGCTGGACAAAAGCCCGACTGTCATCTTGCCGCCGATAACGGCAAATGCACCTGTCAGTCCGACACCTGCATATACAAGAGCGTTGATAAAACGGGTACTTGGGTTTGTCAGGGAAGAATAAAAGATTGCTTTCAGCGAACATTTCTGCAATCTGTCATTGATCTCGTCAAAGCGGGCGATTGCTTCCTCTTCCTGTCCGAATGCCTTTACGACCTTGGCATTTCCGATCATTTCATCGATCAGTGCTGTCTGCTCTCCTCTGGTTATCGACTGCTCACGGAACATCGTATATGTGTGTGTTGCAATAAAGTTGGCAACAAACAGAGAAAGCGGTGTTACCACAACAACCACACAGGTAATGCCGACATTGAGTGTCAGCATGATGATCAGTGTTCCCAGAATGGTCACAATACCGGTAAAGAGCTGTGTAAAGCCCATCAGAAGGCCATCCGCGAACTGATCCACATCAGTGATCATACGACTGACGATCTCACCGTAAGAATGCGAATCTATATATTTCAACGGCAGATTCTGCAGCTTGTCAAAGGCTTCCTTCCGGATATCCCGTACTACATGATAGGTTACTTTATTATTGATCTGGTTCATGATCCACTGCAGAACAGCCGTGATCAGAACAAGGACACCGATCGCAAACAGATAGCCCTTGATCGGTCCGAAATGCACACCGGTCTCTACGATCTGGTCAATGGCACGGCCGACCAGGATCGGTACATATAGGGTCAGTACAACAACCGCAATAGAAAAGAGGAAGGATAACAGGATCAGCATTCTGTAATGTTCCAGATATTTCCAGACTTTTTTCAGAACATCTTTCTGTTTCATTTTACTCCACTCCTTTCTTATACTGGGATTCAAAGATCTCACGGTAGATCTCACATGTCTTTAACAGTTCGTCATGCTTTCCTTTTCCGACCAGCTTACCATCGTCAAGCACAAGAATCTGGTCTGCATCCATAATGGCATTGGTACGCTGCGACACAATAAACACGGTCGGATGATCCGGCATCCGGCGGATCGCTTTACGGAGGTTGGCATCCGTTGCCATATCCAGTGCGGAAGCACTGTCATCCAGAATAAGGATCGGCGCATGCTTCATGATCGCACGGGCGATCGTCAGTCTCTGTCTTTGTCCGCCGGATAAGTTTTTACCCGCCTGGGAGATCTGCCCGTTCAGTCCGCCTTTGACACGCACAACATCCGCAGCCTGCGCGATCTCAGCCGCCTCCTGCATCTCTGCTTCCGTTGCATCGCGCTTTCCCCATTTCAGGTTCTCTGCGATCGAGCCCTGGAACAATACTGCCTTCTGAAGCACCATGGCAACCTGTCTCTGCAGTTCTTTTTTCGTATAATTCTTTACATTCTTGCCATCGATCAGGATCTTTCCCTGTGTTGCATCATAATAACGCGGAATCAGATTGACAAGCGAACTCTTACCGGAACCTGTTCCGCCGATAATACCGATGATCACTCCCTTTTTCGCCGTAAAGGAAACATCTGAAATAGCAGCCTCACTGTCTGCATGATAAGCCAGTGACACATGATCGAACACAACCGCATTTTCCGGATCTGTCACTTCTGCTTCCGTTTCTTTTTCCTGCCATTCCATGGAAGAATGGATATCAAATACATCTGAAATTCTGTTTGCACTTGCCAGTGCTTTATTGATCGTCACGATCAGGTTTGCGAGCTTGATCAGCTCGACAAGGATCTGTGACATATAGTTATACAGTGCTACCACCTGACCCTGTGTCAGAATACCCTTCTGTACCTGCAGTGCACCTGTCCAGATGAGCACGATGATTGCAAAGTTGATGATGACATAGGTCAGCGGGTTGGTCAGTCCTGAGATAGAACCGGACTTTTTCTGCATTCTGGTCAGTTCTTCGTTTTTCTGTCTGAAACGTGCCAGCTCTTCGTCCTCCTTACAGAAGGCGCGGATCACACGGATACCTGTCAGGTTTTCTCTGGCGGTCAAAAGAACATCGTCCAGCTTTGCCTGTACGGATTTCATCATCGGGATATTCAGATACATGATTCCAAAGACAACGATCGATAACAGAATGATCGCACCGACAAAGCTGAGTGCTGCTTTAAAATCGATCGTAAATGCCATGATCATGGCACCGAATACAACGAACGGAGAACGCAGGAACAGTCTGAGTGCCATATTGACACCATTCTGCAGCAGGTTGATATCACTCGTCATACGGGTGATCATCGTGGAAGTTCCGATCGTATCTACCTCTGAAAAGGAAAGGCCCTGCAGATGGGAAAACAAAGCATGTCTGAGCTTTGTTGCAAAGCCGACCGCTGCCTTAGCACTGAAATACTGCGCCGTTACCGCGCAGGTCAGTCCGATGAGGGCAAGCAAAAACAGAAGCAGGCACATACGGATGACATAGCCCTTATCTGCATGTGCAATACCGGTATCGATAATAGCCGCTACGACAAGCGGTACAAACAGTTCAAAGGATGCCTCCAGCATCTTAAAAAGCGGCGCAAAAACGCATTCCTTTTTGTACTCACGCAAATAGATGAATAGTTTTTTCATGATCTTGTCCTTCTTGTAATGTCATTTTTTCTATGTTAGTATTGTGCTAAATTATAATGATGCTATACGGATTGTTACGTGCTCCGCACAGCGTGGTCTATGACTTTTGACCCTTGCATCATTATATATCAGACAGAAAGGAATTACAAATGACGAAGCTGCTATTTTCAGATATTGACGGAACACTGCTCAGAAAGGACGGAACGATCTCTCCCACTCTTGCCCGGAAGCTCCGGGAAATGGGACAGGCAGGGCATGGCATGATCCTGTGCTCCGGCCGCCCTCTCGACGGCATCCTTTTGGTGCAGTCCTACCTTGAAAGTCTCTCCATTCATTTTCCATACTCCTATGTGATCGCTAACAACGGTGCACTGGTCTATGACTGTAATGAAAAGAAAGCAGTTCTGGAGGACAGACTGCCTATAGAGCTGATCCCGCGGGCACAGGCACTTGCAAAGCAGTACCATGTCCATCTACAGACTTATACCGATCACGAGATCGTCTGCGAAAAAGAAACACCGGAGCTTTTACATTATCAGACGCATGTGAAGATTCCTGCAATCTTTGCACCGGATTATACAAAAGCATTGTCCAGACCTCCCTTTAAAATGCTGGCGCTGAGTCTGGACGGTTCTGACGCACTGAAACAGTTCCGTGTGCAGATACAGACCGCACTCGGAGACGGCGTACAGACAATGTTTTCCGGCGCAGGGTATCTGGAGATCTTCTCCGCACAGGCAAGTAAAGGCAATGCACTGCGTTTTCTGTGCGACTATCTTTCCGTTCCTGTCAGCGATAGTATTGCTGTCGGTGATTCCGAAAATGATATCCCGATGCTCCTTGCCGCAGGGCTCGGCGCTGCAATGCAGAATGCTACCGAAACTGTAAAATCCAGTGCCGGTTTTATTACCGCACTGGATCATGAACATGATGGACTTGCAGAGCTCATCGATACTTATATTTTGTAAGCCTCGGCTTACTTATGCTTCTTTGCGTATTTTCCCGCAGCCTTTCCGGCCTCATATCCGATCTTGTTGAGACCGGTCTGGTTGATGTGGATCGCATCATAATGGTAAGCGCCCGGATTTAAGCCAAACTGATAGGCTGACTTTGATACCATGATAAAGTTTTTATTGGTATCACAAAGCTTTTTCTGCGCCTTTACGATCTCATCCGTCTGTCCGATCGCAGCCTGATTCTGCCCGATCCGGATCATAAACACTTTTTTCACGCCAACCTTTTTCATCTTGGTATAGATCTTCTTCATACGGTTGTTGTACTGCCAGCCTTCCAGCCCCTGTGCAGCATCAGATTCTCCCTGATACCATACCATATAAGTATGGCGGATCTTAATCCCCTTCTTTTTCATATATTTCTTTGCCAGCCTGACACGCCGCTGCGTCTCTTTGACCAGTCCGCGGTTCAGCCATGTATTGGTAGAGGTGCCTCCCCAGCTTGCGGAAACACCGACTACCGGTATCTTTGTCTGTTTGTAATAATTGATACAAAATGCACTGACGAGCGACCCTTTTGTGCTGTATGTACCGCTGTCCTCCAGACCGTTGATCCGGTTTGTGCCTTCTCCGAACGGCTCCTTCATCGTAATACATTTTTTTGTATTGGTGGAGATATCAAATTCATAAGCTGTTCCCGTATCCGGCTTTGGTGCAGCACCGGAATTGCCGCCGGAACCGCACATATTGCTCTGTCCGGCAAAAATGATCAGATCAACCGTATCATTTACCTTTACCGTATAAACCTTTTTGGTCGTTCCGTCTGTCTGCGTGATCTTCACGGTGCCCTTTTTCCGTGCCTCAACAAGTCCGCTGTTTGCCACCGCCGCGATTTTCGGATCACTGCTTTCAAAAGTAGCCGTGTAAGGGATCGATGTGCTGACATATCTTGTCTCGCCTGCCAGCATATTGATCTTTCCCGGTACTTTCGTTACCGTATATTCGATCTGTGTATCCGCTTCCGGATCTGTTTCTTCTGCTTTTACTTCTTTGGGAAGCAAAAATACAAGCCCCAGACAAAGAAGCAGCCCCGCCATCCAAATCTGATTTTTCCTTTTTCCGTTCCTTTTCATCTATAACCCTCTCCTTCATGTCCGGCAGCATATCAGAGACTCCGAACATCTATCAGTATACTGCATATAGTATAAAAAAGGAAGCAGGAGCCTGCTTTTTATGAAACCTTTGATCCTGATCGCCGGAACCATGGATGTCCACAGACGATATTATGAGCTCGTACAGAAAAGCGGTATGAACGCACAGATGCTTTCCTATCGTGCAGGGGAAGCCTTTCCATACAGCAGCCTGCAAAACCTTTCGTTTGATCTGCTCCTTCTGCCCGGCGGCGGCGACTTTGATCCCGCCTTTTATGGAGAAACAGCCGCAGGCGCAAAGCCGTCCGACGGTATGCTGGATCTGATGCAGTTTCAGCTTTTGCAGCTCGCCCTTGTACGCCAGAAGCCCGTGATCGGTATCTGCAAAGGCATGCAGCTCATCCATGTCTTTTTCGGTGGCAGACTTCTGCAGGATCTGCCCGAAGATAACATGCATTATTATCCTTACACAATGGGGGACGCCATTCATTCCGTCCAGCTTCTGCCGCTCCCTTCCATACAGACAAACAAAGAATATGCCATGCATTTCCCATCACAGGAAAAAGCATCTGCTTCCCAACGGGAAAAGCAAATGCTTTTTACACTTCTTGCCAGATTTTCTGTTGTAAACAGCGCACATCATCAGGCTGTTTCCGATCTGCCTGACTGTCTGATCTGCCTGCAGCAATCACCGGATGGGATCCCCGAAACAATCCTGCACAAGGATCTTCCCATCATAGGATTTCAGTGGCATCCGGAGCGTCTGCCAGCCTTTTTGCCGGCTCATTTTTCTGACCTTGTATCGATTCTCCTGCGGTGGGAGACTTCCGTATATTGAATTTATTCCTTGTTTCCCAGCTTTCTTGCAATCTCTGCCACGATCTGACGGATACTTTTCTGCTGACAGTCAATGATCAGATCCGCATACTTTTCATAAAGAGGGATCCTTTCCTGATAGATGTCATATAAGGTCTGATTCTCCCTAAGCGCAACGCCGCGCTTATGCAGATCTCCCAGACGTTCTTCGATCTGTTCGTATGGCAGGGACAGGTAGATGATCGTTCCGTTTTCTGCCAGATGCTGCATGGCATGTTTACCGAACACTGCACTGCCTCCGGTCGCGATGACAGTTTTCTCTGCGTCTATGCCTGCATTCACTTCATCCTCCGTCTGTAAAAAACCGTCAAGTCCTTTTTCCGTGATGATCTCATGCAACAGTTTTCCTGTCTGCTGCTGGATCACAATATCCGAATCCATAAAATGATAGCCCAGATTTTTGGCAAGGACAACTCCGATCGTGCTTTTCCCGACACCGGGCATTCCGATTAATACAATGTTGCTCTTCATGTTGTGTTCCTTTCCTCTTATCGCTGATACAACTTTGTCCATCCATGTTTTCCCGTCTGCCGGAATCCTGTGGAGGTTTTTCAAAATAACTATGCATCCATCTGCATCAGTTTCTTCAAAAGCTCCCAGATCCGCTGGGTGGAAGAAATGCTGAGTTTTTCTTTTGTCGTATGGATATCGTCGATATTCGGCCCGAAAGATACACAGTCGAGTCCTTCGATCTTCTGCGATAAGATACCACATTCCAGTCCTGCATGAATGGATAATACCTTTGGCTCTTTTCCCAGTACTTCCTTATAAGTGCGGACTACCTGCTCGCGCAGTTCTGAGTTCTCTTTATATTCCCAGGACGGGTACTCTCCGTTTGCTTCATATTCGCCTTCACTTTCAGCGATCATATTGCAGAGTTTTTCTTTCAGCGCCTGCTTTGCCGTACTGCTGCTGGAACGAAGAGAAAAACCGGCTTTTACCTCCTCTTCCGGCTCCATATGCAGCGTTGCAAAATTCAGGGAAGTCTCTACCAGTCCCGGCAGATCCCTACTCATTGCCTGCACACCGTTCGGTGCTTCCAAAAAGAAGGACATGACACGGAAGAAATCAGATGCGTCGATCGCTTTTTCATACTGCTTTTCTGCTTTTTCGAGTCTGATCTGTAAACCGGACTCTTTCTTTGCCCATTCCTCACGGAAGGAATTTTCCACAACGCCGATCAGCTTTTTCAGTTCTTCTTCCTTTGCTCCACAGGCGATCTGCGCTTTTGCTTCATGTGGAATGACATTATCCTTTGTACCGCCGTCCATTGTGATCACACGCACATCCAGCTCACGCTCCATCAGATACAGAAGCTCGCAGAGCAGCTTATTGGCATTGGCCCTGCCAAGACCGATCTCTACACCGGAGTGACCGCCCTTTAAACCATATACAGTAACAACATACTGCTCTTTATCGCCGATCTCTGTATAAGCGACCTGCCAGTTTGCATATACACGCAGACCACCTGCGCATGCCACGGTCAGCTCATCTTCCTTTTCGGAATCGATGTTCAGCATTTTCTTTCCCTGCAGCATAGAAAGATCGATCCCCTGTGCACCAAACATACCGGTTTCTTCATCTACCGTGATGATGACCTCAAGCGGCGGGTGCGGAATATCTTTGCTGTCTAAAAGTGCCAGCGCATATGCAACTGCAATACCGTCATCTGCACCAAGGCTTGTGCCTTTTGCGTAGACATAGTCGCCCTGCACAGCCAGATCCAATCCTTCCGTTTCCATATCTTTCTCACAATCCGGCTCTTTAACAGCAACCATATCCATATGCCCCTGTATGATGACCGGTTCTTTTTCTTCCATACCGGCTGTCCCATCTTTTTTGATGATGACATTGCCAAGCGTATCCTGTATATAAAACAGATTTCTTTTCTTTGCGAACTCTGCCAGATAATCGCTGATCTTCTGCGTATTGCCCGATCCCCGCGGGATCTGATCTATTTCTTCAAAAAACGAAAAGACGCTTTTCGGTTCTAAATTCTCTAACATACTATTCTTTCACTCCTTACTAAATATACGACAAAGAACACCGGAATACTCCGATGTTCTTTATTTATATCCCTATAGGATGTCCATTATGCAATCTTAGATTTTGCAATTTCTGCTAAAGACTTGAAGCCTTCTGCATCATTCACAGCCATCTCAGCCAGCATCTTTCTGTTGATGTCGATTTCTGCGAGCTTTAAGCCGTACATGAATTTGCTGTAGCTAAGGCCGTTCATTCTTGCTGCTGCATTGATACGAGCGATCCAAAGCTGTCTCATCTGACGCT
>ERZ827088.4099-NODE-4099-length-12520-cov-5.906939_pt1 | contig 12520 bp, 10 predicted proteins | sample MGYA00519922_ERZ827088 | MGnify/ENA primary metagenome ERZ827088 (study PRJEB31778, sample SAMEA3449254) | human gut metagenome | biome: human gut; feature: human-associated habitat; material: faeces | place: United Kingdom | collected 2010/2012 ... | reverse complement strand
CTTCGCCATAAAGAAGTCTTTTGCTTTACAAGCGTATCATTCCAACAACTACAAACTTTTATGGATGATCCTAAAACGAACCAAAGCACCCCAGATTCTTTCCGGCGATATTGTCGCAATGACTTTCATTGGCAAACTGGTTTCTGTATTCGTCACAATCTACACGATCTTCGTTGTTGCAATCGTGACAGGTGTTGTGGTCAATTATTACGGACAGATCGTAGAGATGCAACGTCGTGAAACAGCAATGATGTTCCTGGATAAATTAGAACGTCTCCCGGAACTTTCCAAAGAAGACCTGGAAGACATCTCAAAAAGAGTACAAAAATTCCGCTGAGTGTTCACTCAACGGAATTTTTGCTTTCCACTTTTTCTTATCTTTATGTCTTCTATTTCTCGGATACTTCTGAGTTTGTATCTCTCACCTGCGGAATTAATGAAGCTGCCAGTTTCCCTTTTCCACGATGTGTCAGATATAAAATTCCAATTACAGAAAATACAACAGCTCCGACAAAATTCACCATAAGATCTTTCATTGTATCTACGATTCCAATGTCTAAATATCCGCCCAGATTCCAAGTCTCACCGTTGATCACAACGGACTGAACATCTACATTGATCGGGATATTTGCTCCTGTCGGATTCAGCTTTACTGAATTGATTGCCGGAACAATCCAGTCTTTCTGCATATCCATTCCGAAGAACCAATCCATACTGAATTCAAAGAACTCCCACAAAACACCAACTGTCATTGAAAAACAAAATGCAAAAAATGCCACGAAATATGGGGACATCTTAATTGAGAATCGATCACTTCGGTTGAATAAATCAATCAGTGCAAACCCGATGGCTGCCATCAAAAATCCATTCGTTGTATGCAAAATGGTATCCCATACCGGAATCTTTACATAAAATGCATTGATTTCTCCAAGTATCTCTGCCGAAAAGATAAAGATCAGAATCACCGTTTCCAAACCAACCGGAATTGTCACTCCAAGTTTCTTATCAATAAACTGTGGCACCATAAATAAAATCAATGTTAGAATCCCAAGAAACATATTGTGATAGTTTCCAAGAAAGAATTGTCTGATAATTGAGACAATAACCAACATTGTCAGTATCATCTGAACTTTTGTTCTATTTCTTGCTTTTTTACTTAATTCGCTCATTTCTTCCCCCTTTTTTCTCAACACATGCGGTCAAAAACACTTTTTATTGCATATTTAGGATATACCGCATCTTTTTTCAACAAAAGGTGGCAGGCCGAAGTTTAAAATAACAGCTTCCACATATGCCTGACACCTTTCTATCTATCGTTTATAGATTCACTTTAATTTTACTTCTGTTTTCTTCTTCTAATAACATAAATCATTCCACCGATCACTGCGATTGATCCTGCAATCATCAGAATCCAGATGTAGCTGATGCTGTCTCCTGTCTTTGCTGTTTTCACCTGTTTTCCTGACACTGAAGTTCCTGTTGGTTTCTTTCCGGCAGTACCTGTCGATGTTTCCTTCGAATCGGTTGGATTCTTTGTTTCTTCTTTCTTCACGATCTGATACTCTATCTGATAGTCTGTATCCTCTCCGTGAAGCACATAATTATCACTCTGTTCGCCGATCATTCCGACAATAGTGGCTGTATATGTTCCGGTCTTGATTTCATTTCCACCTTCTACAACCGCCTTGCAGTCATCTTCGAACAATACCCCTGTAAATTCTGCAGACACATTTGCTTCTTTCCCTGTATCAATCACAGTTCCGTCCGTATTCCATGCAACGCCCAGTGGTTTTGGCTGTACCTGCAGCGTTCCTGGTTTAAACAGTACTGTGTAATTCACATTATCTGCTGTCAACGGAGTTTTTTCTGTAATATCATAAAGACCGACCTTACAGTTTTCTTTTTCTGCATTTCCTGCTGTCAATGTGACATTTATTTTCAAATCCTCTAACTGATCATCCCCTGCCAGACTTCCATCACTGATTGACCAGGTATACTCTGTAATTGTCTGTCCGTATTCTTTCTCGGTTCGCTCCGGACTGATTGTAAGCTTTCTCGGCAATACAGTTACAGGAACTGATGACATAACTGTTTTATAATTCGGATTAAATGGAGTGAAGATCATCTCCTGCTCACTCTGGTTCTCTGCTACCGTAAGCATTGCAGTATTATCTGCAAAACGAAATACACCATTACCTGACTGACCTGTACGAACTGCCTTTCTCAAGCTATCTCCATAAGTCACTTCTACTGTAGGGAAAGTCACTTCCGGATCTGCCGGAAGAATCTCATATTTCCATACACACACACGTCTCATGCCGGAAAAGATATAATTCGCATTTGTCAGTCCTATTGCAAGTGCTTTATAAGAGCCGACTTCTGTACGCTGTGCATTCAGCAGTCTCTTAATCTCACAGCTGTCATTTTCTAAAAGACTGTCTGCTTTCACGTTTGCTTCTATTCCACATGCATTTCCTGTATATGTATACTGTGCTGCCGCATTCCATTCTATCTCTGCTTCCTTTGGTGATACATTAAGGAATGCTGGACGAACTACAACATCATAATTACTATTTGATGCATTATCTTTCAGAATAACATATTTTCCTGCATTTCCATAAGCACCAAGAATGTCATCTCCATCTTCATCTATTGTACTTCCTGACAAAATATCTTCCTGTACGATTGTTGTTGCTTTCAGTGTCAGTCCAAGACTATCAACTGTATCTCCCGGAAGAAGTTTCTCCTTTTCTGAATCACTGATCGTAAATGTAAGATCTTCACTTGTCAATATCTCTCCGTATGTCTTTGCTTTCTTTTCTGCATTGACAACAATTCTCCGTGCACTGCTGCTTTCATCAATCGCTTCACTTTGCAACTGTTCTATCTCCTGGATTTCCATTTCATCTGTTGCATTTGCTGAAACGACTTCCGACTTTTTCACTGTTTTTACCGGAACGCACATAGTAACACTTTTGTATTTTTTATTATCTGCCGGCTGAAAGATCAGTTCAAATTTTGTCTGATCTGTCACTTCCTGATCTGTCACAACATGATCTGCATCTTTGAATACCCATGCCCCTGCCGGTGCATCTTCAATCCCTTTTAATGTAGCTTCTGCCAGTGTCTGACCATATTCAACTTCTACTTCCGGTGTCGGAAGCTTTGGTTCAAATATCAGGTTGCTGTTTGTCTCATAGATCAACCGTGCCATTGGATCATCAATAAAGTTAAGCATTACTGTTCCAAGGAATCGGTTGTCAATACAATTGCCTTCGTCTTTAAATAATCTCGGATTAATTTCCCGTGTCAATCCTAACGGTGCTCCTCGTGAGCAAGAAGTATAATTAAATACCCAAGAATTGTACTCGATCGGATGGCTTGTATCCTGTCCTGTTGTTTGCTTCATTGTTTCTAATATATACGGCCACTTCTCACTTCCATATGTATTATATGCATCCTGAATATACACATGATTTTTTCCATCATCATATAATTTATACGCATATTTATAATCTTTATATTTTATGTCATCCCAATTCGCAAGGTTAAATCCCATCGCACGTTCAACCGAACTTTCGTAGTTCTTGGTTAGATTAAATCTTCGAAGAAATATGATTTTTCCCCTTGCTTCCTTCATTGATGGGATATCCCCTCCACTGTAGACCTTGTCCTTATTTTTTTCAATAAATTCAGCTACCGCATGCTCTAATCCAATTGTAGAACCGGCATCTGATTTTACTGTAAGAATGACTGTTTCTGACTTATGCTTCTCTAAAAAGCCGAGGGAGGTATTGAGGATTGACTGTAATGTAAGATCACTTCCGTTTTTTTCCTGACACTGCCATAATTCGCCTCCATGTACTATCTTTACGTCTGCCACAGAAGCATCATCTTTTGTCGCATTTGCACGGATATCAAAGCTGCGTGCTCCCATATTTAACTGTTCATCATAATAAAGATTCTGACATGATGTAATGGATACCTGTGGTATATCATCCTCTACAACTCCTGCTGTTCCTGTATCATGTGTTGCCGGAATATTTACAGATGATAAAAGTGCATCATCCGGAATATTTGCCATCCAGTTTTCTGCATAATAGTACTTCGTCTTCTCTGTGTTTCCTGCCAAAATAGACAGATCTATTTTCGTTCCTTGTTCTCCAAGCTTTAATCCATTAACAGTCTCCAGAATGTACAAACCACTTCTTGCATTCTGAATCAGGTATGTTCCATCCGATTGTTTGAAAAAACGCCAAAGCTGGCTTGTATTTTGATTATGATCAAATTCTTCTTCTACCCACAAATTAATAGTGGTATTCATTCTTCCCGATTCTGATTGCACATCAAGAGCAAGTCCTGTATCTTTTTCTCCTTCTGAAATGCTTTCGATTTGATAAGCATTATAATCCTTAACCCAGGTCAGCTTCCATTTACTTGTTGTTCCCATTGTATAAAAATGAGGAAGTGCACCAGGAACCAGACTATCCGCCATTCTGTTTAAAGCTGCCAGTTCTCCGGCTTTGTGAATCTCACAGACGGCTGTTTTATCATCTTTGTGCAGTACCTGACTTTCCTTTCCCGTAAACGGAACCACGGATTTTGTAATCAACCAGACTTTTCTATTTTTCTCATCTGTCTGAATGATCTTTGGATTGTTATTATTCAGTTTTCCTTCATATCCGATCCATTTTCCACTGTTTCTATTTTTAATATAGTACCTCGCATTTCCATTTGCATCATTACCAATATAATAAAATGCAAACTGACGGTGATTGTTTCCCTTTACTTTACTGTCTGAAGACTCCCATAAATGAAGTACTGCACCGTTGTTTTTACTTTTACCATCTACATCTGCAAAACGGTCCGTTCCATCAACTTTAATATGTTTAATTCCATACCATTCATTTTCTATATGATCTAACCGAAAACGACAATTATCTCCTCCTGAAGTATCCAAATGAACTACACTGTTTTTTTCTGCACTATCGTTTACATTCCAGCGATATCTCGTATTTTCCTCAAGTGTAATAAATAATTCATTTCCTGTCTCCATCGTCTGTACACTTTTTCCACCGGAATTCTCTGCATTTACACTGACTGGTATTCCTGTAAGTGTGATTGTCATACATATGAGCACTGCCATTATTCTTTTGATTTTTTTCATGTATTTCTCTCCTCCTCATCGTATTTAGGCAACTCCATTTCTTTTTATTATATTTTTGATATCTTTTTTTACAATATTTCTGACACGAATTGCCCGAAAATGGCACGAATTGTCATTCTGTGGTATACTAGTTTTAGATTTTAACTTAACTATCTGCTTGTTATCGGTCATGTGTAGTGTGTAAAGTAATATTTCCTTCAAGCAGATACAACTCTGGGAGGATTTTCATATGACAATCGCTATTGTTGATGATATTAAGGAAGAACGTGTTCTGCTACGAACACGGTTAGAAAAGATTTTTCATCAGAAAGATATGGGATTTCATTGCTGTGAGTATGAGAATGGGGAGGCATTTCTTGAAGCTTCGAAGGATCAGGACATCACAGTTTTATTTTTGGACATTTATATGGATGGTGCAAATGGGATTGAAATTGCAAAGGAATTCAGGAAATCGAATAAAGACTGTCTGCTGATCTTTACAACAACATCCTCGGATCATGCGTTGGAAGGTTTTCAGGTTCGTGCCATGCACTATCTTGTAAAGCCCTATACCGAGGATGAACTTTCTTCTTTAACTGATGAGATTTTGTCCAGAATCCCCACTCCCGAGAAAACACTTCCATTGAAAGTAAATGGGAGTGAATTTCAAGTACCGTTTAAAACGATCGTCCATGCAGATCATTTTTCTCATATGATCCACATTCATACAACTGCAAAAAAAGAACTTGTCATCCGACAATCCTTCAGTTCTTTTACTGCTCCATTAAAAGAAGATTCCCGCTTTTTTGTCTGCAACAGGGGAACGATCATTAATATGGAACATGCAGTTGATTTTGATGGAACGATGTTTCTATTGGATGACGGAAGCAAGATTGCTGTCAGTCGAGAACTAAGCAAACTGGCACGACAACACTTTATGGATTATTTATTTCAAAGGGGGGATTTCTAATGCGTACAATAATTTTTCAGGCTTTGGAATTTACAGTTCTGATTCCGGGCATGTTGCTTGCATATCTCCCTGTGAACTCATCTTTAAAGCAAAAACCTAAGAAAATGATTGCCTGGATGCTTCCTCTTCTTGTCATAATTTCTTTTTTGAGTGGATTTGTATGCAACAGATTTCATTTATCAACAAGAATGATTCTTCTGCCGCTTCTGTTTCTTACGTTTATCCTGTATCAGGCAACACTGCGAATCTCACTATGGAAATCCGTCAGCATCTATCTTGCTGTCTGTGCAGTTTTTTCTTGCTTTAACAGTCTCGCAAGAGCAACGTCTGCTATGCTTAGCTTTAATTCTGAAGAACAGGCTTTTTCTGGATTCTCCGTATTTGCTGTCCTATATAACATTTTCTGTATCCTTTTTGTTATATTGATCTGGCATCCGGCTTCTCACGTTGTCAAGGACATGGTCGAGGATGAAAATCTTGCCCAGACATGGTATGTATTCTGGGTACTTCCGGTTCTTATCATCGGATTGAACCTTGTTCTCATTCCAAAATATAATACGATTCTGCACACACAGCGTTTCTTGCGCGGATACATTGTGATTGTTTACGCCCTTCTTCTTATTCTCGCACTGTTTTACACAATGTTTCTGATGATGGCTAACATTTTGAATAAAAACCAAAAACTGCAGCAGGAAAATCTGTTTCTTTCTGTACAGCAGGAACGATATGAGAATTTAAGATCTGCAATCGAAGAAGCAAGGCAGGCACGACATGATATTCGTCATCATTTCGTTCAATTATCTGTCATGGCCGAAGATGGTAATCTCGAGAAGATAAAGGACTATCTGCAGAACGCAATGGATAAAATTCCTGGCTTTGATTTTCATTTCTGTGAAAATCAGTCTGTTGATAATGTGATCGGATATTATTATGCGTTGGCTCAGAAAGAAGAGATTCCGTTTGATGCACGTGTCGATCTGCCTCAGGAACTTTCTGTAGATGAAATGGATCTGTGTCTTATCCTTTCAAACCTTCTTGAAAATGCATTGGAAGCCAGCCGCAAGACTACAATGTCACGGCAGCAGATTTTGCTTGAGATCCGCCAGCATTCAGCTTCTCTTCTTTTAATTCGGGTTGAGAATAATTTTGATGGAATCATCAAAGAAAAGAGCCATCTGCTCCATTCTACCAAACGGAAAGGTCTGGGGATTGGTACCCAGTCTGTCCGCAGAATGGCAGAAAAGAACGATGGTTCTTGTAATTTCACTTATGAAAATGGAGTCTTCACTGCAAAGATCATGCTTCGTGCTACTCTTTAGGTTGCTCCTCTTTAATATGTAAAGCGAAGGGCTTTTGATCAGTCTTTCGCTTCTTCGAGTTTCTTTTTCCCAGAAAGCATTTTATGTCCTGAATAAATAGCCATCCGGCTTCTTCCTATTATTTTTAAATTTGTATTGTTGAGTGACTACGCTGTGGAGTCAGAAAAAACTTCTTACTGCGACTGCCAGCGGAAAGCAGCGTGTTCCTGAGCAGGTGCACGAAGATTTCCACTTTCGAGTTACAAACGGTCAACGGGCTGAGGTAAAGCGGGCCTGCACTGCGAAGGAATATCTCTGTTTTTCGCATCCGGTTCGCCACAAAGAAGCTTTCTGATTTACAAGCATATCTCTCCAACAACTACAAATTTAAAATACAACCACCAGCAGCATTTTAAATTGTTCTTGTCCATAAACTGCATGTGGATGTTTTGCAGGCATTACAATCGATTCTCCTTCATGAAGAATATATTCTTCTCCATCAATCGTAATCTTTCCCACTCCGTCCAGGCAGGTTACAAATGCGTCTCCACCGGATTCATGTGTGCTGATCTCTTCATCTTTATCAAACGCAAATAAGGTTACACTGAGATGCTCGTTCTGTGCCATCGTCTTGGAAACGACCTGGCCTTTCTGATAATCGATCTGCTCCTTTAATGTTACTACTTCTGCTTTTTCAAAATTTTTAATTCCTGCCATCTTTTTTCCCCTTATAAAATTCTTCCGTCAATCGAGATCGTTACGACCTGCCATGGAAGAAATTTTCCACTATTTTTTAAAGCTTTTACTGCTGCATTCTCCAATCCGCCACAGCATGGTACTTCCATTCTGAGTACCGTCACACTTTTTATATTATTCTCTGCAATGATCTGTGTCAACTTTTCACTGTAATCAATTTGATCTAATTTAGGACATCCGATCAATGTTATTTTTCCTTTCATGAACTCCTCATGCATATTTGCATAAGCATATGCAGTACAATCTGCAGCAATCAGTAATTTTACATCTTCAAAATATGGTGCATTAACAGGAACAAGTTTAATCTGACACGGCCACTGCTGAAGCTGGGACTGCACCGTCTCCCGAGATACCTCTTCCTGTAAACCACGCCTGTTAAATTCGCGGATTGCCTGTCCAGGGCAACGATGCACAGCGGAATGAAGTTGATCTGCTTTATGGGTTTCTTTTCTTTCCATATTAGCTTTTACTGCTGCCTCATCATATGCCGCAGCTTCTCTTTCTATAAAACTGATCGCACCGGTCGGACAATTTGGAAGGCAATCTCCCAGTCCGTCGCAATAATCATCACGCATCAGTCTTGCCTTTCCGTCAACCATACCGATTTCCCCTTCATGACAGGCGGTCACGCATATTCCACAGCCATTACATTTTTCTTCATCTATCTGAATCACTCTTCTTATCATATTATATCTTCTCCCTTCAATTTCTATTGCAATTATATTATAATAAATTTAATATTTATGTGGTTATAACCACGAAAGGAGATTTTTATGAAACTTTTCCACACTCCGCTTTTCCTTGGAATCACAGAATCCGAATTTGAGACCATGAAAGAATTACATTCCATGCGTTCTTCTTTTTTCTTTAAAAATGGAACTATCTTTCATACCGGGGATCTGATCCACGAAATCGGAATCATTGAATCCGGTAGCGTAAATATTGAAAATATTGATCTTTTAGGCAATAAAAGTATTTTAAGCAATATTTCACAGGGGCAGATTTTTGCCGAAACTTATGCAATCTGCCATGAACCGATGCTGGTCGATGTCGTTGCTATAGAGGATACACAAGTTCTCTTCGCTGATCTTGATATTCTCCTTAGCAATCGGTATGCTTCTCAGCCATGGCACGCAAAAATCATGCAAAATATCCTGAAGCTTTCGGTACAGAAAAATCTGGTTTTATCGAATCGTATTTTCTGTACTTCTGCTAAAACGATCCGCTCCCGCCTTTTAACTTATCTGTCCATGGAATCTGTCAAAGCCGGGAATACTACCTTTCAGATCCCCTTTGACCGACAGCAGCTCGCTGACTATCTAAATGTAGATCGTACTGCCCTTTCCAAAGAACTTGGGAAAATGCGGACTGATGGGATTCTCGATTTTTATAAAAATAAGTTTACGCTGCGGTCTTTCTGAATCCCTGACTGACCGCTGCATAAACTTTTCCTTTGTCTTTTCCTCTTCCGGGATACATTCCCGGCTATTTTTTAATCTTATATGTTCAGACTTTTATCTTTCTGCCCACTTGTTCTCCCAGCTTCACCAGCGTCTCATACCCGGCTTCTGTATTCCGGATCAGATCTTCATCCGGCTGTACTTTGCCCGGTTCTGTCATCAGGATCACAGTTGATCCCCCAAACTCAAACATTCCCTTTTCTGTTCCACGGCAGACCCTGCAGTTTCTCTGCTCATGATTTTTGATCTTTCCTACCATCAAAGCACCAACTTCCATCATCAGCACCGTTCCAAGAGTTTCTGTCTTTAACAGACAGTATTCCCTTGCATTCATTTTGTAGATCGGACAGGCATCATTCGCCACCGGATTAACTGTATGAAGGATTCCTTTTATCTTCTTCTGCGAAGACTTTATTCCATCTGCCACATAGCAATAGCGATGATAATCATCCACCGTCAACCGCAGGATATAGATCCAGCCACCATAATAATGCTTTGCCAGATGTGCGTCCTGAAGTAATTGCTCTGCTGTATAAGCCGTATGCTTGATCTCAAATTTTCCTTTTTCACAGATCGGATATACACTCACTTTTCCGTCACACGGACTGATCAGCACTTCTTCATCCATTTCCACCGGACGTTCTTCTGCTTTGATCTTTCTTGTGAAAAATTCATTATAAGAAGCAAACTCCTGCTTTTCATATTGACTGAGATTGATCTGATTCTTTTCAACAAATGGACGGATTGCCACTGCAGAAAGTCTTGTACTCAGAAACGTTCCGCCAAGCTTTGATACCCAGGGACTGAGAAAAGGACGGATCAGAAGTCTTGTCGCGGTATGCGTATAAATAAACTTCAGCAGCCTGTCCTGTCCCGTTGTTCCCTTTGTTCGGTTTCCATTTCTATCTACATAAATCATCGTTTTCTTTCCTCTGTATCCTGCCTTACTGACATACATGTAAAATTTTAAGTACTGCGGCTGCCACTATTACTACCAGCACTACCAGTGTTGCATTTTTCGGCTTTCTCAATTTAAAATCAGTAATAAATAAAAGTCCGACTACGAGTACCGCTGCATGAAGTGCTACCATAAACTCTTTTCCAAGCAATGGGCGGAACACTACAACCAATGGAAGAATGATCGCCATGGATGTAATCGGAAGTCCCTGATAACATGCACGCTTCTCATCGGTCTCTTTCTGTCTGCACTCTTCCGTCACATTAAACCATGCCAGACGGATCAGTCCTGCAAGGACATAGAACATCAAGATCACCATTCCGATCGGGCCTCTCATCCCAATACAATAACAGATGATCGCCGGTCCTACCCCGAAACAGACGATATCACACAACGAATCAATCTGGATTCCAAAGCATTTTTCTTCTTCGGTACGATCCTTTTTCGTCCGTGCGATCTTCCCGTCAAACATATCACACAATCCCGAAATTGCCAGACAAAGCACGGCCAGATTCAGATGTCCGTTTACTGACAGCATCATTCCCCCGATGGATACCATCAGACTTACATATGTAAGCACTACCGTATAATCATAAATTCCTAAAAACATAATCTCTCCCCTAATCTTCTTGTTGGTTTCTTCCTATTGTAAGATATGCCACACAGGTCATCACTGCACTGATAAGCATCTGTGCATAATAGGAAATTCCTCTGCTGAGCAGCATTGCAGGAAGTAATGCTTCTCCGAAAACCGGTGCAAACATCACCAGATAAAGAGACTCACTGATTCCCATTCCTCCGGGTAAAGGCAGCATATCAACAGAGACAGATATGACAGACTGCAAAATCGTAAGGGTTATGATGGAATATCCATGAAATCCCAGCGAACGGTATACCCAGTATGTAACTGTAAATAACAGAATCCTCTGCGCCATAGTGATCAGTAACACTTTCAGGATCACCAGCTTGTGACTTGCCCAGAAAGCCGCAGTTTCATGATACTGGTCCATAGACGCTTCCAGTTTCTCAAGCCGGGTTGTCTTTGGCTTAAGGAAACGGAAATGTTCAATAAGTTTCAGACCTTTTACCATGATCCATTTCGCCAGTCCAGGTGCAAATACAAGGATCATCATGAAAGTAACGCAGAAAATATTCAGACCTACACCCAGGTAAAACACCCACATGTACTGGCCAAGATATCCTTCCAGAAAGCCTCTGCCAAAAATCCAGATTACAATTCCGATCACTACCAGAACCGCTTTATAAGTAATCGTGACAATCATCAGGACCAGCGTAGTGACAGGAATCGGAAGTTTGTCCTTTTTCATAAAATAAATCTGCATTGGCTGTCCGCCGGATGCAGACGGTGTGATACAGCTGAAAAAGAATCCCACAAAAGAATACAGAGCACAATGCCCCATCTTTACTTTTGCTCCGAGAGTCCGCATCATATAGAAGATAATTACAGACTCGCCAAGTATGAACAGTACCACACAAACCACGCTGATCAGTAAGTAAACCGGATCAGCCTGCCGTACTGTATGAATAATCTCTCCCAGATCCTCTCCCTTAAATACCATATATACGGTAATGGAAAATATAAGGATCAGAAAAATGGTGTTAAATATTGCTTTCTTTTTGTTTCTCATTTGCTTACACTTTCTTATACAGTTTTTTACAGCATTCGTCTGATTTCTATACCCGATTCATGCATGTCGCAGTGTCTGATATATGTATATTTCTGATATGAAACACATAGTAAACAGTAACGTATTCCTTACAGAACATTTGCCCTCAAATACTATAGCAGCAAAAATACTATAGTTCATCTATTATATCATACCCTGACATTTCTGCATATCATAAATTATGAAAATATTCGTTACTGTTCACTCCGTTCACAGTAACGTAGCCAAAATTCATTCCAGATTG
>ERZ827088.4093-NODE-4093-length-12529-cov-3.352654_pt1 | contig 12529 bp, 9 predicted proteins | sample MGYA00519922_ERZ827088 | MGnify/ENA primary metagenome ERZ827088 (study PRJEB31778, sample SAMEA3449254) | human gut metagenome | biome: human gut; feature: human-associated habitat; material: faeces | place: United Kingdom | collected 2010/2012 ... | reverse complement strand
TCGTCAAACAATCCTTCCGCCGGGATCGGGATCAGGGCCAAAAAGGCACTGTAACAGACAATACAAAGGGCGGTCTTTGCAAAGAAAAAGTGCCCGAACCGGAACCAGGAAATCAGCAGTAGGGGAATATTCAGCAGAAAATAAAGAATGCCCGCCAAGTCGCCGATCTGCTGGATGGCAGGGAAGAAATGCAGCAGCAGCATTCGCAGCAGCTGCGCGATTCCCAGGAACCCCCCGCTGTACATATCATGCGGCAGAATGATCCAGTTCATGGAGGCGGAAAACAGCAGGGAACCCAGGATGATTTGAGCGGCTTCCTGCACCGGATGTCCCTTATACAGCTCCAGTGCCGTAGGGCTGTCATGCGTTTGCTCCATTTCTCATCTCTCCTTTTCGCTCTGTGGAGAAGCCCTGGCACAATCTGTGCCAGGGCTTCTCCACAACTTGATCTTACTCAGTCACCAGGCCGTGTTCCACCAGGAACTGGTGGGCCACCTCCTGGGCGCTCATGCCGTCCACGTCCACTTGGGCGTTCATGGCAGCCATGGTCGCCTCGTCGATGGCACCGTCCAGTCTGGACAGCACCTCGGCCAGTTCGGGGTCGGACTCCAGGAGCTCGGCATCCACAAAGTTCACAGCGTAGTAAGGCGGGAAGAAGCTCAGATCGTCCTCCAGCATAGTGAGGCCCAGCTTGGACAGCAGAGCATCCGTGGCAAAGGCGTCCACCACGTCCACCTCGTCGTTTTCAATGGCAGTGTAGCGCAGGCTGGCATCCAGTCCGGTGACATCCTTGAACTCGGCGTTGTACTGGCTTTCCAGAAGAGGCAGACAGTCCTCGCGCTGGATAAACTCTACGGTGCATCCCAGCCGAAGCTCAGGGGACTTCTCGATCAGATCAGACAGAGTGGTCAGGCCATAGGCCTCGGCGGTCTCGGGCTTGACGCTCATCACATAGGTGTTATTGAAGCCCAGAGGAGCGGAGGTATAGATGTTGTGGTCTTTCATCATCATATCGCTGACAGTCTGCCAAACTACGTCTTTATCGGTATTCATGGGCTGGGCCAGCAGATTCATCAGGGCGGTCCCGGTGTACTCCACGAACATATCGATGCTTCCCTGTTCCAAGGCGTCAAAGCAGACGGCGGCCCCGGCCAGACCGAAGCGCTGATCCACCGTGTAATCGGTGTTGGCCTCGATCAGCTCGGTATAGAGCTCACCCAGAATATTGACCTCAGTAAAGTTGGAGGTGCCTACCACGATGGTCTTGTCGCCGCTTCCGGTACTGGAGGGGGCAGAAGAAACAGACCCGCTTCCGCTGCCGGAAGAGCCGCAGGCGGCAAGGGAGAGGGACAGCGCAGCCGCTGTGAGAGCGCAGGTGATTTTTTTCAGGTTTTTCATGACGCAAGAAACTCCTTTTTCTTATTTTGAATTTTAAAATCAAGAGATCAGCCCAGATAGGCTCAGGCAATGATGGCGGCATAGGATGCCGCGGAGACAGCGACCAGGGCAAAGCACAGCCCGCCTGCCACTGCCTTGCGGCGGGTCCGGACAGCTTTGCTGAGGTTTTTGATCTGGTCCTGAGGCAGCAGCCCCTCGCTGGTGAGGGCCCGTTCCACGCGGCCCAGGAGGTAATCCAGAGTGAGGGCCATCACAGCGGAGGCGACCGCCCCCATGACAGTCATAGGATAATTGAGGGAGTTCATACCCAGCATAATGAACCAGCCCAGTCCGTTGGCTCCGGCGAAAGCGGCGATGGTCATGGTGCCTACCGCACCCACGGCAGCGATACGGATGCCGGACATGATATAGGGCGTGGCCATGGGCAGCTCCACTCGGCCCAGCTGCTGCATGCGGGTCAGTCCGATGCCCCGTGCCACCTCGAGGGAGACAGGAGAGATGCTGGAGATCCCGGTGTAGGTGTTTTTCAGAATGGGGAGGAACGCATAGACAAACACCATGAAGATAGCCAGTGTCTCACCGACGCCCAGAAAGGGGATCCCCATGGCAAGCAGGGCCATACAGGGGATGGACTGCATCACATTGGCGATGCCGATGACCACGCTGGAGACCTTTTTGCTTCTGGTGATGAAGATACCCAGGGGGACGGCAATGATGAGGGCGAGAACCACGGCGAAGCAGGTCATGGCCAGGTGGCGCAGGAATTCCTCCACCAGACTGTCCCACTCCTCTGCATAGATCGTCAGATAGGGAAGGAAATTCTCCGCCAGACTGTCCCACCACGATGCGGGGGACTCTATCAATGCGCTGCTGCTGCCCATATAACTCCGCTCCTTTCTCCCGCAGTATGCTCAGGGACGAACTGCCTGCTCATAGTGGCCAGCAGACTGCTCTTGGTCAAAAATCCCACAAGGGTCCGGTCGTGCTCGATCACGGGGATAATGCCGGACACATCGTAGTCGATGGTGGAGATGATCTCTTTGAGAGTGGTATCCCCCTCCACCGCGACGTAGTCATCGGAGAGGTAGGTCTCGGCGGAGCCAGAGCCGTCTTTCTCCGACATCAGCTCCTCCAGCCAGAGGACCCCCAGCAGACGGTCCCGGCCGTCTACCACCAGCAGGCTGTCTACGCCGCTCTGGCGCATGATCTGCAGAGCCTGGAGCACGGTCCGCCCCCTGGAGATGGTGATGGGACGGCGGCGCATAATGTCCCGGGCCCGGATATACTCGGGGTTGGCCCACAGACGGTTGGCACCAATAAAGTCCGTGACATACTGATTGGCGGGAGCTTTCAGGATCCGCTCCGGGGTGTCGCACTGGACGATGTGCCCTTCCTGGATAATGCAGATGCGGTCGGCCAGCTTGATGGCCTCGTCCATGTCGTGGGTGACGAATACGACAGTCTTTTTTGTTTTTTTCTGGAGCGTATGAATCTCGTCCTGCAGCTCGGCCCGGGTCATGGGATCCAGAGCGGAGAAGGGCTCATCCATCAGAACGATGGGGGGGTCCACCGCAAAGGCCCGGGCTACTCCCACGCGCTGCTGCTGCCCGCCGGACAGCTGAGAGGGGTATTGGTTGCGGTAGGTGTCCGGGTCCAGATCGACCATTCGGAGCATCTCAGTCACCCGCTCAGAGATCCGCTCGCTGGGGTAGCCGGCGATGCGCATGACCAGCGCAATATTTTCCTCCACGGTCAGATGGGGGAAGAGGCCGCCGGCCTGAACGACATAGCCCACCAGGTTGGGCAGCTGATTTGTTTTGATGCGGTCCACCGGCGTCCCATTGATGAGCAGCTTGCCCTTCTGCACATTGAGCAGCTTGTTGATGCTCTTGAGAAGAGTGGTTTTTCCACAGCCGCTGGAGCCGATGAGAACAAAAAATTCACTGTCCTGAATGGTAAGATCCACGTGGTTCAGAACGGGCCTATCTTTGTACGCCATGGACACATTTTGAAACTCAATCATAAGCGTGTCTCACGATCCCTTCTTTGTTATGGCGGTATCGTAACAGAATTTCAGTTAATGTGACCCTAGGATTCTGCCTCTGGAATTAAGAGTGTGTTAGTTCAGGCAGGGACCCACCGCCCGCTGGGAAGAAAAAGACTGCCCGCCCCCTGCAAGACGCAGGGAACGGACAGTCAGGGACGCAGGTGCAGAGGTCAGGCCTCGTCCTCCTGCTTCTGGCGGATCATGCGGTAGCCCACGCCGATGTGGGTCTGGATATACTGGGGGTGGCTGGGGTCCACCTCCAGCTTTTTGCGCAGAGTGGCCATGAAGACGCGGAGAGAGGGGGTATCCGAAAAGGCGGAGCTGCCCCAAATCTCGTTGAGGATAAAATTGTGGGTGAGGACCTTCCCGGTATTTCGGGCCAAAAGGCAGAGCAGCTTGTACTCGATGGGGGTGAGATGGATCTCCACCCCATCTCGATAGGCACAGCCGGCAGCATAGTCGATCTTCAGGTTCCCGTTCTCGTAGAGGCTGGCTTCCTCACTTACCTTCTGGCTGTCATAGCGGACCCGGCGCAGGGCGACCCGGAGCCGGGCCAGGAGCTCGTCCACAGAGAAAGGTTTAGTCAGATAGTCATCGGCGCCGGCGTCCAGCGCGGCCACCTTGTCGCTGTCCTCGCTCCGGGCGGAGATGACGATGATGGGCAGGTTGCTCCAGGTGCGGACCTTTTTGATGATGTCTACCCCGTCCATGTCGGGCAGGCCCAGGTCCAGCAGCATGACGTCCGGGCGGTAAGAGAGGGCGTCCACCAGAGCACTGGCCCCTGTCTTGGCCCGATGGAACTGATAGTTCTGGGTCTCCAGAGTGGTGGCGATGAGGTTTCCCACCGCTGCGTCGTCTTCTACCATAAGAATGTGCGGCTTATTCATACATTTTTACCTCCGAGGCCCTCAGGGTGAAACGAAATACTGACCCGTGGGGCTGATGATCCTGAACTGATATCTCACCGCCGTGAGCGGTGATGATGGACCTGCACAGGGACAGCCCCAGGCCCAGCCCCCGCCGGCCATCTCCGCGGGAGTTGTCCGCGGTATAAAACATATCAAATATTTTCTGCTTGGCGCTGTCCGCAATACCTGGACCGTCATCGGAGACCTCGACCTGCACAAAAGGACCGGCCCGGACAGCGGACAAGGAGATGTGGGAACCGGCAGGGGTGTACTTGATGGCGTTGTTGACCAGATTGATGACCACCTGGACGATGAGCCGGGCGTCCATATCCGCCATCAACAAATCGTCCTCCAGTTCTACAGAGATATGGTGCTGCTCCGCATTGCGGTCCAGATGGGACAGGGCTTCATGAAAGACCTCATCCAGAAGCTCCGGGCGGATGTTCAGAGAAACAGAGCCGTTGCCCATCCGGGTGAGGGAGAGCAGATTTTCCACCAGGTTGATGAGCCACATGGAGTCATCGTAGATGGAGCGGTACAGGTAGCGCCGCTTCTCCTCATCCAGCACGGCCCCGTTCTCCATCAGGATGCCGGCGTTCCCGGATATACTGGTCAGTGGGGTGCGCAGGTCGTGGGAGATGGCCCGCAGCAGATTGGCGCGCAGGGTCTCCTGATGGGCCAGCTCCTCGATCTGCTGCTTGGCGCGCGCCGTCAGCTCCTTTTCCAGCGCCAGTCCGCACTCGTCCAGGATGGCTACTGTCAGATTTTTTTCAAAGGAGTCCACCTTCTGAGCATTGGGGATGGCAATGCCAACCACCGCCAGCACCTTGTCAGAGCCGCGGACCGCAATGTAGAGGCATTTAGAGCTGGGAAGGGTGTGGGTGGTAGCGCCGGCGTGCTTGTTGTTGTTCCAGACCCACTCCGCCACCGCCCGCTCTGAGGAAGTGAGATATGCAGACATATCCCCGCCTTTGGAAACGGGGAACAGCATGGCCTCCTGCTCCAATCCGTCCTCGTCGGCGGAATAGATCAGGACGTCCCGCTCCAGCAGCTTTTTCAACTGGGTGGCCGTGACCGCCAGGATTTCCCGGCTCCCCTCCGCCTTCTGGAGCTTCTGGCTGGTCTCCAGCAGGATCTCAGTGCGGTATGCCTTTTGGGCGCTCTGGATGGCCTGCCGTTTGACACGGGTGGTAAGAGAGCTGCCCAGCAGCGCTACGGTCAGCATGACGGCAAAGGTGGCGATATAGCTGGGGTCGCTCATCAAAGTAAAATAGGGGTAGGTAAAAAAGTAATTGAAGATGAAGACGGAGCAGAGGGATGCCAGCAGGCTGTAGCTGTGCCCCGTGGTGGCCATGGAGATGGTGAGGACGCCCAAGATGTAGACCATGATCACATTTTCAGTGGAAAAGCCCGCTCGCTGGAAGAGAAAGCCCACGGCGGTGCAGGCAGCCAGGATCAGGAGGGCCTTGAAAAGATCTCGGACGGAGAAGCGCTCCTGGAGAAGATAGGGCTGCCAGGAGTGGCGGGCGGGCCGCTGGACCTGGTCCGGGATGATGTAGATATCCAGGTCAGGAGCCAGCTCTCCCAGACGGTCCATCAGACTCTTGGCGCCCAGGAGGGGGCCGCGTTTCTGGGGACTGCGGCCCAGCACGATCTTGGAGATCCCGCTGACTTTAGCGTATTCCGCGATCTGAATGGCGGGGTCATCCCCGTAGACCGTGCTGATCCGGGCGCCCAGCTCCTCTGCAAGATGCAGATTGTTCCGCAGCTGCCGGCGTTCCTTGTCGCTCTGGCCCTGAAAGGAAGGAGTCTCCACGAAAAGCGCGGTAAAGGCGCCGTGAAATGCCTCTGCCATCCTGGCAGCAGTGCGGATGACCTTCTCGTTGGAGGGAGAGCCGGACAGGCAGATGAGAATGTGTTCCCGGGCCCTGGGGGGATATCTGTCCCCACCGGAGGGCTTCCGCTCCAGGCGGTCAGCGGTCCTGCGCAGGGAGAGCTCCCGCAGGGCGGCCAAGGTCTGCTCGGTCAAAAGGTGCCCTTCCCCTCCGCCGATGGTCCCGGCCCGCAGGCGCGCCAGAAGGTCGGAGGGCTCCAGATCGACGATCTCCACCTGGTCAGCAGAGTCAAAGACCTGGTCCGGGACGCGCTCCGGGGCGGAGAAGCCGGTGATGGAGGAGACCACATCGCTCAGGCTTTCCAGCTGCTGCACATCCATGGTGGAATAGACGTCAATGCCCGCGCGAAGCAGCTCGGCAATATCCTGGTAGCGCTTGGCGTGGCGGGCTCCCTTATTGTTGGAGTGGGCCAGCTCATCCACTAGGATCAGCTGGGGACGGCGGCGGAGGGCGCCGTCCAGGTCAAATTCGCCCTGCCCTCCACCGGGAGGGATGAGGGGCGGGAGCCGTTCCAGTCCTCCGGCCAGTGCCAGGGTATCAGGATAGGCGGCGGGTGCCAGAAAGCCCAGCACAACGTCCGTGCCCGCCTCTTTTGCGCGGAGGGCGGCGTCCAGCATAGCGTAGGTCTTCCCCACTCCGGCGGCGTAGCCAAAAAAGATCTTCAGTCGACCGGAGGACTCCTGTTCCAAAGTGTGGTCCCCGGGAGTCAGCCCGTCAGGGCGGGGCTGAGGATCAGAACGCAAGGTATCACCTCGTCTCTTGCTTGGGTCGTTTGTATATTATAGTATAACACAGGTGGTATCAGCATAACATTGGCATTTTTGACGGGGTGTAAAGATTACATTAAGGAATCTTTATTAATACAGTATTTATGCACAAAAAATTCTCTTAATCTGGCGCTAATGTCCGATGTGATATAATAAGAAAAAATGCGGGACAGCGCGTGGCCCGGCTGCCCGCCCTGCGGACAGCCGGGCCCTGGATGAACAGCCGCATAGGAACATATCAGAAGGGAACAGGAGCATGATGCATGCTGCGGGGGGATTCTGTGCCGTCTTTCAAACATGACCGTGTCACACCGGCACAAATCATTATTTTAGGATTCCTGTTGCTGATCTTTACTGGGGCAGTGCTGCTGATGCTGCCCTTTTCCACCCAGGAGCCCGGAGGGGCCTCATTTGGGGATGCGCTGTTCACCGCCACTTCCGCCACCTGTGTGACCGGACTGGTGCTCCACGATACGGCGCTTTACTGGTCACCCTTTGGGCAGCTGGTCATTCTTCTGCTGATCCAGGTGGGCGGAATGGGAGTGGTCACCATCGCGGTGGCGATTTTCATGTTTGCGGGCAAACGGATCGGGTTGAAGCAGCGGTGGGTGATGCAGGAGTCCATTTCCGCCCCTCAGGTGGGCGGCATCGTGCGGATGACGGGGTTTATCCTAAAAACCGCCTTTTTGATTGAAGGGATTGGGGCCCTGCTTCTGGCCCTGCGGTTCTGCCCGCAATTTGGTCTTGGAAGAGGACTTTGGTACGCGGTGTTTCACTCAGTGTCCGCGTTCTGCAATGCGGGCTTTGATCTTATGGGAGTAAACTCCCCGTTTTCTTCCCTCACAGACTACGTAGGCGATCCTTTGGTGAGCAATGTGATCGCTTTTCTGATCATAATTGGCGGCGTCGGCTTCCTCACCTGGAATGACATCAGGGAGCACAAGCTCCACTTTCGACGCTACCGGCTGCAGAGCAAGCTGATCCTGACCACCACGCTGGCCCTGATCCTGACAGGGCTCCTGTTCTTTCTGCTGTATGAGTTCGAACAGGGGCAGTGGGTGGACATGTCCCTGTGGGAGCGGATCAACGCCGCGTTTTTTCAGTCCGTGACACCGCGCACCGCAGGCTTCAACACAGTGGATCTGACTGGCCTGAGCCAGCCCGCCCAGCTGCTGATCATCCTGCTGATGCTGGTGGGCGGTTCACCGGGTTCCACAGCAGGCGGCTTCAAAACCACTACGCTGGCGGTGATGCTGCTGGGGATCCGGGCAGTTTTCCGCCATAAGGAGCGGCCCCAGTGCTTTGGAAGGCGCATCGCAGATGAGTCGATCCGAAACGCCTCTGCCATCTTCCTGCTTTATCTGCTCCTGTTCCTGACAGGGGGCATCCTGATCTGCTGCATAGATGGCGTACCCCTGATGGCGGCGCTGTTTGAGGCGGCGTCCGCCATTGGTACCGTTGGCCTGTCGCTTGGGATCACGCCGGAGCTCTCCGGGGCGTCCAGGCTGATCCTGATTTTTTTGATGTATTTCGGGCGTGTGGGCGGCCTGACCATGATCTATGCGGTCACGGCCAAAGGCGCACCGGAGCTGTCCCAATTCCCCCAGGAGCGGGTCACCATAGGATGAGATCGGAGAGGAACAAATCATGAAGTCAGTGCTTTTGATCGGGCTGGGACGGTTCGGCCGCCATATGGCCCAGAAGCTCCGGGAACTGCACCATGAGGTAATGGCGGTGGACCGGAATGAAGAGCGGATCAACGACGCCCTGCCCTTTGTGACCAACGCACAGATCGGGGACAGCACCAGTGAGCAGTTCATTGCATCTCTGGGGGTCAGTAACTTTGACCTGTGCGTGGTAGCGATTGGAGATGACTTTCAGAGCTCCCTGGAGACCACCGCTCTGCTCAAGGAATACGGCGCTCCTTTTGTGCTCTCCCGGGCTGCCCGGGACGTCCACGCCAAATTCCTGCTGCGCAACGGTGCGGACGATGTGATCTATCCGGAGAAGCAGACGGCCTCTTGGGCCGCGGTCCGGTACAGCTCTGACCATGTGTTTGACTACATCAAGCTGACACCGGACCATTCCATCTATGAGACGGCGGTGCCGGAATCCTGGGTAGGAAGGACTGTGGTCCAGCTGGCGGTGAGGCAGAAGTACCGCATCAACATTCTGGCCATCAAGCGCAGCGGCACACTGGAGCCCCTCCCAGGCCCCAATCACACCTTCCAGTCGGATGAGACCCTGCTGATCCTGGGGGATGACCGGGACATCCAGAGATTCCTGCATGTCTGACAAGCGATACCGAACGCGGCAGGGAGGCCGGTCCGGCCCCGGAGTTCTGTTGGTCCGTAGCGGAGGGGGAGTTCCCCCAAAAGCTCCCTGCTTCCAGTGTTTTCGGAACTGTGACAAAATAAAAAACTTCTCCCTCTGCGTGTGTCCCTGTCCGGGGATGAGGTAGAGAGCGGGACGGCAGAATACGACCGCATGGCGCCACGGCGTCATGCGGTCGTATTTTGATGATGCTGACGCTTGTCTAGAGGCTGTCCCCCTGGGACGGTGTATCCGCTCGCCGGAGGTCAGACAGGCGCTGTTCCAGGACGATGCCGGCCTGATTCAGGATCCCGCGGATCAGATTCTGCTCAAATGCCTCGGGGAGAGGATAGTCATCGCAGGGGATGCCTACAACAGCCTGAGGCCCGCCATGGCTTCGTACTGCCAGGTAAAGGCATCTGGAATTGGGCAGGGTGTGGGTCCCTGCCCCGGCGTGCTTGTTGTTTTTACACACCCAGTCGGCCACCGCCTTCTCCTGCCCACCCGTATAGCGGGAGAGGAGATTGGACTCTGTTTCCGGATAAATGCGGGCCTGCATCAGCTGGCCGTCCGGGTCCATGGGGTAGTAGAGGATCGGCCTGTCGAGCAGCTTTCCAAGCTGAGAGACCGCGATGGCGAGCACCTCATGTTCGCCAGATGCCTGCTGGAGCAGCTGGGTGGCCTCCAAAAGGACCTCGGTGCTGTAGTTTTTCTGTACCGCCATCCTGGCCTGCGTCTTGATCCGGATGGTCAGAGAGCTGGTAAGAAAGCTGGAGAGGAACATGATAAAAAAGGTGATCACATAGCTGGGATGAGCATCCAAGCTGAAATAGGGCTCCGTAAAGAAAAAGTTGAAGGTAAGCACACTGAGCAGCGAGGAGAGAATGCCATAGAGGCGGCCCTCTGTCCAGGTGGCGGTGAGAAGCACCCCCAGAATATAGACGGTGACAATATTGGTCTCTCCGAAGCCCAGACGGGAAAACAGCTCCCCCAGAAGGGTGGCTGCGGCCAAAATGCCCAGCATTTTTCCGGTGTCTTTCCAGGAGAAGGAGAGCTCCGAGGGGGCTATCTTCCATTTGGGGCGGTAGGCAGGCTGTCGGTCCGGGATAATGTAGACATCCAGATTTGGTGCCAGCTCGGTGAGCCGGTCTACCAGGGCTTTCTTGTTCCACCAGCCGCGCCGCCGGCGGTGGTTGGTGCGGCCGAGCACGATTTTGGTCACGCCGCTGGTCCTGCTGTAGTCTGCGATCTGGGCGGCGGGGTCATCACCATATACTGTGGCGATCCGTGCCCCCAGATCTTCCGCCAGCTTCAGATTGGCCCTCAGGCGCTTCCGATTTTCACCGCTGAGCTCCCTGGTATCCGGAGTCTCCACGAAGAGAGCGGTAAAATCTCCTTGAAAGGCCTCGGCCATTCGGGCGGCGGTACGGATGACTTTTGCATTGGAGGGGGCGCTGGACAGACAGACCAGGATATGGTCGCTGGGGTTGAGAAAGCCCTCCGGATGTTGCTTTCGGGCGGTGCGGTTGAGGCGGTCAGCGGTCCGGCGCAGAGCGATCTCCCGCAAAGCGGCAAGGTTCTGCTTGGAAAAGAAGTGGCCCAGGGCTTGCTGAGCCTGGGCGGCCCGGTAGACCTTGCCCTCCTCGAGCCGGGCGATCAGGTCGTCCGGCTCCACATCCACCACCTCGACTTGGTCGGCGGAGTCAAATACCCAGTCTGGGATCCGCTCGTTGACCGTTACACCGGTCAAGCTGGAAACGAGGTCATTTAGGCTCTCCAGATGCTGAACATTGACGGTGGTGTACACATCGATCCCGGCGCGCAGCAGCTCTTCAATGTCCTGATAGCGCTTGACATGGCGGCAGCCCTGTGCATTGGAATGGGCCAGCTCATCTACCAGGATGAGCTGGGGCTTGCGGGCCAGAGCGGCGTCCAGATCGAATTCCCGCAGGGTGATGCCCTTGTAGGATACGACCAGGGGAGGAAGGCACTCCAGACCTTCCACCAGTTTCATGGTGGCGGGTCTGATATGGGGCTCAATATACCCGGCCACTACGTCCACGCCCATATCTTTCATCTGGTGGGCCATCTCCAGCATGGCATAGGTTTTCCCTACCCCGGCCGCATACCCGAAAAAAATGCAGAGATGCCCCCGGCCTTTGCGTCTCTCCTCATGATGGATGACCCGGAGCAGCTCGTCGGGATCGAGACGTGTTTCGTCCATAGGATTCCCGCCTTCTGAATTTGTATCTAATCTCATTGTAAAACAAACGGGATAAAGATGGCGTTTGCATATCCGCCGCCGCATTAAGATTGCATAAAGAAATCCGTTATTCGTCTGTCAGACGGTATCCTACACCGATTTCAGTCAGGATATACCGCGGCTTGGCCGGATTTTTTTCCAGCTTGCGGCGCAGCCCCGCCATCAGCGCCCGGAGCGCCTGGGTATCGTTTCCGTATCCGGGGCCCCAGATTTCCCGGATAATCACGGCGGTGGTCAGCACCTTTCCCTGGTTTTTGAACAGAAGGGTCAGCAGGGAGTACTCCATCGGTGTGACATGGATCTCCGCCCCCCGGAGAAACACCCGGCGCTTTTCCGCGTCCAGCTGAAGCTCACCCACCTGAAACAGGGTTTGGGTTTTGCCGCCGCCCTGCTTGTACATATGCCGCAGCGCCACACGGATGCGGGCCAGCAGCTCGGTCGAGGAGAAGGGCTTTGTCAGATAGTCATTTGCTCCAAGATCAAGTCCTTCTACCTTGTCTGCGATCTGGCTCCTGGCAGACAGGACAAGCACCTTTGTCTCCTCATCTCTCTGCCTGAGTTCCCGCAATACATCCATGCCATCCGTACCCGGCAGATTGAGGTCTAATACAATAAGATCGTATTTTTCTGCAAAAATATAATCCAAAGCCTCGTCCCCATCATAACAGGTATCAACCTCATAGCCTGCTCCATATAAGCTTTTTGCTACTGTATCACACAGCTTCTTCTCATCTTCAACAATTAACAATCTCATGATAATTTCTCCTTTTCTTAACAAGGATTTTACATCTCCTATTGTATAATCCAAATGTCGATAGGTCAAATACAATACCATAAAGAAGGAGCTGTAACTTTGAAACCAGAGAAAAATATACTAAGAATAGCCCGGTTTGTGCTGCTTGTCACCGGAATAAGCTTTATTTCCTATGGTGCAGCCA
>ERZ827088.4091-NODE-4091-length-12535-cov-2.622196_pt1 | contig 12535 bp, 6 predicted proteins | sample MGYA00519922_ERZ827088 | MGnify/ENA primary metagenome ERZ827088 (study PRJEB31778, sample SAMEA3449254) | human gut metagenome | biome: human gut; feature: human-associated habitat; material: faeces | place: United Kingdom | collected 2010/2012 ... | reverse complement strand
AAGCAAAGCGCACAAGTTGTATGATATTGGTCAATGCATCGCTTTCTTCTTTGGTAATGGAACGCCTTACCACTTTAGGGTTAACTATGGCATAAGAGTTCCAGAGTTGTTTGGATGTAAAATGATTGTTTGCCATTTTAAGTCTGTTCTCCAAATCCTTTAGCATCGAATAGGTTATAGGCTCTCCCTCATTGTTGTAAATGATGCGCAGTGCCTCTATTTCGTCATAGTATTTTTTACAAAAATCTTCAATGAATGTATATTCTTTTTTATCTTCAGAGGCCATAATGGTAATAAGTTCACCGTTACCTGTTTCTGACTTTTGCATGGGAAATGACAATGATTGCGCGAAAGTAGCCATTAATAGCATGTCGGGATCATTAGTATTTAAACCAGATTTTATTGCTCTATTCACGATAGGCTCTATAGATTTTAAGTGTGCAGCGATATCATCTGAACGTCTCGATTTATAAATATTATTAATATTGAGAATTAGTGATTGTCTTAAATTTCCACCAAATCCAATTAAATCATAAAATTGTGTGCGTTCCTCAGGACTCATTGTCCTATCAAATATTGTTAAGAACATTGACAATGTTTGTGAATCGTAGTTAAAAATATCTCTTATAGCACACAGTAGAGCAATCCACGGACGATTTGAATTACGAGCACATTTCAATAAATTTTCGATATTCGCATGTAAATAATTTTCTACCTCTTGAATAACAGTTTCATCTTTCTCTGATAATTTACATGAAAAGTATGAATTCCACACTTGTTGTGATGTATAGTCATCTAGTTCAAATGTTGAAAAAATATCTTTAAATGTATTGTATGCAAATTTATATAAATGTATATTTCTAAAAAGTTGCGCTGTTGATAGTTTAAAAATATAAAAGAAATGCTTGTGTACAATTTTAATTTTATTAATTTCTAAAAAGGCAAATATAAGAATGAATAATGATTCAAAATTTCTTCGTTGCTTTACAGATAATGCTAATTTTGCAATTATACCGCAATAATATATCGAATCATATTTAGATGCTATAATCAATTCTTCTAAGGAATCACGTGCTCGTTGTGGATCTCCTATTTGTGTTATTAATTCAATATAAGAGAGAAAGTATGCATAAATTTCACATAATTCATCATACTTTATGGCACCAACGCGAGCTATAGATAGCATTCCCATAGTTGAAACATAGTCTACATCAGTCAAAAAAGATGTTTCTTTATTTAATGAATATTTTATTAATTCAATAATTTCTCTATATGCATTTTTTGAAATATTAGGAAATTTAGATAAATCAAAACTAGCAAATCTTAATTGTGAATTATTTGTGGATATAAAATCTTTATAAAGTTGTAAACCTTCTCCTGACAAATCTGTAATTTCATTATCATGAGAATTTTCAAAATACCTAATAGGTGGTGATTTAGTATATATTTTATTATATACGCATAAAAATAATTTTGTGAAGCGGAGCTCGCCAGCTAAAGCAATCTCAAACAATTCATAATAAATATCTATAAAATCGTTATATGGTAAGGTATTTAAATATGTTATAGATTCTATGAAGTCATCAACCAAACTTTCGATTTCGATTTTGAATGCATCATCGTCCATTTGGGCAATATTTTTCATGATCTTACGAACTGTTAAGATATCCATTATGCACCTTATTAAATATATCACCAAGAGTTGTTTCTTGGTTCATAGCTGTCAGGTCTTTTGGGGGCCTCCAAAAAGTACAAGACTATTCCCAACGTCAAAACATTGTAGATAGTTTTTGAAAAATGGCAAACAAAATCATTGCAGTCCGGCCAAGAATAAAAAATAAACCTATAAACATTATGTAATTTCAATATGTTGCTTTGTCTGCAAAAAGTGGACAGACATGAGCAGGTTATGATCAATGAAGGTAGAAGGTTACCCCTTTTAGCCGGATAGCAATGGAACAAAGTAGGCAATTTCGTGTATTATCGTGCCGAAGCCACCCCCTCCACCATATCCGCCACAGCGGCGCAGACATCGGCGTTCACGAGGAACGTGGCATCCTCTTCCGCGCCTTTCTCCGCTTTGGGCAGTTTCAGACCAGACACAGCCAGCCCGGCATCCAGCGTGAACTCCAGTTGCCGGTCGGGATCGGCGTCAGAGGTGGCCACCAGATGCAGCTTCTGGATAGCCATGCCTTCCTCAAGCGCCTGAGCCACGGCGTTCAGACTGTTCTGCACGGCGACGGCTGCTTTTTCCTCGGCCTGTTCGGAAGCGGCCAGGCTGGCGGAACCCATCGGATGCAGCGTGTAGTCTTCGCACGGGTAACCTTCCCCGCGCAGGATAGCGGCAAAGAGTCTCGGCATGTCGCCCGCAGGCGTGAAGGGCGCGGCATCAATGTCGAACGTGGTCTTGAGCAATGCTAACACGGGCTGACTCGCCTTTTTAAAGAATTTTCTAAAATTTCAAAATTTGAATTCCGTGATTCCTCTACGAATTTTTTTGCATGCGCCCATAAAAGCGTTTATACTTCGAAGGCGTGAGCGGTATTACCCTAGCCGCTGTGGTGGATTTGCAAGCAAATGTACCCGCGAAAATGTCCCAAGATGAATTTACTCCACCATGAAGGGGAGTTTTGAGCGTAATGTGTTATAAACTGTGGGTAGAGACATCTAACAAAGGAACTTTTATGTCTACTATTTCAGATAATAATCACGAACATCTTATGCTAAAAGAGTCAGATGCCAACCATTTCAAGGCTGAACAGGCTAAAAAAGAAGCTTATGAACGTGCCCGTGAAAGGTTTGAGAAAATCTGGCAATTAATACATGATCTGTTTGGTGACGTGGTAGCCCTGAGGGAAATGCGAGCGTCTTTACCGGAAATGGCAGTCGTCGTGAAGGCTATGGCTGGAAAAAGGCCTTTGCTTGAACAATTATTTCATGAATTTCTCCAACTTGTGGCTAATGGCAAAATTAAGAATGTCCAGGCATGTGATTATAATCCCGACCATATTTTTAATGCCTGCCAGCACCAGATTATACAAATCACCTGTTTAAATAATGATCCTGGTAGAGCTGATTTTTATAAGTATAATCTCATTTCCTTTTATATTTCTATGAGCAAAATGCTGGATGCCTGCGAACGCACTGAAGCGGCATATCCAGATACATTTCCGACCCTATTTCCCGGTCTTGGTCACTTCTTTGAGGATGCTTATAGTAGCATAGGTCATTTGCTCTCACTTTATGACAGAGTTTTTGCGTTAGCGCGCTACGGTTACAAATTTTCAGGATCCCAATTATATAAATGTGGCACGCGCCATGAATTTTCCATGCTCATGGAATTGAGGCATACGCTCTATGAGGGAACGCCCCTGGATACCGGCGAGGCCAATCCATCCAATGTGGCTATGGCAGGTATCCGCCAGTTCATTGAAGTCTGGCTGCGTAAATCTTTTGATGCTTGGATGCGGCCGGACGACAGCCTCATACCTCTTAGTGCCATTTTCACGGCTTTGCGCGACAACATTAATGAAATCAAGAACGACCACATTGCTGGCGGCATTAAAACCATTGAAGATGACATCAACAGTCTGGCCGCTATCAATGAATGCGCCAATACCTTCCTTCATTCCAACTTACGTCAGCTTTTCTGGGTACCATACATCGCCTTCTGGTATCTCACTCCGACAGTGCATTATTATAGTGATTATTACACCCCAAAAATCGGCACTTGGCATATCGTTCCCCCTTTCATCCCCAAGCAATGTAAGTGCTGGCAAGCCATATATAAAGCCATCATGAAGCCAAAGGATAGACAGGAGTAAAGGATGTGAGGCGTAAAATCCTTGATGTCCGCTGGTACGGGGGAGTCACCGGTAGAACATTGATGTGTCTGCGGGTGGGGAAAATCCAGAATGATGGTGAATCACATCTCATAGGCATATATAGCTTGGTTCCCCTACTTTAACGCCTTACAAGCAGGCGTCCCTTTTCCGCATCCCACAGGCAGTCGATGAGAGACGGCACAAATTCCGCCCTGGCGGTCAGTTTGGCGGTGATGGCTTCTTTCAGTTCTTTCTTGCGCTTGCTTCCAACTTTTTTGCCGGAGGCGATTTCCTTCCGCACGGCTTCGGCAAGCTGGAGCCGGATAACGGCCCCGGAAGCCTTGCGGGTATCCAGACGAAAGGAAAAGCCGGAATAGCGACCATCCACGGCGGCCAGTTCAAAACCGTCCGTATCCAGCGGATCGCCAAGCGCCACCCAGCCGAGGCGTCTGCCGTCAGCATCAATATCAGGCGTAAAGGCGTGTTGCCGCAGGGCATCCAGTGCAAGCCCGGCTGCGGAATCGGCCTTGCAGATGGTCAAGGCTGTATTTGAAGACATGAAACCTGACATGAGTAACTCCTTGTCTTTGTTGTGATGTTAGAGAGAAAAATGATTCATGCCGCTTACCTCATGCGCGGACGTGAAATCACAAATCCATGTACGCCGCCGGAGGATGAAGCTGTCTGAACGGCGGCTTTGGCCTGCGGAGCCGTGAGCTGTCTGTATGCCTCCACATGCTCCAGGGATTCCGCAAGGCTGTCAAAGGTGGCGTTAACGGTGCGCGCCCCGTTGATGATATGGTTTTTCTCGTACTGGACACGAAGGCCGATTTTGCCGTTTCCTGCCTGGAAGACGCGCAGTTCATACATTTCGTCGTCTTCAGCATCCAGCTTCAATATATGTTCGTGTTTGCCATAGAAATCCAAACTGCTGGGAGAGAAGCCCGCTCCCACAAGCCGGTCATGGTATGATTGGGAGGCGTCGGGGCTTGAGGGAATCTTCTCAGCGGGCGGCGTTTCTTCAAGCCCGCGTTGTGCGGCGTCATTGCGGGCAACCTGTATGGCCGCTTCCCGCGTCTCGAACTGCTTGAGTTTCATACCGCTCGGCGCGGTCGCCGTGCTGTGCCACTGATCGTCCTCGTACAGACTTTGCCCCAGGGAACCGATGCTGCTGTTGAAATAGGTACGGCGCAGGACATACCCGTTTTGCAGTGTATAGCCGTTGTGCTGATTGGAGATGGTGTACTCCGTTCTCCCTTCACCTTCGCCGTATTTGAGCGTGTGAGCCTGTTTTTCCGGCGGCGCGGCGGGAACTGCGGCGGCAGCGCTGTCTTCCTTCGGATGGGGCGCTTCCGCTGTTGTCGGCTGTTCATCGGTCAGAGAGGTTTTCGGCGTCCAGGTGGAGACGTAGCTCGAATCATCCTGCATCCGCTGCAATTCCCGGATGACCGCGCTGTGGTTTTCCCGTGCCAGAGCCAGTTCTTCCTGCTGCGGAAACTCCTTGCCCAGAGCGGCCTTGACCGTTTCCAGTTCGGCCTTTTCCTGCCGGGCGTTCTCCCGCTGCGTTTCCACAGCCTCATCCAGCCCCCTGGCCAGAAAATTGTCCATGCGCTGAAACAGACCGGCCAGACTGAACTTTTCCTCAAAATCGTAGAACAGATTCCCCGGCCGGAACTCCCGTTCGCCCGCCCCCCGAAGCGAAAGCTGAAAACCGTCCTTGCCGCTCATGCGTGTTGCCGCGCGCTCGACAGAGACCTCAAAACCGCGATAGGAGCCCAACGGAAATTTTGCGCTGGAATCGTGGGTGACTTCCTTCACGCCTTCAAGCAAACGGTCTTTTATCTTTTCGCTGTCCTTTGCTGTCAAAGTCTTGCCGTCAGCCGTCAGCTCCACCATGATTTTTTCTTTCCCCTTTTCCATGACCGTGCGGGTATGGGAATCCCTGCGGCGTATGTTTTCCGCATACAGAGTTTCCTCTTTGGCAAGCCGTGTTTCCGTGGAAGCAAGATACTTGAGGAGGTCGCGCATCCGGTGCTGGCTGCGCTGATGCTGCGAATACAGAGCTTCGAGCTTGCGCAAGTCGGCGGCAAGCTGTACCTGCATGAGGATAAGCGGATTACCGGATGCTGCGGCTTTCATTTCGGCGGCATTGGCGGCTTCCGAGGCCACATCATCAATGACGCGCTGAAGCAGATCGCCCTTGCGAAACTGTTCAATAGCGGCTGACTTGTACTCTATGCATTGCCACATCCGCGAGTCGTAAGTCATCTTTGTTGCATAATTGAATATCTTCACTGTAAAAGTGTCAGGATTGCGTTCATAAAACATATTCCCCTGACGTATAATTCTTCCATTTCGTTGCTCAAGGTCACTCGGCCTCCAGGGAGCATCAAGATGATGCGCGGCCACAAGCCTTTTCTGCACATTCATGCCAGCGCCCATCTTTGCGGTTGAGCCAAGAAGAACACGAACACGACCTGTGTTCATATCGCTGAACAGCTTTGCTTTCCGTATATCCGTGTTGGCGTCATGGATGAAGGCAATTTCCTCGGCGGGAATCCCCGTTGCCATGAGTTTTTGCTTCATGTCGTCATACACGGAGAACTTGCCGGACGACATGGCGATGACCTCATCCATATTGACGACACCGGCAAGAGCGTCGTCTCCGTCATCTTCGGTCATGTCTTCCTGTTCCGGCGTTTCGCGGACAAGCGTGCCGTCCACGTCGATAAGCGCTCCGGATTCCAAATCCTGCCGTTCGCTCTGAGCGGATGCCGGAGCCTTCCCTCCCTTGGGTGTGGACAAATCACAGAAAACAAGCTGCGTTCCCTTGTCATTGGTTGTATCGCGCCAGATGTCGTATATCCGCGCGACAGCCGCATTGAGCTTGGACCCTTCAAAATCATCGGCGGTCGGCGCTATAAGCCGGAAATCCAGCCCGGCCTTGCGGGCGTCATTGGTGACTTTGAGAGGATTGTCGATGCGCGGGTCTTTGGGCAGATTTTCCATTCGCTGGATGATCTTGTCCATATAGGCAGCCTGAGCCGGGGAGCGTTCCACCACGTCATTGAACGGTTTGCCACCCTCAATCGGAGGCGTCAGGGGCCGTTCTCCTGCCTGTTTCGCCTGTTCGTCCAAATCGTTTTTTGTCACGACATCGGCAAAGGTTCGGTACATGGAGAGCAGCTCAGGCACGTTCTGAAACTTGGCAAAGCGGCTTTTTAACTTATAATTGACTCTTGTTTCAATGTATAATTTGTTGAAATAACATGATAAAAATTTTAAAAATATTTTTGATACCCTGAAAGCTACCCGGCAAAAAGCGGGATGGGAGAATGCACTATTGTACGCTACAGGACAGAATGGTCATAGTTGTGGGTATGTCCACTAGGATAGGACAGTAACCGTTCCCGCAAAGATCATCTGCCAAAAAGTTTACATCCCTTCGCAAAGTCTGCATGAATCTGCTTCGTTCCGCCAGGGCGGATAAGAAAACCCTGAAATCCACGGCTCGAAAAGCGCTTATGTTTCCCCAAATTGCCTTTGATCTCACCCGCCAATCGGGACTTCTTGAACTGGAAAGTCTTACGTGATTTTGCCCTGCGAAGGCGCTGGCACTCTATGGATTTTTGTGAAATTATCTGATAGGTTTCGTACGACGGTCAAAGTTCTCTTGACCACAACGCGAAGAGTCATCTTGATAAGCTCAACGAACAACAGCGAGCCGTCACGGAGCAAACCGAGGGAGCGCTTCATTTATATCAGGGCCGGGCGTAGGCAAAGGGATAACTAATGGCGCAGCTCGAAGACATTGTACGCGGAGCGACGGTTAAAGGCATTCTGCCTGACGGTTTTGTCACGGTAGTTGATGTCAAATGGATCGGCTCCATAGCCGTCGAGCTGACCTACAAGGACAGCCAAGGCAGGTTGGCGAATGAGCTGATCTACCGCGATCGCGAAGCCGAACTGGAAATATTGGAATCCGGCAAGCCCTGGAGTTTCGACGGTGATGCCGAGCAGTTTCGGCTGGTCTCCGAAGCGTACCGCATTCAACTTGCCTACCTCTTCGATCCCCTTCTGGCCGTCCACACATCTCAGGTGGAACCGCTCCCCCACCAGATCACCGCCGTGTACGAGGTTATGTTGCCGCGTCATCCACTGCGCTTTCTTCTTGCCGACGACCCCGGCGCGGGCAAAACCATCATGACCGGCCTACTCATCAAGGAGCTTGTGGCGCGTGGCGACCTGCAACGTTGTATGATCGTCTGCCCCGGCAATCTGGTTGAGCAATGGCAGGATGAGCTTGATCGCCGCTTCCACTTGCCCTTTGAAATCATGACCAATGACAAATTTGAAGCGGCCCGCACAGGCAATTGGTTTGCCGAGAACCCCCTTGCAATTTGCCGTCTCGACAAATTGAGCCGCAACGAAGATGTTCAGGAAAAGCTGAAGACCACGGATTGGGATCTAATCGTCTGCGACGAAGCCCACAAAATGAGCGCCACCATCTGGGGCGGCGAAATTCGGAAAACCGCCCGGCGTAAGCTTGGCGACATTCTGTCCACCATCACGCGTCATTTTCTCTTGCTGACGGCCACGCCGCACAACGGAAAAGAGGAGGATTTCCAACTTTTCATGTCCTTGCTGGACGGCGACCGTTTTGAGGGTAAGTTCCGCGACGGCGTTCACTCCGTAGATGTAAGCGATCTTATGCGCCGCATGGTCAAGGAAGACCTCCTGAAATTTGACGGACACAAGCTCTTCCCGGAGCGCATCGCCTACACCGTTGAATACGAACTGTCCGACGCCGAAGCGGAGCTGTACCAGCGCGTAACCGAATATGTGCGCGAAGAGTTCAACCGCGCGGACAAACTCGCCAACGACGGCAGAAAAACCACCGTCGGCTTCGCCTTAACCGTCCTGCAACGCCGCTTGGCATCTTCGCCGGAGGCAATTTACCAATCCCTGCGCAGACGGCGGGAACGCTTGGAAAAGCGCCTTCGAGAGGAAGAATTGCTCCGGCGCGGCGCGGAAGTCCATCTGGATTGGCAAAAGGGCATCCCCACAATATCTTCCGTTGATGAGCTTGACGATCTGGAAGACGCCCCGGAAGACGAACTGGAGGCCACCGAAGAGCAGGTGGTCGATCTAGCGTCCGCCGCGCAGACCATAGCCGAACTGAAGGCGGAAATCGTCATCCTGACTGATTTGGAGAAGACCGCCCTTGCCGTGCGCCAGTCGCAGACCGACCGCAAATGGGACGAGCTTTCCAAGCTGTTGCAAAACCAGTCGGAAATGTTCGACGTGCATGGGCACCGCCGCAAGCTCATTATCTTCACCGAACACCGTGATACTCTGAACTACCTCCAGGAGCGCATAGGTTCACTCCTTGGCAGGCCGGAAGCCGTTGTGACCATCCACGGCGGCATGGGGCGCGAAGACAGGAAAAAGGCGGAAACCCTGTTCTCGCAGGACAAGTATACGGAAATCCTGCTTGCCACGGACGCCGCCGGTGAAGGCATCAACCTGCAACGCTCTCACCTGATGATTAACTATGACCTGCCTTGGAACCCCAATCGCCTGGAGCAACGTTTCGGGCGCATCCATCGCATCGGGCAGACGGAAGTCTGCCATTGCTGGAACCTTGTCGCCTCCCAGACTCGGGAAGGCGAGGTCTATCGCCGCCTGCTGGAGAAACTGGAAGAGGAGCGTAACGCCTTGGGTGGCAAGGTGTTCGACATTTTGGGCAAGCTGGTCTTTGATGGCAAGCCGCTCCGTGACCTGCTGAAAGAGGCCATTCGTTACGGCGACAGCCCCGAAGCTAGGGAGCGCTTCAACGCAATCGTCAACAAAGCACTGGATCGGGACAAGCTTCGCGACCTGATTGAAGAACATGCCTTGGCCCATGATTCAATGGATGCATCTCGCGTGTTCGCCATCCGCGACGAGATGGAACGGGCCGAGGCTAGACGGCTGCAACCGCATTTTATCGCCTCCTTCTTCAATGAAGCCTTCAAACGACTTGGTGGAACACTGCGGGAACGAGAGTCCAAACGCTTTGAGGCCACGCATATTCCCGCCGTCATCCGCAATAGAGACCGGATTATCGGCACACGCAACCCCGTACCCTCCCGCTATGAGCGCATGACCTTTGAAAAAAAACTCATCGCTGTGCCGGGCAAACCCTTGGCGGAGTTTGTCTGTCCCGGCCACCCGCTGCTTGACGCCACCATAGACCTTGTGCTGGAGCGACACCGCGATCTGCTAAAGCGCGGCTCCACTCTGGTGGATGACCGCGCCGAGGATGAAGAACTACGGGTTCTCGTCTACCTGGAGCATTCCATTCAGGACGCCCGCACAGACAAGAGCGGCAATCGGCGCATCGTCTCCAAGCAGGTGCAATTCGTCGAAGTTCGCGCATCAGGCGAGGTTTGTGGGGCCGGTTATGCTCCTTATTTGGATTATCGCCCGCTGGATGAGGCGGAGGTTACTTTGCTGAAAACACTGGAAGAACCGGCATGGCTCCGCAAGGAGATCGAAGACAGGGCCATGGATTATGCCGCAGTCAATCTCGTGCCGGAACACTTGCGGGAAGTGAAGTCGCGCAAGGAAGCGTGGGCGGACAAGACAATGGCGGCGGTGAAGGAACGGCTCACGGTGGAGATCAATTATTGGGATCATCGGGCGGAGCAGCTCAAACAGCAGGAAGCGGCGGGCAAGGTCAATGCCAAGCTCAACTCCGCCAAGGCTCGGCAAACGGCGGATGACTTGACTACGCGGCTAGGCAAGCGGATGGATGAACTGAAGCTGGAGCGCATGGTTTCTCCTCTGCCGCCGCACGTCATGGGCGGGGCCTTGATTGTCCCCCTCCCCCTGTTGCACAAATTGAGGGGAGACGCCGAGCCATCCCTATTCGCCAAGAACACTAAAGAAGTGGAAGCCATCGCCATAAACGCCGTGATGGATGCTGAGCGTGCCCTAGGTTTTACTCCGGTGGACATCTCTGTCGAGAAGCGCGGTTATGACATCGAATCCCGCGACCCTTCCGGCGCGTCCCTCCTGCGCTTCATTGAGGTGAAGGGCCGCATCGACGGCGCGGACACCGTGACCATCAGCAAAAATGAAATCCTCACGGCATTGAACCAGCCGGAACAGTTCATTCTCGGCATTGTGCGCGTGGCGAACGGACAGGCCAAAGAGATTGCCTATGTCCGGGAACCTTTTGGCCGGGAACCGGATTTCGGTGTTACAAGTGTAAATTATAATCTTTCTGAGCTATGGGCACGAGGAATTCCTCCAAGCAGAATTTAAGGTAAGGGATACCAATGAAAGACAGACTTTTTGATAGTCTCGAAGTGCGAAATTTTCGCGCCTTTGACTTGCTCCAAATTGAACAACTTGGGCATATCAATTTGATTGTGGGAAAAAATAATGTAGGCAAATCAACCTTGCTGGAAGCGATTTACTTACATGCGAATATTGGTTCTCCAAATATTATGCGTGGAATTTTAGATAAACGGGGAGAACCATATTCAACTGAATATTCAAATCTTGAAGAACCTGATGTTTCAAAGCTTTTCTATGGATATCCTGACCTAGATACGATAAAAAATCCAATTCATATAGGCAGAACTAAAGCACCTGATAGTACCTTATCTCTTTCAATAGAGTGGGAAGAAAATAAAATTGCACCAGCATTTGTAGTGCAGTTTGGCTCAATCCAATTATCCTTACCCCTCGAAAAATCGTTTGATGAAATAGCGAAAATTTGGGAACTAAGTCTCAAGAAAAACGCTGATAATCTCATAATTACGCCATGCATTTATGTTTCACCTGATGGACTTTCCTCCTCTATGATTCAATCGTTGTGGAAAAAAATTGTAGAAGAAGGGAATGAACATGAAATAGTTACAGCATTACAGCTTATTGATAAAAATGTAGAAGATTTTATCCTTGTCCAAAACCCCAATGGTGAACCTTCTTTTCGCATCCGGCGTAAAGGACAGAAAGGAGCCATACCCATTAAAGCGTTGGGCGATGGTATGAATCGCCTTGCTGGCCTCAGTATGGCCTTAGTGTGCTCGCAAAAAGGAATTTTGCTTATTGATGAAATAGAAAATGGTCTTTATTGGGGAGTGCAGCCTGATGTTTGGAAATTCATTGTCAAGGTAGCTAAAGAGTTAGATGTTCAAGTTTTTGCTACTACCCACAGCAATGATTGTTTACGTGCATTTTATACCGGTATAAAAGATGATGCCGACATGGAAGGTATCGCTGTTCGGTTAGAAAAACGCAAAGCTGGATTTCACACTGAAATTTATGACGAAGTGCGCCTGAAGATGAATGTTGACGAGAGGATTGAAATCCGATGAGCGACAACAAACTTCTCCTTGAAGGAGATGACGATAAGCATCTTGTCATTGGCCTTCTCCGATCTCACATGGGAAAAAGTGTTTTCGATTTTCATTTCCCCAAAAGTGAGGAACCGATTAAAGTCAAAGGATCGGTCAGCAAAGTTATTAGCGATTTGGAACAGGAAATAACTTCTACTGGCTATAAACATATTGGTATTATTATTGATACAGATAAAGATATTATGTCTTCATGGGGAAAAATTATCCGTATACTGAAAAAGTGCGACATTTCCTATCCTCCTATGCCTGCTTTGGAGGGCACAATTATCGATATTGATGAAGATAGAAGAATAGGTT
>ERZ827088.4081-NODE-4081-length-12561-cov-22.728610_pt1 | contig 12561 bp, 9 predicted proteins | sample MGYA00519922_ERZ827088 | MGnify/ENA primary metagenome ERZ827088 (study PRJEB31778, sample SAMEA3449254) | human gut metagenome | biome: human gut; feature: human-associated habitat; material: faeces | place: United Kingdom | collected 2010/2012 ... | reverse complement strand
CGGCACCCACCAGGGTCACGATGGTGTCCCAGGGAGCGAACTGGGTGTACAGCAGCGCGCCGACCAGGCAGCCCAGGAACAGGGAAGAATACACTTCCTTGCTGATCAGGGCCAGCACGATGGCCACGATGGGGGGCAGCAGGGACCAGAAGGTGCCGGCAAACGGAGTCTCGGAGTAGACCTGCTCCTCATAGGTGGTGTACTCCACGCCGTTGACGTCCTTGGACTTCTCTTCGGACTTGACGTACTCGGTACCGTCGGCGCCGACGATGGTGTTGCCATCCTCAGACAGTTCGAAGTAGGTGCCGGCCTCGGGGCTCACATAGTAGGAGCCGTCCAGCGCATACTTAGAGCCCTCGCTGTCGTCCACGGTCCGCTGGATGCCATCCAGGAACACGCCGTCGCCGGTGGTGTAGAACGCGCCGTCGCCGACGAAGACGGGGTTTTCCTTGCCCTTAAACTGGATCCCCAGGATGACCAGCAGGACAATGAAAACACCCAGCGCTACGAAATACGCTATTTTGGTGCTTTTCTTTTCCATGTGTGTGATTTACCTCCTCACAAATTGGTGGTGAATACCATCAGCCGACGAAACAGCGTATCTGCCCCGCCAACCTCCTGTATCATACCGTCACGCCAAGATATTGTCAAGTTCTTAACGTCATATTCCATTATTTTAACAAATTGTGAACTCCGTTTTCGTCGTTTTTACAAGAGAAACCGGGCGGCAAACACAGCATCGTGCGCTTTTTACGGCAGACGGCACAAGTCTTTCCGGGTCCGCGGACGCAAAAAGAGACGCCGGTGCGGCGGCACCGGCGTCCCCTCTGTTAAGTAAGCGTTTGTTTATTAACAATTCGTCAAGAGACTTTACAGGAAGAATTCCTTTATCTGACCGTACAGGATGAGGACCATGATCAGCGGCGTGATGAACTTGACGCAGACCTTGAAGAAGCCGTAGCTGCCCATGGCATGACCGGACTGCTCCGTCTCTTCCTTGACGAACTCGGGGCCGATCTCCCAGCCGATCATCAGAGACATCAGCAGCGCGCCCAGCGGCATCATAACGCCCTCGGACAGCGCATCCCAGAAGTCCAGCCAGTCGGCAGCCCAGGTCTTGGGATTTGCAATGTTCAGCAATTCCGCAGGCGAGAAGCTGCTGGCACCCAGACGGTCAGCGCAGACCAGGATGCAGCCCAGGCCCACACAGGCGGCGGCGATGAGGGTATAGCTCTTGCGCTTGTCGCCCTTGCCCTCGTCGCGGGCCTTATCCACAAAGTGAGCCACGATGACCTCCAGCAGGGAGATAGAGGAGGAGATAGCGGCAAAGACCACCAGCAGATAGAACAGGATGCCGAAGATGGGGCCGAGGCCGCCCATGCGGCTAAACACGTTCTGCATGGTGACGAACAGCAGGGACGGGCCACCCACTGCGCCGGAGGGATCCAGAGCGAAGCGACCGGGCAGCACGCACAGGCCGGCCATCAGAGCCACCATCGTATCCATGACCACGATCAGCAGCGCGTTCTTCTGGATGTTCTCCTTCTTCTGCAGATAGGAGCCGTAGGTGATCATGGCGCCCATACCCAGGGACAGGGAGAAGAACATCTGGCCGCCGGCGGTAGCCAGCACGGTCAGGACGTCGGGTGTCTCCTGCTTGAAGGTCACGATGCGCTGCATGACGCCGTTGATCTCCACCGCGGACATTTTCACGCCATCGATGACGGCGGAGGCGGGAACATAGTATCCATTTTCAGTAGCCCAGCCGGGGGCAAACATGTACTTCAGGCCATCCAGGGCGCTGCCGTGGATCACGTGCTCCACCAGGGAGCCGTCCGCCTGGAGCACCTGCACGGTGGTGTCCACACCGTCCAGCGTGCAGGCGCGGATGATGCAGATCAGCAGAGCCACGAACAGGGCAGGCATACCCACGGAGCAGACCTTCTCGATGCCGCCGCCGACGCCGCCGAGAACGATAAGCATAGTCAGCACCACGAAAATCAAGCCATAGATAATGGCCTCGGTGGTGCTGGACATGAAAGCGCCGAACACCGCGTCGCCCAGAGAGGCGCTGGCCGCGTCCGCCGACGCGGCGGCGATGGCACTGGCGCCAAAGCCCGCGCCGAACAGGTCGCCTACATTGAGCACCACATACTTAATGCAGTAGCCGCCCAGAGCGCAGTAGAAGAACAGGATGAAGAACGCGGACAGGATGCCCATCCAGCCCATCCAGCTGAACTTCTTGCTAAGGGCCTTATATGCCGCCACAGCGCCCTTGCCTGTCTTACGACCAATGGCCAGCTCGCCCACCATGACGATGAAGCCGCAGCAAACAGCCAAAATGAGGTAAATGATGAGGAACGTGAAGCCGCCGCAGGCGCCCATCTTATTGGGGAAGCCCCAGATGTTGCCCAGGCCGACCGCCGAGCCGACCGCGGCCATCAGGAATCCGAAATTGGATCCAAAGCCTTTTCTTTCTTCCATTGTTTTCTCTCCTTACAAGTTTCCCCCGCCGCGCCGCGGCGGGCGTGTTTGTATCTTACTGCGAAAAAACCGCCCTGTAAATACAGGCAGGCGTTTCTTAACACGGTGACAGCGGAAATGCGGTTTTTCTTTATCCGTACATTATAAAATTTCCGTAAAACGTCGGTTCGTGTCGGCAGATATTTTCTCCAAAAGAAACACCCCGCATATGAAAAAGACCGCCCGCAGGCGGTCTTTTCTTCTCGGTATGTATCAGTCTCCCTCGCGCATACGGTAGCCGACGCCCACCTCAGTGAAGATGTATTGGGGGTTGCCGGGGGTAGGCTCGATCTTGCGGCGGATGTTGGCCATATTTACCCGGAGGATCTGATTGTCGGTCTTGGCCTTGGGCCCCCACAGCTCCCGGATAATGAAGTCGTAGGTCAGGACCTTGCCGGCGTACTTGCCCAGCAGGGCCACGATCTTGTACTCATTGACGGTCAATCCGGCGTTCTCGCCGTTCATCAGCACCTGGTGCTTATCATAGTCGATGGTCAGATCGCCGGTGACGAACTTGCCGGACTGGGCGATCTGGGTGTTGGAAAGGGTGGTGCGGGTGTGGCGGATGGCGGTGCGGATGCGGGCCAGCAGTTCGGAGGTGCCGAAAGGCTTGACCAGATAGTCGTCGGCGCCGTAATCCAGGGCCTCCACCTTGTCGTGCTCGTGGTTGCGGGCAGAAACCACCACCACCGGCAGATTGGACCACTTGCGGACAGATTTCAGCACCTCCATGCCGTCCATATCGGGCAGGCCCAGGTCCAGGACGATCATGTCCGGGCAATGGGAGGCGATCATGGTCAGGGCCTCCTCGCCGGTGCGGACAATGATGGTGTCGAAGCCGTTGGCGGTGAGGATCATGGAGATAAAGTTGCTGATGGACTGCTCATCCTCCACGATCAGGACTTTGTCTTTAATCTTCATCGTTTTCTCCTTTCATGGGCAGGGTCACGGTAAATACCGCGCCGCCCTCCTGTCTGTTGTCTCCCCGTATCACACCGCCGTGGGCCAGCACAATGGTGCGGCACACGGACAGACCAATTCCCATGCTGCGCTTGCCGTCACTGCTGCGGTCGCTGCGGGCGGAGCCGTCGAACAGCCGAGGCAGCAGGTGCTGGGGAATGCCGCGGCCGTCGTCCGCCACAGTGAACACCGCGCAGTTGCCCTCGCTGGACAGGGTCACGTCGATATGGTGGGTCTCGCCGTGGATGACGGCGTTCTCCATCAGGTTCACCAGTACCTGCTCCATCAGCAGGGGATCCATGGGCACCATCATCAGCTCATCCGGCAGATGGACACGGATATCCACCTCCGGGTAGTGCTTGTGGGTCTTGGCCACGGCGGACTCGATGACCTCCTCCGCCGGCTCCGGCTCTTTCTTGACCTTAGCCTCCTCAGAGCTTATGCGTGTGATGGACAGCAAATTCTCTACAATGCGGATGAGCCACTGGGCGTCCTCGTTGGTGGATCGCAGCAGCTGCTGGCGCTGCTCCTGCGTCAGTCCGCCGTCCTGCTCCAGCAGAACGTTGGTGGCGCCCACGATACCGGTCAGCGGCGTGCGGATGTCGTGAGACACGGCGCGCAGCAGGTCGGCATACATCTTTTCGCGGTCGGCCTCCCGGCGCACCTGCTCGGTCTGCTTGGCCCGGCTGGTAACGGTAGCGGTCAGGATGGAGATGGTCATCATCACCAGGAACGTCAGCGGAAAGCCCGTCAGCGTAAAGCTGATATGCCAGAAGGGGTAGGTAAAGATGATGTCCACGCTGAACATCCCCACCACTGCCATGATGATGCCCAGCAGATAGCCGTCCGTCCAGTAGGCGGTAAGGAACACATCCAGCAGAAAGATCATGGCAACGTAGCTGGTGTCGTTGTGCATATCGAAGCTGCGCAGCAGCAGACAGCACATAACGGCTACCAGGTAGAGTCCCAGTGCTTTCAGCACATCCATGCCGGAAAAGCGCAGGCCAATGGTCCGCAGCAGCTGTCTCCGGCGGGCTTGTTTACCGGTCATAGCCGCCCTCCCCTCCTTTTGATGACGTTATTATAACATACATTGTCGCTAAGGTAACGCTAAGATATCGTTAAGGTATCACGAATATCTCATTAAGAGCAACCGAAAATAACAAATAAGAGACGGCGTTGGCCGTCTCTTTTCATCTTTGCTGCGCGGGGATCAGGCTTTGCGATCTATGTGCAGGAGGCGTTTTCTGTCGAAAAACACCCCTAAAAAAGCAAATCACCACGCTTTCGCGTGGTTTCCTCATCGGTATGCCTTACCGCTGGCTCACTTCCCAGTCGCTGTCGGCAAAGATCATGTCATCCAGGTCACCCCAGATCCAAGTTGTCGTCATGGTGATATCACGCTCCTTTCTTCCGTTTTACAGTGTTATTATATGCCGCGGCAGCCCGGATAACAAGGGCAAAATTGGATATTCTGTATAAAGCTTTTGTAAACTTTTATTGCACATTGCACAATACCTATGAGTTATTTCTGTGCAACACTCTTGCGCTGTTGTGTGCTGTATAGTATAATAAAGTGTTCAAGCAGTCTTATGTGGTGAGGTGAGCACCTGATGAGAGAGTTTCACGGCGGCGACTATGATGTGGCCGTCATCGGCGCGGGGCACGCGGGCATCGAGGCCTCCCTGGCGGCGGCCCGGATGGGCATGAAGACCGTCTGCCTGACGGTGAGCCTTGACGCAGTGGGGAATATGCCCTGCAACCCGGCCATCGGCGGCACCGGCAAGGGTCACCTGGTCCGGGAGCTGGACGCACTGGGCGGCGAGATGGCCCGGGCGGCGGACAGGGCCTGCATCCAGTACCGGATGCTGAACCGGGGCAAGGGTCCCGCCGTGTGGTCCCTGCGGGCCCAGGCGGACCGGCGGAAATACCAGCAGGTGATGAAGCACACGCTGGAATTGCAGCCGGGGCTGACGCTGCGGCAGGCGGAGGTGACGGAGATACGCTGCGACGGGAACGGCCATGCCGCCGCTGTGGTGCTCCGCACCGGCGCGGTGCTGGGCGCCCGGGCGGTCATTCTGTGCACGGGCACGTATCTGACCGGACAGACCATCGTGGGCGAGTGCATCGAGTCCTCCGGGCCGGACGGCCTGCACCCGGCCAACGCCCTGACGGACAGCCTGCGGGCACTGGGACTGCCCCTGCGGCGGTTCAAGACCGGCACGCCGCCGCGGATACACCGGGGCAGCGTGGACTTCAGCAAAATGGAGCTGCAGGAGGGCGACCCGGATCCGCTGCCCTTCAGCTTTGAGACAAAGAACGTGCCGGAAAACCGGGCGGTGTGCTATCTGACCTACACCAACGAGGAGACACACCGGATCATACGGGAAAATCTGGACCGCAGTCCCATTTACTCCGGCGTTATCGAGGGCATCGGCCCCCGGTACTGCCCGTCCATCGAGACGAAGGTGGTGCGCTTTGCGGACAAGCCCCGGCACCAGCTGTTTATCGAGCCTATGGGGCTGGACACCGAGGAGCTGTATGTGCAGGGCTTTTCGTCCTCCATGCCGGAGGAGGTGCAGCTGGAGATGCTGCACACGGTGCCGGGGCTGGAGCACGCAGTGATGATGCGGCCGGCCTACGCCATTGAGTACGACTGCATCGACCCGCTGGCGCTGCTGCCCACGCTGGAGGTAAAGGCGGTGCCCGGCCTGTACGGCGCGGGGCAGTTCAACGGCTCCTCCGGCTACGAGGAGGCGGCGGTGCAGGGCTTTGTGGCCGGCGTGAACGCGGCGCTGAAGCTGCAGGGCCGGGAGCCGCTGGTGCTCAAGCGGAGTGAGAGCTATATCGGCACGCTGATCGACGACCTGGTGACCAAGGGCACCGAGGAGCCGTACCGCATGATGACCAGCCGGTCGGAATACCGGCTGCTGCTGCGGCAGGACAACGCCGATGCGCGGCTGTGCCCTATCGGGCACGAGCTGGGGCTGGTCAGCGATGAACGGCTGGCGGCGGTGGAGGCCAAGTACGAGGCCGTGGCAAAGGAGATACGGCGGCTGGAGCACACGGGCATACCCGGTACGCCGGAGCTGAACGCCCTGCTGACAGAACGGGGCACCGCCGCCGTGGACAGCGGCTGCCGCCTGATCGATCTGCTGCGGCGGCCCCAGCTGACCTACGTGGACCTGACAGAATTCGACGCAAATCGACCCGACCTGCCCGCGGAGGTGCGGGAGCAGGTGGAGATCACCGTGAAGTACGAGGGCTATATCCAGCGGCAGCAGCGGCAGGTGGCGGAGTTTGAGAAGCTGGAGCGCCGGAAGCTGCCGCCGGATATGGACTACGACCACATTCAGGGTCTGCGGCTGGAGGCGCGGGAGAAGCTCAGCGCGCTGCGGCCTTTGAACGTAGGGCAGGCCGGGCGGGTGTCCGGCGTGTCGCCGGCGGATGTGGCGGCGCTGCTGATCTGGCTGCAGACACACGACAAGGAGGCGGACGCATGACGGCACATGAGCTGACCCACACCATACGGAACGATATGCCGGTGTATCCCGGCACGGAGCAGCCCCGGCTGACCACCGCCTGCACCATCGACCAGTGCGGCTACCGGGAGACGCTGCTGCATATGTTCTCCCATACCGGCACCCACATGGACGCCCCGGCCCATATGCTCCGTGACGGTACGGCGCTGGACCGCTATGACGCGGCGAAGTTCGCCGGGCCCGCCGTGGTGGTGGACTGCCGGGGGCAGCGCGCCATTGCTCTGTCCCTGCTGCAGAGCTATGACCTGAACGGTGCGGACTTCGTGCTGTTCTGCACCGGCTGGGACAAGAAGTGGGGCACGCCGGGCTACTATGAGGGCTTTCCCTGCCTGACGACGGAGGCGGCGGCATATCTGGCCGGCCTGCCGCTGAAGGGCGTGGGCGAGGACACCATCTCGCTGGACCCCTGCGACAGCGTGGATTTTCCCAACCACATGACACTGCTGGGCGCGGACTTTGTGAACACCGAGAACCTCAAGGGGCTGGACAAGCTGCTGGGCCGACGCTTCACGTTCGTTACGCTGCCCCTGAAATTTGAGAATGCCGATGGCTGCTCCTGCCGCGCCATCGCTCTGGAGGAATGACAATGGGTAAACTGCGGTTCCTGTTTGCGCTGTGGATGGCAAAGCTGTCCATCCCGGCGCTGAAGATCACCCGCCACAACGGCACGGACTTTCCCGGCAGTCTGGCGGTGAAGCTGTGTCCGGACTTTTTGAAGTATATCGGCAAGCCGGAGCACATCATAGCCGTCACCGGCACCAACGGCAAGACCACCGTGGCCAATATGCTGAACGACGTGCTCACCGCCGAGGGCAAGACCGTACTCAGCAACCGGGCGGGCAGCAACATCATCTCCGGCGTCAGCACGGCGCTGCTGAAGGGCTGCGGCCTGCTGGGCCGGGTCAAGCCGGAGTACGATCTGGCGATCCTGGAGATCGACGAGCGCTCCGCGCCCAGGATCTATCCCTATGTGAAGCCGGAGCACATCGTCATCACCAACCTGTTCCGGGACTCCATCATGCGGAACGCCCATCCGGGCTACATCGCGGACATCCTGACCCGGTCCCTGCCTAAGGAGAGCAGGCTGATCCTCAACGCCGACGACCTGATCTCCTGCACGGTGGCGCCGGAGAACCAGCGGGTATATTTCGGCATCGACCGGCTGCCCACCGACGTGACGGAATGCGAGAACCTGCTGAACGATATGCGTATCTGCCCCCGATGCGCCGGGAAGCTGCGGTATGAATACCGCCGCTACCACCACATCGGCCGGGCCGTGTGCGAGAGCTGCGGCTTCCACTCCCCCGACTGCGACTATCTGGCCACGAGGGTGGACACCGCCGCCCACACCATGTGCATACGGGAGGCGGGGCAGGAATACCCGTACACCCTCATCACCGACAGCCTGCACAACATCTACAACATGGTGACGGTCATCTCCGCCCTGCGGCAGCTGGGCTATGACCACGGCACCATCGCCCGCCGCATGGCGGAGGTGAAGATCCCCGCCAGCCGGCTGTCCGAGGAGGATATCGGCGGCGTGAAGGTCATTATGCAGATGTCCAAGGACAAGAACGCTCTGGCCTGCTCCCGCAACTTCGACTATATCCGGTCCAAGCCGGGGAAGAAGGAACTGCTGCTGATGATGAACTGCCTGGGCGTGGCCAAAAGCTGGTCGGAAAACCCCAGCTGGATGTACGACACGGATTTTGAATTCCTGAACAGTGACGATGTGACGTGCCTGGTCTGCGCCGGGCCGCGGGCCTATGACTACCAGCTGCGGCTGCTGCTGGCGGGCATCCCCCGGCAGAAGATACGGCTGGCCGAGGACGAGTTCGCCGCCCTGGAGCTGCTGCCGCTGACCCCCGGCGACGATGTGTATCTGCTCTACGGCGTGGACGGCACGCCCCTGGCCTTCCGGGTCAGGGAAAAGCTGAAGGAAAAGCTGCTGGCAAAGGAGGGCGCGCAATGAAGGCGGAAATTCTGTTTCCGGAGGTCTGCAACCTGTACGGCGATCTGCAGAACATCTACTACCTGAAGCGCTGCTGCCCGGCGCTGGAGATCATAGAGACGGACCTGCACAGCAAACCCCGGTTCCTCACGGAGGATGTGGCGCTGGTCTATATGGGCAGTACCACAGAACAAGGGCTGCATCTGGCGGCGGACGCCCTGCGGCCCTATGCCGCGGACATCGCCGCAAGGGCGGACGCGGGACAGCTGATCCTGCTGACCGGCAACGCGCCGGACGTGTTTTCCGACGCCATAGAAAGCGACAGCGCCGACACCATAGAGGGGCTGGGCATTCTGCCCGGACGGGTGCGGTACACCATGATGAAGCGGCACAACAGCTTCTTCCTGGGCACCTTTGACGGTATGGAGGTCGTCGGCTTCAAGAGCCTGTTCGGCTTCCACTACGACGCAGCGGAGGCGGAGGGCTGGTTTGACACCGTGCGGGGCGTTGGCCGCACACCGGAGTCGAAGCCGGAGGGCTTCCGCCGGGGCGGGCTGTACGCCACGGCGCTAATCGGCCCGCTGCTGCCGCTGAACCCGCCTCTGTGCAAGTGGCTGCTGCGGCAGATGGGCGCCGAGGACACCCTGGCCTTCGAGGACGCGGCCTTCGCCAGCTTTAACAAACGTGTGGCGGAGTTCAAGGAGCCGGGCAGAGGTTTCCAATACTCGTAAGCAAAAAACATCCCCCGGTCGGGGGATGTTTTTTGTATCAGAGCTTTTCGGACAGTGTTTCGTCCAGGCCCACGCCGTAGAGGTTCTTGGCCGAGCAGCCGGCGCGGCCGCCGCCGGCACAGGCACAGGCGCACGCACAGGCGCAGCTGCTGGCGCAGGCGCAGTGGCTGCCGCCGCCGAAACCGCCTCCGCCAAAGCCGCCGCCCCGGCTGCCCCCGCCGAAGCCCCCGCCGCCGCTTCTGGGCGGTCTGGGCTTCGTCTTGGTGCCCACGCTGCCGGGACGGGGCCTGCCGTCCGGCCCGGCGGGGTACCACAGGTGGTTGACGAACACATACCGGGTGCCGAAGCCGCCGGCGTAGCCGCTGCCCCGGCGGGCGGCGGAGATCAGCACGAGGATGAATATCACCACGAATATCGTCACCATCATGCCGATGATGGCGTCACCGGTGTCGTCCTCAAAATGCTCGCATGGCACATACACACAGTGGTCGTAGTCGGAGGGGAGATTGTCGGCGCTGTATTCCTCCGACAGCTGGGTGGGCCAGTCGGTGTAGCGCACCTGTATGTTCATTTTGTAGCCGTAATCCAGATCGGAGGCGGTGATGGTCATGCCGTTTTGCACCGTCACGCTGTCAGCGCCGCTGACCGTGCCCTCGGTGAAATCGCCGGTCAGCCCGGCGGGGTCGTTCCAGATGAGGGTCATCTGGCCGATCCTGGCCTCGTCGAACCAGCCGGGGGTGTAGTCGTAGGTCACAGCGCTGCCGTCCAGTTGGTACATATACTCCTGCACCCAGGAGTAGGCGAAGGAAAAGGTCTCGTCCTTGTCGTAGCCCTGGGTCAGGTAGACGTACATATAGCTGTTGTCGAAGTCCAGGCGCTCGATGTTGTCCGTCTGCGCCGCCACATCCCGGATGGAGCCGTTGGGTACGCCGATCTTCAGCTCCTGACCGTAGGGCAGCTCCTCCAGCGGCGTCCACTCCAGCTTCACGGTGATAAGCAGGCTGCCATCCTCCGTGTTGGGCGTCACCATAACGCCGTACTGCTCGATGTAGTCGTAATCCGCCCATGCGGTGACGGTGAGGCACGCTGCCGCCAGCAGGGCCAGCACCAGCGCGGTCAGTTTCTTCAGCATAGGACGGCCTCCTCCCGGTTGCTCTCCCGCAGCTGGCACAGCTGCTCCATTTTGGCGCTTTTGGCCCGGATGGCGGCACAGCGCTCCCCCTGCCACACCGCGTCCCAGTCGTCGTTGAGAATGTTGCCCAGGGGCTTGCCGCTGAGCCAGCTCTGACAGGGGATGATCTCCCCGTCCGGCGCGATGGCCATGTTGCTCAGGCACGCGCCGCAGCTGGGGATCAGCGTCAGGCCGAGGGCGCGCAGCGTTTCCTCCTTCAGCCAGCCGGGGCTGGTGAAGTCGATCTCCATCTCCAGCGCCTCCGCTGTTTTCACGGCGGCGGACAGCACGTCCGTCAGCTGCTGCTCCGTCAGGGCCGTGGCCTGACTCTCCGTGCCCAAGGCGCTGCCGGAGGGGATCAGGCCGGAGCAGGTCACATACCGCACGCCCAGGTCGTGGACGAACCGCAGCGTGGTGGCGTAGTCGCTGTTCACGCTGCACAGGGGCGTGTTCACCGACACGGACAGCCCCGCCGCTACGGCGCTGCGGATGCCCGCCACCGTGTCGTCAAAGCCCGCCGCGCCCACCAGCGCGTTGTGGATGGCCGGGTCGGCGCTGTAAAGCGTCACCTGCACGCTGTCCAGACTGGCCTCGCAGAGCTGCCTGCACAGCTCCGGCGTGAGAAGCCGCCCGTTGGTGTTCAGCCGGGAAACGAACCACTGGGCCGCGTCCACCAGCTCCACCAGATCGGCCCGCAGCGTGGGCTCGCCGCCGGTGAACGTCACCTGGGGCACGCCGATGCGGCGCAGGGTATCCAGCACCTGCTTCCATTGGGCGGTGGTCAGCTCCGCCGTGTCGGACAGGGGCTGCCCGGCGGCGTAGCAGTGCAGGCACTTCTGGTTGCAGTGCCACTGGCCGCCGCGGGTCATGGCGCTGATCATCAGGTCCATGCGGTGGGGCGCGGTCATCTCCCGGGCGTATTCGCCCAGGGACAGCGGCGCGATCTCCGCCTCCCCGCAGAGGAAGGCCGCGGCCTGCCGCAGGCTCTCAACGGGATAGAGCGCGATGCCGCTCAGGCACGCGCACTCCCGCGCGTTCTGCGCGGGCAGGAGCGCCCGCTCGATCCCCGCCCGGCGCGCCGCAAGGAGCATGGGCAGCGCGCCCGTCACCGGCGCGAGGGACCCGTCCAGGGACAGGGTGCCAAGGGCCAGCGCCCCGCGGAGCTTCTCCTGCGGGATGCGGCCCGAGGCCGCGAGGATGCCCAGCGCGATGGGCAGGTCGTACCAGGGCCCCTCCTTCTTGATGTCCGCAGGGGCCAGGTTGATCGTGATCTGCGCCACGGGGAAGGGAAAGCCGCTGTTGCGCAGGGCGGTGCGCACGCGCTCGCGCGACTCGCGCACCGCCGCGTCCGGCAGGCCCACGACGTCCACCATGGGCAGGCCGTCGCGCACGTCCACCTCCACGCGCATGGGGTAGCCCTCGATTCCCTGCCGGCCGCAGCTGGTTACGGTCGATAGCATCTCCCTTCCCCCTCTCTCTTTTCGCCTGCGCTCAGCCGCGCTGCTCCCGGAAGACCAGGAGCTTATTGCCCACGAAGTTGACCGCCATGGACCCCACGACCGAGACGGCCTTGCCGATGTAGCGGTTCATCTGCATCCGCTCCTGCGTCAGCACCAGGATCCCCGTCGAGACCGCCAGCGCCGCCAGGTTCACCGCCAGGAAGCACGCGAGCTGGCGGCGCGT
>ERZ827088.4078-NODE-4078-length-12565-cov-12.139169_pt1 | contig 12565 bp, 9 predicted proteins | sample MGYA00519922_ERZ827088 | MGnify/ENA primary metagenome ERZ827088 (study PRJEB31778, sample SAMEA3449254) | human gut metagenome | biome: human gut; feature: human-associated habitat; material: faeces | place: United Kingdom | collected 2010/2012 ... | reverse complement strand
GCACCGAAATGGTAATGCCTGGCGATAACGTAACGATGGAAGTAGAACTCATCACTCCGATCGCAATCGAACAAGGCCTGCGTTTTGCAATCCGCGAAGGCGGCCGTACTGTTGGCGCTGGTGTTGTTACTGCAATTGAAGAAAAATAATTAAACGCTGTTAGCGGTACATATATCTAAGGCCGGACTTTTCAGCCCGGTCTTAGATTATTTTTTTAAACATTGTTGACATAACCCGTTAACTGTGGTACTCTATATTAGTGAAATTTTCAGACCAGCAATTTTGACAGCAAGAGAGGTGTAACGAATGCGTACTTTGATTACTTTGGCATGCACTGAATGCAAACAGCGCAACTACCAGACTAACAAAAACAAAAAGAATGATCCGGACCGTATTGAGATCAACAAGTACTGCAAATTTTGCAAAAAACACACTTTACATAAAGAAACCAAATAATCTTTGTGTTTGAGTTTATCTAGGTATTTTAGCAAGGATGTGAAAAGATGGCCGTTCCAGAATTACCGGGTGTGAAAGACACCAACGGCATTATGCGCTTTCTGCGGGAAGCAAAATCTGAACTAAAAAAAGTGACCTGGCCTACCAGACGAGAACTTATTGCCCATACAATCGTTGTATTTATTGCCGTTGTCCTTTCAGCAATTCTGATTTGGGTAATTGACAGTATTTTTGCTGGGCTTTTCCAGTTGATTTTACAATAAGTTTGAGTAAGGAGGAAGGGAATTAATATTCCCGGTACCGCTATGGAATCAGAAAAACGTTGGTATGTCATACATACTTATTCCGGTTACGAAAATAAAGTAAAAGCTAATCTGGAACGCAAAGTTCATTCCCTGGGTATGGAAAACGAAGTTTTCAATATTGTAATACCTATGGAAAATGAAATAGAAGTCAAAGATGGCAAAAAACGCAGCGTGCAGCGCAAAGTTTTCCCGGGCTATGTACTGGTAGAAATGATTGTTAATGACCGCAGCTGGTATGCCGTCCGCAACACTCCAGGCGTAACCGGTTTTGTTGGCTCCGGCACCAAGCCCATTCCTCTTACAGATGAGGAAGTAAAACAAATTATGCGTTCTATGGGCGTGGAAGAAAGCCGTCCTAAAATTGATTTACAATTACAGCAGATTGTACGCCTTAAAAGCGGCCCGTTTGCCGGATGCCTTGGCAGCGTTTCCGAAATTAATGAAGAACGCGGCAAGCTGAAGGTTCTTGTGGACATGTTTGGGCGCGAAACACCTGTTGAAGTTGATTTTACTCAAGTTGAAGAAGCTGAATAAGGAGGTGTAATAAATGCCGAAAAAAGTCGTTAAAATGGTAAAATTACAGGTACCGGCTGGTAAAGCTACTCCGGCTCCTCCTGTAGGCCCTGCACTCGGCCAGGCCGGTGTAAACATCATGGCTTTTGTTAAGGAGTTCAATGAACGTACTGCACAGCAGGCTGGTCTTATTATCCCGGTAGAAATCACCGTATTTGAAGACCGTTCCTTTACTTTCATTACCAAAACTCCTCCGGCTCCGGTTCTCTTGAAAAAAGCAGCCGGTCTGGAAAAAGCATCTGGCGAACCTAACAAGAAAAAAGTAGCCACCCTCGGCCGCGACAAAATCCGCGAAATCGCCGAAACCAAAATGGCTGACCTCAACGCAGCAGATATTGAAGCTGCAATGAGAATGGTTGAAGGTACTGCCCGCAGCATGGGTATTACCGTAGTTGACTGATAATATTAGTTAACTTAATTAAGTGGGAGGCCAAAAACCGTTATTACCACATAGGAGGAAAAGTTAATGGCAAAAAGAAGCAAAAAGTACCAGGAAGCTTTGAAACTTATCGAAGCTGACAAATTCTATTCTCCGAAAGAAGCAATAGAATTAGTAAAGAAAACTAACGTTACCAAATTTGACAGCACCGTTGAAGTTTCTTTCAAACTCGGTGTTAATCCTAAATATGCTGACCAGCAGGTTCGCGGCGCTATGGTTCTTCCGCACGGCACCGGCAAAAGCAAAACTGTTCTTGTTTTTGCTAAAGGCCCCAAAGTTGCAGAAGCTGAAGCGGCAGGCGCAGATTATGTTGGCGGTGAAGAATATGTCGCTAAAATTCAGGGCGGCTGGACAGATTTTGATGTCTGCGTAGCAACCCCTGACATGATGGGCATGGTTGGCCGTCTTGGTAAAATCCTCGGTCCTAAAGGTTTAATGCCGAACCCGAAGGTTGGTACCGTAACTATGGACGTAACCCGTGCAGTAAACGAAATTAAAGCTGGTAAAATTGAATACCGCACCGATAAAGCTGGTAATGTACAGGCTCCTATCGGCAAAGTTTCCTTTACCGACGAACAGCTTTTGGCTAACTACATTGCACTTGCCGATACTCTGGTAAAAGTTAAACCTTCCGGAGCAAAAGGCCAGTACATGAAAACCATCACTCTTTCTACTACCATGGGCCCTGGCGTTAAAGTTGACGTTCTGAAGGCTAACAGCGACAAATAATTTTATAAATCAGAAGATAATCGGGCCATAGACAGCAGGTGCGGCACAGCCGCGTAAGCATAGCGCCAGCCGAGGTTGGAGACGTTGAAGATAGACCTTCGCGACCTCCGGCTGCGGCCGAGAGGTCTTTTTGATTTAATAAAAAATATCAAAATAAAGAAGGGGGTGCAGATGTATGGCAATTAGACCTGAAAAAGCAGCTAAAGTTGCAGAGATTAAAGAACTTCTTACCAGCTCTAAATGCACTGTTCTGGTAGACTTCTGCGGTTTGACTGTTGCACAGGATACTGCATTGCGCCGTAAAATGCGCGAAGCCGGTGTTACCTACGTTGTAGTTAAAAACACTCTGCTCCGTATTGCAGCACAAGAAGCAGGCATTGAAGGCCTGGAGCCGGTTCTCGAAAAGAACACCGCTATTGCGGTTGCTCCGGAAGACCCTGTTGCCGCAGCAAAAATCATTTGCGATTTTGCTAAAGAAAACAAAGCACTTGTTGTTAAAGCAGGTGTTCTTGACGGTAAAGTTATTGACGATGCAGCTATCAAAGCTCTGGCAGAACTGCCGCCGAAAGAAGTACTCGTTGCCAAAATGCTTGGCAGCATGAATGCTCCGATTTCCGGTTTCGTCAATGTACTTCAAGGTACTATCCGCAAAGTGGTATATGCGCTTGACGCTATCCGCGAACAAAAAGAATCCGCATAAGCTGAGGCTTATCGCATAAAAATTTAACAATAAAATTAAAACATCTAAATTTATGGAGGTAACTATAATGAATAAAGAACAAATCATTGAAGCTATTGAATCTATGACCGTCCTCGAACTTTCCGAACTCGTTAAAGCTCTGGAAGAAAAATTCGGCGTATCCGCTGCTGCTCCTGTTGCTGTAGCTGCTGCTCCGGCTGCTGGTGGCGCTGCTGCTGCTGAAGAAAAAACTGAATTCGACGTAATCCTGACCGCTGCTGGCGCTGGCAAAATCAACGTAATTAAAGTTGTTCGCGAAGTAACCGGCCTGGGCCTGAAAGAAGCTAAAGCTATCGTTGACGAAGCTCCGAAAGCTGTTAAAGAAAAAATCTCCAAAGCTGACGCTGAAGCTCTCAAAGCTAAACTCGAAGAAGCTGGCGCTTCCGTAGAAATTAAATAATTTTGCTTAACGGCAATAAAAATTCCGCTGCATTGCAGCGGAATTTTTTTATGCCCGCATGATTGACAAATTGCAAAATATATGATAACATATCATACTACAACATTAGTAGATTGCAGGTATTGACAACCGGTACCGGGGGTTCAGTGGTTGAGCACCGTACCGTGCTTATATGTATTTAGATGAGGTGCGTTCATCGAAGACAACATGCAAGGTCCTGAATATTGTTTGGAGCCTTGCTTTTTTTGTCATGGTAAAAACGCGCTTGTTTAAGTCTGCCTGACAACATATACATTAAGGAGTGAGGGATTACATGTTTAAACCGGTTCCCGTAGGTAATAGGACTCGGTACAGTTATGCCAGAATCAATGAAGTATTGCCAATGCCTCATTTGATTGACATCCAAAGAAAATCGTATGAGTGGTTCATGCGAGAAGGTCTTTGCGAAATTTTCCATGACATTTCTCCTATTAAAGATTTTACAGGTAATTTAGAACTTTCCTTTGAAGGCTTTACTCTCGGTGAGCCTAAATATACAGTAGAAGAATGCAAGGAACGCGATGCTTCCTATTCTGCGCCGTTAAATGTAAACGTGCGCCTTCTGTATAAAGATACCGGCGAGATTAAAGAATCTAAAGTATTCATGGGCGATTTTCCGCTGATGACGGAAACCGGTACTTTTGTAATCAACGGTGCCGAACGTGTAATCGTCAGCCAGCTGGTACGTTCCCCGGGCGTTTATTACGCTGTTACGATGGACCCCAGCGGCAAAAAAAAGTATGGTACAACAGTCATTCCTAACCGTGGTGCATGGATTGAATATGAAACCGACTTAAATGACGTTATTTACGCACGTGTTGACCGTACCAGAAAGCTGCCGGCAACTGTTTTGCTGCGCGCCATGGGTTTAACCCAGAATGAAGATATTTTAGCGCTCTTTAATAATCATCCTTCCGTTGCTGCAACGCTTGAAAGGGATACGACAACTACCCGCGAAGAAGCTTTAATTGAAATTTATAAAAAGCTGCGTCCGGGCGAACCTCCTACTCTGGAAAACGCCTCTGCACTTATTGAAGCAACCTTCTTTGACAACAAACGTTATGACCTTGCCAGCGTAGGCCGCTATAAGCTGAATAAAAAACTCGGCTGGCGCCGCCGCCTGCTGGATAAAGTGCTGGATCAGCCGCTGGTTGATGTATCTACCGGTGAAATTATTGCTGAAGCAGGCACCAAGATTGACCTTGATGTTATTGATAAAATTGAAGAAAGCGGTATTTTTGCAGGCCCCGGCCTGAAAGAAGTTTTCATCCGTCTGAAAGAGCAGCCGATGAAAATCATCTGTACTTCCGATATTCCGGAAGACCACCGCACCATCACCGTTGAAGACGTTATGGCTTCCTTCGGTTATCTGCTGAACCTGATGGACGGCCTTGGCACCGGCGATGATATCGACCATTTGGGCAACCGCCGTGTACGCCGTGTCGGCGAACTTTTGCAGAACCAGTTCCGCATCGGCCTTGCCCGTATGGAACGCGTTGTAAAAGAACGTATGACCATTCAGGACGTTGATGTTATCACGCCGCAGGCGCTTATTAATATTCGCCCTGTTGTTGCTGCAATTAAAGAATTCTTCGGCAGCAGCCAGCTCTCCCAGTTTATGGACCAGAACAACCCGCTGGCCGAGCTGACCCATAAACGCCGTCTTTCCGCACTGGGCCCCGGTGGCTTGAGCCGTGAACGTGCAGGCTATGAAGTCCGTGACGTACACCATTCCCACTATGGCCGTATGTGCCCGATTGAAACCCCTGAAGGTCCGAACATCGGCCTTATCGGTTCTCTTTCTACCTTTGCTGTTATTAACAAATACGGCTTTATGGAAACCCCGTATCGCCGTGTTGATAAAGAAAACAAGCGAGTAACCGATGAAATTATTTATCTTACTGCTGATGAAGAAGATAATTACATTATCGCTCAGGCGAACGAACCTTTGGATGACGAAGGCTACTTTGAAGGCGAACGTGTAACCGCACGTTACCAGAACGAAGTACTTTCCTTGCCTCCTGACCAGGTAGACTTCATGGACGTTTCGCCGAAACAGGTTGTATCTATCGCTACCGCACTTATTCCGTTCCTCGAAAACGATGACGCGAACCGTGCTCTTATGGGTGCCAACATGCAGCGTCAGGCAGTGCCGCTTCTGTGCACTCAGGCTCCTATCATCGGTACTGGTATGGAATATAAAGTTGCCGTTGACTCCGGTGTGTGCATTCTGGCTAAAAATGCCGGCGTTGTAGAACGCGTTACCGGCGATGAAATCGTTATCCGTAAAGATGACGGCGGCGTAGATAAATACAGCGTATTGAAATTTAAACGCTCCAATCAGGGCACCTGCGTTAACCAGCGCCCGATTGTTTACAAAGGCGACAAGGTTGTTAAAGGCCAGGTACTGGCAGACGGCCCTGCAACCGACCATGGCGAACTTGCACTTGGCTACAACGTAATTGTTGCCTACATGCCTTGGGAAGGTTACAACTACGAAGATGCTATTCTTCTGAGTGAAGATTTGGTTAAGGCCGACGTATTTACTTCTATTCATATTGAAGAATACGACTGCGATGCCCGCGACACCAAACTTGGCGAAGAAGAAATTACCCGCGATATTCCGAACGTATCGGAAGAAGCATTGAAAGACCTTGACGAACGCGGCATTATCCGCATTGGTGCGGAAGTACGCCCTGGTGATATTCTCGTCGGCAAGGTAACTCCGAAAGGCGAAACCGAACTTACCGCAGAAGAACGCCTGCTGCGCGCCATCTTTGGCGAAAAAGCACGCGAAGTACGCGACAGCTCGCTGCGTGTTCCGCACGGCGAAGCAGGTAAAATCGTCAGCGTAAAAGTATTTACCCGCGAAAACGGCGACGAACTTCCTCCGGGAGTTAACGAACAGGTTCGCGTACATATCGCACAGAAACGTAAAATTTCCGTCGGTGATAAAATGGCAGGCCGCCACGGCAACAAGGGCGTTATTTCCCGTATTTTGCCGCGCGAAGATATGCCGTTCCTGCCGAGCGGCGAACCGGTACAGATTGTGCTGAATCCGTTGGGCGTACCTTCCCGTATGAACATTGGACAAATTCTGGAAAACCATCTGGGCTGGGCAGCACGCGCACTCGGAATGCAGATTGAAAACAATGCCGAAGGCCTTGTAGAACGCCTGACCGGTGTTGGCTATGACGTTGAAAAATACGGCATCCCCGAAACCGTTGAAATCGGCAAATTCGGTGATAAGAGCATTAAAGCCGTACAAATTTCCGTACCGGTATTTGACGGCGCTCACGAAAAAGACATTAATGATGCACTTGACCTTGCAGGTATCGACCGCAGCGCCAAAACCACGCTGTATGACGGCCGTACCGGTGAACCGTTCGATAACAAAGTTACCGTCGGCTTAACTTACATGCTCAAACTGCATCACCTTGTTGATGATAAAATCCATGCCCGCAGCACCGGCCCGTACTCCCTTGTTACCCAGCAGCCTCTCGGCGGCAAGGCGCAGTTCGGCGGCCAGCGTTTCGGCGAAATGGAAGTTTGGGCGCTGGAAGCATACGGCGCAGCTTACACTTTGCAGGAAATTTTAACCGTAAAATCCGACGATGTTGTCGGCCGTGTTAAAACCTACGAAGCCATCGTTAAAGGCGAAAACGTTCCTGAACCTGGTGTTCCGGAATCCTTTAAGGTACTTATTAAAGAACTTCAGTCCATCGGTCTTGACATTAAAGTGCTTAACGAGGATGAAGAAGAAATTTCCCTGCGTGATACCGACGACGATATTAACGAAACAGCGCGCAAGCTGGATCTTGACATCGACGGTGCAATTCCTGAAGCTCCTAACACGGAGATTGTGCAGGATGACTACACCACCGACAGTGATGACAGCGCAGTGGAAGACCCCGATTTTGATTTGATTGCCGATATTGGCAACATGAATATGGAAGCAAAAGATGCGGATGACGCCGCCAGTGAAGATATGGAATAGAAGGGAGCGATCGGTTCTTGTTAGACGTAAATAATTTTGAATCTATGCGTATCGGCCTGGCTTCACCGGAGCAAATCAGGGCTTGGTCCTATGGCGAAGTAAAAAAACCGGAAACCATCAATTACAGAACTTTGAAACCGGAACGTGACGGTTTGTTCTGCGAAAGAATTTTCGGGCCTACCAAAGACTGGGAATGCCATTGCGGCAAATATAAAAGAATCCGCTATAAAGGCATTATCTGCGACAAGTGCGGCGTTGAAGTAACCCGTGCCAAAGTACGCCGTGAGCGTATGGGCCATATTGAACTGGCTGCACCTGTATCCCATATCTGGTATTTCAAAGGTATTCCGAGCCGTATGGGGTTAATTCTTGATATTTCCCCGCGTTCTCTGGAAAAAGTACTGTACTTTGCCAACTACATTGTATTAGACCCGGGCAGCACTCCGCTGACTAAAAAACAGCTGCTGACCGAAAGCGAATATATTGAAAACCGTGATAAATACGGCAGCGCATTTAAAGTAGGCATGGGCGCTCAGGCAATTAAAACCTTACTACAGGAAATTGACCTGCCCAAACTTACCGCAGAACTGCGCGCAGAACTGAAAGAAGTAAGCGGCCAGCGCAAAATCCGCGCTGTACGCCGTCTGGAAGTTTGCGAAGCCTTCTTAAAATCCGGCAACCGCCCGGAATGGATGATTCTGGACGTTGTACCGGTTATTCCGCCTGAACTGCGCCCGATGGTTCAGCTGGACGGCGGACGCTTTGCAACAAGCGACCTTAACGATTTGTACCGCCGTGTTATTAACCGCAACAACCGCTTAAAACGCTTGCTTGAACTTAACGCGCCGGATATTATCGTACGCAACGAAAAACGCATGCTGCAGGAAGCAGTTGACGCCCTTATCGACAACGGCCGCCGCGGCCGTCCGGTAACCGGCCCGGGCAATCGCCCGCTGAAATCCCTTTCCGATATGCTGAAGGGCAAGCAGGGCCGTTTCCGTCAGAACCTTTTGGGTAAACGCGTTGACTACTCCGGCCGTTCCGTTATCGTTGTAGGCCCGGAACTTAAAATGCACCAGTGCGGCCTGCCGAAGGAAATGGCACTGGAACTGTTTAAACCTTTTGTAATGAAACGCCTTGTTCAGAGCGGACAGGCTACCAATATTAAAAACGCCAAACGCATGGTAGAACGCGCCAATAATGTAGTTTGGGACGTTTTGGAAGAAGTAATTAAAGAACATCCTGTATTCCTTAACCGTGCACCGACGCTGCACAGACTCGGTATTCAGGCATTCGAGCCTATCCTTACCGAAGGCCGTGCAATTAAGCTGCATCCTTTGGTATGTACAGCATTTAACGCCGACTTCGACGGTGACCAAATGGCAGTGCATCTGCCGCTTTCCGCGGAAGCACAGGCAGAAGCAAGAATTCTGATGCTTTCCGTTAACAACATTCTGGCACCGAAAGACGGCAAACCTGTTGCCGTACCTACCCAGGATATGGTTCTGGGCTCCTACTACATCACCATGGTGAAAGAAGGAGCCAAAGGCGAAGGCATGCGCTTCAGCAGCATTAACGAAGCTATGCTGGCATACTTCCATAAGGTTGTTGATTTGCAGGCACGCATTCAGGTTTATGTACCTAACAAAGATATTTACGGTGAAGAAAAGAACGAAGGCGTAAGCCTTGTTACCACTACGCCGGGCAATATCATGTTTAACGAAGACCTGCCGAAAGAACTGCAGTACTTCCATCAGGAAACCGAAAAGAACGCTGCCGGCGAAGAAGTTAAGGTTTGGCATTTAAGCAAACTTATCAACAAAAAAGAACTGGGTAACCTTGTTGCCAAAGCACACAAGCTGTTTGGCAACCTGCGTACTGCCGAAATTCTTGATATTGTTAAAAAGAACGGTTATGACAACGCCTGCAAGGCAGGTATTTCCATCGCCGTATCCGATATTAAAATCCCGAAAGAAAAACAGCAGATTTTGGCTGACGCCGAAAAACAGATTGATAAAACCGAGCGCATGTTCCGCCGCGGCTTGATGAGCGAGGACGAACGCTACCGCAAGGTTATTGAAATCTGGAGCCAGGCAACGGACGACGTTACCGCAAAACTGATGAGCGCTACCATGGATAAATTCAATTCCCTGAACATGATGGCTGACTCCGGTGCCCGCGGCAACACTCAGCAGATCCGTCAGCTGGCAGGTATGCGCGGCCTTATGGCTGACCCGTCCGGCCGTATTATCGACCGTCCTATCAAGGCAAACTTCCGCGAAGGCTTAACCGTATTGGAATACTTTATTTCCACCCATGGTGCCCGCAAAGGCCTGGCAGATACCGCACTGCGTACGGCAGACTCCGGTTACCTTACCCGCCGCCTTGTAGACGTTGCGCAGGATGTTATTGTACGCGAGGATGACTGCGATGTTGTAACCTTTAACCTTGTTAAAGAACGCAGCCGCCTGTGCAAACAAACCCTTGGCGCAAGCCAGAACAAACTGCGCGAAACCGTTATCGGGCGCAACCTTGCTTCCGGCGTTGAAAGCCCTGTAACCGGCGAACTGATTGCCGAAGCAGATACCGTTATTACAGAAGATATTTACAATAAACTTATTGCAGGCCACGTGCTTGAAGTTAACCTCTATGCAACCGATGATATGGACGGCGAAGCAACTGAAACCGTTCAGATTAACATCAGCAGCGAAGATGCCAACAAGGTAATGAAAGAACACCTGATGCATCACTTCGATGGCAAAGAAGTTGCCGAAGACGTTATTAACGCAGAGGGTGAAGTACTGGCACATGCAAAAGATACTTACACCGAAGCAATGATTGACGCAATTTTGGCAGACGGTACTGTCCGCGAAATGAAAGTGCGCAACAATGCTATCGAAGGTATCGAAATCGGCGCTATTACCGAAGGCAAGAACAAACAGACGGTTATCGAATCTCTGCGTGACCGTATTGTCGGCCGTAACCTTGCCGAAGATATTCTGGATGAAAACGGCGAAGTGCTCTATCATATCAACGATTATGTTACCGAAGATATGGCAGACAGAATTGCAACCCTGCGCGAAACCGTTAAAATCCGCAGCGTGCTCAACTGCAAATCTAAAGTTGGCGTTTGCCGCAAATGCTATGGCCGCAACCTTGCAACCGACAGAAATGTTGACGTTGGCGAAGCAGTTGGCACCATTGCAGCTCAGGCAATCGGCGAACCTGGTACCCAGCTTACCATGCGTACGTTCCATACCGGCGGCGTAGCAGGCGGCGACGATATTACCCAAGGTTTGCCGCGTGTTGAAGAATTGTTTGAAGCACGCAAACCGAAACACCCCGGTATTTTGGCAGAAACCACCGGCGTTGTGCATATTGCCGAAGAAGGCGGCCAGCGTAAAATTACTATTACCGATAAAGACGGCATGGAAGAAGTTTATGCTATTCCGTACGGCGCAAAACTTGCTGTTGCCGAAGGGCAGGAAATCGAAAAAGGCGACCGCCTTACCGAAGGTTCCCTCAATCCGCATGATATTATCCGCATCAGCGGCGTGCGCGCAACCCAGCGTTATCTGGTACAGCAGGTACTCGGCGTTTACAAATCTCAGGGCGTAGAAATTAACGACAAACACATTGAAGTTATGGTACGCCAGATGATGCGTAAAGTACGTATCGACGAAGCCGGCGATACTACGATGCTGCCGGGCGAATACGTTGATATCGGTGAATTTGAAGAACAGAACAGCGAGATGATTGACCGCGGCTTGCAGCCTGCAGAAGGTCATCCGATTCTTCTGGGTATTACCAAAGCATCCCTGGCAACCGATTCCTTCCTGTCTGCGGCTTCCTTCCAGGAAACCACCCGTGTACTTACGGACGCAGCTATTAAAGGTAAGGTTGACCCGCTGCTCGGCCTTAAAGAAAACGTTATTATCGGTAAACTCATTCCGGCAGGTACCGGCATGAGCAGATACCGTGACGTTAAAGTAAAATACAATAACGTGCCTACTAATAACTGATTTTACTGCGTAACAGCAGAAAAACTTAATAAGTTGTAATAGGTAAAGTAAGCCACCCTGTTTATTCCGTTTGGAGTAAACAGGGTGGTTTTGTTTTTAGCTGAGTCGCCGGTTAGCAATGAGCTGGAAGCGAAGTTGATAATCGTGACAGCGAAGCTACGCAAATTTCATGACTGAATGGGGAGTGAAATTTGTGAACCTTAATATAATAAAAAAGATAAACTTCTAATGTCAGCATCAAATTTGTTGTGACGTTATTTTTTTAGATAAGTCATTGATATCACGCATCACCGATAGTGCGGGTTAATGCGAAACTACGCTGCCGCGCTAACCTACCGGCAGGGATAAAGTTTCACCAAGACCAGTAAAAGTTAGACTTACTCTAACGAAAGTGTCTTGCGGGGAGGGTAAAAGTATGGTAAAATAACATTATAAAATAATTGTAATAAAATTATAAATTTTATTACAATTAATAAATGTACGAATTAAGGAAGAATCCATTTGAACTACTATCCGTTAATCAGAAAAATAATTCTCATCTGCGGCGATGCTGCTTGCTTATATTTGGCAACAACAGCAGCAATGCTTCTGGAATTAGGAATAAAACAATCAGATAAAATTGCCTTTCATCTGCAATTTTTGCCTATACTTATCGTTATTATGCTTGTAATGTTTAACGTATACGGGCTGTTCAGCCTTGTGCGTAAACGCATTGCTGATATATTTCTAAATATTATTGTTGCAGTAATAAACATTTACGTAATTGCCATAGCAGTAACTTTCTTCTTCCGCAGCTTCGATTACTCGCGCATAGTGCTGTTATACAGCGGCGCATTTTCACTAATACTGCTCTTTATATGGAACTA
>ERZ827088.4074-NODE-4074-length-12577-cov-52.091998_pt1 | contig 12577 bp, 12 predicted proteins | sample MGYA00519922_ERZ827088 | MGnify/ENA primary metagenome ERZ827088 (study PRJEB31778, sample SAMEA3449254) | human gut metagenome | biome: human gut; feature: human-associated habitat; material: faeces | place: United Kingdom | collected 2010/2012 ... | reverse complement strand
GCGTGTTGGCCTCGGTCCAGAACTCCTTGTTGCTCTTGCCGACGGCCGGAATGAAGTCATACTCCTGCATGTTGCCCGGGGAGAGCGTGCCGTCGAAGTCGTAGATCAAAGCGATGGTGAATCTGAAATCCATGGTTCCCGCAGTTTGTGAACTTCAAAAATATCCAAATTTTGCTATTTTTGCAAGCAGAAACCCCGAAAAACCTCGGAATTATGGAGTTCAAGAGCCTGATAGCACAACGCCGTTCGATCCGCAAGTATTCGGACCGTCCGGTTCCCCGCGACGTGATGGACCGCATGTTGGCCGAAGCCCTCACGGCCCCCTCGGCGCGCAATACGCGCACGACGCGTTTTCTCGTAGTGGACAACCCCGCGCTGGTGGCCCGCATGGCCGACATGCGCGATTATGGGTCGGCATTCCTGAAGGGCGTGCCGGCAGCCGTGGTCGTGCTCGGCGACATGACGACGAGCGATCTGTGGCGTGAAAACGCCGCCATTTCGGCCACCGTGCTGCAGCTTGCGGCCGTGGACGAAGGGCTGGGTTCGTGCTGGGTGCATGTCTGCGGGCGGCCCCGCCGCAAGGACGATCCCGAGGGCGAGCAGGCGGCCGACTACCTGCGCACCTTCCTGCCGATCCCCGAAGGCTGCGAGCCCCTGTGCGTCATTGCACTCGGCTACTCCGACTTCCATCTCGCGCCGCTGCCCGAAACGGACGATGCGAAGCGGATCATCCGCCTCTGATTCCCGACCCGGATGCGGCCGTAGAGGCTCCGGAGCATCGGACCCCGGGGCCCGGGGGTCTTATCTTGTCAAACCCTAAAAATGTGAAAAGAATGAAAGGAAAACCGATGTTTGCGACCGCTTCGGCGGCGATTCTGATGCTGGCCGCATGCGGCCAACAGGCGACGAAGGCCCCGGTGACGACGGTCGGTGAAGGGCTGCGTTTCTGCGAGAGTACCTATCCCTATGAGGGTGGCGTCCTGATCGCCAACTTCGGGACCGAAGAGCTCAACCCGCTCAACGGCGAGGGCAAGGGCTATATCGTCCGTTACAAGGCCGGTGAGGCCCCGCAGGTGGTGATCCCGGCCGACGGGAACCTCTCGGCGCCCAAGGGCATGTTCCTCCGCGACGGCCGTCTGTTCGTCTGCGACGTGAACAAGGTGGTGGTCTACGACCTGAACCAACCCGGGACCGCTCCCCAGGTGGTTTCCTTCCCCGAGAGCGAACTCTTCGTCAATGACCTGGCGGCCGACGGCGACGTGCTCTACGCTTCGGTGACCAACACCGGGCGCATCTTCCGCCTCGACATCTCCGATCCGGCGGCTGTCGGCGCTCCCGAGCCGTGGCTGGAGATTCCCGGGCCCAACGGGTTGGTGATCCGTGACGGGGCGATGTTTGTCGCCTCCTACCCTGCCGACGGGCAGACGACCGACGCGCACGTCATCTACCGCATTGCCGACCTGTCCAACCCCGTGGCGGAGCCCTTCGTCGCGCTTCCCGGGCAGTACGACGGCATCGCCTTCTCGGGCGACGGGAAGTCGCTCTACGTGACCAACTGGTCGCCGGTCGGTCTCTCGCGCATCGATCTGGCGACGCGCGCCGTGGAGCCCGTTGCCATTGAGCTGGAGCAGCCGCTCGCGGGCCCGGCCGACATGACCGTGGCCGACGGCGTGGTCTATGTACCTGACCTGCCCAACAGCCGGGTGGTGGTCTTCGCCGAGTAGAGGCCTCCGACTGCCCTTAGGTAAAACGATAAAGCGGTCCGGGATCACTTCCGGACCGCTTCCGTCTGTTTGTGCGGCGGTGCTACCTGTTGTGGTGGTGCACCGGTTTGATGTCCTTGATGCGCAGCTGGGTGGTCACCGTGCCGCGGTAGTGGTTCTCGACGATCTGGTAGCAGACGTCGATCGGGCGTCCCGAGCGTACCCACTCGAAGTGGGTGGGCTGCTGGAAGGCGATCGCCTGGATTCGCGTGTTGGGCTTCTGGCGCTGGATGAGATCCATGCGCAGGTGCTCGCTCTCCATGCCGACCAGCTTGGCGTCGCCGTGGTTGCTCACACCGTAGGTCACGAATACCGGGGCCGTGTTGCCGGGACCGAAGGGCTGGAAGCGGTTCAGGTCGCGGCGGAAGGCCGGCGTGATGTCCGAGAAGAGCAGCTCGCTGTCGATATCGACCTGCGGAACGAGCATCTGCGGGTCGATGTTCTCCTCGACGTAGGCGTTGAAGCGGCGCGTGAACTCCCCGACGTGTTCCGGACGCATCGTGAGCCCGGCAGCATACATGTGGCCGCCGAAATTCTCGAGCAGGTCGGAGCACGACTCGACGGCCTGGTAGAGGTCGAAGCCCGGCACCGAGCGGGCCGAGCCCGTGACAAACCCGTTGCTCATCGTGAGCACCACCGTCGGACGGAAGTAGGTCTCGATCAGACGCGAGGCCACGATCCCCACGATGCCCTTCATCCATTTCGGGTTGTAGATCACCGTGCTCTTAAGCGTCTTCATCTCGGGGTTGCGCTCGATGTAGTCGTGCGCCTCCTGCGTGACGGAGCGGTCGATCGACTTACGGTCGCTGTTGTACGAGTCGATGACGTTGCCGAACTCCTCGGCCACGCTCTCGTTGCCCTCGATGAGCAGCTCGACGGCCGCATGCCCGCCCGAGGGCGAGGCGTTCTCGTCGTTCTCGTCCATGCGCATGCGCCCGGCGGCGTTGATGCGCGGACCGATCTTGAAGACGATGTCGTCGATGGTGATGTTGTGTTTGTCCAGACCGCAGATCTTGATGATCGACAGCAGTCCCTTCGACGGCTCGCGGTTGAGGTTCTTCAGACCGAAATAGGCCAGGATGCGGTTCTCGCCCACCAGCGGCACGATGTCCGAGGCGATCGAGACGACCAGAAGGTCAAGCAGCGGCAGGATCTGCTCGAACGGGATCCCGTTGCGCTGGGCATAGGCCTGCACCAGCTTGAAGCCCACGCCGCAACCCGACAGTTCGTCGAACGGGTAGGAACAATCGACCCGCTTGGGGTCCAGAACGGCTACGGCGCGAGGAATCTCCTCGGCCGGGAGGTGATGGTCGCAGATGATGAAATCCACGCCTTTCGACTTTGCATAGACGACCTTTTCCGTGGCCTTGATCCCACAGTCGAGGGCGATGATCAGCCCCACGCCCTTGCGGGCGGCGAGGTCGATTCCCTTGATCGAGATACCGTATCCCTCGGTATACCGGTCGGGGATGTAGAACATCAGGTTTTTGTGCCCGATCTGGCGCAGGAACTTGTAAACCAGCGCGACGGCCGTGCAGCCATCGACGTCGTAGTCGCCGTACACCATGATCTTCTCATTGTTACGGACGGCCTGTCCCACCCGCTCGACCGCCTTCTCCATGTCCTTCATCAGGAACGGATCGTGCAGGTCGGCAAGGCTCGGTTTAAAGAACTTCTCCGCCTTGTCTACGGTGTCTATGCCTCTTTGTACGAGCAGATTGGCCAGGATAGGCGAAATCCGCAGCGCGGCAGCGAGCATGGCTACCGTCGCGGGGTCGCCCTCTGGCTTCACTACCCAGCGTTTTTCTATAGGCATACGTGTTATTGTTTATATATTTTAACATTTAATATCTCACTTAAAAGTTCCACAACCGAACGTTTCACCTCCTCCATCGGGACGTTTCGGCCCGTCTCCGAGAGGATCGACGCCACCCCGCGGTCGGTGAAGCCGCAGGGGTTGATGCGCGAGAACCACGCCAGGTCGGTCGATACGTTGAGCGCGAAGCCGTGCATGGTAACATAACGTGACGATCGCACTCCTATTGCGCAGATCTTCCGCACCGGCCCCTTCCCGCCGGGAGTGACCCCCTTGCCGAGCCAGACGCCCGAGGCGCCGTCGATGCGGCCCGCCTCGATACCCTGGCGGGCGACGGTGCGGATGACGGCCTCTTCGAGAGCGGCAATGTAGGTGCGCAGCCCGATGCCGAGCCGCTCGAGGTCGAGGATCGGGTAGCAGACCAGCTGCCCCGGACCGTGGAAGGTGATGTCGCCGCCGCGGTCGATGTGGAAGAAGCGGGCACCCATCCGCTCGAGCATCTCGCGCGGGATGAGCAGGTTCTCCGCATGTCCGCTCTTGCCGAGCGTGTAGACCGGGGGGTGCTCCACGAGCAGGACCGTGCCGACGGGATCGTCATCCGTTGCGGAGTGCTCCTCTGCGGAGTCTCCGGCGGGGAATACGGTGCTGCCTCCGGCGTCCCGCTCCGCCCGCTTGCGGGCAACGAGGGCGTCGAACAACTCCTGCTGCAAATCCCAGCAGGCTTTGTAATCCATCAGGCCGAGGTCCCGGCAGTATGCCTTCATCCGTTACAAACTTTTCACACTTCGGAGCGCCTCTTCGGCCATGTACGAGGAGCGTACCAACGGTGCGCTCGCACAGTAGTCGAAGCCCATCTCCAGTGCTCGGAGCCTGTACCATTCGAATTTTTCGGGAGTGATGTACGCCGCAACGGGGTAATGCTCCAGAGTCGGCCGAAGGTACTGACCGAGCGTCACAATCCTCACACCTGCCTCGCGCAGGTCACGGAGGGTCTGCAATACTTCGTCATCGGTCTCGCCGAGTCCGACCATCAGTCCGCTCTTGGTCACCACGCCCTGTCGGGAGAGGTAGCGCAGCGTCTCCAGGCTGGTGCGGTACTTCGCCCTGGAACGCACAAGGGGAGTCAGTCGCTCGACGGTCTCGATGTTGTGCCCGATGATGTCGGGCTTCGATGCCATCACGATGTCTTCGAGTTCGGGACGCGCATCGAAATCGGGAATAAGGAGCTCAATTACGGCGTCGGGATTCTGTGCGCGGATGGCCTCGACGGTTGCGGCCCAATGGCGGGCGCCGCCGTCCGGAAGGTCGTCGCGCGTCACGGAGGTTACGACGACATACCTCAGTTTCATCAGGGCGACGCTTTCGGCGACCCGGGCGGGTTCCTCGGCGTCGGGGGCAAGCGGATGTCCCGTGCGGGTGGCACAGAAGCGGCATCCGCGGGTACAGATGTCTCCCAGAATCATGAAGGTCGCCGTGCGACGGCTCCAGCACTCGGCCTGGTTGGGGCACATCCCGCTGCTGCAGATTGTATGCAGCCGGTGTTTTTCGACGATGTGCCGCACTTCGGCCCACTCGGGGGTGCGGTGCAGGCGGATCTTCAGCCATCCGGGTTTTTTCAGGACATCTACCTTGTCATAAAACTTCGGCATTTAAGTTCATTATTTTCCAATTGATGCAAAAATAACGAAAAAGATTGAATATTCCTATACCCTTTTTATGTTTCTTGCGAGAATGCCGGTCGGAAAGCCGTGCGGAATGGATCGGTTGCGGGAATCGGAGTCGGTCGGTCGGATAAAGAAAAGAGGCCCTGCACCTGCCGGTACGGACCTCTCTGGTTAGGTTAGTTAGGTTAATGAGAGTGGGGAACCCCACGTTCGATGAAACAAAGATAGATCGAATTTTACGAAAATGCAAATATTTTGTGATATTTCTTGAAATTTTGAGGCGATTTTTAAACCATATTGTAATTAAGATTTTTTAATTTCCTTTCGGTTCGTAAGTTTTTGATTAACGTTCCGCGCCGCTTTCCGCAGCCTTTTCCGGCACGGGAGCCTCTTCGCCGGCAGCTGCCGGAACCTCGTCGGTCTGGGAGTTCTGGTGGCGGTGGCGATAGGTGGCCGGAGTCATCTGGTATTCCTTCTTGAAGAGTTTGATGAAGTGCGAGGTGTTGGGGAAGGTGCATTCGTTGCCGATCTCGGAGATCGATTTCGACGTCGAGATCAGCAGCAGACGCGAGTGCATGAGCCGCTGGCGGATGAACCATTTGTGGGGCGGCATCTGGAAGTGGCGCCGGAACTCCTTCTTGAACGAGGTGAGCGAACGGTGCGTCAGCCGGGCCAGTTCCTCGATCGAGATGTCCTTGAAGATGTGGTCGTAGACGATCTGTTCGAAGTTCTCCTTGGCGGCATCGACGTTGCTCAGCAACTTGCTCTTGATGCAGCAGTCCTCGTGCGAGGCGATCAGGTAGATCAGTTCGGTCATCTTGATGTTCTCGGCCGTCTCGTCGTGGCGGAACTCCTCGTCGCGCAGGTAGTTGTTCGTATTGACGAAAAAGTTGCGCAGCGAGTTCCATGCGGACATGGCCACGTGGGTGCGGTTGCGGCAGTTTTCGCACGAGTGTTCGTTCGATATGTTCAGTCCGTAGGTGATGTTCAGGTGCATGAGGATGCGCTGCAGGTCCTCGGGCGTGTAGTAAAAGAGCACCTCCTCGTAGGGTTGGCTACCGTCGGGAACGTTTTCGATGTAATGGTGTCCGAGCCCCAGGTAGAAGACGTCGCCGCGTGCAAGCGTCTGGCGCTTATCTCCGTCGTAGATGTATTTCGTCCCGCGCAGGATGTAGCCGATGGCATAGCGGGACAGGATCTGGGACTGGATTCCGTTGTGAAGCGATTCCAAATACTTCACGATCATCGGCTGTTGGGCCGATGAATTCATTGAATTCTTCATGCGAATTGTATTTTAAGTTTTTCTGAACAAAGAGTTGCGTCACATTTGTTCAGTCTCAAATATACAATTTTAAATTTTTAATTTGCCAAAATCCATAACACAAAAAAGCGAAATCGTGCAAAATAGACCTCTTTACGGCATGAAGATGACTAAATATATTATTGTAAAATGACGTTGGCTACGGCTACGGCGAGCAGCGCGGCGTAGAGCGGTGCGGCAATCGGGCGGCGGACACGCACGAAGAGGAACGGGAGCAGCAAAGTAACCGGTACGGCGAGCAACGTGACTGTTTCGGCGGTTGCGGCCGGGCTGCAGAGCGATCCGCATGCAAGGATCAGCGTGATGCACGCGAAGAGCAGGATGAAGCGCGGTTTGGTCCCTACGGCGTAGCGGTCCGCGAAGACGAAGAGGGTGGAGAGGAGCCCCAGTACAACGGCCGCACCGGCAAAGAGCAGTTTTGGGAGCGGGAGAAGCGCTTCGGGTGTCGGGAGCGGGCCGCAGGTGAGTAGCCGGCCGAGCAACAGCAGCGGTGCGGCGAAATCGCCTCCGACGCCCCAATTGATGTAACAGAGGACGAAGAGCGGAAGCAGTACGCCGGCAAGGGCCACCGTGAGCTCGCGGAGCGTCCTGCGGAAGAGCTGTACGGCCAACGGCAGCAGCAACAGCAGCGGCAGTGCGGCGGGTGCGACGAGCGGTAGCAGCCCGAGGTAGAGCGAGGCGCGGAAGATGGCGTCGAAGCCGAATCCGTTGCGGAACGAGCGGGCGTAGTTCTTGGTGGCGAGGGCCAGCAGAGCCGGAGCCGCGCACGAAGAGAGGAAAGCGCCGTCACCGATGCCGCAGAGCAGGATGCCGTAGAGCGGGATGGCGAGGCACGTGCCGACCGAGTAGAGGTTGTTCCGTGCCGTAAGCCGTCCGATGCAGAGTCCGGTAAAGAGGATCAGCAGTCCGCCGATCCAGCGGGAGCCGCCCGTGTGGTGTGCCTCGAAGTCGGCGAGCCATTCGCCCGGGAAGCGGATCATCATGCGGTCGTGCGGCTCTTCGGTGAGGGTTTCCGCAGTTTTCGGATCCGCTCCGGATGCTGTTGTCTCTTCGGCTGTCGTTATCTCCGTGTCGGCAACGGGCGTTGTGTGGTCTGCCGCAGCCGAACTGTCTGCCGCGGTGGTGTTCTTCCCGGTGGTATTGGCGGCGGAGTCCGCGGCTGTTGCGGGCGGAGCCGGGTGTGCGGGTGCGATGCCGGCAACGGGCGCTCCGTTTCTCCCGGAATGTGTCGAGTCGGCTGTGGCGATCGGTTGGTTGGGATGCGTCGCCTGCAGGCTCTCCGTGCCGTGCTCCGGGCTTGCCGTATGGGCTGAGGCTGCCGGGATTGTCTGGGTTGTCCCGGGTCCGACGGTCAGGGTGAGGCTGTCGCGGGCGAAACCGGCCGGCATACCTGCAGTTGGCTGCTGGGCAGCGGGTGACGGGACTGTCGGGTCGGATGCCGCGTGGTCGGGTTGCGCTGTTGCTTCCATGTGCTCTGCAGCATGCGCAGTCTCTGCGGACTCTACGTTTTCCGCAGCTTCTGCGGTCAGTCTGTATGCGGCTACACGTTCCGAGTAGGATTGCGGCATCGCCGCCGGGCGTTTCGCGGCGCCCCACATCGCCACGGCGGCGAGTATGAGGAGCGTGAGGAAGGCCGGGATGAGCTGCTGTCGAGCGATGTCGAATTTCATGATCGTGGCGCGGTTGTGGGGCAAAAGTAGCGAAAATGCGGGAATATTGTGTAATTTTGTCGTGTGATGTTGGAAAACCAGTTTCAATACGAACTGCTCGAGGCCGGGTGCGATGAGGCCGGGCGCGGCTGTCTGGCCGGGCCGGTCTTTGCTGCGGCAGTGATTCTTCCGCCCGATTTTCACGACGAGCGGCTCAACGATTCGAAGCAGATGACCGAGCGCAACCGCGATCGGCTGCGGGAGGTCATCGAGCGCGAGGCGGTCGCCTGGGCCGTCGAGGCGGTTTCGGCGGCGCGCATCGACGAGATCAACATCCTGAACGCTTCGTTCGAGGGAATGTCGCTGGCGGTCGGCCGGCTTGATCCCGCTCCGGGCTTCCTGCTCATTGATGGAAACAGGTTCCGCACGCAGCTGACCATCCCCTACCGCTGTATTGTTAAGGGCGACGGCAAATATGCCGACATTGCGGCTGCCTCGGTACTTGCCAAGACCCACCGTGACGAGTATATGCGCCGCTTGGCCGAGGAGTATCCGCAGTACGGCTGGCTTCAGAACAAAGGCTACCCTACGCGGCAGCATCGGCTGGCCATTCGTGAATACGGTCTGACTCCCCACCATCGACTCTCGTTCAACCACGAGATCGACCAGCTTGAGCTCCCTTTCTGACCGGAACGGCCTTTTTCTGCCTTTTTCTGCCTGTTGTGGCGTGTGGTTGCCCTTTCCCCTTCGAGACCTCACCTTTGCGCTTTTCGGGCTTTGGCTGGCTCGCAACGGCCCCTCTCTTCCTCTTGTTTTCTGGTCTGAGAACGCCTGCTCGCGGCTCCGATGCATCTCGTCTTGTTCTCCTCCGGCCCCCCCCCTCGTCCCTATCAGTTTCTACACCTGTTCTCCTCTTCTTAGGGTTGTGTCTCCCAACGTTTCATGCAAACAAAAAAAGAGCAGACCCAAAGGTCTGCTCTCTCGTTTGGTTTGTCCCTGAATCAATATCCCAACGACTTGGAAGCCGCATAGGAGATCTTCAGGGCGTTGGCCCGACGGAGCTCCTGCTTCACGTCGGTGACGATACCCATCTTCGTGGCCTGGTCTGCCTTGAGGCAGATGGTCATTGCTGCGCGATCGGCCTCATTGAGCTTGTCGCGCTCGGCGGCTACGAAATCCAGGATGTCCCGGGTCGTTCTGTAGGAGTCGTTCAGCTGGATACGGGGGGCAGTACCGAACTGCGCCTGCATGGCCAGCGTGGGCTGTCCGATGTGGATGAAGCTGACGAGCGATTTCTTCTCGAGCTTCTGTACCTCGGTTGCCTCCGGAAGTTTGTATCTGACGAGCAGTTCCTGATCACGCATGGTCGTCGATACCATAAAGAAGAAGAGGATCATGAAGATCACGTCCGGAAGCGAAGCGGTCGAGATGCCGGGCAAACCCTTGTTGCCCTTCTTTTTCATTACTGCCATGGCTTTACTTCTTTATATTTACCGGTTCGGCCTCCGAAATCTTCAGAGGTACTGCTTTGGATACTGCGTTGCGCTGCTCTTCGTTGAGTTCTGCGAACTTCGAACCGAACTTGCGCTGTGCAACCTCGTCGCGCACTTCGTTGAAGGCGCGCGCGAGCTCATTCTGTACCATGATGTAGGACTGGTAGCCCGTGTCGCGGGTGGTTTGCAGGGAAACCACGCCCTGGCTGACGGGATAGGTCCAGGTACTGCCGTCCGGAAGCTCGATGTCCTCGTCCTTCTTCTCGGGCAGATCCTCGCTGTCGAGCGGGTTGAGGATGAACTCCTTAACCTGATCCTTGAGCTCGCGAAGATCGATCACATTCTGCTTGCCCTCGATTCCTGCCATGATGTTTCCGCTACCCGAGATAAGTACCAGATACAGGTTGCGCTGCTTGACCTTGATCTGCTCCTGTTGTTGGTTCTCAGGAGGCAGGGGCGGAAGCATGCGGACCAGACCCGTATCGGTGTTCATGGTAGTGGCTACCAGGAAGAAAATCAGCAGCAGGAAGGCGATGTCGGCTTGAGATCCAGCATTGATATCTGGTGTTTTTCTTTTATCTATTGCCATTGCCTATTCCTTTTTCTACTTGAATGCACTCCAAATTTCAGTAACTACGGCCGTAACGAAGGCTGCCGCAAAAGCGACATAGGTCACCAGAATGCTCGTTTCGGTGATGACCGTTTCGGTGTGGCCGAAGAATCCGTTGTTCTGAAGGTCCACGATGTTGATCGTGTGTCCGGCCGAGTAGAAGTAGGACACGCCGATGATGATGATGACCAGAGCCAGTGACAGGATGGCTCCCTTGATGCCTGCCGGGTTCTTGATCATTCCGAAGATCGCGCAGAAGATGGCCGAAGCGACGGCGAACGCGAAGAGGAAGTAGCCCCACATCAGGTTTGCACTGATTGCGGCCTCGGATCCTCCGGTCGCGATCGCGTAGACCATAAGCGCAATCGTGATGACCAACAGAACGCCCAGCAATATGTTAAATATCTTTTTCATATTTGCTTTTGACTTTTGCGTTCGGTTCAATTATTTCTTGCTGTAGGCCGTCAGGATATCCATGAGCGTGATGGACGAATCCTCCATTGCGTTTACGAGCGAGTCGATCTTGGCGATGATGTAGTTGTAGAACAGCTGAAGAATAACGGCAGCGATAAGACCCATGAGGGTGGTCAGAAGGGCGACCTTGATACCACCTGCAACGAGCGTCGGGCTGATGTCACCGGCAGCCTGGATGGCGTCGAATGCGTCGATCATACCGACAACGGTACCCATAAATCCGAGCATCGGGCTGAGGGCGATGAACAGGCCGATCCACGAAAGACCCGACTCCATCTGGCCGGTCTGAACCGAACCGTAGGAAACAACGGCCTTCTCAACCGAGTCGAGACCCTGATCGTAGCGATCCAGACCCTGATAGTAGATCGAGGCGATCGGGCCGCGGGTGTTGCGGCAAACCTCCTTGGCAGCTTCGATACCGCCCTTCTTGAGAGCCTCCTCAACGTTGGCGATGAGCTTCTTCGAGTTGATCGTCGAGAGCGACAGGAAGAGAATGCGCTCGATGGCTACGGCCAGACCGATCACCAAGCAGAGCAGGATCGGGAGCATCCAGCCCCAACCGCCCTCGAGGAACTTCTGCATCAGAATGTGGTGCATGCTCTCGCCTGCGACCTGAGTTTCGGCTGCGGCAGCGGCTGCCTCCTGCGCGAACGCATTAACGGTACCCAGAACGGTCAGGGCAACCGACGGAATCAAAAACAGTTTTTTCATAGTTGTGTTAGATGATTGATTTGATTGATTGAATTTTATTAGTTGTGTTTTTGGTTTTTGTCTTTCCCGGGGTTGCGGCCGGAGACCGGAGGCCGGGTATCCGGCGGGCCGTTTTTCCGTTCCGCTCCGTTTTTTGTTCCGGATCGCTCAATTTTTTGTTAAAAAATCATTTTTTTCTTCCTCCCTCCCGTCCGCGCGGCCGTTTTTTACCTGTTCTGCAGCGGTTGCGTGAGGTCTCCCCACACGGATGTCCGAATCCCGGATTTTCTTCCCGGACTCGCACAACTCCCTGTCAATCAACTGTGTTGCTTTGCTTCTGTCGCATCTTTCCCCGGTACTTCGACCGGTAGGGGTACGTTAGCAGTGCGAAATATAGGAAAAAAATTCGTTTCGTGCAACGTCCTATGCCGTAAATTCTCCGCGCAACGGCCTGCGCAGGAGCTCTTCGGTCTGCTGTCGCGGGAGTCCGAGCCCGAGCGTGTACATCAGTTTGGTGACGGCCGCCTCGGTGGTCATGTCGTAACCGCACAGCACGCCGGACTTCTGCAGCCGCAACCCCGTCTCGTAGAGCTCCATCGAGACCCGTCCGCCGCCGCACTGCGTGATGTTGAGCACGATCACGCCGCGGTCGATCGCCTCCTGCAGCGTGCGGATGAACCATTCGCTGGTCGGGGCGTTTCCGGCGCCGAATGTTTCGAGCACGACGGCACGCAGCCCGGGCGCCGAGAGCATGGCTCGCAGGACCCGTTCGCCGAGGCCCGGGAAGAGCTTGATGACCTCGATGCCGTCGGCCAGCCGGGTGGCCACGCGCAGCGGCTCTCCGAAGGTCTCGGGGCGGAGGATCGCCGGGTAGTTGTAGGCGATATTGACGCCGACCTCGGCCAGCGGCGGGTAGTTGTATGAGCGGAAGGCGCTCAGCGCTTCGGCGCTGCGCTTGGTGGTGCGGTTGGCGCGGAAGAGCCGGTTCTGGAAGTAGAGCGACACCTCGGGGACAACCGGACGGCCGTCGCGCCGGGCGCCGGCGATCTCGATGGCCGTGATGAGGTTCTCGCGGCCGTCGGTGCGCAGCACGCCGA
>ERZ827088.4065-NODE-4065-length-12599-cov-5.791374_pt1 | contig 12599 bp, 10 predicted proteins | sample MGYA00519922_ERZ827088 | MGnify/ENA primary metagenome ERZ827088 (study PRJEB31778, sample SAMEA3449254) | human gut metagenome | biome: human gut; feature: human-associated habitat; material: faeces | place: United Kingdom | collected 2010/2012 ... | reverse complement strand
GTAGTCAGGGTCCGCCTCGCAGGTGCCGTTGGCGTAGCCGCTCTCGGCGTCAAGAACGCCGGGAATGGACTGCATGAGCTGTTCCATGCCCCAAAAGCAGCCGCCCGCCAAATAAATAACGTTTTCTGTGGTATCCATATGTGTGCGCGCCTCGCCGGAGATAGGAGACGGCTGTTCGGTCATTTCCTTCTGTTCCGTTTTCCGCGGCGTGTTCTCCTGCCCGGCGGCACATCCGCTCAGCGGCAGCATCACGGCAAGCAGAAGCGGCCATACGCTCCGATACATGGCGTTTTCCTCCCTTCTGAGGGGATCATTCCGTCTGTCAGCCCTTGTCGGCGGCAACAGCCTGGTCGATGAGCTTTTGCAGCGTTTCCATGTTCTGCTCGATGTCAATGCCGCCGAGCAGCGGTTCGCCCACGATTCGTCCGTTGCGGTCAAACACGTAGGTGGTCGGGAACGCCATGATCCCCAGCGCAAACGTTCCGGCCTCGCTGTTTGCGTCGAAGTAGATGTTGCGGTATTTCGCGCCGGTCATTTCGAGAATCTGCTTGGCCAATTCAATGCCCTGCTCGTTGCCGCTCAGGGTTTCCACGTTGATGCCGACAACCTCGCCGCCCTGCGCCTTGATGCGCTCGTTCAGCGCGTTCAGGTCATCCAGCTCCTGCACGCAGGGCTTGCAGCCGTTGAACCAGAAATTCACAACGGTGAACGCGTTGTTGGCAAACAGGCTGTTATCCACGTCGTTGCCGTCGAGATCCTTTCCCTGAAACCGCGGGAAAGCGCCGTCCTGTTCCTCGTCGTTCATCTGATCTGCCGGGCTGTCAGCGGCAAGCGCCGCGATCTGCTCCTCGATCTCCCGAATCTTCTCCGCGTCCGCCTTGAGCGTCTCGTATTCCTCGGCGGAGAACTGATCCTTCGCGCCCTCCACGGCGCTCATCAGCACGTCGCCGTAATTGCTGCTGAGCATGTCGTCGTTCACGTTTTTATCCATGGACATGAACACCTTTTCCCAGAGCGCGTTGTTGGCAAAGAGGATGTCGTTTTCAGCCGCCAAAAGCTGCTCTTCCGTCTTGCCCTCCATCATGTTCATGTCGGAACTTTCTTCCATCTTTTCGTCCATGTCCATGCCGGATTTTTCTTCCATCTTCGCTTCCGTCTTCCCTTCCATATCCGTGTTCATGGCGGACATTTGTTCGCCACAGGCGGTCATGGAGAAGGTCAGCAGCAGGCCGATCATCAGCGCGATTACTCGATTCATTTTCATTGTTTTTGCTCCTTTTCTTTGTTTTCGTTTTGAGATAGGTCACCAAAGCCAAATGTATATCGGATTGCGTCCGTCGGGCAGGCCTTCATGCACATGCCGCAGCGAATGCACTCCGTATGGTTGGGCGATTTTGTGATGTCCACGTCCATCTTGCAGGCCCTCGCGCAAGCGCCGCAGGATACGCACTTTCCCGTATCCACGCGCATCTGGAAAAGCGAGACCTTGTTTAGTAGCGCATAGAATGCGCCCAGCGGACACAGCCATTTGCAGAACGGGCGATACACGAACACGCTGGTCAGCACGACCGCCAGCAGCACGCCGGCCTTCCACGTGAACAGCTTGCCCAGCGCGGCGCGAATCCCGGCGTTGGTCAGGGACAGCGGAATCGCGCCCTCCAGCACGCCCTGCGGGCAGAGATATTTGCAAAAGAACGGATCGCCCATGCCGAGCTGATTGGTCACAAGCATCGGCAGCAGAACCACCATCACCAGCAGAACGACGTATTTCAGATAGCGCAGCGGTTTTAATTTCTTCGTCGAAACCTTGGGCGAGGGAATCTTATGCAGCAGCTCCTGAAACCACCCGAAGGGGCAGAGGAACCCGCAGATAAAGCGCCCCAACAGCACGCCGATCAGAATCAGGATGCCGGTGATATAGTAGGAAAATTTGAATTTCGACGAGCCAACGACCGCCTGAAACGCGCCGATGGGGCACGCGCCCGCCGCGCCAGGACACGAATAGCAGTTCAGCCCCGGCACGCAGACATATTTCCCCGCGCCCTGATACAGCGCCCCTTTTTTGAAATTCGGCAGGTGGATATTGGTCAGCAGCGCGGCGCATCCCTGTATCCATCCGCGAAACCGGGCGAGAACATGCGTTTTTTTCTTATCCAATGCCAACACACTCCATACACAGCCGAATGGCCTTCGAGAAAACCGTTTGGGCTTCCCCGCGCCAAACGCCGAAGCCGATCATCAGCACCGCGGCCGCCAGCAAAACGCACTGGATCAGCCCTTTTCTTTGATTCATCGTTTTCCTCCTGTCGTATTGATGAGACGAGTATACACCATGGGGGTTAAAATTTCCGCTAAGAAAAACTTTACACAAAACTTATCGCCATCTGTTATAATAAGGTCAAAACAGAAAGACGGAGGAGCCTATGCGCCTTTTAGTTGTGGAAGACGAGCAGTCCCTGCGCGAGGGAATCGCCAAAAAGCTTCGGTTATCCGGGTATGAGGTGGACGCCTGCGAGGATGGCGAGGAAGCGCTCGACATTTTAGCGTCCGAGCAATACGATTTGATTCTGCTGGATCTGAACCTGCCCAAGGTGGACGGCATGACCGTCCTGCGCACGCTTCGCCAAAGCGACCTTGAAACCCGCGTGCTGATTCTCTCCGCGCGCAGCGAGATTGCGGATAAGGTGGACGGGCTGGACGCCGGCGCAAACGACTATCTCTCCAAGCCCTTCCATTTGGCGGAGCTTGAGGCGCGCGTTCGCAGCCTGACCCGGCGGCAGTTCATCCAGCGGGATATCTGTCTGCGCTGCGGGCGGCTTTCCTTTGATACCAAGAGCCGCGTCGCCTCCGTAGACGGCCAGCCGCTCTCCCTGACGCGGAAGGAATGCGGCGTGCTGGAATATCTGCTCCTGCATCAGGGACGGCCGATCAGTCAGGAGGAATTGATGGAGCACGTCTGGGATGGGAGTGTCGATTGCTTCAGCAATTCCATCCGCGTGCACATTTCCGCCCTGCGGAAAAAGCTGAGAGCGGCGCTGGGCTACGATCCCATCTGCAACCGCATCGGCGAAGGATATGAAATCAAAGGAGAATCGCGATGAAACGCCTGTCACTTCAATGGAGAATGACGCTCCTGACCGCCCTGCTGATCGCCTGCGCCTGCATCTGCCTGAATCTGCTGCTGTATCGTTCGGGCGCAACCGGCATGGATTCCCTAGGCGGCTACATCATGCAATATCAGCCGGGCGACGTAGAGGGTCTGGCCATCGAAATTCCGGACGACCAGATTTCGGATTTTCTCATCCATTTTTCGCAGGAGGTCTGCGACGCCAAGGCGCTTTACGGCTACAAGGGCTGGATCATCACCTCCGTCGTGACCCTGCTCAGCGCGGCCATCGCCTACTTTGTCACCGGCAGCGCCCTGAAGCCGCTTGGGCAGTTCTCCCGTCAGACGGAAAAGATCAATCAGGACAGCATCGCGACCCTGCGCCTTGACGAAAGCACCGTTCGGGAGTTTCAGCAGTTGAGCCGCTCCGTCAACCAGATGCTCGACCGTCTGGCGCAGTCCTTTGATTTGCAGCGCCAGTTTGCGGGAAACGCCGCCCACGAGCTGCGAACGCCGCTGGCCATCCTGCAAACCAAGCTGGAGCTGTTCGCCGAGGAGCACCCCGATATGGACGCCGAAACGGCCGAGCTGGTCGGCGCGCTGCTGGAGCAGCTCGGCCGCCTGACGTCGCTCGTGCGCACCCTGCTGGAGATGAGCAATCTGCTCTCCGTTTCCCGCTCGGATCACATCGCGCTCGCGCCGCTGGCGGATGAGATTCTGGCGGATTTGACGCCGCTCGCACAGCAAAACGGCATTTCGCTCCGCGCGAAATGCGACGACGTCTGCATCATCGGGAGCGACGCGCTGATTTACCGCCTCCTGTTCAATCTGGTTGAAAACGGCATCAAGTACAACCGCCCCGGCGGCTCCGTCACCGTCTCCATCCACCAGGAGGAGTCCATGGCGGTTCTGCACGTCTCCGATACGGGGATGGGCATACCGCCGGAATACCGGGACAGCGTCTTCCAGCCGTTTTTCCGGATTGATAAATCCAGAAGCCGCAAGATGGGCGGCGTGGGGCTGGGGCTTGCGCTCGTCCGCGAAATTGCCGTTCTGCACGGCGGCTCCGTGGCGGTGGAATCCAGCTCCGACAGCGGAACGACCTTTGGGGTCACCCTGCCGACGGAGCAGGATGGTTGACTTCATCAACATTTTCCACATATTGACATGCGGCAACGACAAAAGCCACCGGATCGACCGGTGGCTTTTGCCTGTTTATACTAATTCGCAGTTAAAATGCTTAACAGAGCGCATCAGATTTTTTGTTCTGACGAAGCCAAGTGAAGTGAGGCGTACTGGAGGTACGTTGAACGGAACGAGGCAAAGTCAGAGCGAAAAAGATGGTGCGCGGATTAAGCCATTTTAACAAGAATTAGTATTACATAGCGCCCTTATGCTTGAGCACGGCGCTGACCGTCTGACACAGAATTTTAAGATCCAGCCCGATGCTCCAATTACAGATATACTGCGTATCGAGCTTGACAATCTGCTCGAAATCCGTGATATCGCTCCGGCCGCTGACCTGCCACATACCCGTGATGCCCGGTTTCATCGCCATGCGGGCGCGGTGATGCAGCTCGTATTTATCCCATTCGTCCACCGTCGGCGGCCTCGTGCCGACAAGGCTCATATCGCCCTTGAGCACGTTGAAAAACTGCGGGAATTCGTCGAGGCTCGTGTTGCGGATGAACGCGCCGATGCCCGTTTTTTTCGTGCCGTCCGGCAGAATTTCGTTGCCGATGATGCGCGGGTCGAAATCCAGCTTGAACATCAGGCCGTCCGAAACGCGGTTTTCCTTCATCAAATCCTTTTTGCGCTCGTCCGCGTCCAGATACATGCTGCGGATTTTATAGAATTTGAATCGCCGCCCGTTCTGCCCGATGCGCTCCTGCGAATAGATGATCGGCCCCGGCGAAGCCTTTTTGATCTGTGGGCCGACGATCAGGATGATGATTCCGGCCAGCACGCAGCCGATCAGGCCGCCGACGATATCCATCAGCCGCTTGACCAGCGCCTGAAACGGCGTAGCGTAATTCACCGTGCTGGTCAGCACCGTGTAATCGCCGATGTGCTCGACGAGCTGCTTCTGGCTCACGCCGCTCTCCAGCATCAGCTGCTCGTGCACGACGACGCCCATCTCCTGGCACTGCGCAACGAGCTTTTTCGCCGCCTTGATCGCGTCCGCCTCGATGAACACCTCGTCCACCCACTCGCGGCAGATGTACTCCGCCGCGTCGCTCAGATTCGCCACCACCGGGATTCCGTTCAGCGTCTCCCCCTGCGCGTCGCGATCCGAGAGCACGAGCCCCGCCAAGTCAAACGCATCGTTTGCGGTTGTCAGCAGCATTTGGGCTACCTCCGCCGCGCGCGCTTCCGGCGCGACAATCAACACGGCGCGCCTTTTCTCGTGCTTTATCCGCTTTTGCAGCAGCTTCTTGTAGATCTGCCGAAGCGCGCAGCCCAAGACCATGTGCAGCGCCGATGTGCCGTAGAGAATGATTCGCGAATATGAATTGCTGATCTTGAGCGCGACCAGCAGTACGGTCATAACGGCAAAGACAATCGCCGCATGCTTCACACTCTCAAGCACTTCCTGATACATTCCGCGCCTGAGCACGTCGTGCATCGTGTTGAACATCACGCAGACCGTGAAATCCAGCAGCATCAGCATAACCAGCAGTTCTCGGTACAGCTCCGTCTGATAGCTGCCCCAAGCTTGGCTGAACCGCAAGCTGAATGCGGCAAAAAGCGCAAGCGCAAGGCTGAGCATATCCAGAAAAATAAAGTCAAGATGCTTCAGCCAACCCTTAACTCCCCGCTCGTACATACTCTTCCATTCGCTTTCTGTTTTTTCTTTCTCAGCCGACCGCCACGAAGCCGATCACGGGCAGCCCGTTAAAATCGCAGATTTCCAGCTCGCGAAGCACCTGCGCTTTCTTCGTGACCCACGGCTGAATGAACAGCACCACGCCGTCCATCTTATCCGCAACGGCCTGAGCGTCCACCTCGAAGCGATCGCAGACCTTGTATCCCCCCGCCTGCGCCGCCGTCTTCATCGTCTGCGCAATCTGCGCATTGGCCAAGTCGCCGCTCAGAACGAGGCCGCTTATGCCTGTCGCGCTCAGCGCGGCGGACAGATACGCTCCGTCGTTGTACTGCGGCTTTTCGGCAAACAGCTTATCCAGGCCGCGCAGGTTCTTTTTCGCCGCGCCTTCGGGCTCGACGCGCGCCAGCAGATGCAGGTCGTATCGATCCTCCAGCTCGTCCGTGCCCTTCACGCTGCCATCCAGCAGGAACGCCAGCGCGAACCAGCCGCCCGCCAGCACAAAGAGCACCGCACCGCCGAGCGCCGCCCACTTGGGCATCTTGTTCTCCGGCTTCCAGCTGCCCTCGTAGACCTGCGCATAATACGCCTTGTCGTTGTCGGTCAATTTCGCTTCAATTTTGCCGAGGGTTTCCTGATATGTGGCCAACCGCTTCTCGCCATTTTGCCGCGCGGTAACCACGTCCTCGCAGTAGCCCGTCCAGCCGGTTTGGGTCACCGCTTCATAGGTCATTCCACCTTCGGCAGTCTGCGCAATCTGCGCGCAAACCGCCTGAACCTGCGCGTCGAGCACCGCCAGAATCTTTTCGCCGATTTCCTCGCTGGGCGCGGCAACCGAAATGTTGACTCTGCCGTCGCTGCTGCGATCATCGCTAAGCTGGATGGCATTCTTTTCCGTTTCCGCAAACGTGACGCTCATCAATTCCGAGAGGCTGCTCTGGCTGCACGTCAGCCCGGTTTCCGCCCAAATCCGGTCGTATACGTCCTGCTTCTGCAAAATCGAGCTGATCGCAAGGCCGAGACGGTTCAGATCGCTTTCCTGCGCAGCGACATAATAGCTCTTGTCCGCCATATAGACCGCTCCCGGATCCATGTTCATGTAGATGGATTCCTTCTGGCGCGCCACCTCGTCCTCATAGAACTGGTGATAGTTCGCGTATTGCTGAATCTGGTCGGCGTTCAGGTCGTTGATGTCCATCTGCGCCGGCTCTTTTCCCGTCTTCATTGCGCCGAACGCGCCGCCCAAAAGCAGCCCAACCACGCCGGCCAGCAGCAGAATCTTCCATTTTTGGAGAACATACTGAATCATTTGAACGAGATCAATTTCTTCCTTTTCGTTTCGTATTTTCTGTCTATACGTTGTCTGGTCCGTCATGTCTTCTCTCCTCGTTCTATTTCCGTTGTTTTTTATTGCATCCGCAGCGCCTGTTTCCGTACGGTATGTTCGCCGGTCAGCGCGTCGCGATTCCCCCACTTTCTAATGTATTTAATATATCATCCGAACGCTTTCCCGTCAAGTCCGGCAACGCAGAAAAGCGGCGCTTTCCGTCGAAAACGCCGCTTTTTGTGTCAGCAGATTCCCAAAATGCGCTCGGCGCGCGTAACCTCGTCCGCCGTCGGCGCGGGCACGCCGTCCAGCGGATAGGCGATGTCCAGCTTCTTCCACTTGGAAAGGCCGAGCGTGTGATACGGCAGAATTTCCACGCGTTCCACCGTCTTCAGCGTCCCGATGAACGCGGCCATCTGCCTGAGGTCGTCCTCGCTGTCCGTCAGGCCGGGCACAAGCACATGGCGAATCCACATCGGCTTGCCCATGTCGCTCAGCTTTCGCACCATCGCAAGGATGTTCGCGTTGCCCGTTCCGGTCACGCGCCGGTGCAGTTTCTCGTCCATCGCCTTGAGGTCGAGCATCACCAGATCAGTGACGTCCATCAGCCGCTCAAACGCCCGCTGATCCGCCGCATCCGCCCGATAGGGCTGACCCGCCGTATCCAGCACGGTGTGCACGCCCCTTTGGTGCGCCAGCTCGAACAGCGCCGTCACAAATTCCATTTGGAGCATCGGCTCGCCGCCGCTGACGGTGATGCCGCCGCGCTTTCCGTCCTTGCCCCAGTATTTTTTGTAGCGCAGCGCCCGCTCAATCAGGGTTTCCGCGTCCGTCGTCTCGGCAGCGGGGTTGCCCGTCTCCCACGAATCGGGGTTGTGGCAGAATTGGCAGCGCATCGCGCAGCCCTGCAAAAAGATCACATAGCGCACGCCGGGGCCGTCCACAAGGCCGAAGCTCTCGACGGAGTGCACCCGTCCGATCGGCTTACATGCGGTCATGGCAGGTGCGGGCGATGACGTCAAGCTGCTGCTCGCGGGTGAGGTCGATGAACTTGACGGCGTAGCCGGAAACGCGGATGGTGAAGTTGGCATATTCCTCCTTCTCCGGATGCTCCATCGCGTCGATGAGCTTCTCGGTGCCAAACACGTTGACGTTCAGATGATGCGCGCCCTGCATGAAGTAGCCGTCCATCACCTGCACGAGATTCTTGGCGCGCTCCTCGTCGCTATGCCCCAGCGCGCCGGGGTTGATCGTCTGCGTATTGGAAATGCCGTCCAGCGCCCAGTGATACGGCAGCTTGGCGGTGGAGTTGAGGGAGGCCAGCAGGCCGTTCTTCTCCGCGCCGTAGCTCGGGTTCGCGCCCGGGGAGAGCGGCTCGCCCGCCTTGCGGCCATCCGGCATGCTGCCGGTCGCCTTGCCGTAGACGACGTTGGAGGTGATGGTCAGGATGGAGGTCGTCGGCTCGGAATCGCGGTAGGTGTGGCGCTTCTTGATCTTTTCAAGGAACTTGCCCAGCAGCCACACGGCGATGTCGTCGGCGCGGTCGTCGTCGTTGCCGTAGCGCGGGAAATCGCCCTCAGTCTTGAAATCGACAATCAGGCCGGTCTCGTCGCGGATCGGGGTCACCTTGGCGTACTTGATGGCGCTCAGGCTGTCCACCACATGGGAAAAGCCCGCGATGCCCGTCGCGAAGGTGCGGCGCACGTCGGTATCAATCAGCGCCATTTCCGCCGCTTCATAATAATATTTGTCGTGCATATACTGAATCAGGTTCAGCGTATTCACGTACAGCCCCGCCAGCCAATCCATCATGCGGTCGTAGGCGGCGATCACCTCGTCGTAATCGAGCACCTCGCCGGCGACCGGGCGATACGCCGGGCCGACCTGCTCGCGGGTCTTCACATCCACACCGCCGTTGAGCGCGTAGAGCAGGCACTTCGCCAGATTCGCGCGCGCGCCGAAGAACTGCATCTCCTTGCCGGTCTGCGTCGCGGAGACGCAGCAGCAGATGGAGTAATCGTCGCCCCAGACCGGCTTCATCACGTCGTCGTTCTCATACTGCACCGAGCTGGTCAGCACGGAGATCTTCGCGGCATAATGCTTGAACGCATCCGGCAGATCCTCGGAATAGAGCACGGTCATGTTCGGTTCCGGGGACGGCCCCATGTTTTCCAGCGTGTGCAGGAAACGATAGTCGTTCTTGGTGACCATCGAGCGGCCGTCCACGCCGATGCCGCCGACCTCCAGCGTCGCCCAGACCGGGTCGCCGGAGAACAGCGCGTTGTAGCTCGGAATCCGGGCGAACTTGACCATGCGGAACTTCATCACCATATGGTCGATCAGCTCCTGCGCCTGCGCCTCGGTGATAAGGCCGCGCGCCAGATCGCGCTCCATATAGATATCCAGGAACGTGGAGATGCGCCCCACGGACATCGCCGCGCCGTTCTGCGTCTTGATCGCGGCCAGATAGCCGAAATACAGCCACTGGCAGGCTTCCTTCGCGTTGGCCGCGGGCTTGCTGATGTCAAAGCCGTAGGCGGCGGCCATCGCCTTCATGCCCTTGAGCGCCTTGATCTGCTTGGCGATTTCCTCGCGCAGGCGGATGACGTCCTCGGTCATCGTGCCGTCGCCGCAGTTGGCCAGATCCTTCGTCTTTTCCTCGATCAGGAAATCAATGCCGTAGAGCGCAACGCGGCGGTAGTCGCCGACGATGCGGCCGCGGCCATAGGTATCCGGCAGGCCGGTGATGATCTTGTTGTGGCGCGCCTTCTTCATCTCCGGGGTGTAGGCCATGAACACGCCTTCGTTGTGGGTCGGCGCGTACTCGGTAAAGATCCTGTGCAGCTCGGGGTCGGGTTCATAGCCGTAGTTGCGGCAGGCTTCCTCCGCCATCTTGATGCCGCCGAACGGCATGAACGCGCGCTTGAGCGGCTTATCCGTCTGCAGGCCGACAATCTGCTCAAGCGCCTTGTCCGCCTCGCTGATGTAGCCCGCCCCGTAAGCCGTCAGGCCGGAGACGACGTGCGTCTCCATATCCAGCACGCCACCCTTCGCGCGCTCCTCCTTTTGCAGCTTCTGGAGGATGCCCCAGAGTTTATCCGTCGCCTCCGTCGGGCCGGCGAGGAAACGCTCGTCCCCCGCGTAGGGCTTGTAGTTCTTCTGAATAAAGTCGCGAACGTTGACCTCTTCGCGCCAAATACGGCCCTCGAAGCCTTCCCACTGCTCAAAATGAACCATGCAAACTCTCCTTTATGGGTGGTCGTTGATGCTGATGAAAACGTGGTTATTGTAGCATGGCCGAAATGTTCGCACAACTGACGAACTCGCCAAGGAAACGCCGCGCGCTTTGACGTTGAACCGTTTTCCCGTTTCTTTGTACAGAATCCATCCGCTTAAATCGGATAAACCGCCGCATTTCCCGCGGCGGACGGCGGAAAACCGGCCTTTTCTTAACGGTTTTCTAACGCGGCTTCTCCGCTTTTTCGTCCTTGTCTAGTCTGTCCGTTTTTCCCGGACACATTCAGCCGTCTGCTCGCCCCGATGATACCATAAATCCCGCGCTTTTGAAAGTCCTTTATTCATATTTGTTAGAATGTGCAAACAATAATCCGCCGACAATGTTTGATATTGACAGCGTTTTCACATTTTTGAATGTACTAAAAAATGCAGGAATTTGAATAACTCGTTCAAATTCCTGCATTTTAAGGGAATTGATTCCGTTTTATCTATTCTTTTACACCAGATTATTCACAAAATGCTCGATGCGGTCAACGCCCTTGTCGATCTGCTCCATCGAGGTCGCGTAGGAGATGCGGCAGTAGCCCTCCGCGCAGAAGGCCGTGCCGGGGGTCAGCGCAACGTTCGCGTTTTCCAGCAGCATGTCGGCAAAGTCCATCGAGCCGCCGATCTGCCGGTCGCCCAGATGCTTGCCGATCAGCGCGCTCATATCCACCATCACGTAGAACGCGCCCTTGGGCATCACGCAGGTCAGCCCGTCGATGGCGTTGAGGCGCTGCACGATATGGCGGCGGCGCTCGTCGTAAGCCCTGTGCATGCGCTCAATCGCTTCGCGCCCCTTCGGGGAGCGCAGCGCTTCCTCGGCGGCGTACTGCGCAATCGAGTTGCTGCCGCTGGCGACCTGACTTTGCAGGCTGCTCATGGCGCGGATCACCTCAATCGGCCCCGCGGTGTAGCCAATGCGCCAGCCCGTCATCGCGTAGGATTTGGAAACGCCGTTGATCACGATGGTCTGCCGGAAGATATCCTCGCCCAGTGACGCGATGGAGACGTGCTCCTCGCCGTCGTAAATCAGCTTTTCATAGATTTCGTCGGAGACGACGTAGAAGCCCTTCTCCACCGCCAGCTTCGCGATGCCCGCCAACTGCTCGCGGTTCCAGATGCAGCCGTTCGGATTGTTCGGCGAGTTGAGAATCAGCGCCTTGGTGCGCTCGGTGACGTAGGGCGCGAGATCCTCCGCCTCGGTGACGAAGCCCTTCTTCACGTCGCCCTGCACCAGCACCGGCACGCCGCCGACGATGCGCACGATTTCCGGATAGGAAACCCAGCACGGCGTCGGGATGATGACCTCGTCTCCGGGGTTCACAATCGCGGCCAGCGCGGCGTAGATAGAGAATTTCGCGCCGTTGGAGACGATCACCTGCGAGGGCGAATACTCCAGTCCGTTGTCCCAGCGCAGCTTTTCGCAGATTGCGCGGCGCAGGCCGAGCGTGCCGGCCGCCGGCGTATACTTGGTCAGCCCCATATCCAGCGCCTCGTGCGCGGCGGTGCGGATATACTGCGGGGTGACGAAATCCGGCTCACCGACGCTGAAGGACACCACGTCGCGCCCGCTCCGGCGCATTTCCTTCGCCTTTGCGTCGATCGCCAGCGTGGGAGACGGCGCAATCGACGCGCACATACGAGAAAGCTCCAAGGACAAGACAAACGCCCCCTTAAACCGGGTCAGCCGACTTCATTGCCGCCCGAAATGAATTTCACAGACATTATACATCCATTTTACCCGTTTTGCAATCGCCATTTTGCCTTTATTTGTCATTGTTCTTCGTCCACTTTGCACATTTCGATTTTCATTCCTGCAAATTTACCTATGAGCGTCATTTTCCCCCGCTTTTTGCAGCTTATGCGCCGCGCCGCCTTTTTGTTAAAAACGGTAAATGAGCAAATCCGAGATTTTGCATGAATTCCGATAACGGGCGCGCAATGCGCGCCCCTACAACGTTGCGAAAAAACAACCGCGCATTGCATCGCTGTACCCGTAGGGGCGCGCATTGCGCGCCCGCTTTTTGTGTAGAATTTGCTTTTTGCTCAATTATTGTTAAAAA
>ERZ827088.4059-NODE-4059-length-12614-cov-5.329326_pt1 | contig 12614 bp, 7 predicted proteins | sample MGYA00519922_ERZ827088 | MGnify/ENA primary metagenome ERZ827088 (study PRJEB31778, sample SAMEA3449254) | human gut metagenome | biome: human gut; feature: human-associated habitat; material: faeces | place: United Kingdom | collected 2010/2012 ... | reverse complement strand
AGCCGCTCCACCACAGTTCCCTTGTTAAAGAAATGGAGAACGATCAGCGGAATGACCGCAGCCAGCAGCAGATAAAGCACACCAATGACCAGAACAGGAACCAATGTAATGTTCAGAGTAAAGAACCACATGGAAGGGCCATTCAATGCGCTCTTTAGCACTGTGACTGCCAGGATCGCTGCGACTGCTCCGCCGATAATGTCCGCACCTACGGCATAGTAGATGCCCTCATAGACCGTCAGGCAGCGAAGCTGCTTGCCGGTCATACCGATGCTCTGCATGGTAGCAAACTCATGGCGGCGGGTGATGATGTTGGTAATAATCATGTTGGTAAAGTTAATCAGTCCTGCAAAGGCCATGATGCAACCAATCAGACCGCCGATAACCAGGATCATGCTGCGGACCGAATCAAGCTGCTCTTTCAACAGCTTGGTGGAAGTATAGGCAACCGAAGTATTTTCACTCACATAGCTGCTCAAAAATTCTTCCATCTGCGGCTGCAAGGCTTCATCCACATTGAATCCATAAGTCAGCAGCGTGGGAGCGTCATAGATTTCCTTAAATACAGTGTCCGGCAGATACACAAAAGGAGCATCAGCGGCGATGTGCGCCTGGGCGGTGGTGCCTGTCGGCGTTTCGGTTTCCGTTCCCACGAGGATCGCTTTTGCAAGGATAGTGCTGGTTTTGACCAGTTCCCCATCCTTGTAGAAGGAAATGCTCTCTCCAACCTGTAACTGATCGGTCAGCGGAGTGTTCCTTGGTTCCTCTGTCAGTTTGTCCATGGGACAGCCAATAATGACATATTCTCCGGTAGCCATTTTCTGAGTTAAGGTTTCGGCATCTTTTTCGCCTTCAAAAATACACATATCCGCCCAGAAATTCTCGGAGGCTCCCATCACATTACCAAAATAGCGCCTTTCGGTATCAGAACTTGTGTACAGGCTATATCCCTGATAGCTTTGATTTACGACGCCTTCTTCCTCATGGAATAGCTCTATGCCACTTAAATCTTCAAACCCATAGTCAACCAACACATTTCTATCGTCTTTTGTATTTCGGTAAAGATAGCGTTCATCCTCAACTCCGGGCTGTCCGGCAATCAGATCCACCGCCTGCTGTGAGAGCGTATCTTCATGGTGCTGAACGCTTTCCATTACATTAAATGCGGCGGAGTTATAGACATTAAAATCTGTTCTGGTAACACGGTTTACCCACTTTTCTTCATCAAGGCTTTGCGTCACAATGATGATAGAGTTAAACAGGACGATGCACAGAAGCAGGGAAATAATGATGAACGCTGAACGCCTGCGGTTGCGCCCCAGGTTGGAAAAGGCCATGCGGGACAGCTTTACTCCATTGGTACGCTTGGCACTTCTCTTTTTATAGGCGTTCTGCTCGGTGTAGCGGATCGCCTCCAGAGGAGAAATCTTTGCCGCTTTTTTTGCAGGCTTCCGGGTGCTGATAAACACGGTCAGGATTGTAAAGAGGGCAGCGATAACAAAGATCAGAGGCGAAGTAGATACGGATGTACCCACCATAGAGTATTCAAGGTTAATGATCTCTGTCACGATAGGAAGCAGCACCCAGCCGGCAAAGAAACCGGCAATCAGACCAATAGGCAGCCCAATCAGCGTGAGCCAGACTGCCTGACGGTTCACAATACCCTTGATCTGCCGTGTGGAAGTTCCAATCGTCCGCAGCAGACCGTATTGACGAACATCCTGCATCACGGAAATATCAAAGATATTGTAGATCAGCAGGTATCCGCACACGACAAACATCAGGATAAATACAACAGCAAACACGATGGACTCTGATGAAGTCAATCCCTGGGACATTTGATTTTCGGAGGCGAGAATGAAATTGTCTGCGCCCATATCCTCTGGATTGCCGCCAATGGAGTAAACGAACTCATTCAACTGCTGCTGAACATTTGCTTTATTCTTCAGCACGACATCGGAAAAAGTAACGCCGGACATTTCATGGTCTACCACATAAGTGTTCTGGACCACATCGGGGTTTTCCTTTATAAACTGCTCTGAAACAGTCGCAACGCTCACAGAGTCATTGCTTGCTTCCCACCAGCCGGAAAGCACCATATCGTAATGATAAGTTTTCCCCCGCAGTTCAAATTCTAACGGAACCTCTGCGCCGATCTCAGGTTCTACACCCAGCGCCTTCAGCGCCAAATCCGTAGTGGCGATCTCATTCGCTTTCTCCGGTGCTGCTCCATGGGTAGGCACGCAGAAGGTCAGCTCCTGCTGCACACTGTCCGCATAATTGATCTCAATGGAATGGCTGGAAGTATTGCTTGCATAGCCAATGATGCGCCGGTGACCTGCCTGCTCCACAAAATCGCTGTTTACAAGCTGTTCATACTGTTCCTCCGTCATATATCCTAAAGTGCCATCCGCCTTGCTGCCTTTCTGCATTTGCAGAGAGAGCTGGATGGAGGACGCCATATTGAACGCCAAGGAAGTGATAGAGGTAAACAGGAAAGCAGTCAGAATGATTGCCAACAGTGCAGCCAGATTGCGGACCTTATTCTTCTTGAAATAGCGTTTGGATAACTTGGTTATCACTTTGGAATTATTGTTGCCAAATAAAATATCATTCATGTTGGTCACCTCCTATGCCTTTACTCATTTACCCGAAGCCGTTCTACGACACTTCGATTGTTAAAGAGCCGGAGTGCGACAACGGGAACGATAAACGCCAATGCCAAAAACAGAATCAGCATAATCAGCGCCGGGAGCAAGGTCATCTGGAATGTCATCATAATACTGCTTGGGCTGATCTCTACAAAAGATCTTACCAATGTTATGCCAAGCACAGCAGCAGCCAGCGTACCAACAATCCCGGCCAGCAGCACATAGGAGAAACTTTCAGAAATCATCATCTTTCGGAGCTGCCGGTTCGTCATACCGATGCTCTGCATGGTGGCAAACTCATGACGTCGGGTAATGATATTGGTCATAACCAGGTTGATGAAGTTGATTAGACCAACCAGGGCAAATACCGCGCCAATCATTCCGCCAATCAGCAGGACAACATTTTTTACACCGGAAACAGTTGCTTTCATCGTCAAGATAGAAGTATAGGCAACATCTGTATCCTGCGCCAGATAGGTTTCCATCTCCTGCTGGTACTGTTCCTCTACATCAAATAAAAAACCGTACAAGGTAGGAGTTTCATAAATCTCCTTGAATTTGTTTTCAGCCATAAAAATTCTTGGACCTTCTATTATTTGTGCGATATTTGAACCGCCGCCAGTCACAGTCACATCTCCATCAGTAGCTGCGGCTTTTGCGATAATGGTAAACTCCTTGGTTGGAGTTCCATTTTCATAAAATTGAATGGTATCTCCAACTGATAATCCAAAATAAAAAGCGGACTCTGCCCCAGCAAAGTTACCATGATCGTCATATTCGCCCATTAAAATTACATTGTTGCCATTCCAAAGTTTGTTTTTTAAGACAGATAAATCAGTTTCACCTTCGATAATGTCCAGCCGATCAAAGAAGTTTTCCGAAAAGCCAAATACATTTCCGAGGGGGTGGTTATCCGCAGTCAACCCAACAGTATGCCCACCATTTTCTGTTCGGTAAACACCTAAATTGAGGTGTTCCGGCAGCATTCGCTGCTCCTTATTTGTGTTATCAACCACATAGGGAGTTCCCCAGTCACAAGAGATATGGTCATCTTCAAAAGTGTTCCGGTACAGATAGGCTTCGTTTGTGACTCCGGGCTGTTCCTTGATTTCCTCCACTGCCTTCTCTGGAACAGCACTGTCATGCCCAAAGTTATCTCCCCATGCAGCTTGAATGACTGGACTATATACTCTAAAATCACTTCGGGTCTGGTTTTCGATATAGACATCTTCGTCAAAGCTGCTGCTGAAGATAAACACCGAGTTCAAGAAGACAATGCTCAAAGTCAGGGAAATCACAATAAAGACTGTCCGGCGCTTATTGCGCTGAAGATTTGCCTTCGCCAGGCGGGGAATAACTGACCCGGAAGCTGTCTTTTTTCGCTTTATGGAAACAGCGTCCTGATCTACATATCGGATAGCCTCGATAGGGGACACACGGGAAGCTTTCTTTACTGCCTTTCTGGTACTGATATAAACCGTAAGTCCCGAGAACAGAATTGCACCCACGATAATCCCCAAATATGGGAGTGTGCCGACCTCAATGTTTCCACCGCTGTAATCAACCGCAAATATCTGGAGTGCAGCGGGCAGAATACTGCGGCCAAGCAATGTGCCAAAAAGCAGACCGAATGGCGTGCCGATCAGAAACAGGTACAGTGCCTGCCGATTGACCAAACGCCTGATTTGCCTAGAAGTTGTTCCCACAGTCCTCAGCAAGCCGTACTGTCGAATATCATTGGTTACAGCAATCTCAAACACATTGTAAATCAGCAGATACCCACAGAACATGAACAGGACGCCAAATACACCCGCTACCAGCCACATCATAAGGCCGCTTTCATTGGAAACAATAGGATTAGGAGCAACACGGACTGCGTTGTCAGCACTGGCATCATCCGGATTACCGCCGATATTGCGGACAAGCTCTGAAATGCGGTCCTTTACCATGTAATTATCCCGCATTACTACATCGGCTGTATAAATACCACAGCCAACACGCCCCTGGGCAATATCGCTCATCATTTCTGCGTTTTCTTCCAGAAAGGCTTTGGAAACAATGACCGATTCCGATTTTTCATTTGGTGTGTCGTAAATACCGGATACGACCATATCAAAATGATAAACCTGATCACTTTGACGAACCTTCAATTCAACAGGAATTTCCGCCCCGATTTTTTCTTCGATGTTCAGATCCTTCAGTATATTGGCAGAAACCAAAACCTCATTTGCTTTTTGGGGCGCAGAACCTGTGCGCGGTGTCTGCATCCGAAGCTCCAACTGAGGCTGATCTGCGTAATCAATTTCCGCAACCATCCGGTTGGTGTTGGTCATGATCTCAATGGGAACCCAACAACCTACCTTTTCAAACATGGAGTTTTCTTTTAACTGCTGGAATTGTTCTTCGGAAAGGCCCTGTACCAGCGCATCCGCACCAGTGCCGATCATCTTTGCCATATTGTATTCCAGCGTTCCCTTGGCTCCCATACCAATGGTCAGGACTGCTGTAAAGAGAAAGGTTGTCAGGGCAATCGCAATGACCGCAATCACATTCCGCATTTTGTTGCTGCGGAAGCTGCGGTTCGCCAGCTTTTTGATGACAGCCTTGTTGTTATTGCCAAATAGAATGTCATTCATAGTCCCGCCCCCTTTACCGCACGATCTTACCATCCTCGATCCGAATGATACGGTCAGCAAGCTGGGCAATCTCACTGTTATGGGTAATCATCACGAGGGTCTGGTGGAATTTTGTGCTGGTAACTTTCAGAAGGCTCAGTACATCGCTGCTGGTCATACTGTCCAGATTTCCGGTAGGCTCGTCTGCCAGAACGATAGCAGGCTTCGATACCAGAGCGCGGGCGATGGCTACACGCTGTTGCTGACCGCCGGAGAGGTTATTGGGCATATTGTTCAGCTTATCCTCCAGCCCCAGCATCCGCACCACTTCTTTCATAAACTTCTTGTCTACCTTGCTTCCGTCCAACTCAACAGGCAGCACAATATTTTCAAAGACATTCAGCACCGGCACCAGATTGTAGTTCTGGAAGATGAAGCCGATCTTTCTTCTGCGGAAGATGGTAAGCTGCTCATCTTTCAATGTAGAGAGGTCGCGCCCATCCACAATAACCTTGCCGGAGGTAGGCACATCCAGCCCGCCGATCATGTTCAGTAGCGTGGATTTGCCGCTGCCGGAGGTTCCAACAATCGCTACAAATTCCCCCTGCTCAACAGAGAGGTTCACACCATCCAGGGCCTTTGTGATATTCGGCTTTGTGCCGTAGTATTTTTTCAGTTCAGTCGTTTGCAAAATGCTCATAGAGAACACCATCCTTTCTTTTTGATAAACCCATTGTAACGACCAAACCTCACAGAAATGTCACGAGCCACAAAAAATTTCCGCTAAATTCGGCCCCAAATGTCACAAGTTCGTGACATTTGAAAAACCGGGAGAAAAATCCCCCGGTTTTCCGCGTCCCACAGCCACATACGACGGCGCAGGAAGTATTCACTTGATATGGCTGCGCCTGTTATTCATTTACCCGAAGCCGCTCTACGACACTCCGATTGTTAAGGAGTCGGAGTGCAACAACCGGAACGATAAACGCCAGTACCAGAAAGAGAACCAGCATAATCAGCGCAGGCAGCAAGGTTATCTGGAATGTCATCATCATACTGGTAGGACCATTTTCTACAAATGCTCTTAGCAATGTCATGCCAAGTGTCGCCGCAACTAGTGTGCCGACAATCCCAGCCAGCAGCACATAAGAGAAGCTTTCCGAAATCATCATTTTTCGGAGCTGCCGGTTCGTCATACCAATGCTTTGCATGGTGGCAAACTCATGACGGCGGGTAACGATATTGGTCATAACCAGATTGATGAAGTTGATCAGGCCCACCAAAGCAAATACAGCACCTATCATTCCACCAACCAGCAGGACAACATTTTTAATGCCTAAAACATTAGCTTTCAGCGTTGAAATAGAGTTATAGGAAACATCGGTGTCCCGCATCAGATAGTTCTCCATATCCTGCTGATACTGTTCCTCTACATCAAAGAGGAAACCGTACAAGGTAGGGGTTTCATAAATCTCTTTGAACTTATTTTCTGACATATAGATCTTTGGTCCACCAACATCTGTTGTAATATTATCGCCACCGCCAGTCAAAGTCATTTCATTGCTCGTAACAGCAGCCTTTGCAATCACTGTAAACTCCTCAGTCGGAGCTCCATTTTCATAAAATTGAATGGTGTCTCCAACCGACAGGCCAAAATAATAGATATTATCCGCACCACCGCTTAAGTTTCCCTTATCGTTATAGTGGCTTACTAAAATTACATTGTTACCATTCCAGAGTTTTTCTTTCAGGACAGACACATCGCTTTCACCCTCAATGATGTCCATCTTGTTCAGGAGATTTTCAGAGAAGCCATACACATTCCCAAGAGGAAGGTTATCCGCAGTCAACGCAGCATAATCCTCTCCATCCTCAGTCCAGCCGAGATTTAATGAATCAGGAAGTACATAGGCATATTTATTTGTATTGTCAATCGAGAAAGAAGGACCCCAATCACAGGCAATATGATCATCCTCAAAAGTATTACGGTATAGGCGGACTTCGTTCATTACACCTGGCTGCTGTTCAATTTCCTCTACCGATTTTTCTGAAACAGTACAGCTATGCCCAAATTCATCTCCCCATGCGGCTTGAATGTCTGGGTTATAAACCGCAAAGTCACTTCGGGTCTGTTTTTGTACATAAGTAGCTTCATCAAAGCTGCCGCTGAAGATAAATACCGAGTTCAGGAGGACGATGCTCAAAGTCAGGGAAATCACAATAAAGACCGTCCGGCGCTTATTGCGCTGGAGGTTGGCCTTCGCCATGCGAGGAATAACTGCTCCAGTATTTGTATTTTTCCGCTTTATGGAAACCGCATCCTGTTCTACATAGCGGATAGCCTCGATAGGTGACACACGGGAGGCTTTCTTCACCGACTTTCTGGTACTGATATAAACCGTAAGTCCTGAGAACAGGATCGCACCTACGATGATACCCAAATATGGAAGTGTGCTGACCTCAATGTTTTTACCACTATAGTCGGCAGCAAACATCTGGAGTGCCGCAGGCAGAATACTGCGTCCGAGCAGGATGCCAAAAAGCAGGCCAAATGGTGTTCCAATCAGGAACAGGTACAGCGCCTGCCGGTTGACCAAACGCTTGATCTGCTGGGAAGTAGTCCCCACCGTCCGTAGCAGGCCATACTGCCGAATATCGTTGGTAACTGCAATCTCGAATACATTGTAGATCAGCAGATACCCACAGAACATGAATAGGACGCCAAATACACCTGCTACCAGCCACATGATAGAGCCGCCGCTGTTGTTGGAAAGGAAAGTGTTGGGAGCTACACGGACATAATTCTCAGCACTTCTATCGTCTGGATTGCCGCCAATGCTGCGAACAAACTCCGAGATGCGCTCCTTTACCATGGAGCTATCCCGCATAATCACATCAGCATCATAAATGCCACATCCCTCACGCCCTTGGGCAATTTCGCGCATCATCTCCGGATTTTCTTCCATGAAGGCTTTGGAAACAATGACTGATTCCGATTTTTCGTTTGGTGTGTCGTAAATACCGGATACAATCATATCAAAATGATACATCTGTCCGCTTTGACGATTCTTAAATTCGATAGGAATTTCTGCCCCAATTTTTTCTTCGATGTTCAGATCCTTCAGTATATTGGCAGAAACCAAAACCTCATTTGCTTTTTGGGGCGCAGAACCTGTGCGCGGTGTCTGCATCCGAAGCTCCAACTGAGGCTGATCTGCGTAATCAATTTCCGCAACCATCCGGTTGGTGTTGGTCATGATCTCAATGGGAACCCAACAACCTACCTTTTCAAACATGGAGTTTTCTTTTAACTGCTGGAATTGTTCTTCGGAAAGGCCCTGTACCAGCGCATCCGCACCAGTGCCGATCATCTTTGCCATATTGTATTCCAGCGTTCCCTTGGCTCCCATACCAATGGTCAGGACTGCTGTAAAGAGAAAGGTTGTCAGGGCAATCGCAATGACCGCAATCACATTCCGCATTTTGTTGCTGCGGAAGCTGCGGTTCGCCAGCTTTTTGATGACAGCCTTGTTGTTATTGCCAAATAGAATGTCATTCATAGTCCCGCCCCCTTTACCGCACGATCTTACCATCCTCGATCCGAATGATACGGTCAGCAAGCTGGGCAATCTCACTGTTATGGGTAATCATCACGAGGGTCTGGTGGAATTTTGTGCTGGTAACTTTCAGAAGGCTCAGTACATCGCTGCTGGTCATACTGTCCAGATTTCCGGTAGGCTCGTCTGCCAGAACGATAGCAGGCTTCGATACCAGAGCGCGGGCGATGGCTACACGCTGTTGCTGACCGCCGGAGAGGTTATTGGGCATATTGTTCAGCTTATCCTCCAGCCCCAGCATCCGCACCACTTCTTTCATAAACTTCTTGTCTACCTTGCTTCCGTCCAACTCAACAGGCAGCACAATATTTTCAAAGACATTCAGCACCGGCACCAGATTGTAGTTCTGGAAGATGAAGCCGATCTTTCTTCTGCGGAAGATGGTAAGCTGCTCATCTTTCAATGTAGAGAGGTCGCGCCCATCCACAATAACCTTGCCGGAGGTAGGCACATCCAGCCCGCCGATCATGTTCAGTAGCGTGGATTTGCCGCTGCCGGAGGTTCCAACAATCGCTACAAATTCCCCCTGCTCAACAGAGAGGTTCACACCATCCAGGGCCTTTGTGATATTCGGCTTTGTGCCGTAGTATTTTTTCAGTTCAGTCGTTTGCAAAATGCTCATAGAGAACACCATCCTTTCTTTTTGATAAACCCATTGTAACGACCAAACCTCACAGAAATGTCACGAGCCACAAAAAATTTCCGCTAAATTCAGCCCCAAATGTCACGAACCTGTGACATTTCAATTTTCGGGGTGTGATTACTCTACTTCCGGAGCAGGAAAACAGAAAAGGTTGAGCCTTTCCCAACTTCAGACGCCACCCGGATATAACCGCCCTGCAAGGTCACAATCTCACGGGCCAGATATAACCCAATCCCAATACCGTCCACATCATGCACCGCATCTTCCCGGTAAAACCGTTTGAAAATCGTCCCCTGGTGCTGTTCTGAGATGCCAATGCCGGTATCTGCAATGTCGATCTTCACATACATTTCCCAGCCTTCCACCGACACACGGATCTGCCCGCCTGCCGGGGTGTATTTCACAGCATTATCCAGAATGTTGAACAGGGCTTCGCTTGTCCATTTTCTATCATGGCGCGCATCCAAATGCTCCGGGCATTCCACCTGCACATCTATTTGTTTCTTTTCGGCATTGAGCAAAATCCCGCCCAGGGCAGCGGCAAGGGTATCATAAACCGGCTGCTGTTTTTGCTCCAGCGAAATGACTCCCGTTTCCAGGCGGGAGGTTTTAATCATGGCTTGCATGAGGAAGTCCAGCTTATCAAGCTGGCTGGCCTGGGCTGTCAGAAATTCCTTTTGCTTCTGCGGAGGAACCTCATTTTCAAGCAGCGTGTTGTTGATCATCTTCAAGTTGGCAATCGGGGTCTTGACCTGATGGGAGATGTCGGAGATCAGCTCTTGCAGGTCAGCCCGTTCCTTTGCGATGCTGTTTTTATTTTCCTGCATGACCTCGTACAGCCGCCCCAGCCGGTAGTTGATTTTATAGAACAGGCTTTCTTCCTCGACCGTCTGCTTCGGCTGCATATCCCCGGAGAGCATATCATCCATCTGACCACAAAAGGCATCGGAGAACCGGACCAGCTTCCGGCGGATCAGGGCCACAAAGAAGATAACGCAGAGCAGTACAAAGAGACTGAACAGGAACACACACCGGACAGCGGTTATATTCTGGGTCAGCAGATACACAGCGGTGCAGACTGCACCAACTGCCAGCAGCAGAAGCGTTCCCAAAAGGATGCAGGCTTTGTTGATGGAGAGTTTTCGCATATTCATTTCGGTGTCCCTCCAATCCACATATAGCCCATACCGTACACCGTCTTGATGTACTGGCGGCCCTCCGTTTCAATTTTGTTCCGTACCCGGCTGATGGCCGCAGTCAGGGCGTGTTCATCCACAAAGTTCCCATCGGCATCCCACAGCTTTTCAAGCAGCACCTGTCTGGTCAAAACATTCTGCGGGTTTTTGGTCATGATTTTCAACAGCCGGTATTCCAATGGAGTGAACACCAGCGGCTTACCGGACAGGGAAGCAGTCATCTCCGAGAAATTGATGGATAGTGCGCCATCCTCATAGCAATCGCCTCCAGACTGTTTCGCCACCCGCCCCAATACCACGGACAGCTTTTTTTGAAAGACACTCATGGGAAATGGCTTGGTCACATAGTCTTCTGCGCCCAGCTCATATCCTTTGAGCATATCGCTCTCCATATCATTTGCGGTCAGGAAGATCACCGCTGTATCCGGCCGGCGCTCCTTTACCTCCCGGCAGAAATCAAAGCCATTCCCATCCGGCAGGTTTACATCCAGCACGATCAGGTCATAGTCCTGCTTGGTCAGAAAGTTGCTGGCTGCTGATTTTGTCAATGCAGAGTCCACGGCATAGCCCGCAGCATCCAGGTTATAGCACAAGGTATTATTCAAAAGTCGGTCATCCTCGACTACTAAAATTCGCATTATATCACACTCCTTCATTCTTAGTGTAGCATCCAAATGTCACAGAAACCTCACGAGAGGATTATTTTTTTGTATTTTTGAAACGATGGTCTGCCGGTTTCTCCGCATCCTTGGGAATCAGCCAAATAGTAGCCATCTTCACAGCACCGGGGATACGCCCACCGGCATACAAATAATTGATCTGACTTGGGGTAACACCCCATTTTCTGCTGCTTTTTCATGGAATATAAGTTATGTGGATTCATATGATTACTCAATTATAATTTCTTGGCTCAATCAACGCAAGGAAGTAATACTTGTAGCCTTGTTTTATATAAAACGAAGCGCCGGACAGAGCCAATCGGCATATGTCCGGCGTTTCCTATATCACGGATTCAAATTTATATCCACTGCCCAGTACAGTTCGGATATAGCCACCCTTTGGTGTATCCGGCGTCAACTTGCGCCGGATCTGACTGATGACATTGGCAACGGCGGTGCCGCAGCGTTCACCGTCTCTATCCCATACGGCCTCATAAATCTGGCTGGCTGAGAATACCCAGCCAGGATGACGAGCCAGATATGTAAGGACAGCAAACTCATGGTGAGTCAGAGTAACAAGTTGACCTCTGCAGGATACTGTCTGCTCCTTTAGTCGAATTTCAAGATCGGGGAAGGAGAGACAGGCAGCAGAGAGCGGGAGAGCAATACGGTCAAGCTCTGGTTCGTCTATGATTGCTGCCATGACCCTATTAAAAATATGTTCTTCGCAGTCGGAAAGTGATAGAACCAGAAGTTTTCCCATATTGCTCACCTCCTCGTAAAATGTAAAGTGCTAATCCCCAAAATCATAGATAGAACTCTGGGATATTACTTTTTTTCCTAAAATAGTAATTGCTTTCTTGCTGCACTGATTTACGCACCGATAACATAAGGTACACCGTCCATTTGCTACAATCTTACCTTCGGATAATGACAAATTATTCATAGGACATACCAATGCACATTTGCCGCACTTTATACAAGTGTCGGAATTTATCTGTATTTTGTCTGAATACGCTTGTGTTTTACGGTAAAACCAAAGCCGCTGTCCTAACAGACCTGCAATATGACACCAAAAGCCTAAACCGTTTTTAGTTGGAGTGCCATTTTTCAAATTGTACACTACTGATTTTATACATTCTTCTGCTTGTATGACAATTTGCTTATTTTGATCTGGAGTACGCTTTAAGGCTTTTACATCACAAATGCAATCCGGCATTTTCAAATGAAGTC
>ERZ827088.4048-NODE-4048-length-12666-cov-4.820078_pt1 | contig 12666 bp, 13 predicted proteins | sample MGYA00519922_ERZ827088 | MGnify/ENA primary metagenome ERZ827088 (study PRJEB31778, sample SAMEA3449254) | human gut metagenome | biome: human gut; feature: human-associated habitat; material: faeces | place: United Kingdom | collected 2010/2012 ... | reverse complement strand
CTGGCCCTCTGATTAAAAGTCAGATGCTCTACCGGCTGAGCTACGAGCGCATATTCTGCAACAATACAATACTGCCGAATAATATTACCATAAATGCCGATAAAATGCAAGTACCCGGCCGAAAATTCTTGCGTTGCACTTATGAAGTCCCCCGCGGGGACTTTAAGCGACCGAACGGTCTCGCCGCAGGCGAGATGGAGGGATTTTATCCCGACAAGTTCCTCTTTACAAAACCGGACAGAATCGTTACAATCAAAGCAAATCCGATTTAGGCTCTTTTCCGGGCAGGCAGTGCCTGGCCCCGCCGCGATTCTTTCCCCCTGCAGGAGGTACTTTCTATGAAAAAGATCACTCGCCGTTCCGTTCTTCGTCTGTCCGGGCTGGCGGCCGCTTCGCTGGCGCTGACCAGCTGCCGGGCCGCCGGTTCTGCCGCCGTTGGCAGCTGCTTTTCCGACTGGCTGCGGCAGAAGCTCGCCAACAGCTCTTCCTCTGCATCCTCGGAGGCGGCAGCCTCCGGCGAGGCAGCGGCTTCCAGTGAGGCCGCCGCATCTTCCGCAGCAGCGGAGGAACCGGCCGCGTCCAGCTGGCTGCCTGCCTACGACGCCGACCCGCTGACCGGCGAGGCCAACCGCAGCAGCGGCCGCATCGTGGGCGTGATGGTCAACAACATCAGCTATTCCGAGCGGCAGAACGCCCGCCCTCAGCGGGGCCTTTCTTCTGCTGACCTGCTCATCGAGAGCAAGGTGGAGGGCGGCATCACTCGCTTCTGTGCCGTGTACCGCGACGCCGACAGCATCCCCGAGGTGGGGCCCATGCGCTCCGGCCGGGACCAGTTCCTGCAGCTGCTGATGCCCTGGCAGGCGCTGTACTACCACGACGGTGAAAGCGCCCCCTGCACCAAGTTCATCAGCGTCTACAACTACTCCGGTCTGAACATCGGCGGCAAGAGCTACTTCAACACACCCACCCATCCCCATGTGGCCCACCGGGACAGCCGCGGCCGCAACGTTGCCTACGAACATACCGAGTTCACCTCCGGCAAGGAGATCCGGCAGGCCGCCGCCAATGCCGGCATCGGCCTGAGCCACGATTACGACACCACCTTCTTCCGCTTTGCGGACTACCGCACCGGGGCCGAGAATACCATGCGCGGCACCGCTTCCGGCCGGACGATACGCATCGTGCACTCCGACAACTACAAGACCAGCTTCAGCTACAGTGCACTGAGCCGCACCTACAAAATGCAGATGTACAGCCACGCCGCCGGCGGATTCGAGAACACCGTGGACGAGCTGAACGGCAAGCAGCTGAGTTTTGACAACTTGCTCATCTGCTTTGCGCCCATCGCCGCCTATCCCGGCGACTCCGGCGACGTGCAGCAGGTGAACTACATCTCCGGCGGCGAAGCCTACTTCTTCAGCCGGGGCGGGGTACAGGTGGGCCGCTGGGAGAAGGCCTCCCCGGAGCATCCACTGAAGGTCTACGATGACGCCGGGGCCGAGTTGCTCTTCAACCGCGGCAAGACCTACCTTGCCATTGTGGACGACGATGAGTGGTCCAATTTCAGCTATCAGTAAACGAGGGGAACGCCATGAAACGCATCTGGATCCAGCGCATCGGTGCGGCCGTGCTGTGCGCTGTGCTGCTGGCCGGCTGCATGCCGGGCGGCCCGGCAGCCGACAGCACGGCTTCTGCTGACCCCCTGACCGGGCAGGAACAGCAATACCCGGGCCAGCGTCCGGCGGCAGTGGTCATCGACAACGCCCCCGGCAGCACCACCCAGTGGGGCATCGGCAGCGCCTCTGTGGTGCTGGAGGCCGCAGCCCGTGCGGACACCACCCCCAGCCTGTGCCTGGTCTATCCCTCCGTGTCGGCCATGCCGACGGTGGGGCCGGTCACGCTGGGGCAGGACCTGTTCTGGCGGCTGCTCAGCGGCCAGCAGGTGCTGCCCATCCAGCGCGGCTGCGACCTGTACACCCGCAATTTTCTGGACTACTGGAACCTGCGCGCGGTGGACGCGCTGGAAACAGGCCGCAACGCCTTCACCACCGGCAATACCGACTGGGCCAGCCCGCTGTGGTGCACCAACGGTCAATCTGTGGCCAAGGTGCTGGACAGCCTGAGTCTCTCGTCCGCGCTGTCCGAGGACCCTGCAGAATCCGCAGACAGCACGCAGGAAGGGGACACCCCCGCCGTACCCACTGTCCCGGCCCTGCTGCCTCAGCAGACCGACGGCCACCTGCCGGACGCGGACGTTGCCGACGCAGTTCAGGCGGCAGTACAGTTCCCGTCCGGCAGCACCACCCGCTTTGCCTACGATACCGACACCGGCACCTACGGGATGCTGCACAATGACGGCTCCCCGCAGCTGGACGCCAACACCAGCATCCAGGCTGCCTTTGACAACCTTCTGGTGCTGTACAGTGCCTCCACCCCGCGGGACGATGGCCGCACCCTGGACTACGACCTGACCATGGGCGGCGGCCTGTGGCTCAACGGCGGCCACCTGTGGCACATCACCTGGACCCAGGGCACCGGCTCGACCTTTGCCTTTTATGACGCCGACGGCCGCCCGCTGCGCATCCTGAGCGGCCGCAGCTACATTGCATGGCTTTCCAGCCTGACCGGTGAGGAAGTCACCGTGCAGGATTCCGCCGGGAACGACCTGCTGCAGCCCTGACACACAAAAAGCTCCTCGTGCAGATGCACGGGGAGCTTTTGCGTTTATTCGGTTTACAGATCCACCACGCTGCCCACCTCGGCAGGGGTGGCGGGCACCATGCCCAGTTCCGCTTCGTCCGCGCCGCGCTGCACCGTGAAGGTGACGCTGCGCCCGGCGGCAAAGTCCGGAGCATAGGTGAGCTCCAGCGTCTGCCAGTCCTCCGGCACGGCGCAGAAGCAGTGCAGCAGCGCACCGCGCCCGGCGGCCAGATTCAGGGTAAAAATCGAAGCATCCGCCGCGTTCTCACCGTACAGCGGGGCGGCAAAGCTGCCGCAGCGCACCGCACGGCCGTTACAGGCGGCCGTGACCCCGGTGCCCATGCTGTACAGGTCCTCCCGGGTGGACACCCGACGGCTCTGCAGGTAGCTTTCGCCCACCGGCAGCGCATGGCCGGACAGGTTCTCCACCGAGAGATACACCAGCACACCGCCCAGACCCGGAGCCGGGGCGTAACCCAGCAGCTCCACTGCCGCCTTGCCGTCCAGCAGGGCAGGGTCGCCCGCAGCACGCAGCTCGGCCGCTGCTGCGGATACACCGGTGAGCAGGGCAGCCGCAAGGCTGACCGCACCGGAGCCGGCACATTTCAGGAATGACCGGCGGGAGATGGCTTGTGACATGGGAACTTCCTCCTTGGCGAAACGAAAAAGTGGTTCCTTTATACAATAAAGGATTGTGACCGTTCTGTCAAGCGGTTGCCCCGGATTGTAACCGATTCTTTGCGTTTATTCGTAGGCCTCGTTCTCTTCGGTCTCGGCCTGGCCGCGCAGGGTGTCGGCATAGCCGAAGGGCACGATGTCGATGGCCTCCACCAGCTTGTCCCGCATCCACAGCTGCACGTCAGTCTGCACGGTGTAGCCGCAGCCGGGGTCTGCCATCCACTGCTCGGGGCGGCGGCTGGGCAGAGCACGCTGGCTGAGCATGCTCATGATCACGCCGCCGTGGGTCACACAGGCGGCCTCGGTCACGTCCATGCGGATCATATACTCAAACAGCTTGAGCAGGCTTTCGGCGCAGCGGGCGTGGAACTGCTCGGTGGGCTCAGCCCCCTCCGGCACAAAGCCGGAACCCGGGGTGATCCACTTTTTAAAGTCCTCGTCGTGCACCAGTTCCTTCACGGGCTTGTTCTCGAATTTGCCAAAGCCCGCCTCCCGCAGATCGTGCACCGTAAAGGTGTGGGCCGCGTTGGGGAACAGGATGTTGGCCGTTTCCACCGCACGCAGCATGGGCGAGGAGAACACGGTGTCCACCTGGGGGTACTCAAAGCGTTCCTTCAGTTCGGCCAGCTGGGCACGGCCCTCGTCGCACAGCGGGATGTCGGTGCCGCTGCCGATGTACAGGCCCTGCAGGTTGCCGGCGGTCACGCCGTGACGGATGAGATGAAGTTTAAAGGTTTTCATGCAAAATACCTCGTGTCATGTGGGAGGGCGTCCGGGGCAGGCCAGGGGAGGATCAGCCCTCGCTGTGGTTCACCTCAACGGTGGTGGGGAACACGTTCATATCCAGGCGGCAGTTGTCACGGATGGTAACACTGGTCAGGGCGTTGCAATCCTTGAAGGCGCCGGTCTTGATGTAGCCCACGCTCTCGGGGATGGTGATATCGGTGAGGGCAGTGCAGCCGTTGAAGGCACCGGCCTCGATGTACTCCACGCCGTCAGCGATGTTCACGGTGGTCAGGTTGGTGCAGCCCTTGAAGGCGACGGCACCGATGCTGGTGACAGTGCCTTCCACTTCCACATTGGTGATCTGGTCGGCCTGGTCTGCCCAGGGTGCCGGGCTGTCGGAGGTAAAGTTGGTCATACGGCCGGTGCCGCTGATGGTCAGGGTGCCGTCGGCCAGGGTCCAGGTCACGTTCTCGCCGCAGGAGTTGTCGCCGGCGGCAGCAGCGGATGCAGCGGTAGAAGCGGTAGAAGCGGTGCTGGAAGCAGCAGAAGATGCGCTGCTGCCGCAGCCGGTCAGGGCGATGCAGTTCACAGCCAGAACAGCGGCAGCGGCCAGGCTGCACAGACGGGTGATGGTGTTGCGTTTCATTTGGGTAATCCTCTTTCCTATTCCTATTTTTATAGCCTCCCTGCCCACCACAAAGCTGTGCGCCGGGCAAGGACAGGTGCCAAAACAGCATTATAGCACAAAACCAGGAAAGATGGAAGTTCCAATTTGGAATTTTTGCATTTTGCGCCGGGTGCCGTTTCTTTTGGCCGGAACGGGAGCCATTTTCTGGCAGAAAAGCGCGTCCTCTGCCAAAAATATTCCCGCCCGGCATCTTTGTGCCCCGGGCGTCCGCCACAAAATGTATGCTGTTATACCTGTAGTTTAACATAGATGTAGTGTACCCGGCAAGGCCTTTGACAGAAATGACGAAATTTGATGAAAAATATCGTCACTTTTCTTGCTTTACATTTCGTTTTCCGTTGTGTATAATCAACCTGCTGTAAACCAAAAATCAAGGATGTTCCCCAACCCGGGGGCATTGAGGAGTCAGAGATCATGGAATTCAATCGTATCATCAAACTGCTGCGCAAGGAGCGCGGCATCACCCAGAAGCAGGCGGCGGAAGATCTGGGTGTTTCGCAGGCCCTGCTGTCCCATTACGAAAAAGGCATCCGCGAGTGCGGGCTGGACTTTGTGGTGCGCGTGGCCGACTATTATAATGTTTCCTGCGACTATCTGCTGGGCCGCAGCGCCGAGCGCAACGGTATGATGCTCTCGGCCGAGGACCTGCCCAACCCCGACAAGATGAAGGACAACATCTACCACGGCAGCGTGCTGCCCACCATGAACAAAAAGCTGATCTCCAACAGCCTGAACGTGCTGTATGCCAAGATTGGCCAGTGCCACAGCAAGGCCCTGACCACCGAGGTGAGTGCCTACCTGATGATGGCCGTGGCCAAGATGTTCCGCCTGCTGTACTCGGCCGAGCCCCACAACGCGTCCAGCATGTTCAGCATCGGTGCCCACCGCTGGCGCGGCTATTCCGACGCCGTGATGCGCATGTCCGAGGCCAATGTGGAAGCCCTGCTGGCCGGGGAGGACCTGAAGGGTGCCGAGGGCGTAAAGGACCCCGCTTGCCTTGCCATGACCACCGAGAGCCTGACCCGCGAGTTCCCGCTGTACACCCCCAGCCTGCTGAATCTGGTCAAGACCAGCGAGACCCACGTCAAGGGCCTGACCCCCGAGGACTGAAATCCCGTCGTACCGGGGTGATATTCCTGTGAATTGTTCCCCCAAACTCTTGCATCTGTGCACCAAAAACGGTATAAACAGAGTAGAAGATTCTGGAAAGGACAACATTTCCACCGATCAAGAGGAGGACAACACCTATGTCGAACAAGATTTCCCGCCGTGCATTCCTGAAGTGTGCAGGTGTTTCCGCTGCAGCGGTCGGCTCTGCCAGCCTGCTGAGCGGCTGCAAGACCAATGGCAGCAACACCACCGTCAACGACGTGAAGGTGGGCGACACCGTCAAGAACTGGAACGGTCTGGGCGTGCAGCTGTCCAGCGTGTTCCACCTGACCCAGGATCCCGCACGGCCCGGCTATGAGTATCTGGGCGTGCGCGTGACCGTGCTGAACCGCAGCAAGACCGAGACCTATACCATCGGTGCACAGGGCGTGGATGCCATCAACGCCGCTTACCCCGTGCCCCCGCTGGAGAACGTGGACGCCAACTTCCAGGCCATGGCCGCTGCTACTACCGACTTTGTTGCCACCTGCGACGGCCAGGGTGCCGCCGTGAGTGCCAACATCTCGCTGTACAATTCCAACTCCCAGAGCTTTTCCGACAGCGAGACCCTGCCCCCGCAGGGCTCCGGCTACATCGTGCTGATGCTGCAGGTGCCCACCGGCTGGAAGGAGCTGCAGGTGACCTACATGCCCACCTTTGCCCCGGACAAGACCCTGACCTTTACCATGAAGGCCGCCGATGTGATCCGCGGATAATTGCATTCGATTTCGTCCATTTTGTACGATATGCCCACAGAATGTTCACAATTATTTTATAAAAAGCATTGACTTTTGCGGTCATTTCGCCTATTGTATAAGTAACTTCCATTGGCATAAACTGTATAATTTTACATTCCAGGAGGAGGAACAAAATCATGTCTACCGTTTTCTCCCGCCGCTCGTTTCTGAAATACACCGCCGTGACCGCTGTGGCTGTGGCCGGTACCAGCCTGCTGGGCGGCTGCTCCGGTTCTGGCGCAGAAACTGCGATCCAGACCACCTATCCCAGTGATAATGTCGTGCTGAAGGTAAAGTCCACTCTGGAGACTTTGGAGTATGATCTCACCGACGGCCATGCGACCTTTACGATCCATATCGTCAACGGCCGCAAGAATCCCATCATCGTGAGCCCCAATCGTTTTGCAGTCAAGGCCTACGATAAGAACAACAACTGCATCGCAGATATCTTTGTGGGTTCTACCCAGGGCAGCCTCAACGCCGTCCTGGCCCCTGGCGACACCAACCCCATCAGCCGCGGTAAGGAGTGCACCTACACCGTTATTGCATCCGGCCTGCCTGTGATGAAGGCCGAGGATACCGAATGCCCCGTCGCTTCCCTGCGTATCATCTACACCCCGGATACCGAGTACAACGAGTACACCGCAAACTGGATCATCTCCCCGGATACTGCGGTCCCTGCTTTGGGCTGACCCTTACACCATATTTTGTTGATAAACGGAGGAACGTATCATGTCTTACACTTTTTCCCGGCGTGATTTTCTGAAGTATTCTGCCATGACCGCTGTGGCTGTGGCCGGTGCCGGCCTGCTGACGGGCTGTGAGATCCAGGACCCCAACAACCCTGTTATCAAAAAGCTGGGTTACGGCACGACCCTGGGCACCACCGGCGGCCTGCTGAAGAGCGTGGATACGGAGGGCACTGACGGTGTCTTTACCTTCACGGTGAAGAACAACTCCGATGCTCCCCTTCGTATGACCCCCAACGATATCTTCACGGTAAAGGTCCTGGATGCAAAGGGCAACCGCAAGTGGAACAACAATTTCAACCTGACCATCGAGGCTGTTCTGGGGGAGGACGGCAAGGCTCCTGATATTCTCCCCGAGCTCCCGCCCCGGACTGTGGGTGAGTACAAGGTCCATGTCCCCGACTATGCCGGGTATGCTCCCGGCCTTGAGGACACCCTGGAGTTCACCTACATTCCTCTCCCGGCCAAGTCTCCTGAACTCCGCATGACCTGGAAGATCCCCGGTGCAGACCTCGTCAAGTAATTCTCCAATCTTTACATTTCAGCCCGCACCCTTGGTGCGGGCTTTTTCGACCCTTTTGTTGGGCAGTTCGTCGCAAAGTGCCTATCGTTTTTTAGTGATTTTGTGTCTTGTGCACAGTTCCGTTTTCCGGTACAATAAAAGAACAAGCAACGGACAAAGCGCAGCGGCAGAGCCACTTGCCGCCGCGCTGTTATATTTTGCGGCGGGTACGCCCGCCCGGCTGAAAAGGAGTGCTGTCTGTTATGATCAACATGGTCAAGCTGCCCACCAAGAAAAGTGACCTGTTCCTGCGCGTTGCCAAGGGACATTTTGCCACCAGCCACAGCCACATCAACTATTACATCGACGTCACCACCCAGAAGTCCCGCCTGTCGGAGGCCAAGGCCGTGGCCAAGGAGCTGGTGAGTGCCTACCAGCACAGCACCATCGTGGACACCGTGCTCTGTCTGGACGGCACCCAGGTCATCGGCACCTGTCTGGCCAACGAGCTGACCAAGGACGGCTTTGCCAACATGAACGCCCACCAGACCATCTATGTCATCACCCCGGAGTACACCACCGGCAGCCAGATCATCCTGCGCGACAATCTGGCCCCCATGGTCAAGGGCAAGCATGTGCTCATCCTGGCCGCTTCCATCACCACCGGCTACACCGTGCAGGCTGCTGTGGAGGCCGTGAACTACTACGGCGGCATGGTGGCTGGGCTTTCGGCTATTTTTGCCACCACCCACGAGTGCATGGGCTACCCGGTCACCTCCATCTTCGACCCCGCCAGCCTGCCGGATTACGCCAGCTACGACAGCCGTGACTGCCCCCTGTGCAAAGCAGGCCAGCACATCGACGCCTTGGTCAACAGCTTTGGCTATTCGGCCCTGTAAGGAGACCCCCAATACAAAAGCGTCTGCAGAAGCCTCTGCAGACGCTTTTTGTTTGCCCGGGGCACCGGGTCATTGTTTTTTGGGGAACACAAAGGGATTGCAGCGGTACACCGCCACCAGATACAGCGCCATGAAGCACCACACCACCGGCTCGCAGAGGATGACAGCATCGTAGGCAAAGCGGGGGATGAACACCAGCACGAACACCACCTTGCCCAGGAACTCGATGACACTGGAAAACAGCGGCAGCACCTTTTCGCCCAGGCTCTGCAGGGCATAGCGGGTGGACAGCAGCACCCCCAGCACCGCATAGAAGGGGGAAGTCCAGCGCAGATAGCGTGCGCCGTTTTCCAGCACGAGGGCCTCCGACGAGCCGGACACCATGCGCACCAGCCACTCGGCGCTCACCTGCATCAGCAGCACCGTCACCACCATGACCACCAGCGAATACAGGTAGATCTCCCACATGCCCTTGCGGATGCGCTCCGGCTGGCCTGCGCCGTAATTCTGGGAGACGAAGGTGGACGCCGCATTCGCCATGGCGATGAGCGGCATATCCGTGAAGGCAAACAGCTTGCGGGCCGCCGTGTGTCCGGCGATGGTCAGGGTGCCCAGCCCGTTGATGCCGTACTGCAAGATCACCGAACCGGCAGACACGATGCTGCTCATCAGGCCCATGGAGATGCTCTGGCTGAACAGGTCCCAGTACAGCTTGCGGCCCACGTCCAGATGCTTCCGGCCCGGGATGAGGATGCGCACCCGCGCCATGACATAGAGGATGCACAGCACCACCGACACGCCCTGTGCGATCACGGTAGCCACAGCGGCACCGGCCACGCCCATGCCCATCCCGGCAATGAACCACAGGTCCAGCACCACGTTCAGCGCCGAGCTGAGCAGCAGGAACACCAGCGGCATCACACTGTTGCCGATGGCCCGCAGCAGGCCCGCGCACAGGTTGTAAGCGAACATGACGATGACGCCCAGATCAATGATGATGATGTAGCGGTAGGCATCTTCCAGAATTTCGGCGGGGGTGTCCAGCAGCTCCAGCAGGGGCCGCAGGCCGAAAAAGCCCGCCGTGGTGATGATCAGCGACGCCACCAGTCCGATGACCAGCGACCCGGCCACCGTGCGCTTGAGCAGGTTCTCGTCCTGAGCGCCGTAGGCGCGCGCTGCCACGATGGCAAGGCCGTTGCCGATGCCAAGGCCGAAGCCCACCAGAAGCTCGTAGATGGCTCCGCAGGAGCCAATGGCAGCAAGGGCGGTGTCGCCCAGCACGTTGCCCACGATCATGGTGTCCACGGTGTTGTACAGCTGCTGAAACAGGTTGGAAATGAGAATGGGCAGCATGAACAGCACCAGACTCCTGAAGATGGGGCCGTGCATCAGGTCTACATTCATCTGGAAGAGGTTCTTCTTCCGGGACTGGGTCTGGGTCATAGGGTTCCTCCAACTTTATTTTTACCGCAAAACAAGGGGCCGCCCGGAAAGCAGTCCCTTGTTTTGTCGTTTTATGCAGTTGCTTTTTACGAAGAAGCTGCCCGCGGCGGCCCCTCTCGTGAAAAGGCAGTCAGAGCGGCCCGCAGGCCGCTCTGACTGCAAAATCAAAAACATTTTTCCGCTGAAAATTGCCAGAGCGCAAGCGGCGGCAATTCCAATCGTGCTCTTTACAGCTCCTGCGTCTCAAAGCCGTGGCCGGTGAGCACCTCCACGCTGGTAAAGCCTGCGGCCTGGATGGCGGCAGCGGCCTCGTCAAAGCCGTAGGTCAGGCTGGCAATGTCGTGGGAATCGGAGGTGATGATCACCTTGCCGCCCATCTTCTGCCACTCACCCAGCAGCCAGGGGCCAGGGTAGAAGTCCTTGCGGTAGCCGCGGTAAACGCCGCCGGTGTTCACTTCCAGCAGGCAGTCGTTGTCCTTTGCGGCCTGCAGGGCCTTGAGAGCAGCAGCCTTGTAGCGGGGCGACTCCTCGTCGAAGAACTCCCCCTTGGCGTTCAGCTTCTTGATCAGGTCGATGTGGGCCAGAATATCCGGCTTGAGGGCGGCCACCTTTTCCACCTCGGCAAAGTAGGCTTCCACAGCGGCCAGCGGGTCGGCGTCGAAGTCGTCGTTGATGCAGTCCCACAGATCCTGCGGGCGGAAGTCGATCTCGTAATACTTGCCGGTGTTCTTGCCGTAGAGGTGGTGCGCCGAGCCGATCCAGTAGTCGTAGCCGGTGCGCTTGTCCTCGCTCAGCAGGTCCCACTCGATGCCGCAGAGGATGTCCACCTTGCCCTTGTACTCGGTCTTGAGCTTGGCGATGGTGGCCTTGTACTGGGCGGTGCGGCTGGGGCTCATGCAGTATTCGCGGTCGCGCTGGGTGTAGCTATGGCCGGTGAAGCCCAGCGTGGTCAGGCCCTGCGCGCACGCAGCGCTTGCCATATCCTGCAAGGTATTTTTGCCATCGCACATGGTGGAGTGGCAATGGACACTGGACTTCTTATAATCTGCCATAATTGCTTCACTGCATCCTTTCCTGCTTGACCTTATGGTCAATGACGTGTCGTTTTTCCAGTTCACGGGTCACGTCCTCCACCGTGATGCCGGCGCTGACCATCAGCACCAGAACATGGTAGGCCAGATCACTGATCTCGTAAACGGTTTCTTCCTTATCCTCTTTTTCGCCTGCAATGATGACCTCTGTGCACTCTTCGCCCACCTTTTTCAGGATCTTCTCCTTGCCCTTTTCAAACAGGTAGGTGGTGTAGCTGCCCTCCGTGGGGGTATCCTTGCGGCCCTTGATGAGGTTATACAGCCCCTGCCAGCTGAACTGCTTCAGCTCCGGGGAGACGTATACCTCGTTGAAAAAGCAGCTTTCCGCTCCGGTGTGGCAGGCGGGGCCGTCCTTTACTACCTCTACCACCAGTGCATCGGCATCGCAGTCGGCGGTAATGGACACCACCCGCTGCACATTGCCGCTGGTCTCGCCCTTGCGCCAGATCTCCTGACGGCTGCGGCTCCAGAACACGGTGCGACCTTCGGCAATGGTGAGGGCCAGCGTCTCAGCGTTCATGTACGCGAGGGTAAGCACCTCTTTGGTGTAGTGATCCTGCACGATGGCAGGGATCAGGCCCTTTTCGTCAAATTTCAGTTCCATGGTCGTTTCTCCCTCCCCGGATGGGGATAGTTCTAGTTTAGCGTATTCGGCTTGCAAACGCAAGGGGTACGGCGTATTTTTACAGACGCATTTCCACGCCATTCTCCGCCAGATATTCCTTCAGGTCCCGGATGGTCAGCAGCTTCTGGTGGAAGATGCCGGCCGCAAGGCCCGCGTCGATGCCCTTGTGGTGGAACAGCTCCAGAAAATCCTCTTTTTTTCCGGCACCGCCGCTGGCGATGATGGGCACGTCTACGCGGGCCGCCACAGCGTCCAGCATTTCCAGATCAAAGCCATTGCGCACGCCGTCGGTGTCGATGCTGTTCAGGCAGATCTCCCCGGCACCGTGGTCCACGCACCAGCGGATCCAGTCCAGCGCATCCCGGCCGGTGTCCTCGCGGCCGCCCTTGGCGAATACCCGGAACTGGCCGTTCACCCGTTTGACATCCGCCGAGAGCACCACGCACTGGTTGCCGTAGCGCCGGGCTGCCGTCGGGATCAGGTCGGGGTCGCGCAGGGCACCGGAGTTGACGCTGACCTTGTCGGCACCGCATTTCAGCACCCGGTCAAAATCCTCCAGCGTGTTGATGCCGCCGCCTACGGTCAGCGGGATGAAGATCTCGCTTGCCACCCGGGTCAGGATATCGGTGAACAGAGCACGGCCCTCAAAGCTGGCGGTGATATCGTAGAACACCAGCTC
>ERZ827088.4041-NODE-4041-length-12700-cov-6.250138_pt1 | contig 12700 bp, 11 predicted proteins | sample MGYA00519922_ERZ827088 | MGnify/ENA primary metagenome ERZ827088 (study PRJEB31778, sample SAMEA3449254) | human gut metagenome | biome: human gut; feature: human-associated habitat; material: faeces | place: United Kingdom | collected 2010/2012 ... | reverse complement strand
TAGGATACCTCACTGCCAAGTATTCTTGTCAATATTATAAATGCGCCAAGTTTTCCTGTCAATATATTCTGCTAAGATTCTTGCTGCTGACGCACTGAAAGTCCCGAATTTGACGTATTGGAGGCGTCCGCCTGTATGGGCGTTGTACGTTCGAAAAGGCGAAATGGCCGACATTCGGCATTGACTCAACTTATATGGATATCCTATAAAAATATATAAATATTCCACTTGAAATTGTCACCGTTGTTTGGTATTATATCTCGGCACGTCGGACGTCCAGTTTCGGCAGAAAAACAAGGTGCGCTGCGAGGAGGAGCTTTTTCCGCGGCGTGCTCCTGCTGTAACGTCTGTATCACTCCTTGCACGGCGTCCGGGTGAAAGGAGAAACATATGAGTAAGAACAACAACACGCAGAAGATCGTCGGTCTCGGTCTGTTCACCGCCATTGTGATCGTTCTGCAGCTGATGGGCAGCTTCATCAAGTTTGGCACGTTCAGCATTTCGCTGGTGCTGGTGCCGGTCGTCATCGGTGCGGCGCTCTACGGCGCAGGTGCTGGCGCGTGGCTCGGCTTTGTGTTTGGCGTGGTCGTGCTGCTCAGCGGCGACGCGGCGGCGTTCCTCGGTGTCAACGCGCTCGGCACGATCCTGACGGTGCTCGTCAAGGGTACGCTGGCGGGCCTTCTCTCCGGCCTTGTCTACAAGGCGCTTGAGAACAAGAACCGTACGCTTGCCGTGGCGGTGGCTGCTGTGGTCTGCCCGGTGGTCAATACCGGCGTGTTCCTGATCGGCTGCCTGCTCTTCTTTATGGAGACCATCGGCGGCTGGGCGGATGCGATGGGCTTTGGTGCAAACGTCGGCCAGTATATGATCGTTGGCCTTGTCGGCGCGAACTTTATCTTCGAGCTGCTGTTCAACGTGGTGCTGAGCCCCGTGGTCGTGCGTCTCATCCGCATCGGCAAGAAGGAAGTCGAATAAATTTGCTATAGGGAAAAGCGGCGCTTATGCGCCGCTTTTTCTATATTTCAGTAGATTCGCTGTTTATGGGGAAGACATTTTCGAGCCTTTATGCTACCGTTTTCTTGGAGGTGATCATATGGATCAGGGAAAGATCGGAAAATTCATCGCGTCGCTGCGCCGTGAGGCGGGGCTGACGCAGGAGATGCTGGGGGAGAAGCTCGGTGTGACGAACAAGACCGTTTCGCGCTGGGAGACAGGCAGCTACCTGCCGGACATCGAGACCTTCAGCCTGCTCGCGCAGATCTTCGGCGTCAGCATCAACGAGCTGCTCGCGGGAGAACGGCTGACGGATGAGCGTTTCCGTGAAAAGGCGGATGAAACGCTCGTCGCGGCGGTGAAGGAGAGCGCATTTTCACTGGAGGAGAGACGGCGCTGGCTCATCAAAAAATGGCGAAAGGAGCATATCGCGCTTTTTGTGCTGCTCACGCTCCTTACGGTCTTGGCGTTCGTCCTGCCGCAGCTTTGCGGAGAGCCGCGGCTCAGCGGCTTTGCGGGACTTGCGGCATTCCTTTTCTACGGCTGGCAGAATAACCGCATGATGAGCTACGTGGAAGCGAGACTTTACGGCAGAAAATAAAAAACGGGAGGGACAGCGTGTTTACGCCGTCCCTCTCATATTTTGCGCGAGCAAAACTGTAAGCCGGGTTCTGTATTTGACAGTCATCTATCTACGCGCCGCGTTGCCGCGGTACTCCAGCCACCCCGGGAGCGGTCGGGCCAACCTATATGCTCCCATACCGGTGTTGCTCCGGATAGAGTTTACAGCATCGGACACTCTCGAGCCGACGGGTGCGCTCTTACCGCACCTTTCCATCCTTACCTGAGATACTTGCATACCTCGGGCGGTCTATTTCTGTTGCACTTTTCCTCAGATCGCTCTGGGCGGGCGTTACCCGTTATCCTTGCCCTGTGGAGCCCGGACTTTCCTCACAGCAAGCCTTTCGGCTTTGCCGCGCGACCGCCTGTCTTACTCGCGCTCCTTATTGTAAAGGACGAAGCGGGCAAAGTCAAGAAACAAAAATTTGTGCAGGGAAATCGTTGATAAAATACGGCAGGCGCGGTATAATTTTATATATTGCGAATGTTCAGAGGGGAGTATTTGTGTATGACGCTGCACGAATATCTGCAAGGCATGAAGGGAAAGACCGCCGCGGTCATCGGCCTCGGCGTGAGCAACCGTCCGCTCGTGGAGCTGCTGGCGCGGAACGGTGTGAAGGTCATCGCCTGCGACAGGAAGGAGCGCGCGGCGCTCGGCGGCGCGGCGGCGCACTACGAGGCGCTCGGCGCGGTGCTGCACCTCGGCGAGGGTTATCTGCGCGATCTGGACGCGGACGTCGTCTTCCGCACGCCCGGGATGCGGCCCGACGTGCCGGAGCTGCTGGAGGCGAAGGCGCACGGCGCGGTCATCACGAGCGAGATGGAGGCGTTCTTCGCCGTCTGTCCGTGTCCCATTCTCGGCGTGACCGGCAGCGACGGCAAGACCACCACCGCGAGCGTCATTGCCGAGCTTCTCAAGGCCGAGGGGCGGCGCGTGTGGCTCGGCGGCAACATCGGCCGTCCGCTGCTCGCGGACGCGGAGCAGATGACGCCGGACGATCTTGCGGTGCTGGAGCTTTCGTCGTTCCAGCTGATGGATATGCCGTACTCGCCGCAGGTCGCGGTGCTGACGAACCTCGCCCCGAACCATCTGGACGTGCACCGCGACATGGCGGAGTACATCGCGTCCAAGGAAAATATTTACCTGCACCAGAGCGCGCGGGACACCGCCATCTTCAACGCCGACAACGCCATCACGCGCGATCTGAGCGGCAAGGCGGTCGGACGTGCGCGTCTGTTCTCGCGGCAGGAGGAGGTCGCCGACGGCGCGTTCGTGCGCGGCGGCGCGATCTGGCTGCGCGATGCGGCAGGGGAGCGCGAGGTCCTGCCGCTGGCGGACATCCGCCTTCCCGGCTGGCACAATGTGGAAAACTATATGGCGGCGCTCCTTGCCGTGGACGGACTTGTGCGCGATGAGACCGTCCGCCGCGTCGCACGGGAGTTTGCCGGTGTGGAGCACCGCATCGAGTTCGTGCGCGAGCTGCACGGCGTCCGCTATTACAACGATTCCATCGCCACCAGTCCCACGCGCACCATCGCAGGGCTGCGCGCCTTCCCGCACAAGGTCGTGCTGATCGCGGGAGGGTATGACAAGCACATTCCCTTTGCACCCCTTGCGCCCGAGGTGGTCGAGCACGTCAAGACGCTCATCCTCTGCGGCGCGACCGCCGACGCCATCGAGCGCGCGGTGGTGGAGAGCGAAGCCTATGAGACCGCGGCCGAGCGGCCGCGGATCCTCCGCTGCAAGGACCTGCGGGAGGCGGTGGACGCCGCCTACTTCTGCGCCGAGAGCGGCGATGTGGTGACGCTCTCGCCCGCCTGCGCCGCCTTCGACTGCTACGCGAACTTTATGGAGCGCGGCAGGGCCTACAAGGAAATGGTGAAAAAGCTCGGCGAATAGGGAAAAGCCGTGGGCGCATAGATTCTCCCGAAAGGGGGAACGCCCATGCGCCGCTATATGCGCCGCGGCATGACAGGGCGGGAGAAACGCCGGCTGCTGCTTTTCCTTGTCTGCGCCGCGCTCATCGCGCTCGCCGTCACCGCGATGACGCAGCTTCGGCCCATTCTCACGAGCCTTGCCACCGCGCGCGTCTCGAACGCCGTCACGCGCGTCGTGAACACCTCGGTGAACGAAACGCTCTACGACGCCGGTGTGGACTACGACCGCCTGATCTCGCTGGAAAAGGACAACGAGGGACACATCACGGCGGTCAAGAGCAACATGGCGGAGTTCAACCGATTGCAGTCCGCCGTGCTCGCGGACGTGCTGCAAAGGCTCTCGGAGGTCTCCACGCGCGAGCTGGCCATCCCGCTCGGGAGCCTGACCGGCTCGCCGCTGCTCGCGGGCCGCGGGCCGCTCCTGCACATCAAAATGCAGTCGGTCGGCTCGTCCTCGGCGCACTTTGAGAATGCCTTCGCCTCCGCGGGCATCAACCAGACGCGCCACGAGATCCGGCTGGTGGTGGACGTGTATGTGAGCGTCCTGCTGCCGGGCTTTTCGACCGTCACCAAGGTCACCAACCGCTGCGCCGTCGCCGAGACGGTCATCGTCGGCTCCGTGCCGGATACCTACACCTACTTCGACACACGCGAGGATATGTCCTCCACCGCCGAGGACTTCATTATGAACAACGCCGGATAAAAGGGGAGAACGCCATGGACTACAAGGAACGCATAAAGGAGCTGCGCGACACGCTCAACGCACACTCGTACCGCTACTATGTGCTCGACGAGCCGAGCATCAGCGACTATGAATACGATATGCTCCAGCGCGAGCTGGCCAATCTGGAGAAGGAGCACCCCGAGGAGATCACGCCGGACTCGCCCACGCAGCGCGTGGGCGGCATGGCGCTGACGAAGTTCGAGCCGGTGACGCACGCCGTCCCGCTCGAGAGCCTGCAGGACTCCTTCTCCGACGCCGAGGTCGTGGACTTCGACGAGAAGGTGCGCGAGCAGCTCGAGCACGTCGAATACAGCGTGGAGCCGAAGGTGGACGGTCTGTCCGTCGCGCTCGAGTACCGCGACGGCGTGTTCGTCCGCGGCGCCACGCGCGGCGATGGGCGCGTGGGCGAGGACGTGACGGAGAATCTGCGCACGATCCAGTCCATTCCCATGGTGCTGCCGGAGAAGCTGCCGCGCCTCATCGTGCGCGGCGAGGTCTACATGGCCAAAAAGGTCTTTGCCGCGCTCAACGCCGAGCGCGAGGAGAACGGGGAGCAGACCTTTGCCAATCCCCGCAACGCCGCCGCCGGCTCGCTGCGCCAGCTTGACCCGAGGATCGCGGCGAAGCGCCGGCTGGATATTGCCGTTTTCAACCTCCAGCTCGCCGAGGGACGGACCTTCACGACCCACGCCGAGACGCTTGCTTATCTGCGCACGCAGAAATTCAAGGTCATCGGCAACAAGGTGGTCGACAACGTGCAGGACGCGCTCGCGGAGATCCGCCGTCTCGGCGAGGAGCGCGCGGAGCTGCCCTACGATATGGACGGCGCAGTTGTAAAGCTGAATAGCCTTACAGACCGAGAAATTCTCGGCTCAACGAGCAAGGTGCCGCGCTGGGCCATCGCCTACAAGTACCCGCCCGAGGAGAAGGAGACCCGCGTGACGGACATCGTCGTGCAGGTGGGGCGCACGGGCGTGCTGACGCCGAAGGCGGTCTTTGAGCCGGTGCATCTGGCCGGAACGACCGTCACGAACGCGACGCTCCACAACCAGGACTTCATCGACGAGAAGGACATCCGCGTCGGCGACGCCATCGTGGTGCGCAAGGCGGGCGAGATCATTCCCGAGGTCGTGCGCGTGCTGAAGGACAAGCGTCCCGACGGCACGCAGCCCTACCGTCTGCCGGACCGCTGTCCGGTCTGCGGCGCGCCGGTCTACCGCGCCGAGGGCGAGAGCGCCACGCGCTGCACGGGCGCGGAGTGTCCCGCGCAGCTGCTGCGCAACCTCACGCACTTCACCTCGCGCGAGGCGATGGACATTGACGGCGTCGGCCCCGCGCTGCTCGAGCAGCTGGTGAACGCCGGGCTTGTCTGCAAGGCGTCCGACCTTTACAGTCTCGACGTGCAAACGCTTGCGCAGCTCGACCGCATGGGCCTCAAGAGCGCGCAGAACGCCGTCGCCGCCATTGATCGCTCCAAGCAGAACGATCTTTCCAAGCTGCTCTGCGCCCTCGGCATCCGCCAGATCGGCACAAAGGCCGCGCGTGTGCTCGCGCAGCGCTTCGGCTCGATGGACGCGCTGATGAACGCCACGGTCGAAGAGCTGACCGCCGTGGATGACATCGGCGAGATTACCGCGCAGTTCCTACAGCGCTGGTTCGCGGACGGGCAGTCCCGCGACCTCATCGAAAGCCTGAAAAACGCAGGCGTCAACATGACCAGCACGGAAGCCCCGCAGGACCTGCGCTTTGCGGGCAAGACCTTTGTGCTCACCGGCTCGCTCACGCGCTTCACGCGCGACGAGGCCGAGGCGCTCATCGCCGACCACGGCGGCAAGGCCGCCGGCTCCGTCTCCAAAAAGACGAGCTATGTGGTCGCCGGAGAGGCCGCCGGAAGCAAGCTGCGCAAGGCGCAGGAGCTGGACGTTCCGGTGCTCACGGAGGACGAATTTCTGGCGCTGCTCGGCGGCAAGGCCGAAGATGATCCGGAAAACGGCGAAAATGGCGGACAGCTCGGCCTGTTTTCCTGAAAAAGGAGAGCATTTGATGAACATTCGCACGGCAGAGCGCCGCGATCTTTCCGCGATGCTCGACATATACAACTACGAGGTGAAAAACGGCACGGCGACCTTCGACGTAGAGCCCCGCGCGGGCGCGGTGGGGGAGGCGTGGTTCGCCGCGCACAACACCGGCAACCATCCGCTGCTCGTGGCGGAGGAGGACGGTAAGGTCCTCGGCTACGCCTCGCTCTCGCCCTACCGCGACTTCGACGCCTATCTGCAAACCGTTGAGCTTTCCGTTTACGTCGCGCCCGAGAGCCGCGGCCGCGGCATTGCGAGCGCGCTGATGGAGGCCGTTCTTCGTCTGGCGCGCGAGGACGCGGACACGCACACGGTCGTTTCCGTCATCGCGGGCGGCAACGCGGCCAGCGTCCGCCTGCACGAGAAATTCGGCTTCACCTACTCCGGCACCCTGCATGAGGTGGGGCTGAAATTCGGCCGCTACCTCGATATCGTCAACTACGAGCTGCGCGTGGGCTGAGCAAAACGCGCCCGAAAAAAAAACATCGAAAAATCCGGAACTTTTTCTGCTTTCCTTCGTCTATTCATGCAGGGCCGCGGCACGCGGTCAAAAGAACGATCTATCAAGGAGAACCATTCGCATGAAACGAACGCTTTCCCTCATTCTCATCCTCACGATGCTGCTGTCTCTCGCCGCCTGCGGCAGCAAGGACGCCGCGCCGACCGACGATGGCAACGTGCCTTCGCAGGAGCAGGGCGGCGGAGAGGAGCAGTCCGGCGGAACGACCGGGACGCCCGACGAGCCGGAGCAGCCCGAGCAGACGCAGCCGGCAGAGCAGGAGCCGGCGGACAGCAAGCCGGAGCAGACGCAGCCGGCTGACAACAGCAAGCCCAAGCAGGAGCCTGCCGGGGAGCCGGAAAAGGAGCCTGCCAAGCAGCCCGAGCAGAAGCCCGAGCCCAAGCCGGCTGAAAAGCCTGCGGAGGGAACGAGCGCAGAGCCGCCGACCGAGACGCCCAAGCCCGAGACCCCGGCAGAGGACAAGCCCGCCGCGGCTGTCGACGACGCGCTGACGATCCTCAATGCGATCTGGAATACATACAGCGATGAAGAAAAGTTCCCTGCCGCCGGAGGGGATTCCGAGCACGCCGTAGACGGCGCGCCCGGCAGCTTCGACGTGAGCAATGCCGACAGCCTCAGCTATCAGCTCACCTTCCCGGCGGACGACGCTTCGCTCATCGACAGCGCCGCCTCGCTCGTTCACATGATGAATCTGAACACCTTCACCTGCGGCGCGTTCCATGTCGCCGACGCGAACAACGTCGCCAGGCTCGCGGACGACCTGCGCACGACCATTCAGGCCAAGCACTGGATGTGCGGCTTCCCGGATAAGCTGGTCATCGTCACAGTCGGGCAGAGCGTATTTTCCGTGTACGGAAACGAGGAGCTGGTCAACACCTTCCGCGATAAGCTCCTGGCGAGTTATCCTACCGCTGCCGCCGTCTATGACGAGGCCATCAACGCATAAAACAGCAAAGAAGAAAAGAGGGATGCGCGGCATTTCTCTTTTCTTTTTGCCGCTTGCGAGCGGGCCGGTTTTCGTATAAAATATGGTCAGAGCACATCGCCGCACGGAGGAAGCACCATGCCAAAGCCAAAGTGGAAGCTGAACACCATCTACATATCCGAGCGGCTGCAGGAGAGCCTGCGGCCGATCTCCCGCTGCGCGCTGACCACCGTGGTCGCCCCGATGGGCTACGGAAAGACCACCGCGGTGAACTGGTATCTGGAGGAGCGCGCGAAGGCCGGGCCGCTGCGCGTCGTCCGCATCAGCGTGTATTCCGACAATCTTGCGATCTTCTGGCGGAGCGCGCAGGACGCCTTTGCCCGCGCGGGCATCGACCTGCTGCGGGAGTATGCCTGTCCCACGGACGCCGCCGGCGGCGGGCTGCTGGCGGACGATCTCTGCCATGAGCTGGCGGGGGAAACGCCCTGCTATCTGTTCATCGACGATTTTCACCTGCTCACAGACCAACGCGTGACCGCCTTTCTCTGTATGCTTGTGGGCCGCCTGCCCGCCAACGTCCACCTGATCATCGCCAGCCGCGACCGCTTTCTGCCCGCCGCAGAGATCGTCCGGCTGGGGGCGAGGGTCTACCGGCTCGGCACAGAGCAGCTGCGGCTGAACCATACGGAGCTGGCCGTTTACGCGCACCGCTGCGGCACGGAGCTTTCCGACGCGCAGGCGGAATCGCTGCTCTACTCCAGCGAGGGCTGGTTCTCCGCCGTCTACCTGAACCTGCGGACGCTCTCCGAGCATGGGGCGCTGCCCGAACGCGATTCCGATATTTTCACCATGTTCACCGCCGCCATGATCGAGCCGCTGCCGCAGCGGCAGCAGGAATTTCTCGCGGTGATGGGTCTTGCCGACGAATTTACCGCGGAAATGGCGCGCTTTGTCACCGGGGACGCCGACGCGGAGGAGCTGCTCGCCGTGCTGACCGCGCAGAACGCCTTTGTCAAGCGTCTGCCGGACGGCGTGACCTACCGCTTCCACCACATGATGAAGGAATGTGCGGAGCGCACCTTCCGGACGCTGGACGCGGAGACGCAGCGGCGCTGCCGGGAGCGCTACGGCGCATGGTACGAGGGGCGAGGGCAGTATCTTCACGCCATGGCGGCCTACCGGCGCTGCGGGGACTACGACGCGCTGCTGCGCGTGGTGCAGGAGGATGCGGGCATCCTGCTCGCGTCGCTGCCCCCGTCGGAGGTGCCGGCCGCTCTCGACGAATGTCCCGCCGATGCTCTGAAGGCGCACCCGTTCGCGCTTCTGGTGCTGATGCGCAGTATGTTCAACTGGCGCAATATCCCGAAAATGCTGGAGCTCAAGGCGCTCCTGCTCGCCGCACTGGAGGAGCATCCCGAGCTGCCCGCGGAGGAGCGCGGCAACCTGCTGGGCGAATGCGACCTTATCATGAGCTTTCTCTGCTATAACGACATCAGCGCCATGAGCCGTCTGCACCGCAGTGCCAGCGCGCAGATGTCCCGTCCCGCCATCAGCATCCGCTCGGGCGGCGGCTGGACCTTCGGCTCGCCGTCCGTGCTGATGATGTTCTACCGAGCCCCGGGCGAGCTTGCGGGCGAGCTTGCCGAGATGGCCGAATGTATGCCGCACTACTATAAGATCACCAACGGTCACGGTCAGGGCGCGGAGACCATCATGCGCGCCGAGGCCGCCTTTGTGCAGGGACGCTTCACCGACGCGCACATCGCGCTGGAGAGCGCCTATGCGCAGATCGAGGGCAACGGGCAGGAGAATATGGCGCTCTGCTGCGACTTCCTCGCGCAGCGCCTCTCCCGGTACGCGGAGGTCGGGCCGCACCGCAGCTTTGCCGAGCGCCGCACGGAGCTGCTGCGGCACCACAACGCCTCGTGGCTCAACCTCTGGAACGCCGTCAGCGCCTACTGCCACACCCTGTCGGGCGAGATGGAACAAATTCCGGAGGTCTTTGCCGAGCACCGCCTCGCCTCGGTCAGCATCCTCGCGCCGGGCCGGCCGATGATCGAGATGATCGAAAATCAGGTGTATCTTGCCCAGGGCGCTTACGCCAAGGTGATCGGCCGCAGCGAAGGTCTGCTCGCCCTGTGCGAGGGGATGCACTATGCGCTCGTCGCGCTGCACGTTCGCCTTCAGACCGCGTCGGCCTATGAGCGGCTGGGCAAGCGCGGGGAAGCCGAGACGCTGCTGGCGCAGGCGCTTGCCGACGCCGCGCCGGACGGCATCGTGATGCCGTTTGCGGAGAACTACCGCTATCTCAAGCCGCTGCTTGCCGCAGGACCGCAGACCGCGCTCACGGCGCGGGTGCTCGCGCTGGGCGAGGCAGGGGAGCGGCGGCAGAGCGGGACGGTCCGCCCCGCAGCGTTCGCCGCGCTGACGGAGCGGGAATATGCGCTGGTCGGCCTGATAGCACAGCGGCTGACGAACCGGGAGATCGCGGAAAAGCTGTTTCTCTCCGAGGGCAGCGTCAAGCAATATGTAAACCAGATCTATTCCAAGCTCCACATCGAGGGCGACCAGCGCACGAAGCGCAGGCGGCTCGCGGAGCTGCTCACGCAAAAGGCATGACATCGGGAGGACGTCCGCAGGGACGCCCTCCCGTTCCTTTATCGGTCGAAGCTGGGGTTGACGAAGTAGACGTTCTTCTCGTCGAGCTTTTCCTTGGCAAGCCGCAGCCCCTCGCCGAAGCGTACAAGATGGAGTAACTGTACTTGCTTAAATGCGCCATTCGATCTTGATGGAATCGCTGGTCGCATAGATGACACGGATGAGCTGGTCTACCGTCTGTCGCTTATCATTGAAGCTCAACTCGTCCCACATAGTCAGGTGATTATAGATCTCCGTATAGTCCGCTTCCTTGTGCAGCTTCAATTCAGAGATACGCTTCATCAGCTCTTTCTTTTTCCCATCCAGTTCTTTGACGCGCCCACTGATGTAACGAAACAGGGTATCGTCCGCAGCCGACAGGCGATCCATCAGAGAGCCAATCTCAGTCCCAACTTGCGTAAGTTGAACATTCAACGCCGTTAGCTCGGGGTTAATGTAATTTCCTTTACACCTTCTGAGCGTTTTGAACTGAGCCATCTTTTTGCGCATTTCATTGTAGATGATTTGTTCAAACTCATCGGTATAAATCGTTCCGGGACCCTCGCAGGCTTTGGAGTTCATTTTGTTCGAACAGAGGAGGTAGCGGGAGCGTGTGGTCGAGTAGTGCTTATCCACCAAAGCGTACCCACAGATGCCGCATTTGATCTTTCCCGCCAGCCATGTGTTCTTGGCTTTCTGATATGGCTTGATCTGCTGCGCTTCCAGACACTTTGCACGGCATTTCAGCCATAGGTCGGAGGGAATGATGCCCTCGTGTGGAGCCAGCACCAAATGGTTGCCTTCTAAATTCATTTGCTTGCGTCCTACGGAGTCCTGTCCCTTGTAGTAGTAGCATCCGTTCGTACCGATAAAATCACTCGGATCGTTTGCCATGATCGCGCCTTGGTTCCGATAGAACTCATAGACGGATAGATCCGCGCGGACATAGATGGGATTCCTGAGAACATCCGCAAGTCGTGTGCGTCCCCACGGCTTTCCGTTTTTGAGAATGCCGTGGGCTTGAAAGTAGCGGATAATGTCACCGTAGGAGCATTCCGGCTTGGAGTAGAGCTCATAGATCAACCGCACCTGTTCCGCTTCCTCCGCGTTGATCTCATACATAGAGGTCTTAATACCCTCGATGGTCGTCGGGATCAGCCGGAATCCATACGGAACTCTGCCGCCCATATAGAAGCTCTTTTGACTGCGGGAGTAGTAGGCATCCGCCACGCGCTTTTGAATGGTTTCCCGTTCCAACTGCGCAAACACGATGCAGATATTGAGCATGGCGCGCCCCATCGGGGAAGATGTATCGAATTTCTCTGTTGTGGACACAAACTCGACCTTGTGTGTTCCGAACTGCTCCATCATATTGGAGAAGTCAAGGATGGAACGGCTGATACGATCCAGCTTGTAAACAACGACCTTGCCGATCACTCCGTTTTCGATGTCGTTCATCATTTCAGCAAAGGCGGGACGGTCTGTATTTTTACCGCTGTAACCCCTGTCGGTATAAACCTTATACTGTTCACCTCTCATTTCGTACTGGCAGAACTCGATCTGGCTTTCGATAGAAATGCTATCGGCTCTGTCAACGGATTGTCTTGCGTAGATTGCGTTCATTTTGTAGCTCCTTCCTCACAGAAAAGAGCTGCTGACAGGTACATCATACCGCAGCAGCTCCTAAATAGCTATCATTTTCATTGTGTTTTTCATACTTTATAAAGACCTCGAAAAGACCTTCCTCGATACATCGCCGCTGTTCCATGCACTCCTCGGCGGTAAGCTGTGGGGTAAGGTTTTCAATTCTGATCATATTTTTTCTGCCGGAAATAATGTGCGCGTCACTATCGTAAGTGAAAGGGCGGACAATAATAACTATCACCTCCCGCGGTGCTATCATTTTATTTGCGAGAACCTTGTCCTATGCAGAAAGGGAGAGTCGAAATCCTTCAACTCTCCCTTTGCGTCACATGGTCTGCTGCCAGTCATAACTCACCTCGTCCTCGTGGTCATCAGCCTTGTGACCGAGGGCAATCTTCTTTTCGCGTTCTTTTTGCAGTACCTTTCTGTCGGTGTGGTGCTGTACGGGCATCACCGGGGCAGCAGACTGGAGCTGCTCCAGACGGTGCCCAAGCCCCACCAAAGCAGAAGCAGTGCTGCCGTCGCCATCAGCAGAGAGATCAATGCCGGAATACTGACGTGTGGCAGATGCAGCCTGGGTAGTCTGATACTGGGCAGAGAAAAACGCCTCTCTTTCGGCT
>ERZ827088.4040-NODE-4040-length-12701-cov-14.156018_pt1 | contig 12701 bp, 7 predicted proteins | sample MGYA00519922_ERZ827088 | MGnify/ENA primary metagenome ERZ827088 (study PRJEB31778, sample SAMEA3449254) | human gut metagenome | biome: human gut; feature: human-associated habitat; material: faeces | place: United Kingdom | collected 2010/2012 ... | reverse complement strand
TACGAATTCCAATCGAAGTAAAAGTTGATTCTGAAGGAAAAAAGAAAGGAGAAGTTCGTGTTCCGGAAGGAAAATCAACATGGTCTTATGGCGATTTCTCATTTAAATATATGACGGAGTGAATTTTCATTTAATTGAATTATGTAGATATGTTTATTAATACGCTCTGTGGTCTTTTTATGATCTTTTGTTTGTGCATCAGTTGTACAAACAAAAAGCCTAATAATCTGAGTGAGGCTCAGATTGTTGTTCCAAATCAAGTCCAAAAGAATTGGGCGGATGCGGAAATAGGTGTTTTGATACATTTTGATATGCCTGTTTTCCAACCTGATTATAACTTTCGGCAATGGGGAACTCATCCGGATGCTTCTGTATTTAATCCTACAGAATTGAATACAGATCAATGGTTGGAAGCAGCTTCAAAATTAGGTGCTAAATATGCTGTTTTAGTGGCCAAACATTGTAGTGGTTTTAGTTTATGGCCAACAGCTGCTCATGAATACAGCATAAAGAATTCTCCATGGAAAGATGGAAAAGGTGATATTGTGAAGGATTTTATAGCTTCTTGTAAAAAGTATGGTATAAAGCCTGGTATTTATGTAAGTACAACAGCTAATGGATACTTGTATGTCGATAATCCGGGAAAAGTTCAAGAAGGTGGACCTGTCACTCAGGAAGAATATAATAAGATTGTAACCCAGCAATTAACGGAGTTATGGTCTAATTATGGTGATTTGTTTGAGATATGGTTTGATGGAGGTGTTTTGTCCAAAGATCAAGGCGGAGCTGATGTTTTATCATTAGTTCAAAAGTTACAACCTAATGCAGTTGCATTTCAAGGTCCTTATGGACATCCTAATTTGGTTCGTTGGGTAGGAAATGAAGAAGGTGTTGCTCCGTATCCTTGTTGGGCAACTGCTGATTCAACGACTAATGCGGATGGAACTACTGTAATAAATGGGTTGAATGGAGATCCCGAAGCTCCTTATTGGTGTCCTGGTGAATCTGATTTTACATTACGTTGGAATCGTTCTTTCCAAGGTGGTTGGTTCTGGGGTGAAGGTCAAGACAGTATGATGTTTACTGTAGATGAGTTAATGACAAAATACGAGACAAGTGTTGGTCGAAATACAAATATGTTGCTTGGAATTGTTATTGATAAAAGAGGCTTGGTTCCGGCTGCTGATATGAAACGAATAGAGGAATTTGGTAATGCTATCAAACGTTCGTATTCTTCACCGGTTGCGGATATATCAGGTTCAGGAAATACCTACGAAATCCAATTGGAAAAACCATTAGTTATCGATCGGATTATCATGCAAGAAGATATTTCAAAAGGAGAACGTGTTCTATCGTATAAGGTAAGAGGTGAATTGGATGGTAAATGGGTTGATTTGTGTAGTGGTACGAATATCGGACACAAACGGATTGAGCGATTTAATGCACAAAAACTTTCAAAATTGAAATTAGAAATATTGGATTCAAAAGCCGAACCTTATATTTCGCATTTTAAAGCTTTTGAAGAGCTGAAAAATTAGTTTTTACATTGGCTCTTTCTGAAAAGATAATATGTTTTGGATGAAAAGCCGATGAACATGAAAAATAAATCCAACGGGAATCAAATTGGATTCTCGTTGGATTTATTTTTGATATTCGTTAGTTTGATAAATACTCTTTATAGGTATTGAGGATATAGGGTTGTAATACAGCAGGAATATTTGATTTGTGATATTTTGTAATATTTTACGATATTTGATAGGTCGTAGTAATAAGATTCAAGTTCCCCGTCTTAAATTTGTAGAATCAATACTAAACTATATAATACGATGAAAACGAAATTATCATTATTGGCGGCAGCTTTGCTGTTTGCTTTTACAACGATTCAGGCAGAGAATGAAATCACAATAGGAGTGATTCAGTATGATTTGAGTGATATCGATAAAAGCTTTAAGGATTTACATGATCAGGGATTTGGTTCTTGTGAGATTAATTATAGAAGTAATACTTTGACGAAAGAATTTGCAGAACAAGTTAAGGCTGCATCCAAGAAACATCAGATTAAAGTAACTACAGTTGTGGGTGTTCCTGGTTCTAAAAGTGTTTGGAATTTCCGACAGGGACCTGCAACGATTGGTCTGGTTCCGACAGAAGAAAGAGCTGAAAAGATAAAAGTTTACCATGAAATGATAGATTTTTGTGCAATGGCAGATATTCCAGCCATGCATTCTCATTTTGGATTTATTCCGGAGGATCCGTCTTCTGCTCAGTACAAAGATTTTATCAAAGTTATGCAGGATCTGGCTAATTATGCGAAAGAACGGAATGTCATGATTTACTTTGAGACAGGTCAGGAAACACCGACTACATTGATTCGTGCCATAAAGGACATAGGTACGGGTAATGTATTTATCAATTGCGACTTGGCTAACTTATTGATGTATGGTAAGGCCAACTCTTTGGATGCTGTAAAACTGTTTGGTCCGCTGATTAAGGAGTTTCATGCAAAAGATGGAAAATATCCTGATCCGAATAATCCGTATGAGTTAGGAACGGAAGTGCCAATTCCTACAGGAGAAGTCAATTTCCCGGCTGTTATTGCCGAATTGAAGAAACAAGGTTTCAAAGGTGCTGTTACGATAGAATGTGAATTAAATGGAACGCGCCATGATTATGTGGTTAAAACTCGTAAATATTTGCAGGAATTGCTAGATAAGTAATATATTTGACAAATTATTAGCAGATACATCAAAAATTGTACAGAATTTAATTGTTAATCAGTAAAAATAGTTACTATGGGAACGAATAGAAGGGACTTCCTAAAAACCCTGGGAGGCGTAGCGCTATTTTCAATTGTGCCGCGTCATGTATTGGGGAACGGTTACATTGCACCGAGTGATCAATTGACAAAAGGTATTATTGGAACGGGAGGAATGGGCCGTGGTCATTTAAATTACGGTGGAACTCGTTTGGTTGCCGTTTGCGATGTAGATAAGAATCATTTGGAGTTGGGAAAGAATCTGGTAAAAGAAAAGATTGCTGCTTATCATGATTTCCGTGATTTGATATTGGATCCGAATGTAGATATTGTTCATATTGCCACACCTCCTCATTGGCATGGTATTATGTCGGTTGAGGCTGCTAAAGCAGGTAAAGATATTTGGTGTGAGAAACCTATGACAAGAACAATTGGTGAAGGAAAGCGTGTGATGGAAGCTGTAAAACAGTACGGACGTATGTTCCGTCTGAATACTTGGTTCCGCTTTACCGACCAATTCTATGGCTTGGGAACTCCAGTTAAGCCTTTAAAGAAATTAGTACAAAGTGGATTATTAGGTTGGCCGTTGAAGGTAACGATCAGCAAGCACACGGGATTTGACTGGAAATTCTATTGGGTAGGTAAAGAATATCTCGAACCGCAACCAGTACCTAAAGAATTGGATTACGATATGTGGTTAGGTCCGGCTCCTTATAAACCTTATAATGCTCATCGTGTTCATCAGACTTTCCGTGGTTATTGGGATTATGATGGTGGTGGTTTAGGTGATATGGGACAGCACTATATCGATCCGGTACAGTATATTTTAGGAAAAGATAATACGAGTCCGGTGAAAGTCGAAGTAGATGCTCCTCAACAACACCCGGATGCTGTGGGTACATGGCGTTCGATTACTTATACCTACGAAGACGGATGTCAGATTGTTTTGTGGGGTGGTGATTTCGGTGATCCGAATACGCCGTATATTGCAGGACCGAAGGGTAATGTTTATAAGAACTTTGTATGTGATATTCCTGATTGGGAAAAGAAATTATCAGACTATCCGGAACCGGAACCGCAGGTGACAGATTTCATAGAATGTATCAAGACTCGCCAGCCATTTGCTTTAAATGAACAGAATGGTTTTCGTTCTGCTACGATTGTGAATATGGGAGCTGTTGCTCTTCGCTTGAATCGTACGTTGGAATTTGATCCGGTGAAATTAGAGTTTATCAACGATGAGGCCGCTAACCGGTTGTTAGATCAACCTATGCGTGCACCATGGAATATTTAACCCATAAATTAAAGAAGAAAAGATGAAAAAGGTATATATTTCAATCAGCGCCTTGTTGTTGTGTGCTAATTTATCATTTGCTCAAACTCCGGCGAACCGTACAGCAAAGACTATTGCTGCAGATGTGTTGGCCCAGATGCCGGCAGAACAACAGGCTGAATACAATAAACAAATCAGTGAACTGAGTGCTGCTGGCGAAGAAGCCGTATTTACGTTGATTAATATGATCAATGCCCCAGGTAAGGGCAGTAATGCTAAAGTTGATTATGCATTGAGTGGCTTGAGTCATTTCGTAATGGCAAAAGGACAGGAAAATGCGCGTCAGGTAGTGGCTAAAGCTTATATTCAGGCATTGGATAAAGTGGAAGAACGGGAGACAAAAGCATTTATCATCCGTCAGTTGCAGATAGTCGGACAAGATGATGCTGTTGAAGCACTTTCTGCTTATTTAGGTAATTCGGAATTAAGCGGACCCGCTGCACGTGCATTGGCTGCTATCGGTACTGAGAATGCCGGACAAGCTTTGAAAGCTGGTTTGATGCGCCGGATGGGAACAGCCGAGACTCAGAAAGATATATTGGAAGCCATTGCTGAGGCTCAAGTGGCCGGAACAGAAGATTTGGTAAAAGTCTATGTAAGCAATGAAGATCCCAATATGCAGAAAGTAGCTCGTTATGCATTAAGCCGGGTAGGATCTGTTGCTTCTTTATCCGTGTTGGCTGACGCAGCCAAGGCTGTTAATTATACGATGGAACCAAGCGGTGCGAATGAAGCGTATATTACATTAATCAAACGGATTGCAGAACAAGATCCCAAAGCGGCAGAGAAGGCAGCAAAGGACTTGTTGAAACGGGCAACGAAAGCTGGTAAGACGCAGACTCGTGAGGCAGCATTGCAGATATTGATTTCTGTTGCGGCAGATAAACAGGCTGCTACTAAATTGGTCTTGACAGCATTGAAAGATGATTGCAAGGATTATCGAAATGCAGCATTAAGATATGCTTCTGATTTTGTAGATGAAGCTTCTTATATTGAAATAGCGAAAACGATGGTAAAGGCCAAACCTGAAGTAAAGGTTGACATATTGAATTGGCTGGGTCGTGAAGCAAAGTGCCCGAAGAAACATGATACTGTTCAGAAGTTGATGCTTCGCTTCGATCAATCACTGGCTCAGGTCTTGACACAGCAGTTGAATGTAAACGACTTTGCGGTACAACAGGCTGCGGTTTGGACGATGGTAAAAATAGGAGATAAAGGTTATATTCCAACATTAGCTAATTTGTTGACAGATTCTGATAAACAAATTGTTCTGTTGGCACAGGATGCTTTGTTGGCTTTCCCTGGAGATATTGATGATGCAGTAGCTAAAGCTATAAATAAGGCTTCGGATACAGGAAAGATTGCAGGAATGGAGTTGCTGGCTGTTCGGATGGCAGATTCGAAGATCAATACGGTGTTGGAACAGACGAAATCTTCATCGGCAGAAGTGAAGAAAACAGCCTATGCTACTTTAAAGAGTGTTGTCGCTGCAAAAGACTTTACTCAGATCTGTGGAATGTTGGAATCTGCTGGAGCTGATGAAAAAGCAGCTTTGCAGGATGCCGTTATCGCTTGTGTACATTTTATGCCGGAAGCAGAACAGGTAGAAACTGTTACGCGCCGGATGTATCAGGCTGGTGATGCTAAGAAGCATTTATATTATAAGGTATTGGCTTCAACTGGTAAACCGAAGGCTTTACAAATCATTATTGACGGATGTGAAAAGAATACAGGTGCCGGAAAAGATGCTGCTGTAGGAGCTTTGTTGGAATGGAAAGGTATTGAAGCGGCTGATTATCTGTATAAAGTAGCTCAATCTGGTGGACAGATAGCTTCTAAGGCATTGACTCGCTATGTGAACTTGATTTCTTCTTCTGATATGACGGGTGAGAACAAGTTACTTCGTTTGCGTAAGGCGATGGATGTAGCTAAGGATAATGAAGTAAAGGGTTTGATCTTATCCAAGGTTCAGGATACAGGTACGTATTTGGCTTTGTTGTATGCAGGAGAATATTTGGATGATAAGTCCGTTCAACAACCGGCTGCCAATGCTGTAATGAACATTGCTTTGGAACATAAGGAATATACCGGACAGAATGTAAAGGCTCTGCTGGAAAAGGTTATGCAAGTACTGGATAATCCGGATGCTCATTATCAGAAAGAAGGTATTAAGAAGCATTTGGCTGAAATGCCGGATGAAGTAGGTTTTGTTTCCATGTTTAATGGAAAGGATTTGACAGGCTGGAAAGGTTTGGTTCAGAATCCGATTGCTCGTGCGAAGATGAAACCTGCTCAGTTGGCAAAAGCTCAGGCGAAGGCAGATGAGCAGATGCGCAAGGATTGGAAGGTTGAAGATGGCTGTTTGGTATTTGAAGGTTCTGGTTTTGATAACTTGTGTACCGAAAAGCAATATGGCGACTTCGAAATGTATGTAGAATGGATGCTTGATCCGGCCGGACCGGAAGCTGATGCTGGTATTTATTTGCGTGGTACGCCTCAGGTACAGATTTGGGATACAGCACGTGTAAACGTAGGTGCTCAGGTTGGTTCTGGTGGTTTATATAACAACCAGAAGAATGAAAGCAAACCTACAAAAGTAGCTGATAACAAATTGGGCGAATGGAATACATTCTACATCAAGATGGTTGGTGACCGTGTTACAGTAGATTTGAATGGTGAACGTGTAGTGGATAACGTAATCATGGAAAACTACTGGGATCGCAGTCAGCCTATCTTCCCGATTGAGCAGATTGAATTACAGGCACACGGCAGTAAATGTTCTTTCCGTAACTTGTATATCAAGGAACTGAAACGTCATGAACCGTTCCAGTTGTCGGAACAGGAGAAGAAAGAAGGTTTCCAGATTCTGTTTGACGGAACCAATATGCACGAATGGCAGGGCAATACAGTCGACTATGTACTGGAAGATGGTTGTATCGCCATGAATCCTTCCAAGAGCTTTGGCGGAAACTTATATACAAAGAAAGAATATGCCAACTTCGTTTACCGCTTTGAATTCCAATTAACACCTGGAGCAAACAATGGTATCGGATTGCGTACTCCAATGGGTGTTGATGCGGCTTATCATGGTATGGAAAGTCAGATTCTGGATTGTGAGCATCCGATTTATAAGGATATTACTCCGCTTCAGCATCATGGTTCTATTTATGGAATCATTCCAGCTAATGAAAACCATAAGAAAGCCATTAAGCCGGTAGGTGAATGGAACGAAGAAGAAATCATTTGCGATGGTGATAATATTAAGGTAACAGTAAACGGTGTTGTTATCGTAGAAGGTAATATCCGTGACGCTGTGAAGAATGGAACACCCGATGGTCATGAACATCCGGGATTGTTCAATAAGAAAGGATATATCGGTTTCTTAGGACATGGTTCGCCTGTGAAGTTCCGTAATATCCGTATTAAAGAGCTGAAATAATAGATTCTTTCCATTTTTAGGGCAGGAGTTTTATGTGGAGGTTGTTTCTCCATGTAGAACTCCTGTTCTTTTTTCCTGCTTATTGCTGAAATGTTTCTTAAGAAGGACGTTGCTTTTCAGAAGGAATATCGTACTTTTGTATGTACTCATTATTAATCTTAAACATAGAATTCGATGAAATCCGTATTAATCTTAGGGGCTGCTGCGGCTTTATTGGCTTCATGTACGGCCCAACCCAAGAAGGAAAACTCTTCTGCTGAAATACAAAAACCGAATGTAATCTTTTTAGTGGCCGATGATATTGGCTTTGGTGATTTTAGTTGTAATGGTGCGACAGAGATAAGTACGCCGAATGTGGATAAACTGGCTTCGCAAGGGGTTCGTTTTACGGATGCTCATGCCGTAGCGGCTACCAGTACGCCTTCCCGTTATTCGTTGTTTACAGGACATTATGCCTGGAGAAGAAATGATACGGGTATTGCTGCCGGAAATGCTGGTATGGTGATTCGTCCTGAACAGCCTACGGTAGCTGATATGTTCCAGTCGTGCGGCTATGCGACGGGTGCAGTTGGCAAATGGCATTTAGGCTTGGCAAATAAGACGGGTGAACAGGATTGGAATGGTTTCATTACACCGGGACCAAAAGATATTGGGTTTGAATATTCTTATATTATGGCAGCAACGGGCGATCGTGTTCCGTGTTGTTGGGTGGAGAATCAACGGATTGTCAATTTGGATCCGAATGATCCGATTGAGGTGAGCTATACAACGCCGTTCCCGGGAGAACCTTTAGGAAAAGATCATCCGGAATTATTGACAAAGCTGAAGCCGAGTGTCAATCATGGGCATGATCAGGCGATTGTGAACGGAATTTCCCGTATCGGGTATATGAAAGGTGGAAAGCAGGCTTTGTGGGAAGATGAGTTTATTGCGGATAGTATCACAACGAAAGCTGTACAGTTTATCGACCGTCATAAGGATGAACCGTTCTTCTTGTATGTAGGAACGAATGATGTACATGTTCCTCGTTATCCGCATCCTCGTTTTCAGGGTAAGAGCGGTATGGGCTTCCGCGGAGATGCTTTGTTGCAGTTTGACTGGACTGTGGGAGAGATCATGAAGGCATTGGAGAAAAACGGATTGGCAGAAAATACATTGATTGTACTTACCAGTGATAATGGTCCGGTGGTAGATGACGGATATCAGGATCGGGCTGTAGAATTGTTGGGAAATCATCGTCCTTGGGGTGAATTCCGTGGTGGAAAATATAGCAACTTTGAGGCAGGAACACGTGTTCCGCTGATTGTATCTTGGCCGAAACAAGTCAAGCCGACTGTATCGGATGCGTTGGTTTCGCACATTGATTTGTATGCTTCGATGGCTAAGCTAATGGGGAAGACGTTGGAAGCTGGCGCTGGAGTGGACAGTCAGGATTATCTGGATGCTTTCTTGGGCAAAGATACCAAAGGTCGTGATTATGTGATTGAATTTGCCGGAGCATTGTCGGTGTCTGACGGACAATGGAAGTATATCACACCGAATAATAAGCCGGCGTATGCCAAACTGACGAATACTGAATTAGGAAATAGTCCGGAAGATCAGCTTTATCATTTGAAAGAAGACATTGGCGAGAAGAATAATGTCGCATCCGAACATCCGGATATTGTAGCGAAACTGAAGAAAATACTGGAAACAGAAAGTTCTAAGTAATCAGAAAGGGAATGATGATGGTAAAAGCTGTTTTGTTTTCGGTGTTGCTGACTTGTTCCTGGCAGGCGGTAGCCTTGCAACCGGAGATGCAAGAAGAGAAACGTGCTGCCGAATATGTGAATCCTTTTATCGGTGCAAGTACGAATGTGCGGGATGCTGGTGCTTATCATGGATTGGGAAAGACTATCCCGGGAGCGACTTATCCTTTTGGGTTGGTACAGCTGAGTCCGAATACGATTACCGGAGGTGATAATGGTTCGGGCTACAGTGATGAGCATGAAAGTATCGAAGGTTTTGCCTTTACGCAGATGAGTGGAATCGGTTGGTATGGCGATTTAGGAAATTTCCTGGTTATGCCAACGATCGGACCGATGCATACAAATTCTGGAAAACTGGAGAATCCGGATGCTGGTTACCGTTCGCGTTACGATAAAGCATCTGAATATGCCCGGGCCGGATATTATTCCGTTTATTTGTCGGACTACCGGATTCGGACGGAGGCGACGGTAGCTCAGCGGGCAGGAATGCTTCGGTTTACTTTTCCGGAAGGAAAGGATTCGCGTATCCAGATTGATTTGGCACGTCGCGTAGGCGGAACTTCTACTTGGCAGGAAATTAAAGTGGTGGATGATCATACGATTTCCGGCAAGATGATTTGTACGCCCGACGGTGGCGGTTGGGGAAATGGCGATGGAAAGCCTGACTATACGGTCCATTTTTATGCACAGTTTTCCAAACCGTTGAAGAATTATGGTGTTTGGTCGGTGGCTGTTCCCGAAGGACAATCCCGAAAACGGGAATTTGTTGAATCGGAAGCGTTTCAACAGCTGACTGCCGGAGCCGAGATTCACCGGCAGGTTTCTTCGTTTGAAGGAAAACATTTGGGTTTCTTTACCGAGTTTGAAACAACCAAGGATGAGGAAGTCTTGATGAAAGCCGGTATCTCTTTCGTCAGCGAAGAGAATGCACGTGAGAATCTGGAAACCGAAATAGCTGATTGGGACTTCGAACGGGTATTGCAATCCAATCAGCAGGCTTGGAATGAGGCGTTGTCGAAAGTGGAAGTTGCTTCGGAGGATGAAGAGCTGAAGCATATTTTCTATACGGCTTTGTATCGTACGATGATTGATCCGCGTTTGTATTCGGATGCGAATGGCGAGTATATGGGCGGAGACAAGAATATTCATCAGACGGGCAGTTTCCAGAAACGGACGATCTTCAGTGGTTGGGATGTTTTCCGTAGCGAGATGCCGCTCCTGACTTTGATTCGTCCGGATGTGATCAGTGATATGCTCAATTCGTTGATTACGCTGGCTGATGAGAGTGGAAAAGGTTATTTGGAACGTTGGGAGTTCCTGAATGCCTATAGTGGATGTATGATCGGAAATCCGGCTATTTCTGTGCTGGTTGATGCCTATAAGAAGCATATACGGAACTATGATTTGGAGAAGGCTTGGCAATATGCGGAAGAATCTTCGCGCCTGTTTGGTAATGCGAAGCATGGTTATGTGCCGGGTTCGATTTCTTCGACGCTTGAGTATGCTTATACCGAATGGTGTATGGCTGAACTGGCAAAGGCTTTGGGCAAGACTTCCGAAGAACAGCATTACCGGAAGCTGGCTAAATCGTATCAGCATATTTATGATGCCGAGCATCGCAGTTTCCGACCGAAGGACGAAAAGGGGAATTTCTTGCCTTGGCCCGAAAAAGGAAGGTTGGCGGAAGGTTATGGAAGTGTCGAGTCGAATCCTTTCCAGCAAGGTTGGTTTGTTCCGCATGATATTGAAGGCCTGACTCAATTGATGGGCGGACGGGAAAAGACGATTGAAGAACTGGATTATATGTTTGCCAATACACCGACCGACTTCCTTTGGAATCAGTTCTATAATCATGCGAATGAGCCGGTACATCATGTTCCTTTCCTGTACAATCGGTTGGGACAACCTTGGAAAACGCAGTATTGGACGCGCTTTATCTGCCAGAAGGCTTATAAGAATGAGGTGAAAGGCTTGGTGGGAAATGAAGACGTCGGACAGATGTCGGCATGGTATGTGCTGGCCTCAATCGGCATGCATCCGATTTGTCCCGGTGATACACGGATGGAACTGAGTGCGCCTTTATTCGACGAAGTAACACTTCGGCTGACTGGAGGCAAGGTGTTTACGATCCGTGTCAAAGGACAATCTCCGCAGAATACGTATATTCAGTCTGCTACACTGAACGGTAAGCCTTATACAAAATGCTATATCGATTATCAGGACGTTGTACAAGGCGCTGTATTGGAGCTTACTTTGTCCGATCAGCCTAATAAGAATTGGGGTGTAGGGGAATAAAGAGTTCCTGAATGGCTTATTGAAGAAGAAAGAATTAGAGTTTAATTCGTTTGGCGATGAAGCAGGCCTTTTTGCAATTACATCTTGCTGTTTTGTTGGCTTCTTGTTCCGGTATCTTCGGAAATCTTATATCGTTGGATCCTGTATTGATTACGGGATACCGGATGCTGTTGGCAAGTGTGATGCTGTTACTCCTTTTATTCATAAAGTATGGCAGGATTATCGTTGGTAGAAAAGACAGTCATATTCTGTGGCTTGGAGTGTTATTGGCTTTTCATTGGATATTTTTCTATGGAAGCATCAAGTATGCGAACGTATCGGTTGGAGTAGTAGTAGTTTGCTTTTGTTTGTCAGGTTTCTTTACGGCTCTTATTTCACCCTGGATAAACCGGAAGAGGATTTCGTGGGTTGAACTGTTGCTCAGTTCACTGACTTTGGCAGGTATTTCGCTGATATTCCATTTTGATGCTTCTTTTCGTATTGGTATTGTATTGGGAATTGTTTCGTCTTTGCTGTTTGCGTTTTATGCTACGTTGAACGAACGTGTTAACCAGTCGGGACAGGTTGTAAAGACAACGGCTTTGCAGATGGTGGGCGGGACTTTTGCCATAGGATTACTGCTCCCTTTTTATCATGCAAGCAAATCTTCGCTATCCTTGCTTCCCTCTTGGGAAGATCTCGTGTTTTTGATCCTGTTAGCCTTGGGTTGTACGGTCTGTATGTGTATGTTATTAAACCGGGCTCAGAAGACAATCAGTGCTTTTACCGTAAGTCTGAGTTTTAATTTAGAGCCGGTTTACAGTATTCTGCTGGCAGTTCTTTTGTTTGACGAAGATAAAATGTTGGGAACAGCCTTTTATATGGGCTTGGCACTGATTGTCCTTTCGCTGGTTCTTCAGATGGTGTATCAAAAATTCTCCTCTCAATAAAACTCATTTTTAGGACTGAATAAAACAGATGATGCGAGGTGCTTTGCCCTTCCTTTCATTTGTCAATGCCAATATAAACGGACTTTATTCCGATTTTTCGTTATATTTTTATCGTTTCACCCCTGTGATACGATCGTCTCACCTAGGCAGGGCTGACGCATTACAATCATTTTTTATTGGAATCAATTTTATTACAAGGAGG
>ERZ827088.4039-NODE-4039-length-12701-cov-37.503163_pt1 | contig 12701 bp, 10 predicted proteins | sample MGYA00519922_ERZ827088 | MGnify/ENA primary metagenome ERZ827088 (study PRJEB31778, sample SAMEA3449254) | human gut metagenome | biome: human gut; feature: human-associated habitat; material: faeces | place: United Kingdom | collected 2010/2012 ... | reverse complement strand
GCGCAAAGGTAGGTTTGTGAATAATGTGCGTCAAGGCGGGAAATAGAATGCTTACATTTTTTAGGATAAACTAAAAGCTTTGATACGCTGTTCTTCTGACAGACGACAGATTAACAACTGATCATTCTTTTCTGCCACAATGTAGCTATCCAGGCCTTCTAGTACTACTTTGTGTTCGTTCGCTACATGTATTATACAGTTTTTGCAATCAAATATTTTCACTTTTTCTCCTATGACTGCATTACCATTCTCATCTTGGGGTAATAGTGTATGAAGTGAACCCCAGCTACCTAAGTCACTCCAACCGAATTCAGATGGGAGCACATAAATATCATTAGCTTTTTCCATGACAGCGTAGTCGATAGAAATCTTTTCGCATGTAGGAAAAAGTCGTTGAAGTTCTTCTTGTTCAGCTTCTGTAAACAAAGTTGGTTCCAGTTCATCCATTACTCTAGCAATTTGTGGAGTATATTTGCGGATGGCAGAAGTAATTGTATCCACATTCCATACAAATATTCCTGAATTCCAGAAGAAATTACCAGCATTCACATATTTTACTGCGGTTTCTTTATCAGGTTTTTCCTTGAAGGCTTTCACCTCAAAGATTCCATTTCTGTCAGCTTGTCCCTTGCCATCAATGTATCCATAACCTGTTTCAGGGCGACTTGGTTTTATGCCTAGAGTTACGATGGCATTCGAATTAGCTGTTTTCCGTAAAGCAGTCGATATGCAACGTGAAAATTCCGTAGTATTAATTACTAATGCATCCGAAGGAGTAACCACGATGTTGGCTTGTGGATAATTTTTTTTGATTTTCCAGCTTGCATACGCAATGCAAGGTGCAGTGTTACGGGCTTCCGGTTCAGACAGAATGTGACTTTCTGGTAATCCCGGCAACTGTTCTTTTACAATGTGTGTGTATTTTTGACTAGTTACGACCCAGAAATTTTGTATTGGGCAAATAGGAAGAAAACGCTCCACTGTAAGTTGTATGAGTGATTTTCCACATCCCATTACATCAATAAACTGTTTGGGGTATTCTGGTGTACTCATAGGCCAGAATCGGCTTCCGATTCCTCCGGCCATGATGACAACATGATTTTCCATGATTTATTATAAAGAATTAAAAAAAGTGAGTATTATTAGGTAGTTTTATGTTAAGCTACTGAATTTGGCTTTAATAAACTGAGGGATTTTCCACATTATTTTTTCTATTTTTGTGATAATGGGGTTTATACCATGTGAGTTATACATACGGAGATCTTCCTGCCACATTTGTTTACGACGTTTTTTGTCTGTACTCAATCCTCCCATACGCATTTTTACTATATATTCATTTAAATATTCGACAGTTATATCTCCATTAGATAGATAACGAAATAACAAATCAGAATCAGCTGCTATTTTATAAGTTTCATTATAAAGTCCTTTCTTTATCATAATATCTCTACGTATATAACAGGTAGGATGAAGAGGTAACCACCCATGTTTAACTTTCCATAATCTATATTTTCCTCCTATCCAATTGCGAACAATTTTATTCGTGTTTTCCGCATCAACAAATAAACCATCCCCATATAGAAAATCAGCGGCAGTTGTTTTAAGTAATTCTGCAATATGGCTAATCGTTTGAGGTGAATAAAGAAAATCATCAGAATGAACTAATCCTATGTAGTCGCCTGTGGCTAGTTTAATGCCTTTATTGATTGCTTCATACATGCCATGATCTGGCTCCGATATTACTTTTAAGCAAAAATTAGGATGGGAACTTTTAAAGGATTTTTCTTTAATTTTTGATTCTACTTTAGAGATAATTTGCATGGTGTTATCATTAGATGCACCATCTATAATAATATACTCAATATTTGGATAATTCTGTTCCAGAATACTTTTTATGCAATCATTAATAGTTTTCTCACGATTGTAGCATGATGTGATAATCGATATTTTCATTTCTGTTGATTTATATTTGAAATAAGTGCAAAAATAATTTAAATTTTTGGACTTCTAATTTATCCATTAGTGAGAATAAATACAAATTTAAGATTATAGCTTTTTAAATAAATCAATGTACTGTTTGGCAATATGAGTTACTGAATATTGTGGAAACTCTATTCTTTTTTTAATTGGTTTATTTTTTACAATTGCATTTATCCATTCATTGACATCAGTTGGATTATCTACATATATAGCTTTATTACATGATACTTCTGGTATACTAGTTGTTTTTGTTGTAATAACAGGAGTTCCTAACATTAAGGATTCAATAACTGGCATGCCAAATCCTTCAAATAAGCTTGGAAATAAAAAGTATTCTGCACCTTGTATTAATTTATCTCTCTCACTATTGCTAATAAATCCTGTTAATTTAATATTCTCCTTTAATCCCTTTTGATTTATCAACTGTTCGATTTCGGTTGGAAATGAAGCCATTCCAGTAACATACAATAAATGAGGTAATTGAGGATAATCTTTTTTTATTTTTTCCATTAATAATATTAATGTCTTAAAATTTTTATGACGAAATTTGGAACAAATTGTATAGTAATATGGTACTTTATTGGGGAATAATATGTTATTTTGCTGAGTTATTTTTATTGGATTGTAAATTACTTGAATCTTGTTTTTAAATTTTATTCCATATTTATCTATTATATCATTTTTTACGAAATTGGAAATTGCAACAATTTTGTCTGAGGTGATTAAAGTTCTTTTCCAAGCAAACCTTAGCCAGTTATATTTAAGACTGGAGAAGTATTCGGGATAATGTAAAGCTTGTAAATCGTGTATAACTGTAATTGTCTTTATGCCTTTACATTTCAATAAAGGTTTGTTATAAAAAGGAGTAAAACAAATATCTATGTTTTGTTGCTTTAATATTTTGTTAAAAAAAAGATTTTGCCATAAAATTCTTTGTCCTATTTTAGAGGATAGGCATGGGCATATATAAGATTTAAAGTTTTCTTTTTCTATATATTTGTTAAAATAATTAGCATTATCCTTACTTAAAAAGAGTATGAAATTATTATGTGAATCTACAAGAGTAAAACCTTCCAATAGATTGTGTGCAAATGATTCAATGCCTCCTGAAATTTTGGGCTTTAGCCATGTTAAATCAATCCCAATTTTCATAAATATCGCTATTAATTGAAAATCTGTGTATTTTACTGCTTTGAGTATTTATTTATTATATCCCAAATTTTATTTTCGTAAAATGAAATGTCTTGAGATTTTGCATAGTCTTTCATATTTCTGCAACATGCGTCGTAAAAGAGATTGTCTTTAAACATTTTTTCTAGTGCTTGACAGAAGGCCTCTTTATTACCAGCAGGATAAGTTATGCCTAAGGAAAATTTAGTTATCTCTTTCGAAAAACATAAATTATCTGAGCATATTACAGGCATACCTAGAGCGATTGCATCCATAAAAGATGTTATACCAATTGGACCTAGTAATTTCTTATTAGGATCTTTTTTTGCTGGAATTAAGATACATTTGCTTTTAAGAAGATAGGAAAGCAAAAATTCATCATCAGGCTTTTCCAAAGGTACGAATTCAAGGTTTTTTCCTTTTATGTAGTTTTTGGGCTTAGCTTCTTGTTGATTGATGAGAACTGCTTTGGCCCCTACTTTATAAATCGCTTCAGTCATCATTTCATGGTCTCTAAATGTTTTTCCATTATCTATAAACATATAGGCTTTATTATTTACATTTATACCTAATTCTATTGATTTCTCTTTATACCATTTTTTGTCTGGCTGCCATTTTATGGCAAAATGCTTCTCTTTGAATTGCGGACAAATTTTATCTGCCATATTTTTGTATTCTTCTGAAAAGAAGATGCAAGCATCTGGCCTAGTTAATTTAAGTATTTTGTTGAATGGTGGATGATGTATTATAGATATTAATTTGCAAGGTCGATAGATTCTAAAAAGAATGCCCAAATATTTTGTAACAACGCAGAGACTATCAAAAACAATATCATATTTATAAAGTTTAAAATATAATTTGAGGCAAAATAACAGGGCCTTAAATTTACCTCTATCTGGAACATATAAAAAATCAACATATCCACCATCTTTTAAATACCCTCTATAAAAGTTCTCTTTTTGTTCGTACTTCAAGATGTGACCGTGTATACCAAAAAGGTGATGTGATGGTTGTTTTCCAGTAGATACTTTTGACCAAGCTGGATAGTTCATTGTTTGTAGAATTTTCATATTCTGAAGAATGTTTGATTTTTATATAGAGTTTACATATTTATTTAATGATTTGATTACTATTTAGCTCTTCAAGGATATACTTGAATCTTTTTAGAGCAACTTCATTACTGTAAAGGTTTAAAAATCGTTGTCTATTTTCTTCTATGAAAGAATTTTGTTCTTTATAATTATGAGAAAAATCATTGATTGCCGAAGCAAAGTTTTCTATACAAGAACAACGAATTACTCCTTTCAAATTATCCACATCATATCCTTCTAAAGCTTCATCACTTGCAATGATAAATTTCCCATATTTTAAAGCTTCAGCAGTTTTTACTTTCATTCCAGAACCTGAGAAAATAGGTAGAATTACAATATCTGCGTTGTAATATAATTCATCTATATTTTCTATATATCCCATAATATTAATGTTTTTAGAGCTAGGTAAGAATGCTTTAATTTGTTCCATGCCTTGTCCTGCTATTGTTAGAAAACCTGTTATATTAGGCATAACTTTCTCGACAAATAATTTTATACCTTCTATGTTAGGAGGAAAATTACTTCCAAAAAATAATAAATTGGGAATTCTGTTTGCTACACGAACTTTATTGATTGAGATGTTGTCAATTTTAGAATCTAAAGTTACTGGAATGATGTGCTTTATGTTTTTTTTGTATTTTTGAAATAAAGTAGTTGCATCTCTTTGGTTCAGGCAAATAGTTGAATCAGATAAATGTATAGCTTGACTTTCATTATATTTTGACAGCCAAATACGATAAAATAGATGCCATCTTTTACTTAATTTTAAAGACATTCTTGTAAAATCTATTTCAACATTATGAAAAAAAGTAATAACTTTTACTGTTCTACAATGTCTTTTAATATACTTCACCACTCCCCCAAGATTAGAAGAATCTAGAAAAACGATTGATATATTATTCCTTTTTATGCACTGAATAATTTTCTTTTTATCACTCGAATTCAACCCGTAGAAGCTTCTTTCTTTTATGTCATTCCACAGCATTTTTAATGGGTTTTGTGTATTCCTTTTCACTTCGTAGCAAAAAAAACAATCATCACTAGCCAATAATCTCAATATTTCTTTGTTTCTTTGGCTTACTAATTTACCTCCACTTGCTTTACTTATTTGTGGGGCAATGTATAAAATTTTTGTGTCGTTGCTCATCATTAGAAAGTACGATTTGGTATGTAATTATCGAATATACTGTAATAAGGTATCAATAATTCATTATAGCTGTTAAATAAAGAGTTGAATTTGTATAGAAATAAAATACATATAAAAGTTAAGGCAATTTTTCTATTGTTTATACCTTTATAGATAAATATAATTAGTATGAAGTAGCCCCAACTAAAGTATGAAGCAAATCTGGAAAACTCAGCTACCACTCCATCTTGGAATAGAACGAATATAGTCTGGTGTAAATAATAAGCATTTAAACTAACAAGTAGTAAAGTAGAGTTATTTTTTTTGAGGAGAATTTTAACGGCGAATAAAATGATGCAAGTTATTATTATGCTGGTAATTCCTATTTCATGATCGTTTTTATTAGGATTCATGTAGAGCAACGCTCTATAAGCAGCTCCACCATCGCTAGGTAATAGAGGTAGGACATAAGAGTTAATCAATTGTTCTAACCCCCATTTCGCGCTAAGAATGAAAATACAAATATAAGATATTACTCTTGTTAAATAGCTTAATTTTATGTTATGTATAACAGGCGGGAGAAAAAGTAACATTATAAGTGATGTACGGTGTACGAAATAAGCCATTAAAATTACAAAAACACTTTGTATGTATTTTTTTTGTAGCATTAATGGAACTACCCAAATTATAATTGCTACGGCGAAAGTTTGTCTTACAGGAAACAAATCAAGACAAATAAGGCAAATAGAAAAGGCTTCTAATGGGTATGATTTGAAAAAATAATAGCAGAACTTATAATATGAAATTAGGAAAAGTAAATTAGAAACAATCAGATAAAAAGTATAGTTATCATATAAGACTTTAATTAGTTTATTAAAATATAAGAAGCCAATTTCAACTTGATTTAAGTCATATTTAATATATTGATCTACATTAGTAAAGATATCTTCATAGTAGTCCCAATCTGTTCCCGTTTTCCATCTTAAACCACGAAGCAAGGTGAATATAATTATTAATGCATACGACAATATTTTTTGGTCTTTTATAGAGACTTTTCTACCTAGTATGAAAGTTATAAGCAATGTTAAGTAGACAATAACGTATGGAAGCATTATTTTTGATTTAGAAAATTTTCATATTGGGTTATTACAAACTGATTTAACTCTTTAATGTAAGAGTATGATTTGTCTTTAATTTGTTGTAATCTTTCATTTCCCCATATATCCTCTAAATAAGCAACCCAATCTAATGCTTCTGTTGAATAAAAAATAGGAGCCTCAGATGGTTTATATATGCCTATTGTACTATGTGGATGAGCTATAGTAGCTTTGCCAAATGCAATGCTTTCGAATGTCTTTATTTTTAACCCTGTACCTTGGTATGTTGGATTAATGACAATGTCACCTAATTTATAAAATTCTTTAGGATCTTCAAAATAACCTAACAGTTTTATATTGCTATATTTTATGCTTTTAAGACACGTACAAATCCCCCCTCCAACTAATAATTCAATGTCCGGAAATCTATCAATGATAGCAGGAAATATATTATTTAAAAACCAATTTAATCCATTTTGGTTATATTCGTTAGATCCCGAGAAGAATAATAATCGATGTTTATAAGTTATAGGTAAATCATAGAATTTGTAAACATTGTATACTGGATAAACTTTACTATTAGGAGATAGTTTTTGAAAAAATATTTTTTCTTCGTCTTGTAATGCAAAAATATATGGACATCTTTGTAAGGCTTTAGCCTCTTCATTAGGGGTTGTTGTATACATACTTTTTGCTTTTATTGCTAAGTCTCTAAAACTAAAACAATCATGTGTTGAGATAGCCTTGAGAGGAATGTTTATATATTTGTAACACTTTGATAAGTAATAATAATTTATAATTATTGCGTCAAAGTTGATTTGATTATTTAATTTGTTTATAATTTTATGGAGACCATTTGGATAGGCATCGTCACAATACCAGTGCCAATTAAAAAATTTCTTGCGCACGTGATCTATAAAACTCAATCTTAACTTTTCCCATATTGGTACTGAAAATAAATGACCATTTTCTTTCCAATATTTCATAGTCTCGATGAGTGAAATATAATCGTTGTTTTTTTTTCTTAATGCAGCTTCATAAATATACAAAAAATGTATTTCATGCCCCAATTCTTTTAATAGATTGGCCTGTGATAGAATCCAGTTTCGATTCCCTGCATTTGTTGGATGGGTTGGAATAGTTGATACAATCAATATTGTCATATAATATAATTTCTATTTAGTAAGGGAAAAATTTTTTTTATTCTTATGATAATTCCGTTTTTTAAAATCTTTAGAAATAATCTTTTATCAATTACCTCGTTTTTAAGCCATTTTCTCCAATGAAAAATGTATAATATAGAATGCGTTTTAAAACATTCTATTATAGTATCGTGTATTTTTTGGTCAAAATAATTGTCAAATATTGTGTTTAGTGAGATCCAATATTTCTTATCTGTTTTATCCTGAGGAGGTGTTTTTAAAAAATTTTTGTACCACTTTCTTTCTAAGAAAACAGCTTCTAGTTTAGAATCGTAATTATGTGAGGATGTAATGGTTAATCTGTTTTCTCTGTATTGGAATATTATCTCTTGTGTATTTGCTATTCCTAAGGGATATGACATTAATGTTGCTGTAATATCATCAGAAGACCATGCGAGAGGTAATTTGTAAAAACCTCCTTCCTTTTTTAAGCGGATAGTGCGAAATAAAAAATCACCTATATATTGTTTGCTTCTTCCATTCCATCTATTCCAAATTAATGAATAACTTGATTCTCTTTCTGGTCTAGGGGCCTGAATATTTTTGTAGTCTGAATTTTCATCTATTATTTCCGTCCATGCATGGTAAACATCCAAATTGGGATATTTATTAATTAAATTGACATATACTTGAAGACAATTAGGAAGTAATTTATCATCATCACCCATACATATTATAAAATCTCCCTTTGAATATTCTAAACATTTGTTCCAGTTATCTACAACGTTTAAAGCTCCACAGTTTTTAGCGTTTCTGTAATATCTAATTCTTTTGTCAGTAAATTGTAGAACTATTTCTTCAATGTTTTCAGGTGAGGCATCATTTACTATAATTACTTCAAAAAATGTATAAGTTTGAGATAAAATACTATCAATACATTCTTTTAAATATTTCTCTTTATATGCTGGAATAGCGATAGAAAATAATATGTCTTTCATGGCAAAAACATTATGTCGTAATCATCTAAAAAAATATATAACGTCCCTACATGTAATTCTAACTGAATTGTTCTCTTGTTTGATTGAAATTTAAAAGCTTTGCTTATATTGAAATCTCTCTAGTTTTTTCTGATAAGGGCTTTCATATCTATTATTTTTAATAACTGTAAAGTTATTATGTATGGTATTAACCATGTACAGGTCTTGATAAAAGTCATAACTATCATGTTTAATCTTTCGTTAAATGAAATAAAATTAATCCGATTAAAAGGAATAAAATAAACAATTAGAAGAATAATTGTAGATATTATTGTAGGTTTTAGAAAACATAATATCATTTTCTTCCTATTTAGTTTGATAATTTTTTTGTAATAAAATAGATAGTATAATCCTATAACTATTGTGACATAAATAAAATAACCTATAATTGCAGAACCAACGCCATAAATTTTGCAGAGTGAAGCATTAATTATAATAGATGCAAAGCATGATATAGCTGAAGTTATTACTAATAATTTAGTCTTTCCATAGGCTAAAATTAAACTGTTTCCTGGTGTAGTATGTATCTGAATAAGTGTGGTAATACACCATAAAATAAGCCAACAGCTAAGAGTTGAATAATCTTTACCTACATATGCAGTTAAAACTTCATTAGCAGAAAAGATAAATGGAACACATAATATATTAGCTAATATTGAAGTTATTGTTGTCCAATTATAAGCGAATTCCTGTATTTCTTTTTGTTTATTTTGTGATACTAATTCAGAGGTTTTAGGTAAAAATATACTTGAAAATGTTCCTCCAATCATGATGATAAACATGGGAATTACTTCTAGTATTCTATACTCTGCAACTGTATTAGCTCCATTTGTGGAAAAAATGCTTAATATAATAGGTCGTGATTGAGTAGCTGTTGTTTGAAATATTGATAATGCAAAAATTGAAAGGCTGAACAATAATATAATTTTGAAGTCATTCCAATAAAACCCAAGTTTAAAATTATCAATTAAATTGTCTTTTAAACATTTTATTGAATATGGAATTATTAATAATGATATTATGAGAGTTAATAATAGAAAATATATAGAAAGTGATAAATTGCACCATAGAACAATAAATATAAGAAGAGTTTTTATTATAGTTTGAATGCATTGCATTTGCATTGTATATCCTGTTTGTTTGTCAGCGATAAGTAATTGATTAAATGCTGTAGTAACCCAGCTAAAAACAGAGAAAAATGCAAGTATAAACAAACAAATTCTCAGCTGAAGAAATTGCTCATGACTTACAGAGAATAAGCTCTCACCAAAGAGTCCTAATATAATCAGACCTATGGAGTTAAATATTGCTACAATAATATAAAAAGTGATGTTTGTATGTGCTACTTTTAGTAATAAATCAATTTTATTTTCTGCTTTCCATTGAGAAAAAAATTTTACAGAGCCTATGTTCATTCCTAAATCTAAAAGATACATGTACCCATTGCAGGCAGTAGCGATAGACAATATGCCATAATCAGCCTTTCCATAATATTTTAGTAATAATGGAACTGATATAAAACCTAATATTGCACTAAGTACTTTAGATAAGCTGCTCCAGAAAAAAGATGAAAGGTAATAGTTATTATTTTTGTTCATTAATCTAAATCTTGTTTAAGTTGCTTAATATTTGAGACTGGAACTTGTTTCCCATTAGCTGATTGGTATTAAGATTCTCTTTAAATATATTATAGAGTTCATTATTTCTTATTTGATTTGGTTCTATGATTCTGTCAGAAGCATTTATTGATTCCATGAAGGTTTTAAATTTTCTTCTTGAGTTCAAGCTTATTACAATACAATTGCTACGGTAACCCAAAATTAGTCCATGTAAATTTTGTGAAATAACAAATCGAGATTGTGCTATTATGTCTTGTAAATCATACATATTTCGTGGTAAGACTAATTTAGGATTTAAATTTAATTTTTGGAGATATAAATATAAAGTAAAGGCTATCTGATACTGATTATACCACAATTGAGATACTGTTATTATAATTTCACATTTGGAGAGTTCAGCTATATTTTTCAAGTTTTCCCCTAAGCCCTTTATATTATTTAATATGTCATACAGAAACGGTATTAAAACAATTTGATTCTTCTTGGGGGCACTGTAAGATTCATATAGTGCCAAATCTGGAACTGCTTCTTCGATACAATTTAATCCCATTTCTTTTATGTCCTTTATTGATTCGGTGTCTCTGAAAAACATAAAATCCATATTACTAAATAATTTTTTTGCTAGTTTCTTTGTATATATTTTGTGAAAAGGACCAATCGTTTGCCCTATTGAATAACATTGAATATTGAATTGTTTAGCGATGAGAATTTCTAAATATTTGCTGGCAATAGAATAATTCCAGTCATTTATATATCCACCTCCCGCCATAATATATAAATTGGCATTTTTGCATATATTTACATATTCTTGTAGCTTATTTTGATATTTTTTTTGTACTGCTATAGGGCTCTTAAGAAGATGTTGAATGATTCTTTTACTATTATGTTCTTTTTTTAAATTATTGATTTTATTCCCAATTAATTTATTGAGTAGTTTATTTATTTTAGTTTTAAAAAATATTTTAGTTTGGATTTGGGGTTCCAATATTGAATGAATAGAAGATCTAATTTTTATTTTATCAGTTTCTTCCATTAAAGTTTTAGTTTGAGCTATATTATATGTTAATATAATAATCTCAGATGTAGGATATTTACGTTCGATGATTTTTATTGTCGATAAGAGTATGGCGTCATCTCCTAAATTGCCATATCCCCATCCTCCTGATATTATGATATTCATGTTTTAATTATTTTAGTTCTATGTATAAAAATTTGTAAAGGTTAATTCTAGTTGAGGTTGTAAATAAATATCCTACAAAACGTTACAAACTTCTATAGTATCTGAATTGTAACCATTCTATATTCCGCCACGACAATTTTATCGGCTGTTTTTCAGCCGATAAAATAAAAAAGTCCGTAAGAAAATATTTTTGTTTTAACATTACGATCTATAAAAACATGGCAGAAGAGCTTTCCTGTCGCAAACCTTTCCCCAAAGAATACATTCAAACAAGTGCTTCAGGTAATCCTGAGGATCTATATCGTTCAACTTACAGCTTTCTATCAGGGAGAAGATGAATGCCGAGTTTCCTGCTGCATCCTCACTGCCTATGTTCATACAGTTCTTGAGCAGCAGCTTTACAGGTTTCATCCTTTGCTCACAGAGGTTGTTCGAGATTTCCGCCGCACCGTCCTTGAGGATATTTCTCAGGGATTTCCATTGGTTTAATGTATAGTTGACGGCCTTTCTCATCAGTTCGTTAGCCATAATCTTCGCATCCTGCATCATCATGACCACCTTATGATGGATACGTTCAAGAATAGGTCCTGTAAGTTTAAGTCTTTTTTCCTTAATCTGCCCGCTGCTGAGTTTCATCATACGGAACAAGTCTTCATTCCTGAACATATCACCGATAGGATCTATTATGTCCATTGCCCTCCTGTCTGAAGGCAAGGCATCAACCCACAGCCTCCTGCAGTGTGTCCAGCATCCTATATGAAGCACCTTTGAGTCTTCTCCGTCATACATCCTGTAAACCGTATATCCGTCAGTGGATATGGTTCCCATAAAATATTCCAGGAACGACTTTGCCGTATCGGAAGACCTGCTGCCGTTGTTATAGTGATAATAGACCATCTTTATATGCTTTGCAAAGAAAGCCCATAAATACTTTCTCCTGTAAGCCTTACCTTCCGGTGTTTCAACTCCAACGAGTTCGGTAGTCTCATCAACCATAAGGTATTTTGCCCTCTGTACAAACTCCTTGAATGCATCTCCGATAAATTCCTTTAGTTTGGCGATTCCGTTATGGATATAGCTGTTCAGCGTGGTGTTGCTTATATGGATACCTTCTCTTGCAAGCAGCCTTATCTGTCTATTTTCAGGCATGCTGAAGTCATATTTCAGACAAAGCAGGCGGGCAAGCAGTTCAGGAGAGAAGATTCCTCCAAGGTTTTTCAAGGGATGCTCCATCGTGTTAGTGAAAGTGCCGTCTGCAA